>ENA-UOWO01000218-UOWO01000218.1-activated-sludge-metagenome-genome-assembly--contig:-NODE-218-length-86113-cov-11.424284_pt1 | contig 86113 bp, 75 predicted proteins | sample MGYA00238148_ERZ761564 | MGnify/ENA primary metagenome ERZ761564 (study PRJEB28885, sample SAMN05720194) | activated sludge metagenome | isolation source: Anaerobic digester | place: USA...
ATAATTCAACAAAGATAAAATTTATCATTTGTTGCATTAAGTTATTGAATTCGTCCACGGCGTTCGCGTTTTCTATAGTCGTTCCTGGGCTAAGTGTCCGGCCCGCGAAACCAACAAAATCGGTAGGGTAAAAGGTGCAGCGAAAAACAGCGTTTTGTGTAGGTGTGGCATTTTGGGGGATTATTCCTGCTGCGTTTACAGGATTGACATATTGCCAAAGTGCGGTTCCCGACGCATCAATTTCGGTAAAAATCCCGGCCGGACCGTTGCAAATCAAAATGTTTCCGTTAGAAAGTGGCTGCGCACCTGAAATATTCATTGCATAAAAATCATTTGGGTTTCCGGCGTTGTATGTCCATGAGGCAGTGACGGGCAAATAGGGCAGTGTCTGGCTGTATTGATAGCCTTCGACAGGTGGATTGATGATATCAACCGTAGAGTAATTTCCGCCATTTCTGCCCAAGCCATTATTAAAAACCATGATTTGATTTTCATAAGGAAAAGTGTTTTCAATCCATCGTGCATTGTGTTGACCAAAAAACTGTGCAGTCGTTCCTATATTGTAAGCCAAAGGATTTCCCCAGCGGTATAATAAATCTCCGCCTTTACCCGAGTTTCCTCCGGTGTGACTTGCGGCTTGGCTGGTCGTGGTGCTGTGATCGATAATCCATATTTCGTCGAAGTTGTGACTGCTTAGTAAGATTTGATCCAACTGTGGGTTATAGTCGATGGAATTCAAATGAATCCAATCTGAATTGGTTGCACTCGCGTTGTAATTGATATTAACCAATTGCGGATTTGTTGCGATGCTGTTGTAGCTTGGTTTTGTAGCATCAAAATCTTGCACCAAATGGTCGGTCAAATGCCACTCCCAGACTATCGCTCCGGTAGTAGCGCCTGTGGGTTGAATTTCAAGAATTTGCTCACTCCAAAGAACGGCAGGTACCAGAGTGGGATTACGCCCCAAAGCGATAGCTTCAGTATTGGTTTTCTTTTCCCAGGCAATGACCAAAACATTTCCGTTGGGCAGTATCCTGGCATCGTGGTGTTGGCACTTTGAGGCATCAGACAGCGTGTAGCGCCACGTCACATTGCCGTCCCAATCGATCATTTCAATGAAACCACCTTTTCCTCCGGCGTTGAAGGTAGCATTGTTGGCATTTCCGGTACGCAATAAAGTTCCGTCATCCAGCAAATATGCAGATTGGCCGGGCTTATAGGCGCTATTCCATGATTTGACTGCTTTTCCGCATTTATCAATCAGGTAAGTAGTGTTTGCCGTATTGGGAGCAAACAAGACAAACCCATCGTCAAAGGCTCCTGTTTGATGCTCAATCAAACCAACAGTTTGTGCTGCTGCTGCAACTATTCCAAAACAGAAACATATCACGTACAGTGGTTTCATTTACGGTCTTATTTTTTGATGACGACTTTGGCGGTTTGAAATTGTGTGCCGTCTGTGATTGTGATGAAATAAATCCCGTTGTATACGGTATCGGTTTCAAAAACGCACAAGGTACTTCCTTGCACGATGGTTTTTGATTGTACGATCTTGCCTAAAGAATCTATTAAATCTACTTTCAAATCATGTGTAGTCATTGGTGTTTGAACCGCCACAAAATCAGAAGCTGGGTTGGGAGCTATGACTACTTTGTATGTAGTACTATCAAACGGCGTAACTGTCAGCGCTGGATTGTAGTTTGTAGTTCCTGCAGGAATCGTCGTCACGGTGGTAGTGGTTACTGTACCGTAAAACGTTGGACCCACAACATACGGATAGGCCGAATTGTGATTCGCGTCAACGGTTGCAAAATAGCAATAAATACCCTCGGGATATTCTGGGGTGATACAAAATCGCCCGTTGTGCACGTCCAAATAGCTAGGGTCGCCAGCATGCGAAACGTATTCGTAATCTTCCCTGAAATAACCGTTGAAATACGTCGCATTGACCGCCGGACCATTTGTCCTTGTTGTTTGATTTTTGAGTTGGTAGCTCGATTTCATTCGGGTAATCGCGCCGCTGCCATCAGTATTGGCGTACGCATACGCACCGTAAATCGGGAACCCGTCATAGGCAAATCCCAATAGAGGTGAATGTTCACTCGAGTTGATGACATACAAGCCATCGGATGGATAGGTATCGCATACCGTAGAAATCACGTTCAAATCCAAATTAAAGGCACTCGGATTTTGGTGGTGATGATAATTACCCTGGGCCGGATGTGCTTTGGCACAATCAAAACCTGCTTTTTCTGCCGGTACCGCATCCCGGTTCCAAGCTTGCGATGCCATTGGCCCGCCCGGACAAGGTGGATTTCCCGGCCCACCACAAAGTGCATTGGTGTTGTTATTCCAGGCCACGCCGTCGCGATAATCAAACAGTGCCACGCCGTTGATGAATATTCCGATGTTCCCGCCAGTGGTGGCGGTAGGCGTACCGGTATTTTGAGTAGGTGTCAAGGAAACCCTGAAGATTTTATTTTGCGCCGTAGCCAGAGACGGATTTCCATCCTGGAATGGACCGGTGATGTACGCAGGAATTCCCGTTGCAGAGACATAAGCATGCGTTGTGTTGTAGTTGACCGATTGAACATTGGCGAGTACCGCATCGGTAATAGGCGTAGGGTTTCCTGCTATATAATGCCTGCCGGTAGTGCCCGTCGTATTCTGCAACCACTTGGTAATGGCCGGATTGGTTTGTGCATTTAGAAGTAGGCTAAACGCAAAGCAACAGAGGAACAAGGGTTTTTTCATGGTTAGTTTTTTACAATTTTTAAGGTCGAATTTTTATTGACAACCACCACATACATTCCGTTGGCGTAGGCGGTCATATTGATAGCTACTTGCGTTTGGTTTTGGTAGTCCTGCGCAAAGAGCAATTGTCCCTGTAAATTATAAACCCGAACAGCTTGGATAGGAATTGTACTATTGGAAAGTGTCAGTATGCCGCTCGTTGGGTTGGGGTAACTCTTTAGGTTTTCATTAAAACTGCCCGGCTGTTGTACCGCGAGTAAATTGTTGGTTACGTTGTAACTGGGCGCCTGAATGACAAAATTCCCCGTACCATCGGGGACACGCGCATAACCCATATTGGCGGTCTGTACACCAAAATCCACCGAATCGACAATTGTGCCGTCGGGGTAAGCCAGGATGACGCTTTCGCCGCTCGCCGAGAGTTTAAAATCGGCATGTAATCCGCTTTGCGTAAGGTCTTCATCGGCCCAAACAGTGAGGAAACCGTGCGGTTCTATGGTAAGTCCGCTGGGAAAACCCCATTTGATCAGGTTGGTGTTCGTGTCTGTCAGGTAAAGGTTGTCGAGGCTCACCGTGCTGTCGGTGTTGTTGTAGAGTTCAATCCAATCCTCGTATTCACCATCGGCATCGGTAATCGTCGAGGTATTCTGCGCCATGATTTCGTTGATGGCAATGTCGCCGGGATTCAAGGTTGGGTAGTCGGCTTGCAGTGTATAAAACTCATGCTCGGCGCGCTCGGGCGAAAAAATTCCGGCATTGTTGTTCTCGGCATACAAGTAATATTGCATATAGGTATTGCTTACTAAGATCGAGGCGCCGTAAATATTGTCGGCTGCTGCGCCATCATTGTGCAAACCGTCGTCATACATCAACACCTTAGTGAAAGGCAATCTTATGTTGGCGCGATAACCCAGATAAACCGCCGTAGCATTTGTATTGACTACATTGGCAGTAATCGTCACATTGCTGTTTACCAATGGATTGGGTGTAGATAATACGATGTTAGAGATTACCGGTTTGGTCGCTGTGAAATCGGGCAACGCCTGTAAGTAGGTATTTCTGCCTGACATCAGATTGGAGATTCCGGGAGCCGAGTTGGGGCCACCGGTCATGTCTGTAGTAAGGTTGCTGGTAAATTGAGCGTAAGTATAAAACTTCTTGGTGTCTGCCTGAACCGACGGGCCAATCAAAGCCTGGTACGCTTGTGCCGTCGTGAAATAACTGTTGTTGGCAAAATTTTCATTGAGGATTGTTGCCATATGCGCGAGGTACATTCTTTTGTATTTTGGGATGCCAAGCAACTTTTGGATGAGTGGCCAAGCCGCATCGGCCGAATGCAGCAAATGGGTCATCTGCTTTTTTACCGTCGTATTATTTAAGGCGATGGTACCGGTTGAAGAAAACACCCCAAATGACATATTCAAATCCCAGACCACAGGATTGAAACGGCCGTTATCGTCTTTGTACAGGTAATAATTTTGCTTGAAAGTCCCAGAGTAGCTGTCTAGGTTGACCAATACATTGTTAAAGGCGAGCATCCACAGCGCGCGGTCTACATCAAGGATAGACTCTATGTTGGCGGTATTGTTCGACAATGTATTGGTGAGATTGATCAGGTCTTCCCAACCCGCATCCGAATTCATCTCATACGCTGGCTCATAACTACTAATCGTAGTGCCCAGATAAGCGAGGTTGGGAAAACTGGAACTTCCCGGACCTGCGCCACCAATGGGGTTGCATTTAAAAAATGAATTGTTGTTGGAATAAAAATGTTTGTTCACGAATTTTTTAGAAATAGACTCCGAGCTCACGTAAACGCCCATCAAAGTGCCATTGATGTACACGTTGGCGTAATTTGATTCTGGCGCGTGCATGTATTGACGCAGGATCGAGTAGGAGAGCGGCTCACGAACAAAAGTGGGGTCATAGGCCACATTGCTGAGCTTGATGTCGGTGTAGCCTTGGTAATCCTGGCTTTGGTAGGTGTCGAGTTCAATATGCAGCGGATTTTTCTGGTTGTTGGGATTGTAGGTGCTGTTGCCTTTGTATTTGACGCCCACGTTATTGAACACGGTTCCGTTGATGGTCACCGATTGCGCCGGTATATAATCTTCGGTTGATTGGGCCTGCGCATCCAAAAGTGCGTCCCAATTGCTCTCGGCAAAAACGATTCGGATGTCCTGGATGGTATTGGTGTCGTAAAAAGACTGCGCAGTTGCGCTCAAACTACAGGCAAGACACAGCCATAAAAGCATTGATTTTTTCATAAATATTGGTTTTATTTCGCTGCGCTCCATACAATTTGGCTACGCCTCGAGTGGTTTTAAAAGTTAGACGGCAATCCTTTATAATTCTTGCGCCAGTAATTGAGATTATGTGTTTGGTTAAGATGATTCGTTTGACAATTTTCTCTTTTTCACTACAAAGGCAGATTTTCTGTACGGACGGTATTTAAAAGAATCGTATTTTACCTCCAGGGAAGGGGCGGATGTGTTCCCTAAAAAATAAAAGCCAGCTCAAAATCCAGAAATTCTGCATGTTTTGTTAATTTTCTTTTCATTGATTTTCGCAAGTTCCTAATCATTCCCTCGGAAACGAAAACTTTGGGTTAGACAAAAAATCATTATCGGTTAACGTCTTAAGGAACAGCACCAAATCGGTGCGTTCATTGTCTGATAGATCCAATGGTGTGCCAAGTGGTTTGGGTAGTTGCTTGTCATCGCCGAGCGTGTTGTAGTGTTTCACTACTTCAGTTAGCGTCTTGAATCTTCCGTTGTGCATGTACGGGAAAGTGAACTGCACGTTGCGCAGACTTGGGACTTTAAACCGCAGCTTATCGCGATTTTCTTGGGTGATTTTGAAACGACCGTTGTCATTTAGTGTCGTGTCAATCGCCAATCCGTTGTATTCAAAAGTATCACTCGTGAACAACGGTTCTTTGTGGCAAGAGGCGCAATGCGATTGGAACAGCGCATAACCTTTTTGCTCGCGCTCGGTAAACTGTGCTTCTCCTCGCGTCACCCGATCGTATCTCGAATTGCACGAAACCAACAACAACTCAAATTGGGATAAGGCTTTTAGAATTCGTTGGCCAGTAACTCCGGAATCGCCGAATGCATCCGTAAAGAGCCGTTGGTATTTTGGAATTTGTTGAAGCTTATAGGCTACACGCTCCAGTGTTTCGTCCATTTCAACAGAACTTGTGATGGGGTTGAGCGGCTGCATATCGAGATGGTTCACGCCGCCATCCCACATAAAATTCTTGCTCCAGGCCAAATTGACGAGTGCCAGTGAATTGCGCGTCCCGATTTTCCCTTCGATTCCATGGCTTAGCGCATGATCTACATGGGTGAAACCGGTAGCTTGCAAGTGGCAACTCGCGCACGAAATCGTATTGTCTTTGGATAAAATGGGGTCGTAAAACAATTGCCTGCCCAATTGAAAACCTTCTTCGGTGAGCGGATTTTGGGCAAAGTCGTACTGCGGCTTGGGCCAGTTTTTAGGTATGCTGAAATAAATGGGCGTGGTTTTTCGATTCGCAAAAGCGATGCATCCCAAACATGCCAATCCTAAAATAGCGCTATGTAAAACCCGTCCCTTCATTCTGGATGAAACATTTTAACACTTAAATCGGCAAGTTGCATGGCAGCCTTCCCCGGAATCATGACACTGTTTTGCCGGGATAGTTTAATTTGAGAAAAGAAAGGCTCAAAATCAATGGTAATTTCTGATCGGGTTGTTTCTAACTCAATTTCACGCAAGGCATCATTGGGCTCGAGGTAACCACCAATATGAAACTGGAATTCATTCTTGCGGGTTTGGCACAAAGGGCTTGTCCCTTCGATTTTCAAATTGATGTAACCGCTTTGCCAGGCCCAAAACATCCCTTTGGCAGGATCCAGATCGCCAGGCATCGCACCCGACACGCTCGTTAGGCTGTCTATGCCAATGTTGAAACTGATTTTTGAAAGTAACTTTTTGGGATCACCGCCGACATTGAATCGAAAAGTCTCGGGTCGTTCAATGTCGAGCAAATGGTAATCTTTATTGGTAGTTGAGGAACCGTCGGCGTAAAGCAACCTAAAGCCCGAAACATAACATTTGAAAGTGCTGATCGACAATGCTTGTTGGTTGGCCATAAACGTTTTACCCACTTCAAACGGTTGGTCGTTGAACTTGATTTGAAAACCAACCGAAATCGAATCTCTTTGTTGTGCGCTTCCCAAGAAGGTTAAACATAGCAGCGCTAAAGCCGACCACCTAGCCATGACGAGGATGTGGTGGCCTTGAAAAGATACGCGACAACTCTTGGGTCAGGTCATAATAATAATCGAGCTGTTCGGGCTTGCAAATTTTTTTGATGTCCCGGAAATGATTGAAATGCGTCTGCTCGATTTGCTTTTGGTAAGTCGCAAGCACGTCGATGAGGCTGTCTTTTGCCTTATTGTCTGTCTGATCTTTGAGTAATTGCAGGTACAAACGATTTTTTGCCATGTGGATATGCTCTTCAATTTGGCTGATGGCTTCGCGATGCCCCAATATGAGTTTTTCGTATTGTTGTTGTTGCGTGGTGTCGAAATGCAGCTGCTCTATGATTTGGTATTTGGGTTCGCGGTGTGGGCCATGCGGCGGCATTGCGGGAGTTTTACCAAAAACCAAAAAGCCCAACGTACCCAGGTTGAGCAGCAGCAGCGCAAATACGGCAATGGTTAGCAATTTTGATTTTTCCATGGTTTAATAGAGTTGGTTGCTGTTGGAAATAGAATTGGCGAGACTTTCTACGGCAGATTTTTCAACAGCTACCTTGCCGCTATAAATCACCTTGGCATTGAGCAGGATTAGGAGCGCAATAGACGCGGCGGCCAGCCAAATCCAGGTTGGCGAGACGATTTGCTGTTGCTTGATCTTGTTTTCAATTTTACCAAACAAACCCATCGGCGGCGACACTGGGTTGATGCTGTTGGTGCTATCGAGGATTTGTGATATCCAATGTTCTTTTTCCATAATGGCTTAGACTATAAAAGCTACTTTTTCTTGCGGTGCTCCTCGAATTTTTTTGCTAATTTTTCCTGTAGTGTAGATTTGGCCCTGAAAATCAAAGATTCTACTGAGGAAACCGAGAGTTGCATAATTACCGAAATCTCGACATTTCCGAGTCCGTCGATTTTAGAAAGGATAAACGCGGTTTGCTGGTTTGGAGTGAGCTCGTTGATGGTGGCGTACAAAACCGCGGCCTTTTCTTTGTTTTCAAGCAGGATTCCGGGATGTTCAAAATTGGAGACATTCTCGTACTCTTTTTCATTCTGGCTTTTGTTGCCGAAGATGAAAAAGCGTTTCTTACTGTTCTTGTGTTTGATGAAATCGAGCGATTTGTTGATGGCGATGCGGTAAATCCAGGTTTTGAGTGTCGATTTTTGGGAGAAATTTTCGAGTGAATGGTAAACTTGTACAAAAACATCCTGCGTGATTTCCTCGGCATCCTCAATGTTTTGCACGTAATGCAGCGCGACATTGTACACCAATACACCGTATTGATTGTAAATATTTTGGAAATCCTGCGCCTTATTTTTCATGGCCGAAAAGTAGCTATTTTTTTAACAAAAGCTAATTTGTGAATTGTTTAATAAGAACGGTTTTTTTTCGGTTGACAATAATTGTTATATTTGACAGCAACTAGCCCTGATAGGAGCGGCAGCTTTTTTCTGGCTTCTTTAGCCAGGAAAAACTATAGCGGATAGCAGGAATAGCTACCAAAAACTAAAACCAATAAGCATGAAATTACTCGAAGGAAAAACAGCAATCATTACAGGTGCGAGCCGCGGAATCGGGAAGGGAATCGCAGAAGTCTTCGCCAAACACGGGGCCAATGTGGCTTTCACGTACAGCTCGTCGGTAGAATCGGCCCAAGCTTTAGAAAGCGAACTCAACGCATTGGGCGTTAAAGCCAAAGGCTACCAAAGCAACGCCGCCGACTTTAATGAAGCTGAAACCTTTGTCAACGCCGTTTTGGCCGAATTCGGAACCGTTGATATCTTGATCAACAACGCCGGAATCACCAAAGACAACTTGCTTATGCGTATGTCTGAAGAAGATTTTGATAAAGTCATTGAAGTCAACCTCAAATCAGTGTTCAACATGACCAAAGCGATACAAAAGACGATGCTCAAGGCACGTTCGGGTTCGATTATCAACATGAGTTCGGTGGTTGGGGTGAAAGGAAATGCGGGGCAGACCAATTATGCAGCATCTAAAGCCGGAGTGATAGGGTTTACCAAATCGGTGGCTTTGGAGTTGGGTTCGCGGAACATTCGCTGCAATGCGATTGCGCCTGGATTCATAGAAACAGAAATGACTGCAAAACTCAACGAGGACGTGGTACAAGGCTGGAGGGATTCTATTCCGCTCAAGCGCGGCGGAACCACAGAAGACGTCGCCAATGCGTGTTTGTTCCTTGCCTCCGACATGAGCGCTTATGTGACCGGACAGGTTTTGAACGTTGACGGCGGAATGCTTACCTAAAACTATTTTGAATTTTAAATTATGAATTTTAAATGACAGCTGTCGTGGATAATTTATAATTTAAAATTTATCATTTAAAATAAAACTTTTTAATGACGACAAGCACTGTTCTATTGATTCTACTTTCTATCGGAATAGCTGCGTGTTTGTCATATTACCAATATTTTTATAAAGCCAGGAATACGCCTAAAGTAAATCGTTTCTTGGCTTTGTTGCGTTTTGTATCGATTTTTGGGATTCTTCTGCTGCTCATCAACCCGATTGTCTCGCGCAAGACGTTCGAGGTGGTCAAGACGCCTTTGCCCATCGTTGTAGACAATTCGGCATCGATTAAAGACCTTAAGGCCGACCAGACAGTAAGGGACATTTACAGCCAATTGATCCAGGACAAAAGATTACAAGAAAAATTCGATGTACAGTCGTACCGTTTTGATGCGGCGTTTGAAGCCGATGCGACATTCGATTTTAAAGGCAGGCAAACCAATCTGGACCAAGTTGCACAAGGTCTCAAAAGCCTACATAAGAATGTGGTTTTCCCTACCGTTTTGATTACCGATGGGAACCAAACCTCGGGAAACGACTTTGTGTACAGTTTTGGCACAACCAATAAAGTCTTCCCTGTTGTGGCAGGCGACACCACGACCAACCTAGACCTTAGGGTTGCGCAGCTCAACGTCAATAAGTATGCTTTCCATAAGAATAAGTTTCCGGTAGAGGTTTTCCTTCAATACGCCGGTACCAAAAGCATCACGGCCAATTTTAAGATTTCGCAGGGTAATCAGGTACTCAGTACGCAGTCTGTTTCTTTTTCGCCGACTAAAAAATCGGCGATGATCAACGTTTTGCTTGAGGCCGATAAGGTAGGTTTGCAAGTCTTCAAAGCGGCCATCACGTCTAAGGAAATCGAAAAGAACACCTACAACAACACCAAGAATTTTGCCGTTGAAGTGATTGATCAGAAGACCAATATTGCTATTGTAGCGGCGATCAACCACCCCGATTTGGGCGCGCTTAAAAGAGCGATAGAATCTAATGCCCAGCGAAAAGTAACGATTGTCAAGCCAAATGAAATCAAAGACTTAGCCGATTACAATGTGTTGGTTATGTACCAGCCCAATGCGGCAGAATTCCGGTCGGTTTACCAAGCCAATAAAGCTGTGGGAATCAACACCCTTACCATTACCGGACCCAGTACCGATTTTGCGTTCATGAACCAAATCCAAAACAATTTGATATTTAGGATGAGCGGCCAGCGCGAGGATTACCTTCCGACTTTTGACCCACAATTCAATTTGTTTGCATTAGACGATATTGGCTTTGGGCAATTGCCACCTTTGCAGCATGCGTATGGTACGGTGGCTACGAGCGGAAACGTTTCTGTGTTGCTTTCGTCGCGGATCAGAAATATTGATACCGGCGCACCTTTGCTTGCTTTTGCCGAAAACCAAGGCAAGCGTTCGGCCTTCCTTTTGGGAGAAAATATCTGGAAATGGAGAATGGAGAGCCATGTAGAAAGCAAATCTTATGAGAAGTTCGATGTTTTTATGGATAAGATCATCCAATTTCTGGCATCCAACAATGCGCGAAAGTCTTTGGTGGTAGAGCATGAGCGTTTTTATAACTCGGGCGACGCGCTGGAAATCAGTGCGCAGTATTTCAACAAGAACTACGAGTTTGATGAAAAGGCGCGTCTTACAATAGCCGTCACCAACAAAGCCACCAAACAGGCCAAGCGCTATGATTTACTCAGGACTAACAACGCCTATAAGGTGAACCTCGATGGGCTTGCTGCAGGGCAATACCAATTTACGGTCAAGGAACTCAACTCGAACACCAGTTATAGTGGTTCGTTTGAAGTGCTTGATTTTGACATTGAAAAGCAGTTCGTGAATCCAGACCTCACGCGGCTCCAACAGCTCGCGAGCCAAACACACGGACAGGTCTTTTACCCGAACCAAACCCAAAGCCTCATCAAAACTTTACTTGAAAACAACCAATATAAGGCGGTGGAGAAGGCGATAGTCAAGAAGACGCCGCTCATTGATTGGATTTGGTTGTTGGTTATCGTTGCAGTGACCTTGTCAACCGAGTGGTTTTTACGCAAATACAACGGCATGTTGTGATTCTTAAGCAAAGGTTAAGTAACTCTTAAGTTGGTCTTAATCTCATTTTGCGGATGATTTTTGACTTTTGTTGAAAATTATCACGATGTTTAAATTTCCAAAATTTTCCGGTCGTTTTTCGTTGGTCTTCGCGTTTGGGACTTGGTTTCTCCTTGTTTCATTGTTGCTCAGGGTTGCGTTTTTTGTCTGGCAGGCCAATGAGGTATCCTGGCAACCCATCGATTTTTTCAGGACCTTATTTACTGGGATTTTCTTTGATCTTGGCGCTTTGGCATTCTTATTATTTCCATTGGCATTGTATTATTTCTTTGTCCCAAAACGATACATAGGATCAATCCTTGACAAGATTTTGGTTTATTTTTTTACCGCGCTCGGATTGTTCATTATTACGTTTAGTTTCTTTGCCGAGGTAACGTTTTGGGAGGAATTCCGCAACCGTTTCAATTTCATCGCGGTCGATTACCTGATCTACACCCATGAGGTCATTGGCAATATAGCGCAGTCATATCCTTTACCATTGCTTATTGGAGGCATTGCGCTAATGGCCGCCCTCGTGCTGTTTATATTCTGGAAACGTGACGTGTTCAAGAATGTCTTTTCGTCTCGTGCGTCACTTAAGCAAAGGATATGGTTACTGGGCGGTATAGGTTCGGTATGTTTGTTTTACACTGGTTTTATAAACAATAACCAAGCAGAATGGTCGTCGAATCGCTACAATTCAGAAATTTCAAAATCTGGGATTTATTCGTTTTTCGCCGCCTTCCGCAACAACCAAATTAAATACAACGAGTTTTACTCGACTACAGACGACCTCAATGCCTTTTCGATAGTGAGAGGCAAGTTGGCGCAAAGCAACGCGACCTATATTGATCAAAGCACTACAATCCATCGCAGGATTACAGATGATCAGCCTTCAGCGCAGAATAAAAATGTCGTTTTCATTCTGGTAGAGAGCCTAAGTGCCAGTTTCCTGCGCGAGTTTGGCAACAAGGGAAACATCACGCCATTTCTGGACAGTCTCACCAAGAAGAGTATCTTCTTTGACAATTTATACGCCACGGGCACGCGTACCGTTCGTGGTATGGAAGCCATGACGCTTTGTATCCCGCCCACGCCGGGGCAAAGTATCGTTAAACGACCCGAGAACCACAACCTGTTTACGATTTCAAACGTCTTTAGGAACCGGGGTTATGACTGCAATTTCTTTTACGGCGGCGATGGTTATTTTGATAACATGAATAGCTATTTTGGCGGAAACGGCTTTGATATTTACGATCGCGGCCGAGGAAGCGTTCTCAACGATGCCATCAAGATGCAAAGGCACAATATAGAAGACCATGAAGTTACCTTTGAAAATGCTTGGGGAATTTGTGATGAGGACATCTTCGCCAAAATGCTCAGGGTAGCCGATGCACAATACCAAAAAGGGAAACCTTTCCTTAATTTTGTAATGACAACCTCAAACCATAAACCCTTTACCTATCCGGCCAATAAGGTGATTATCCCCTCGGGCCTGTGTAGGGAAGGAGCTGTGCAGTATACAGATTATGCTTTGCGCGAGCTGTTTGAGAAAGCGCAGCGTAAACCGTGGTTCAGGAACACCATTTTTGTAATTGTTGCCGACCATTGCGCCAGCAGCGCGGGCAAAGACGAAATTGATGTGGCCAATTATCACATTCCGGCGTTCATTGTCAATCTTCCCGAAGCGCAAAACCAAAGAGTCTCCAAACAATGCTCGCAGATCGATATTTTCCCAACACTTTTCTCGCTTTTCCATTGGAGCTATGAATCTGATTTCTACGGTAAGGATGTCTTAAATCCTTCGTTTGAGCCACGTTCCTTTTCTGGAACCTACCGCAAACTCGCCTTGATGAAAGGAACCAAGACGATGATCCTGTCAGACCAGAAAAAGCAAAGTTTTTACGATTGGGATAAAACCTCCAACAATCTCAAGCCCATTCCGATGGATGCCAATTTCCTCCGGGAAACCATTTCTTGGTACCAAACCGCCGATTATCTCTTCAATCATAAGGAGCTCAAATAAACACGAGATTTTTACCGATGTTGGGGTTTGGGTGAAAATAATTTGATACATTTAACGTCAAATTCAGGCTATGAAAACCGTATCGGTATTAATACTGCTGCTGCTGAGCAATGTTCTTGTGGGCTATTCTCAAGATTGGAAAAACGATCTCAATGACGCTTTTAAGGAAGCCAACGCGTCGGGGAAAGACGTATTGTTGTTTTTTTCTACCAGTCAGGATTGCCTGAGTTGCAAGACCCTCGAACAAAAAGTGTTGCGTTCGCCAGAGTTCTTAAGTTACGCCGAGAGCAAATACATACTGGTAAAGGAAGATTTCAGCCTTGAGCAGGATAAAGATATAGAATCCAAACTGTTGGTGGTTGAAAAATACAATAAGGACGGTTTCTTTCCTCTTGTGGTAATTATCAATAGAAATACAAAGGTCATAGGCCAATTGGGTGCTTACAACAACGAGTCACCGCAGCAGTTCCTGGCCAAACTCCAATCCATTAAAAAAAGTTAAGTGAAGATTTTAGTCGTCGAAGATGAAACCGGCATTTCTAAGTTTCTGAAACAAGGTTTAGAAGAAGAACATTTTGAAGTGGAGGTGGCTTCTGACGGAAAATCCGGGCTCAAGCTAGCGTTGTCCCAGTCGTATGATCTGTTGCTCCTGGATTGGATGCTGCCAGGAATTACCGGACTCGAGGTGTGTACCGAGTTCAGGAAGCGCAACAAAACAACACCGATTATCTTCCTTACCGCCAAAGACACCATCGCCGAAACCATTACAGGACTTAAGGCCGGTGCGAATGATTACATCAAAAAACCTTTTAGTTTTGACGAGTTGCTAGAACGGATCAGGGTTCAGTTGCGTTCCTTTCACCAAGAATTACCCGACCTTAAACTGGGTACAATCACATTGAGCAGGCAAACGCATCAGGTTCTCAATAACGGAGCAGAAGTACAATTGACCCAAAAGGAGTTTACGCTGCTCGAATTCCTGATTTCCAATAAAGGAAAGGTGTGTACGCGCAACCAGATTATAGAAGAAGTCTGGAACATCCATTTCGATTACGACACAGGTGTCATTGATGTCTTTATTAATGCTTTGCGCAAGAAATTAGGTCTTAAGAAAGAGAAGGATTACATCAAAACCATACGCGGCGTGGGCTACATTGCAAACGAAACTTAAGTCATGTTTGAGCTTTCTTTCAAAAACAGGATTGCCTTTAATTACCTTTTGAGCACGGCCTTGCTTGTGCTTTTTGTGTTTGTTATCATTTACAATATTGTGCAGTTCACCGTCTATTCGCACGTAGATAATGATTTGGCGGTGGAGGTAAATGATCATTTGAGCGAAATTGAAATCAAGGACAACCACATCCAGCTCATTGACGCAGAAGAATGGCGAGAACAAGAGCATAACACGCTCAACGTTAACCCGGTTTATGTTGAAATCCTGGATGGCAACAAGCAATTGGTAGACAAGTCGCCGAATCTTAAGCACCATCATTTGGTTTTCATGACCTGCAAAAAGGATTATAAACCTTTTGACACCAAACTCAACGGCCGTCAAATCCGACAGGTCAATTTCAGGATTGAGCACAAAGGGAAAACAGCGGGTTATATGATGATTGCCATGTCGCTCGAAGATCCGGTAATGGTGCTTACGAACCTAAGTCGCGTATTGTGGATTTCATACCCACTGATTCTTGTCTTATTGTTTTTTTCGGCGAGTTTCATTGCCGGAAGAAGCATCAGGCCCATCCAAAACATCACCGAAACGGCAAAGGGCATTTCGCAAGGCAACCTCAAATCGCGTATCATTTTGCCGCAAAACAAGGATGAATTGTACACGCTTTCTACTACCATCAATGCGTTGTTGGATCGAATCGAGAATACCATCATCAGGGAAAAGCAATTCACTTCGGACGCCTCGCATGAGTTACGCACACCACTCGCTGTTCTCAAAGGCACACTTGAGGTTCTCGTTCGTAAACCACGTGAAAAACAAGAGTATGAAGAGAAAGTTAAGTTTTGCATCAGCGAGGTTGACCGGCTCAATGATTTAATAGACCAGCTGTTGTTGCTCGCGCGCCTCGAAAATCAGAAAATTGCCATCAATCCGCAGAACATAGAACTCGATGATCTCATCCTGCAATCCCTCGAAAGGTTTTCTGGCAAGATCGAACGCCGCAACATTACAATAGATTTCACTTTCGAGGAACATTTTAACGTCGTCTCAGACGTATTCATGGTTTCTACCATCCTGCAAAACCTGCTCTCCAACGCGCTCAAATATTCTGGTGAGAATAGCAAGGTTAGCATTCTATTGTACCGCGAAAACCAATCGGTTGGATGCAAGATCACCGACCAAGGTGTAGGCATTCCCAAAGAAGATCTGGAAAGGATTTACCAGCAGTTTTACCGTTCACGTGCCGTAGTACACGAGCCCATCAAAGGGACAGGTTTGGGACTTTCTATCGTCAAACGGCTTTCGGATTTACTTAAAATCAGCATAAGTATTGAAAGCGAACCGCAAAAGGGCACTACAGTCTCACTATTATTTCCGTAGCATATATTGACGCGAAAACACATTCGCGCCAAATTGGTAAATCTTCGGTTTATAGCCTAAGTGGCTTTTTTTTCAGAAACTAAAAAACTATATTTACTGCTATACAAATTGCACGTTTTTTTTAACTATGACTCCCCAAAAGCAACCCGTTGTCCAGGATCTTGATGAAGACCTGACCGAACCGCAACTCAACATCCTGCTCACCACCGATGAAGACGACCAGCGACCGGTGTACCTTTCGGGGAATTTCAACCATTGGCACACCCAGGATTCCAATTTTGAATTGGAAAAAATAGGAGATGGGTTATACCACTACAAGTTTCCAGCCGATTTCGTGTATCCCGACGAGCTGCTCTACAAGTTCACCAAAGGCGACTGGAGCGAGGTAGAAATAGACCAATACGGCAATAGAACCGAAAACCGTTCCTGCAAACAGCACAATGGCGTGCGTAAGGAACATGTGGCCAAATGGCGTAAGAACTGGTTGCCTTTTAAACCCGATTTCTTGCCGGTTGTTGAACTGATCTCGGAAGCCTTTGAAATCCCGCAACTCAACAAGAAGCGCAAGATTTGGGCCTTGTTGCCACATGACTACCAGACCTCCAATGAAAGTTATCCGGTGTTGTACTTACAAGACGCGCAGAATCTGTTCAACGAGCAGGCCAAATACGGCAATTGGGAAATCGATAAGAAGCTTGCCGTGATGTCGGAGTACAAAATCGGGAAAATAATAATCATTGCTATCGAGCATGCCGAACAAGATCGCATCAAGGAGTATAATGTGGGCAAGACTGTTTTGGGTGTTGGGCAAGGCAAAAAATACATCCGTTTCATCACCGATACGCTCAAACCGTTTGTAGACAAAACCTACCGTACCAAACCCGAAAGGGAATTTACCGGAATAGGTGGCAGTTCTATGGGCGGACTAGTGAGTATTTACAGCGGTTTGATGTATCCCGAAGTGTATGGCAAACTTATGATTTTTTCTCCCTCATTATGGGTTGTCCCCAAGATGGATTTCAACCAGGCCGATTTCTCAGAGCCCGGCACGACCAAAATCTACCTGTATGCGGGTGGCGACGAAAGTGCTACGATGATCAAACACGTCAAACAATTCAAGAAGAATATCCAGCAGCATGAAATGATGGCCGACAAGACCAAAATCAAGCTCAGCATCAACCTGCAAGGCAAACACAACGAAACCTATTGGAGCGACGAGTTCCCTAAAGCAATCGAATGGCTGTTTTTTAACACTAAAGAAGACTAAATGCAAATCAAGACCATACCCAGTATTGCCGGTTTTTCAGGAACGATTTTGATTCCGGTTTTTGAGACCAACTTCAACAACATTGTGCCCATTGAATTCGATGGGATTTCAATCCCGTCCAAAATTTTCTACGGTAAAAAAGACAGTGTGTACCTGATTGAAAAGGAGGACCATATCCACGTATTTATAGGACTCGGTAAAACCATCGATTACCCTTCACTGAAGACAATTTTCAGGAGGATCGCCTCCAAACAGCGCGATTTCCTTACCCAAGCGGTAGCGATTGTAATTCCCGAATCGTTCAGTGAATCTTTGGTAGAGGCTACTGTTTCTGGTCTCTTCCTGGGAACCTACGACTTAGGACACTATAAAAAGAAGGAAGGTCATCCGTTTGAATCAAACGATTTTGTCTTGAGTTTGTCGTCGGCGACCGATTATACCGAGTTGGCCAAACGCGCGTTCAAAATTGCCAACGCGCAAATAGAAACCTTGCAACTCGTTGACCTGCCTCCCAACACGGTAACCCCAAAATTTCTCGCCAATTGGGCTCACGAAAGTGGCAAAGCATATGGCTTTACGGTAGAAGTGTTCGGTGAAGAAGCCTGTCGGATCCATGGCCTCGACGCTTTTATGGCTGTAGGGAAAGGCAGCGATAAGGAGCCGCAGTTCGTCATCATGCAGTATGAACCCGAGCAGACATCAGCAAAATTAAAGCACGTAGGTTTGGTAGGGAAAGGCATCACCTTCGACACCGGCGGGCTCAATATCAAAACGGCGGGTATGGTCCACATGAAGTCGGATATGGCGGGAGGCGCTGCAGTTTTTGGGGCGATGCAGCTCATCGCCGACCTCAAGTTACCGATAAAAGTCACAGCTATTGTGCCTTGTTGCGAAAATGCCGTCGACAACAAGTCATTCCAACCCAGCGATGTCATCAAAAGTTATAGCAAACACACCATAGAAATCATCGACACCGATGCCGAAGGCCGCCTGATCCTCGCCGACGGTTTGTCTTACCTCATTAAAAATTTCAGGCCAGAAATTGTGGTCGACGTAGCCACGCTCACCGGAAGCGCCGTTGGAACTTTCGGCTATGAATGTGCCGCTTTATTTACCAACAACGACTCGATTTCAACAGAACTGCAAAAAACCGGTGAAGCCATCGGGGAACGTCTATGGCCATTGCCATTGTGGGACGCCTACAAACCAGACATCGAAAGTGAAATAGCCGATGTGCGCAACTGGAGCGGCAAACCCATCGCCGGAGCCATCACCGCCGGCAAATTCCTCGAATATTTCACAGACGGCCACCAAGCCTGGGCGCACCTCGATATTGCAGGCGTAGCCTTTGGCGATGACGAATTCGCAAAAAGCAAACACGCCACCGCCTATGGTGTACATCTACTCACAAAATTCATAGAAAACCTTTGATTATGGGCAAGCAGCAAAATACCATCGTTTGTGTCTCTAATTTTTTTAAGGGCGCCGATTTCATGATCGGGCTCAAAGAATTGGGCAACACCGTTTTTTTGATTACCTCAGAAAAATTGCGTGACAAGCCTTGGCCGTGGCAACACCTGGACGCGGTGTTCTACATGCCAGGACAGGATACAGACTGGAACCTCGACGATTTGCTGTTGGGTGTTGGCGGGCTCATGAAAAACAACCAGATCGACGCCATTGTAGCGCTCGACGATTTTGATGTAGAAAAGGCCACTTACCTGCGCGAAAACCTGCGCATACAAGGCATGGGGCAAACCACAGGGCGTTACTTCCGAGACAAGCTCGCGATGCGCATGCGTGCCAAAAGCTGTGGCATTTCTAACCCGCAGTTCTGCTCGCTTTTCAACGACCATGACATCAACACTTTTGCCGATACGGTAGCGGCACCATGGGTTTTGAAACCGCGCTCCGAAGCTTCGGCATCTGGGATTATCAAAGTTCATGACAAGGAAAGTTTATGGATCCACATTAATGAAATGGGCAACAACCGTTTCAAATACCTGGTAGAACAGTTTCGACCCGGCGATGTATACCACTGTGACAGCCTGATTGTCGACGGGAAGATCGTCTTTAGCATTACCTCTAAATACCTGGCCACGCCCATGGAAATTTCGCAGGGCGGCGGTATTTTCAGGAGCGCCAATATTGCCTACGATTCGGCCGATGACAAGGCGATTAAGGAAATCAACGCTCAGGTAATCAATGGATTCGGACTCAAACATGGGGCAGCACATTCGGAGTACATCAAGTGCAAGGACGACGGACGCATTTATTTCCTTGAGACTTCGTCACGCGTTGGCGGAGCGCATTTGGCCGAAATGGTCGAAGCGGCTTCGGGGATCAATCTCTGGAAAGAATGGGCCAGAATAGAAGACGCGCTTGTTAAAGGCACAAAATACAAATTACCCAAAGTAAAAAAAGGTTACGCGGGAATTGTATTGACTTTATCTAAATTCGAAAAGCCCGACTTATCTGGTTTTACCGATAAAGAAGTTTGCTTTACCGTTCCTTTGGAATACCATGCAGGTTTGATTGTCAAGTCTGATGAATCTCAAAGGGTTATGGAATTGCTCGACAACTATGCCGACCGTTTGATTCGGGATTTTGCAACAGTGGCGGCGCAACCACAAGTCAAAAATTTACACTAGAATTGAATGCGATGATGAGAATTAATTTGTTACTGATTGTTTTTTTGATGGGTTCAACCAGTCTTTGTGCCCAAACGCCATTTAACTTTGCAGGGATTTCAATCCCAGTTCCCGAAAACTACCAAAGCATTTCTGAGTTTGAGGCGGTAAGTGCCGAATTCTCGGTGCAATGGGTTGCGGTTCCTAAGATTCTTTATGAAAACAATGTGCACAAGCAAATGGTCAAGCAGATAGAAACCGATTTGCATGCAAGGTTCATTTCGGGAATTAATTTTAAGACCCAAGGAATTGATTTCGTTGGGAAGCTATACCAGTTAAAAAGTAAGGAAGGTATTCGCTACCGCATCATTTCGTCGGGAGCAATCAATGGGCAAGGGCTCATACTGAATCTCGGATTTGCCAAGCAACCCAAACAGAATAGTGATTTGGATGCGTTCATGCGGCACTTTATTGCATTCGGGAAATAGTTGGATTAGCGTTCAAACAAAGCCAAACTTCCGCCCACCCAATCCTTATCTTTATTGAATTTCACCCCAATCATTTCGCCACGGCTCAGACGCGCAAGATTGCATAAAAGGGTAGGGGAATCATCGCCTTTTTTCCAGACGCAAAGTACCCGAACTTCTACTTTGACCTTGCCGTCGGGCGATTGTAAAATAGGGCTGTAGTTGACTTTCTTTTGCAGGATGTACAAGTCTTTTTCCTTCACCGCTTCGATATCTTCTTTTTTGACATGAAAAATTACGCCGCTGCCCGAAAATGAAAACAAGGGTTTGAGTACATAATTTTCAAGGTCCTCGGGAATTTCCTTTAGGTCGCTGAGTAGCGTGGTCTCAATGAAATACGGACCTTTGAGCATTGGCAAAATGTATTTGCTGATCCTGAAAAACCAATTGGGATGTCCGGCCCATTCTACGTCGAGTGCATCCGAGAAACTGAAATCAAGTTTAAGGTCGGTTCGCGCTTCGAGTTCATCGAAAATCACACGGTTGTAGATGCGCTTTATCTCGATTGCATCGCCATTTTCATTATTGTAGTAGAGTTTGTTGCCTTTCTTGATGATATCGGTAATACACACAATAGGAATCCCGAGGTCGCGTTGGCAGTAATAAAAGTCAATCTTGGTGTTTTGTTTTTCGGGCTCGATTTCAAGGAGGATGACATTTGCCGGCGGGTGACCGTTGCGGATAGCGCCGTCGATGATTGTCATGTATTCATCTGGCGAAATCCCGTTGATAAAAGGCGTCATTTCCTCCAGAAAAGGGTAGTGTTTCTTAAACTTGTCGAACAACGCCGATTGGTAGTTGAATAATGACGGGAAACCTTGTACTTCAATCAGTTTGGGAACGACTTTTCCGTCTTCTTCGCAAATACCAAAATCGATTGCCAGAAAAGTGGTGTGCGCGTCTTCATTGGGTACTTTTGTGTTGAGCTCCAAAGCCCTGTCTGTGCGTTGCAGAAAATCATCGCGCTTGATCAAATCAATTACGTCGCGGCAGCCGTCAATGACCTGTTGTTTAAGTTCTTTTGAAATAAAAAATGGTGACTCGGCCATCCTGAACGTAGGCATATAATCGAAATCAGCAGCGATGTCATTTTTGAAGGCCTCGTATTTTTCGGCGGTAAATAGTTGGTTGAATAAGTCGCGGTATTTCTTAATCATTTCCTTTGATAATTGATAATTGATAATGGATAATTGACAACTAACAAGCGCAACAGCATTATCAATTATCCATTATCCATTGTCAATTAATTAGACAGCATCCTGCGCGTTTTCATCAAATCATTAATCGCAATCCTCAGAAAATTCGGGATGATCGTTTCGTTGGTTTTGTAGATTTTATCCTCGTCGAGCAAATCCTCCAACATATCGCGAAACTTGATCTTCCCTTTCATTTCAATGATTTTTTCGCGGCGCTCTTTATTTTTGAGGTTGGCGATGTAGCTGATTGGGTCGGCTTCTGGGTGGAATTGCGTGCCCACAAAATACTCCGAAAAACGCACCGCCATAATCGCACGCTCATATTGTACGTGGTCGCGGATTTTCTCAAGCGAGATGATTTTGGCGCCTTTCTTCCTGAACATGCTCAATTTGGGCTGTACCACTTGATAATCGCGCGAATCTACAGCGTAAAAAGGGTCCGGAAGCCCGTCGTATAAAGGATCTGTTAAACCTTCTTCGGTCTTGTGCACTTTCATGACGCCAAACGAGGTTTGCCTGCGCTTGTTGATTTCGGCCAGACCAAAATGTTTGCACGCCATCTGGAACGAATGGCAGATGAACAACATATGCTTCTTGACCTTATTTTCCTGGTTCCATTGCGATAGGGCATCAATGAATGCATAATATTTTAAATCCCAATTGCCGTCGCCTTCGAGCGGATTTCCGGGGCCACCGGTAGAAATGTAAATGTCATATTTTTTGATTTCTGGCAACTCGCACCGGCGGCGCACGTCAAAAACCTTAAATTCGACCAAGTGGTTGAAACGGTTGATGATATCAATGATACAGCGCATCCCTTGGTTGGGTTCGCCGTTGTACATATCCAAAATCGCTATCCTTATAGTGGCGTCGGTCATGATTTGGTTTTTTGATTGTTAGGGTAACGCAAATATAGAACTATATTGTTACAAACCTTTGGTAAATTCCCGGGTGATGAAATCCACTACGCGGGTCAGGTCGTTGGTTTGTTCAAAAACCGCCAATTGTTTGTCGGCTCCGGTGCCTTCGGTCATAATGCGGTGTACGTAGTCTATGTGTTCGCGGCTGCCGAGTTCATCTACCACATCATCTATAAACTCGAGCAATTCGCAAATCAGCATCTTGGTTTCTACCTCGCGCTGCAAGCCAAAATCAATCATGTGGTTGTCGATGCCGTAACGCGCCGCACGGAATTTGTTTTCCTTAATCAGCGCAATGCGGTAGATATTAAAACTCGTGTTCTGTTTGGTGAGTTTGTACAACTTGGCCACAACAGCCTGAATGATTGCCACGATGCACATGGTTTCGTCGATGGTCAGGCTCATGTCGCAAATGCGAAACTCAATGGTGTCATAAAACGGATGCAAACGCAAATCCCACCAGATTTTCTTGGGATTGTCGATGCAATTGGTTTTCACCAACGTCTCAAGGTAATTGTCATAAGCGGATACAGAATCAAAATATTCGGGCAAACCCGTCCTCGGGAATTTGTCAAAAACCTTGGTTCGGAATGATTTGTAGCCCGTTTGCCGTCCTTCCCAAAAAGGGGAATTGGTCGACAACGCAAAAATATGCGGCAGGAAATAACACGCCTGGTTCATCAGTTGCAGCCCGATTTCACGGTTCTCAATCCCAACGTGGCAATGCATCCCAAAAATCAAATTCGAGCGCGCCGCATCCTGCAATTCATTGACAATATTATGGTACCGCGGATCATCGGTGATAGGCTGGTCCTGCCAACGCGAGAATGGGTGTGTTCCAGCGCCACCAACCACGAGGTTTTGTTTGGCGGCGAGCTCCACAATTTTGCTCCTCAAATTCTTAAGATCGGTTGCGGCTTCCTTGACATTGCGGCAGATATTGGTGCCTACTTCTACCACCGATTGGTGCATTTCGGCCTTGACCTGTTCATTGAGGCTAATCTTGGCACCATCTACGATTTTAGACAAATGCGACCGCAGGTCACGGGTTTCGGGATCTATGATCTGGTATTCCTCTTCAACGCCGAGGGTAAAAACAGGTAATTTTGCTTTCATGATTTTATTTTTTTTGAAGCTGTTCCCGCTTTCCGCTATATCTTTTGTTGCGTAAACTCCACAAAAGGATACCGCTGCAATCGGGGCTAGGGCAGTCGTCTATTTTTGCGCAGCCGCGTTTTTAATGAAAGTACCCCAAGTCAGGTTCATCTTTCCTTCTTTGTGTTTCTTGGCAGCGGCGATGGCCATTTTCGCAGATTCCTCTACCACCCATTCAAAATTTTCGGCACCTACCGAGGTGAGTTCTGCATCGGGCGCCGGATTCCCAAAATCAATCGCATAAGGGATTCCGTCGCGCACGGCAAATTCTACCGTGTTGAAATCGTAACCCAAACCTTGGCACAATTTAATGGTGTAATCCTTGACGGTGGCGAGTAGCTTTTTATCTTTCGTCGGATTCTCGACCACATATCTCAAATGGTGCGGATTCCTGGGCTCATAAGGCATAATGCGTACGGTCTTTCCGCCAAGGCAATACACGCGGAAATATTCGGTAAAGACGATTTCTTCCTGCAATAGCATCACGAGTTGCCCGGTTTCGCGGTGTTTCTCCCAAAATTCTTCCTTGTTTTCGAGTCGGTAGACATTTTTCCATCCGCCGCCGGCATAAGGCTTCATGTAAGCTGGAAATCCGATGTAGTTAAAAATACTTTCCCAATCCATCGGGTATTTGAGGTTACGGAACGATTTAGAGGTCGTGTCTGTCGGATGCTCGGCCGAGGGTAAAATCACGGTATTGGGCAACGGTACACCCAAGGTATCGGCCAGACAGTTGTTGAAAAATTTGTCATCGGCGCTCCACCAGAATGGGTTATTAATGACGTTGGTTCCGGTCAATGCGGCATTTTTAAGGTAGGCGCGATAAAACGGAACATCCTGCGAAATCCGGTCGATGATTACGGCATATTCGCCACCTTTGTTCTGAATGACTTTGTCAATCGAAACCGCTTCGGCAACAATCCCTTTTTCATTCTTTGAATTGACACGGTCGATGAACGCTTGCGGATAGGTGTCTTCCATCCCGAATAAGATTCCTATTTTTTTCATGTATACGGTGTTTAGATAGTTGTATTTCTAAAAGAACTTGATGCGTGACAGATAATGCGGGAACATTTCACGCCAAACCGGCCAATCGTGTTGCCTGTCCTGACGGATGTCTAACCAATGTGTCACCTCCTTATTGCCGAGTACTTTGCTGAGTTTGAGGTTGGCATCGAGGCAAATGTCCCAGTTGGAGGTCCCCAGTACGATATCCATATTCCAGAGTTCTGGATCTTCAAGCCCGTACAGGAAATCTTCGGGGCTGTTGAAATAAACATCTTCATTGTGGAAACCGTCCATAAAGCTTTTGATATCGAATGTGCCGCTCATCGAGAACATATGACTTACATAACCGGGATGACGGAACGCAAAATTTGCCGCGTGGTAACCGCCAAAGCTACAACCGGCAACTGCGACTTTGCCTGCGCCGGTGTTGTTTTTAATGCGCTCCACAATTTCATGGCAAATCATCTTGTCATACCAAACGTGGTTCTGGATGCGATGCACGGGATGGATTTTCTTGTTGTAGAAGCTGTCCTTGTCAATACTCGACGGGCAAAAAATTTGAATCAGTCCTTGTTCCAGGTACCATTGCGCAGCGCCGATTAGTCCTTGGTCTTTGTTTTCGTGGTAACTTCCCATTGAGGTTGGGAACACAATCACGGGATATCCGGCGTGGCCAAAAACGAGCATTTCTGTCTCACGACCCAGATTGGGCGAATGCCATTTGAAGTATTCCTCTTTCATCAAAAAAATATTTAAACAATTATAGTAAAAATATTCAATAATAGCGCAGGTTTATTGGTGTTTTCGCACACTATTATGACAATTTAGAGAAACTGTCTCGAAATTTAACGAAAAGGCAATTTAATCTTATTTAAAGGTTACGGATTATAGGTTTGTCAATAAAACCGTTAGGCTCAATAGGCGGTTTCGAAAATTTGAACCTGATTTTTGAGCCGCTCAATAAGCATCGACATCATGCGTTTGTTGAGCGATGAAGAATTTTGAATGTACGCTGTATATTCGGTAACGGTGAAAAGGCCGATAATCATTCCTTTAAGCGAATTACGAAACTTGATGTCGCGTTGGATGCTGTTTTCAATGAATTGCAGTTTTTTCTCGACAGTAAAATGAAAGAAGTCGGTTTTGCTTTTGGTAATATAATTCCTGAATACTTCTACGAGCAAGTCGTTCTGCAACTTTAAAATAGGGCGTAAGGTTTGGTTCTGGAAAACTTCTTCTGCAGAGGATTGTGCGGTCACAGTCCCGAGCATTTCGCCGCGAAAGTCTGTAATGAATTGGTTTCGGGTATCCATTTTCTTTTAAAGGTAAAAAAAATCCGCTGCGTTTAAACAGCGGATTTTGATACTTATCAAAAATGGATTGTTAATTATTTGACTTTGAAAGTAACCCTTCTGACGAGTCTTCTGGCTTCGGGCGAGTCTACCGCTACCGAGCTGTCTTCGCCTTGCGAAACGACATTGAGTCGTGAAGCAGGAATACCGGCTTTGATCAAGGTGTTTTTCACGCTGTTTGCCCTTTCAGTGGCCAATTTGTCGTTGTAGGCGCTTTTTCCGATTTCGTCAGCATGTCCTACGATGTCGATGGTGGCCGACGGATTGTTTCTCAAATAGGTCAACATAAAGTCGATGCCTTCTGTAGAAACGTTTGTCGGTTTGGTTTTGGCCGTATCGAAATAAGTAGTCACATAACCTTCGTTGATGAGTTTTTTGATCATGTCGGCATTGGCTTGTGAAATGGTTTCTGAGACGCGTGACTTGTCTACGAAAGTATCAGACATGTATTTCTCGAGTTCGTCCGGGATTCCGTTTTTATTGAGGTCTACCATACGTCCTTTGGTGTCTACGGCAACGCCTGCGATAGAATTGTTTTCTACGTCGAGGTAATCCGGCACACCGTCTTTGTCAGAATCGTTCATCATGGATTCGAGGTCTCCGATTCGTTTGTCTAGCGCTTCGATTTCTTCAAGTTTGTTTTCATCCAGAATCGCCCAGTCGCCGTGGATTTCCTCTTTACCAAAAGAGTAGGTAAGCCCAAGAGACATAATAATCATCTGACCAGACAAGTTGTTGGCATCGTCAGAATTGTGTCCGTCCCAGGCGTAGTGCTGTCTGAAATTGGCAATCGTACTAAAATCACCAATGATTGAGAATTTCTTGGCAACCCTGAACTCGGGCGAAATACCAAAGATTACACCGCCGTTCAACTCTCCCTTGTTGTAATTGGCATTAGATGATTTGAGCGGAAGGCTCATGTCTGGTACGGTATCAAACTTTGGAGTCGCTTGTGCAACAACCACACCCGCATGAATCAAAAAGCCCAATCTGCCTAGTGGTTCCTGTATATTGAAAAGCCTTGAGGCATTTACAACGCCTTGAACACCTAGACGGTATTGCTCCATCTTAAAGGTTTTGCTCAGGGTTTTTTTGTTGTTTTGAAATAAGTCATAGCTTACATCAGCTTTAAGCCCGAATTTGGCGCTGAACATGTATCGTGTACCTATGCTAAAGTTGTTAAGCCTGAAGCTCCCCAAATAAGTATCGGCCCTGCTGGAATAGTAACCATCAGAAAAAGGCTTGGTTCCTTTGGCATTTCCGGTAGTCAACTCAATTGTCCACTTGTTGTAGGATAAGGCATTGCTTACCACATCTTCGGCTTCTTTTGAATCTTCTTTTTGTGCGATACTGGCAAAAGGTAATAGGGCAAAGGAAAATAGCAGTAAACTTCGTTTCATAATTGTTGTAGGGTTTTTGACTTCATTGAGTCGAAAATTAACATTTAATTTGCAAATATAGGAGTTTACTTTTAAAATTCTAATTTTTTGCCCATTTACTTCTCCCTAAAATAATGATTTGCAGCTCTTGTTGCCAATCTCAAAATTTAACGGTCGATTGGCAAACAAAAACGTCGAAAATTAACGATTCTGCACTAGTTTTCACAAACGGATTTTCCTTCGGATGGCAGCTCGAATATTTCAAGATCGAAATAGATAATGGCCGCGAAAATATGGTCAAATATGTCTGACATAATGTACTCATAATTTTCAAAACGCTTGTCTTTGGTAAAGGTGTAGATTTCTAAAGGAATACCTTGAGCTGTGGGTTGTAACTGCCTGCAAAGCAAAATCATATCCTTATTTAAACTCGGATAATTTTCCAGGTACTGGGTTAGGTATTTCCTAAACAATCCAAAGTTGGTAATGTTGCGCCCGTTGATGGGAATCGACTTGTCTATTTGGTGGTGTTCGTTGAACTTGTTGATTTCTAACTGACGGTGTTCAATATAAGCGGCGATCAACTGGATTTTTTTGAGTTTTTCGAGTTCTTGCTCCTCTAAAAACCTGATGCTTTTGGCTTTGATCAGGATGTGGCGTTTGATGCGTCGCCCGTCAGAATTGAGCATGCCACGCCAATTGCGAAAAGAATCCGAGATCATGCTGTAGGTAGGAATCGTAGTGGTCGTATTGTCGAAATTTCGCACTTTTACCGTGGCCAGGTTTATTTCGATTACATCGCCATCGGCACCGTACTTATCAAAAGTAATCCAGTCGCCGATGCGTACCATATCGTTGAGTGAAACCTGAACACTCGCCACAAACCCGAGGATCGTATCCCTGAAAATAAGGATGATAATGGCCGATACCGCTCCAAAAGTCCCAAGTAAAGTGTTGGTTTTAATGTTGAACAACTCAGAAATTATCACCGTGATGCCAATCATCCAAAGCACAATCATAATGATCTGGATGTAGCTGTCGATGGGTTTGTCACTATAGGTCGGAATTTGTTTGAGATGATCGCGCAACGCATTGAAGATGGTGCGCACAATCCATAAAATCAACAGGATGATGTATACACCCACGAGTTTCCCAAAAACCGATTCCCAATACACAAAATCTTCGAGGATTACCGGCACTGATTTGTAAATGAACAACAACGGAATCAAGTGTGCGATGTATTTCGCGGTTTTGTTTGAAATCAGCAAATCGTCAAATTTGGTTTTGGTGCGTTTGGCAATCACCGCCATTAGGGTGACCAATACAAACCTGAAGACCAGGTAAATGCAATACGCAAAAAGCGACAATATTACAATATTGACCACGACGCTCGCGTATGAGGCAACCGTATCACCAATATGCCATTTACGAAAAATGGGATAACTCCAGCCAAATATTTTTTCCAGGATTTTATGCACTTCTCAAATATTTTTTCTCGACGTAAAACGTGCCAAAAGGGATGATAGAAGCCAGACAAATGAGCCCAAATTTTTTCCAGTCCCAGTTTTCCTCGAACTTGAGCATCACTGCCAATAGGATGTACGCCACAAACAACAAACCATGCGCCATCCCAACAGGAAACAGCAAAGTATGATACAACTCAGCGTTATTGGGTTTTACCAACAGCATATTGGAGAACAAAGTGATATAAGAAACACCTTCGAGCCATGCGACAATTTTAAAAAACTTAAGCATACTAGCCATTTTTTTGATTCGTGAGGCACAAAATTAGGCAATCCGTATTGACAATTGAAACATAAACTCGTTTACTTTTGCTTTAGTTTTTAAAGTTATGAGCAAACGCGATTTAAAAAAATACCTTGAAGGTTTAGACAAGCCCCAACTGGAGGAACAGTTGCTGGACTTATACGATAAGTTCAGGGATGTAAAAACTTACTATGACTTTGTGTTCAATCCCAAGGAGGAAAAGCTGGTAGGTGAGGCCAAGGCGAAAATTGCCAATGAATACTTTCCTGTAAAAACCAAACGCGCCAAATTGCGACGTTCTACTGCGCAAAAGTACATCAAGCATTTTCTTGTATTGGGCGTAGATCCTTTTGCAGTGGCCGATGTAATGCTTTACGCGATAGAGGTTGCCCAGAAATACTCGGCGCGCCGTGAAATGCGATATGCATCTTTTTACAAGAGCATGCTCAATTCTTTCGAACAAGCCGTGAATTATGTAATGGCAAATGGTATCATACAAGAGTTTGAGCCGCGCCTTAACGATATCGTCAAAGAAGCCGACAAACAAAAATGGGAGAACAAATACGAGTTTGGTCGCGTCATAGATATGCTGTAAGCATCCACAGGAATTTTTTAAAAACTTAAAGTGAAAGAAACGGAACATTTGTCTCAAACCCACTTTAGCTGAATACTGTTTCTACTACAATAAAAGTTGTAAAATTTATTCGCAATTTGAACCAACACAAACGATCTTGGCATACCATTTTTGAGATTTAACTTTTTAAAATATTGAATAACTCTTTTTTAGGCGTAGTTTTGCAAAATTCAAAAAACGATATGTCCGAAAAAGATTTAGCCATAGAAACCGAAGAAAAGAAGGAGCTCTACAGCTATCAGAAAGGAGATATCGACGCCATTTTTGACCGTCTCGACAACGCGCCTTCCAATCATCACCTGTTGTACCAATTGCCTACCGGCGGAGGAAAGACGGTGATATTTTCTGAAATCGTAAGACGTTATCTGTCTAAGCACGACAAGAAAGTAGTGGTACTCACGCACCGAATTGAGTTGTGCAAACAAACCTCAAAAATGCTTACCGGATTTGAGGTCAACAACAAAATCATCAATAGCAAAGTCAAGGAACTGCCCGACCAGAACGATTATTCGTGTTTCGTGGCAATGGTCGAAACCTTAAAAAACCGCATCAACGATGAAAAATTGCATCTCGATAACATCGGCTTGGTCATTATCGATGAAGCGCATTACAACTCGTTCCGTAAGCTCCTGAATTCATTCAAGAACGCATTCATATTAGGGGTCACAGCAACTCCTTTGAGCTCGAATATCAAAATGCCGATGCATGAGAATTACGATGAGCTCATCGTGGGTGATCCCATCTCCTCATTGATAGAGAATGGCTACCTCGCCAAAGCGGTAACTTACAGCTATGATGTTGGGCTTACTTCGCTTAAAGTAGGCATCAATGGCGATTACACGGTGAAATCTTCGGACGATTTGTACTCAAACATGATGATGCAGGAAAAACTGCTGCATGCCTATACCGAGAAATCGCTAGGGAAGAAGACGCTCATTTTCAATAACGGCATCAACACTTCATTGTACGTTTACGAAACCTTTCGCGAGGCAGGTTATGCCATTCGCCACCTGGACAACACCAGCAGTGCCGAAGACCGCCGCGACATCCTGGCGTGGTTCAAGAAAACGCCCGATGCGATCCTGACTTCGGTTGGGATTTTAACCACTGGTTTTGATGAACCTACCGTAGAAACCATTATCCTCAATCGGGCCACCAAGTCACTCACGCTATATTTCCAAATGATTGGACGCGGCTCGCGCCGACTTCCCAATAAGGATAGCTTTATAGTGATCGACCTTGGGAACAATGCCGCGCGTTTTGGGTTGTGGAACGAGCCAGTAGATTGGCAGCACATCTTTAAAGCGCCCGAATTTTACCTTGAAAACTTGCGTGACGATGCCGAAATAGAACTGTATTTCAAATACCAAATGCCCGCGGAACTGCGCGAGAAGTTTGCCAAGACCGCTGATGTTTCATTTGATGTAGATGAAGAACACAAACGCGCCGTCAAGCAAAATCTCAGGTCTAAGGTGGTGATTGAAAAATCCCTTGAGCAACATGCCAATATGTGCATTGACAATACTTCAGAATTATTCGATGCCAAACTATTGGCTCGCGAACTAGTACCTGACATTGAATGTCGGATGAAACGTTATGCGAATTGCCTGAGCCATTGCAGTAAAAATTATCGCGAATGGCTTATCGAAGACTACAAACTCAAGCTCAATTTGCTCATCGGGAAAAAATTCCGTGAAAAGCACTTTTAATGACTCAATCGTTTTCGTCCAACTCGATGAAATACATCATTTTATCGACGTACTTTACTTATTTTTTTTAACATTTTTTTTATTGGGTGTTTTATCGATAAGATTTGTGCACTTCATCGACTATATGAGTGTTTACAACTGATTTCACGCGTATTTTTTTTTTATTAGGAATTGGGAAAATATCTTTGCCGTAGAAACATATGTTAAAAAGGTCTGAATCTTTAACAATTCAATTTTTACAGATGTTTTTTAATGTGAGTAAACACAGTACAACGATGAAGAACAAATACGATGTGATGTTAATTTTAGAAGGGACTTATCCTTTTAATGGCGGCGGAGTTTCTACCTGGGCGCACATGTTATGCAACAAAGTGCGTAATGTGGATTATACATTGTACTCTATCAATGCCGATTTCGAGACCAAACCCAAGTATGAGATGAGCGAAAGCGTGAAGAATATCATACAGGTTCCGATGTGGTCGCCACTAGAACCACAGGAATTGTTGAACTACGGCAAGAAATACTACAAGACTGTCAACCGCAAAGAACAAGAGGATGAAAGCACCATTGAAACGGTTTTTATTCCAATCTTTGAAAGGCTGCTCGCCCACATATACGATGTAAACGCCGATGTAGAAGAAATCGATGAGACGATTTTTGACATGTGGCAGTTCTTCCAAAAACACGACTACAAGAAAACAATGAAAAGTGTGGTAGTCTGGAAATCATTCTGTAAAACACTTTCGGCTGTTATTGCTAAAGACGGTCACTACGAAGCGACCTTATACGACTTCACCGTGGGTATGCGTTGGATATACAGATTCCTGATGCCGATTTCTATTGATGTCCCTAAGGTAGACATCTCGCATTTGACTTTATCGGGCTTCCCGGTTATCCCGGCCTTGGTTCTTAAATACAAATACGGAACGCCGATCATGGCTACCGAGCATGGTGTTTTCATCCGTGAGCGTTTGATTGCCATCAATTCTTCGGAGTATTCCTTTTTCCTGAAAAATTTACTCATTAAGTTCTCTGAGTGTATTACGCGATTGGTTTACTACAAGGCCGACATTATCCTTTCTGTAAACAAATTCAATATGTCGTGGGAGAAAATGTATGGGGCACATCCAAACAAAATCGATGTCATCTACAATGGAATTGACCACGAACTTTTTATCCCGACACCAAAACCTGCACACTTAGAAGGTGTTCCTACTGTGGTTGCTGCGGCGCGTATCTTTGAACTCAAAGATGTAATCACTATGATTAAATCATGTGGTGTCGCTAAAGAAACCATTCCAAATGTGCGTTACCTGGTATATGGCGACAATAACGCGGTACCAGAATATACCAAAGAATGTAATGATTTGATCAAGAAACTTGGCTTAGAAAACAACTTTTTCCTTGCCGGATACCATGACAAACCACACCAATTGTTCTGTGAGGGCGACATTTCAATCCTAACGTCTATCTCAGAAGGTTTCCCGTACACGGTGTTGGAGTCTATGAGTTGCGGAATACCTGTAGTAGCTACCGACGTAGGCGGAGTAACCGAAGCCTTAGATGAGACCTGCGGATTCATCTGCAAACCCAAAGACCACGTGGCCATCGGGAACAGCGTTGTAACGCTGCTGCAAGACGAAGCCTTAAGGAAAAAAATGGGAGTAGCGGCACGTAAGAAAGTCATCGATAATTTCACGATCGATAAATTCATCAAGGAATACGAAGTGGCTTACGAATACCTACTCAACAGAAAAGCACAAGAACCTATTTACCTCAATACTCATCTACAAGAAGCTATGGAAGCATCGTAAGTATCCAAATACTTTCAACCCAACCAAAAATAGAATCCCCAATCTACTATGGAAAATCATTACACTAACATCAAATCCTTAATAGAAAATACTAAGGATAAAATCGGCAAGCCCGTAAGTAGCCAGGTTGTCGCTGCGACAATCGAGTCGCTGGGCATCCGCGAAAAGGATACGATGGCCGACTACGGATTCACATCGATCCAGGACCTGGCCGATCTTGTATACTACGAGCTCACAACAGATCGTTATTACGCCGGAGCCAAAAATGCCAAGGAAATCGAGGCCGAAACCTTGCAGCCCAAAACCATTCAATTATCCGATTACTTTCGCGTAAAATCAAAAATCTTCGCCCAATACTATTCACTCGGTATCTTTCACCTGTTGCCGGTATTGATGCAGATTATCGCGATCATTGTTTTTGGTTATTCACTCTGGACATTTGTTGGCTTTAACGAAATTCAGTCTACCGCCGTGGTGTTGGGCGTAATTATAGGGATGGTGGCCACAGGTGGATTTGTCCAGGTAATCGGTCGCCAGGCATCTTTTTACTGGAATTACGAAGATTACCAGATGACCAAAAAGACAATCGACTATCTACATAAAGTAGGTATGATTTCAATCTTTGCCGTTTTGGCTGCAATTTTCCTGGTAAACTTCTTTATCCACATATATCCCTACGAAGTACTGTTTGTTGTATTTGCCTACGCTTTCTTGATTGGCATGCTGCTATTGTTCATCGCGCCTTTGCATACCATGAAACAGCGCTGGGTGATTACGCTGGCTATCTTCGTTGGAACCGCCGTTGCGATTTACCTCAAAGAAACCACCAATTTATTGGTTTATACGACACACTGGATTGGCATTGGTATCGCCGTGATTATCTCTAAGGTTTTTATTGAATTGTATTTTCGCGATAAGACCAAAGGCAGGAAAGCCATCTCTGGTACCAAAATTAAGGTACCGGTGATGTTGTACCACAACTACCAGTATTTTTTCTACGGAATCTTCATTTACGTATTTATCTTTGTCGATCGTATACTCGCATGGTCGTCGGGCATCAATGGTAACCTTCCGTTTTTGGTTTATTTTGAAAAAAATTATGAATTGGGGATGGATTTAGCTATTTTGGTCTTTTTATTACTCGCTGGGGTTCTGGAATATAGCATCGCATCGTTTACAAGATTTATTGATATCGGACAAAAAATTACCGACCATAAAACACCCGAGGTATTCAACAATCAATTAAAGAAAATGTACTGGCAGCAAGTGCTATTACTATTCGGGATGAGTGCGTTGGCATTTGTATTTATCTATTACATCATCAACGCACCATGGGGTTTCCAGGGTCAGTTTAATGAAGTCCTTTTGCAGTTGAGCATCAAGGTTTGCATATTGGGTGGTATTGGTTATGTATTGTTGGCCTGGGGCATGTTGAACTCTCTATATCTGTTCACGCTCGGTCAAGCAATGAAACCGCTCAAAGCGATTATTTATGCTTGTCTGCTCAATATATTTTTAGGTTTTGTATTAAGTCGATTTTTTGCTTACGAGTACAGCGTTGTAGGGATGCTTCTAGGAGCAGCGCTTTTCGTAGTGCTTACTTTGAAAGCAAATATCAAATTTTTTAAAAACCTGGATTATTACTATTATGCGGCTTACTAAGATTATTCTTTGCATCTTTTCCTTTTTTTTAGTGTACAACCTCATTGCCTGCGATATGAAACGAGATAGCGTATTGGTTTGTTATGGCAAGCTCAAAGCAGAGAACATCAAAGGTTATGACTACGTGATTGTAGAGTCGAAGCATTACCTGGCCAGCAACATTCGCGTGATGAAAGCGCAAAATAGAAGCGTAATGGCCTACATCAGTTTGGGAGAAGTCAACGAACATGCACCACATTATAAGGAATTGCAAGGCAGCACGTTGGGTAAGAACAGCATCTGGAACAGCTTCTATTTGGATTTACGGGCGCCCAAAACCACAGAAATCATCCTTAAGTTAGTAGATGATGCCTTCCAGAAAGGCTACGATGGTTTGTTCCTCGATAACCTGGATAATTTCACTGTGCACGGCCCGCAAAGGGAGCAAAAGCCTGAGTTGCTTGCTTTGCTCAGTAAAATCAAGGCTCGCTATCCGCACAAGCAATTCATCCAAAACGCGGGATTAGAGCTCGCACCAGAAACCGCGCCCTTTATCAAAGCCATTATGATTGAATCTATCGCGACGGCTTATGACTTTAAGACAAAAACTTACAAGTTGCGTGAAAAGAAGCAATTTGAAGATATGATGAAGCACCTGAAATCGGTCAGCGAAACAGCAAAAATACCTGTTTACCTAATAGAATATTCTGATTCCAAGAAGCTCAACAAACAAATTTTAGAAAGGATACTGCCGTCGGATTTTGATTATTTTATAGGAAATATCAATCTACAAACCATTCCCAGATTTAAAGACTAACCACTATGATGTTTTTAACCAGTTCAATATTATTGGGTTTTGTAAGGCTTTGCTTTATCATCCTGTTTTTATTTTACTTGAACAGGAAATTCGTCAATGTGTCACGCCACGTAAATTTCCTCGATTTTATCGTCAACAACTGGTTCATTTACATTAGCATTTTGGTGGTAATCATTTTTGGGTTGGTAGAGCTCGATGCCTACAATCTGTTCAATTGCTTTTTTATTTTCTGCATTATCGTGATTTTAGATATCATCGGCCTCAAGAACCTGAGAACCCCGAGAGCCTATTTCAACCAACACATCAAGATTGCTCTATTGCGTTTCCTGCGCGACGTAGAAAACAAAAAATCGCTATGGTCGTGGATTGCCTTTGACCGCAACATGAAACGCAGCAAAAAAAACAGCAACAACTTAATTTTGGCGCTAACGATTTTTATTGGTTGCGTTACCTTTCTGAGTCGCTATTACTTTATTGTTTACGACAATTACTCGCTTTCGGACGCCTGGATTTACGACTTAAACAAGGTAATCCAGTTTGACAACCAATTTTGGTTTACCTATGAGCTTGCCACCGACGCCGAACTGGCCATCGTGAATTTCTACGGAAAAATCACAGACGTTAGTCCCGAGATCGCGTTACAGGTAATTGCAATTCTCGAATCGACTTTAATAGCCATTATTATCTTTTGGGTGATCAATAAACTTACCCCATCAAAATTCCTGGCGCCTACTATTGCCGCCTTGTTTTTTTCGTTGGTTTACGTACTCACGCCACTTAATGTGTATTTCCTGCTCAAGGGGAATTCTACATTCATGGCGCTGACCTTCGCTTTGCCTGCCTTTGTGTTTTACCTCAGCCCGAACCTTTTGAAAGTGACCCGGATCAGTTACTTTATCGGATTCCTGTTTTGTTTCCTTACTATTGGTTTGACCGACTTGTTTACCTATTGTATCTTACTGCCGCCGTTCTTCATCATTGGTATCGTTTTAACCAAAGCCAAATACAAAACAAAAAACCTGTTGACACTGTTGGCATTTGTAATCGCGACAATCATATTGTACCTTGTTTACCAATACGCATGTTATTTCCAGCGTGCCGATCTGCTCGATTATATGCAAAGTAACTTGCTTTCTGTAAGTTCATACACTTATGTTCCGCAGCTCATATTTGAATACCACGACATCGTGCGTTATGCACAATACAGCACTTTTGTTGGCCTTGCACTGGTAATTATCCTGGTGTTGGTTACCAAGGAAAACTGGCGTGCGACAGTGGTTTTCTTTACTTATTTCAATTTCCTGATTTTACTCACCAACGTGAAGAGTCAATGGATCGATGAAGACATGCTCAATAATTCCTTGTCTATTTTTATCCCGCTGATTATAGGATTCAATGCGGCGATTGTTTTCCGGATTGGGAATTTTGCACTTGGGCGCTTGCAGCGATTCACGCCGGTTACCGTTACTTTGCTTATCGCAGGTATGATCTATGCTGCAATCTATTTCCAGCAAGAGAAGATCAATTCACTCACGCGCTCTGACGAAACACCGATGCATATACTCAATGCTTACGATAAGATCTCTAAGAAATTTTTCCGCAAATCGTATTGTGTGGTGAACGATCCGGCAGCGCAGGTAATCAGCAATAATGCGCACTTCTTTATGAATTATTCGTTCTTTCTTGAAGAATATCCAAGAATCGATTCAATCAATACCAAGCACAAAAAAGACCCCATGTTTGTGGTAAGGCATCCCGAGTATTCGCTTTCCAAGAGCGTACTGGTATTCATCCTAAACGAAAAATACGAGAACGAAAACAATACGTTCCCAGCCAATAAACAACAAAAACAACTCCTACAGAATATTGGATTGCTACAAAAGCGTGGCAGACAGGTACGCTTGTTTTATGACAGCGAAATTCTCAAGGTGTACGAAATTATCAATGAACCCCAAGAAAGTAAAATTTCTGATTTAATCTTTTAATGATGAAAACGATCCCTACTACCTATTGTTCGATCCTGATTGCAATCGTCTTTGCGTTTGCCATTTCAGGTTGTGAAGGACTAGATGATTGGTCGGATTTGCAAGGTCTCGATTTATTTGATTCGGACAAGAACAGCGAAGACGCCGTATTCAAGAGGTATACAGAGCCGGGCTTAAGCACCCAGCCGCTTATAGAATACCTCTGCGACGAAACCTCTAAATTCAGCAAACTCTACGACAGCGAAATCCGCAAGGTTTGCGATTATACCAAGTTGCCCTATCACAGCATGAGTGTACGCAAATGGAACACCACGCTCAAGATTGCCCCAAGCACCAGGGTTATCGTGGTGTATGACACCAAGAAGCTCAGCGATGCGTCGATTCCGAAACTTGTTGATTTTGTGGCGGCCGGCGGAACATTATTCATACCCTTTGCCAACGAAGATCATCGGATGTCTTATTTGTTGGGATTCAAGCCAGAAGCAGAATACGCCACAGATAATACGGCTGCCGGCTGGTATTTTGACACCCCGATGCTGCCCAATATGAAGGGCAGGACTTATGCTACCGATGTCAAACAATTTAACTTTGCAGCCCAGAATTTTTCAAGTAAAGTAAAAGTATTTGCAACGGCGGCCAACAAGCGCAATTGCCCAATGGTAACAGAAAACGCAATCGGGAAGGGCAGGGTAATGCTGCTGAATACTTCGGCCGATTTTTCTAAAACAGACCGCGGCTTTCTCTTTGCGGGCCTTCTGAAAGGGCTCGAGGGGATTCCTTACCCTGTGGCCAATACCGCAACGATTTTTCTTGATGATTTCCCTTCGCCGCAGTACGATGTCTACACAGAACCTGTAAAAAGCGAGATGAACCTCTCCATGTCTGATTTTGTCGAGAAAGTCTGGTGGCCCGATATGCGCGAACTTGGCAGAGAGTACAAAATCCCGTATGCGGCCATGCTTACCTTCGATTACCGCAATAAAATTGTTCCGCCGTTTACACTCGATCAGTGGAACGCGAAAAAAATCACCAATAAAAACAAAGTAGAACCCCTGCCGGACTGGCTCGTCAACGACGTGGCCAAGAATGGACACGAACTCGCATTTCACGGCTACAACCACGTATCGCTTACCAAGAAGCTATGGAAAAACCCAAAATTCATAGAAACCTCTATGAACACGGTGAAAAAAAAGTGGGAAATAAGCAATTTTGGTAAGCTTCCCGAAACCTATGTACCGCCGTCCAATGACATAGACAAGATGGGTGTGACCGAACTCAAGCGCACCATGCCGTCTATCAAATACATGTGCAGTCTGTACCTGGGCTATTTAGACGAAGGAGGCGATCGTGAGTTTGACTACGAGCCTTACGAAAAGAACCTTTTTGATTACCCCAGGATTTCTAGCGGATTCTACTTCAAAGAAAATGAAAAGTACGCCATACAGTCTATGTACCTTTACACGGGAATCTGGACACACTTTGTTCACCCCGACGACATCTATCAAATTCCGGCTACCGCCGATGCACGCGCGGGACGCTACAGCCTGCGCAATAGCTTAAACTATGGTTGGCGCAAGTCCAAAAACAGCGACCGTGCCATGTTCCCTGAGTTCAAGAGCTATGTAAAGCAGTTTACATCTGCGTTTCCGCAAATGCGCTTTTTAGGTGCCGATGAAGCCGGAAAACTGGTTATTGACTGGCGCGCTTCACGATACACCCACAAAGATGAAAACGGCTATCATGTGGTTACCCAAACCAATGCCGCCGAAACCACTAAGCAGTACTGGTTCTTGTATGCCAGCGCGGCCAATGCCGATCGTATTGAAGCCAGACTGAAAACACAGGTGAGCTTGTATTCTAAGACGCCGTTCATGGACGGATACCTGTATTCGGCTTATACCAACAAGCCCCGAATCTCATTGCTCGACATGAACTACAAAGGACCTAAACAAAAAGCAATCGAGGCCAAACTCAGGCAAAATGCCAAAGCCGAATTTGCCAATTACAAAGTCGCGGTGCAAAAGTTCCTCAAAGGTGACAGTGGTATCGATTCTGACTTGAAAGAAAAGCAGGAAATGGCGGCCCTGAAGATCAAGCTGCTCAACACCGCCGCGATTGATTCGGTGCAATGGAACAAATATGCCAAATACATGTCCTGGCAGGATAGGGGTGAGGACGTCTGGAAGATGCTCGAGGAACACGTCACCAAACATCCAACCAAGAACAATGTCATGTACTCTAAAGAACTCGACCGTTTGATTGGTTACCCTAATGACCTGGTCAAGGAGAAATGGATGAGCGCCCAGATGATGGTAACACCCAACGACAAGGACCTGCTCAACAGTTATGTTGCCAATTTCTACACCGACGAGAATCAGGAAAAGATCAAAAATGCGCTCAAAGCCTTGTTGTCTGTGGATACTTCGGCGAGTAGTTACCTCAATTACATCAAACACCTGCTGCAATACAAACCCGACGAAGCACGCATGGAATTGTCTGACAAGAAACCAACAGCCGAACTTTCCGAAGTGGCTACCGAAATCGTATGGCTGTTTGCAGACAACGGAGAATACCAAAAGGCATACGACTGGTCGGCATTGAGCAATGAAATCGATTTTATGTCTAAGATGAGCTGGCTGGTGAACCTTGGCCAGAAGAAAGAACTAGAGAGGATTTACAACGAGTATATTGCCGAGCATCCAGATGACTATAAAGCCAAGGCGTTCATGGCGTCTGTCTTTCACGAGCAAGGAAGATTCAAGGATGCATGGGTACTCACCAATTCGTTGCCCGGATCCGACGAAAAAGAAGGCCTGCGCAAACCACTCAATAAGGATGTGGTGTACGAAGAAGCGCCTTTACAGCAAGATTTGATCGCCAACCACTCTGAATTGTTCTACCCCGATGTACTCAAATCACTCGTTAAGGAAAACCGACTTAAACGAGGGAATTTCCTAAATCTCGAATCATCGCTTCAAACCAACCAGACAGAAAACGCAATTCAGAAAAATGAATTGTCGTTCAACCGTTTTGATAAGAAGAACCGCCTGCACAGTATCAGCGCGACTTACAATAAATACTACGAGCAGCGTTTGGGGCTCAGGTACGAAAGCAATTTTGACAACCACCTGATGGGTTTGCAATACAAGGTTACGACCGCAGAAAGGGAAGGCAAACCTAATTATTGGGCACGCGCCAGGGCAGAGGTAGACCAGAAAACCAAGTTTTTCTACCAGGCGGGAATTGGTTTCAACAGTGCCAAGGAGCGCAATTATCGCTCGGCAGAATTAAACCTTTTCCCTGTCGAGACTGCGCCGGGATTAAACCAAGGGATTTACAATCTTAGATTAAACCTATATGAGGATTTCTATTTGTTCAAATACATCAACACGAGTGTTTCTGTCGAGGCCGACTATTATACCAACGGGCTGATTTCTCGCGACACAATCGTAAACCCGATTATCTTTAACCCTGAAAAACCAGCAGGCCCCGGAGACCCTTGGGCACGTAAGAAATTCACTGCATTAGATGCGCAGCGTTACACCATTGAGGATTTCGACAACTCGTATGGCGCTTCTATTACCGCGCGTTTCATGCTTGACAGCGGTTTAGAACGCAAGATGAAGTTCATCCCGTTTCTTGAGGTACAATATGCTATCGGTACGCATGATTTGGCGGTAGGTTACCCGTACTGGATGATTAAGAGTAGGTTGTACGAAGGTGGAGGTTTGGGCTGGAAACTTAAACTGACCAACTTAGAGGCACGACTCGAAGGTGGATATTTCTTTGACGATTTTTCAGACAACTTCCAGCGCTACATGGGATTCGTATCCTACCAAATTTTTGACTATACAGCGCTCACCGCCGAAGTGGAGCTGTACTCACAAGATCGTTATTACTCCAACTCGGTACAGTTTGGAATCAAATACAACCTCAAGAAACGTACTAAAAAGAAATAATGAGGAAAAAAGGATTGTCGGTTTTGGCAATCCTTTTTTGTTTGCGGTCCAATCGCTTCCTAACGGGAGTTTTTTACAAGCGTGACCTGACACCATCAATTCCTAAAAAAGAGGAAAAGAACCGACCTTACGGAGTATGCGTAAAATGTATTTTCTTTTTTCGGAGAAGCAGTTTATTCTTAAAAACTTTAGATGCGTATCTGACCGAACCGGTGGTGCATCGAATTGCATCAATCAGCACCTGCGACGACGCAATTGAGTTTTGCATAGTTTACTTCAACAAAAAAAGGATTGCCAAAACCGACAATCCTTTTTTCAATATAACATTAGGTAGATTAGTGTCTGACTATGATTTTACGTGTATCCTTGATAGTTCCTTTTGACAATTCAACGAAATAGAGGCCATCGTTCAAGTTTGACGTATTTACGATTACCTTGTCGGTTTGCGAAACGGTTGGTACTGTGACCACTTGGCCTAGGTTGTTAAAGAACGTGATTTTATAATCTTCAATCGATTCTAAAACAATATTCATTTCGCTACTTGCGGGAACCGGGAAAATAGTCATGTCCAGTTTGGCATGGTCGGTAACGGCAAGCGCTCCACTGGTTACGCTAAGGGTGTGGTTCAAAGTATTGTAACCGGTGATACTTTCCCAGACATTGTCATTGGCTAAACGGATGGCATACTCGGGTTTGCTTGCCAATGCGGGTGCCGAATCAGGTAGGCTCAAATACATTTTGTAATTTCCTGCCGTAAGGTTTGCCGGTAAAGTGAGATTTTCTGTGATGGTGAGCTCGTTAGGTCCCATCCAGGTTCTTGGATCGGTAGCCATCTGGATAGGATAGACCTGGTTGGTGGTTAGGTTTTTCAAAACGATATACGCTTTCCTTTCATTATATGGTGTAGAGAAGCCGCTGTTTTTTACTTTAAGCGTAACGGTTAAAGGAGTTCCTATCGCAACGGCTTGTGGAAAAGTCCCTGATGTCAATGAAAAACGGTAGCCCAGTTTTTTTTGGATGTCTGTAAAACAACCATTGTCTTCAAAACCACCAATAACGCCTTCGTGATAATCCAGGTTGAGGAACGACCAGTGAAATTGTGACATTTCTGCAAGGGCAGTACTGCAGGCAGATCTTGGCTCGTTGACTTTGCAGGTTTCGCCACCCATCGCTAAAAATTTGGTTTCCTGGGCAAGATATGGGTACTCTTGTGCAGCATTTTCATAAGTCCCGTAGTCGGTTGCGCTGGCAAGGAAACAGTCATTGTGGTGTGCCGTTCTTGCGGCGTTGGTTCCGCTAAATCCTTGGGCTGTTGTTAAAGCAGAATTGGTTAACAAATGTTGTTTCATGGCAGGATATCTAATCTGAACCTGTCTGCTAGAAGGTAAAGCCGCGAGAATTGCATTGAGGATATCGCGTCTGTTGTTGTAATTGGCTGTCGTAAGGTCGGTTTCATTGTAACCCCAACCACCAAATTCTGATTGGCTGGTGTAGTACCATTCGCCCCAGGTCCCGATAAATCCGGCTTGCATGACCGCGATTACGTCGTAGTTGGCTTGTAATACAGGAGTTACTTGTTGGATGTGTGACAACATTAACGCTTTGGTCGCATCGAGCTGGGTTGCATCCTGATCGCTTCCGTATGAAAAACGAAGGATGCATTTGATGCCGGCGTTACGCATCTTGTTGAAATTGTTCTGCATGGTGGTCAGGAATGCTGCTGAAATTGGGGAATTCAGGAAAGCATCCAGACGCACCTCATGATAAATCAAAGTAATGTTGTTGTTGAGCCTCCAGCCTGATAATGTGCTTTCACTCAAAGCCGAATTAGAAGAGGTATGCTTATAGAAGCCACGTTCTGGATTCGAAATCACTGCAGACGATGTGGTGTACGTCACAGTTGTCGTTTGGGCACTTCCGTAAACACAGAGAAGAACTCCCAATAGCGTAATAAAATTCTTCATAGTAGTAGGTTAAGATTTTAGTGTGTTTAATTCGATTAATTTACATTTGGGTTTTTGCTGCTTTATGGGGATAAACCAACGTTGACAAATTTATATAGATTAAAAGCAAATAACATCGACGAAATTGTTAAAATTCCTCATTTAATCGATGAACTACAGAAAACAATTTATTTTGTAAGAAAATAAATATGTAAAATTGATATTTTGTAAGAAATCGTAATGAAAACAGCTATATAAGTTTTTAACAATAAGATTTTCAATTGTTTATAACTGCAGATTTTATAGGAAAAAGCATCATAATGAGCAAATTCGCTCTTCTTTAAATAACAACAAAACGTCGTCGTCGGACAATTTAAAATTTAATCGACAAACGACACGCCAAAAATCAGCAGATAACAGCCGTACTTCCCAAAACATTATTGTAAACTATAATTTATATTATGTAAAATAGAATTATTTGTTCACAAACTACTGCGTTCGGTCGATATCTAGCCACCGCCATTGTTGTACAGTTGCGCCAAAACCTTTATTTTTACCAATCAATAAGCCAAGGTATCATGAACGCAATCGCAGAACGCATCGCAGATTTTTTAAAAGAATACGCTCCATTCAACAATCTATCTTACAATGAACTACTGATTGTATCCAACAACGTGCGCGTCATCAATCTCGAAAAAAACAAAATCCTTTTCCAGATCAATGACTTGCTTCATGATAGTTTCTATGTTGTGGCGTCGGGCGTTGTTACGCTGTCTGTAATTTCTGATGCCGAAGAGACCCTTCTCAATAAGTGTGTTCCCGGTGACATCTTTGGTCTGAGGCCGTTTTTTGCCAAAAATAACTACCAGATGACTGCTAAAGCGCGTGAAGAAAGTATCATTTACGCCATCCCGATTGCCACCTTCAGGCCTTTTGTGGCGCAAAATGCCGAAGTGCTCAATTTTCTTTTAGAGAGCTTCGCCCACAACTCCAACAATCCTACAGACCGCGACAACAAAGGGAAATTACTCTCCGACAACGTCGTTTTCTCAGGTCAGCAATCAGAAATGCAATATTTCCAATCGCTGTCGTATAACAAAACGCCGCTCAAAGCTTCGCTCTCAAGCCCGGTCAAAGACGTAGCCCAACTCATGACCGATAACCTGCTGGACAGTGTCATCATCACAGACAATCAGTTTCCCATCGGGATTGTGACCGACAGCGACATGCGCTCTAAAATTGCCACTGGTCGTGTCCCCATTACCGCTACTGTCGACAAAATCATGGCATCGCCTGTGATTACCGTTGCCGAGAACGTTTCTCTGGCCGAAGCCCAATTGTCTATACTGCGTTACAACGTGAGCCACCTTTGTGTAACGGTAGATGGCTCAGATAAATCAGAAATCAGGGGAATCATTTCAGAACACGATCTTATCGTTGCCCAAGCCAGCAACCCCGGTGTCCTGATTAAAGAAATCAAGCGCGCTCAGAATGCCGCCGACCTCAAACGCGTGCGCACCAAACTCGCAGAACTCATCCAAACTTCTATAGGTAAAAATGTACCGCTTTCACACGTCAACAACGTAGCAGGCGAAATCAATATGGCCATCATCAAGCGCTCGGTTGAACTGTCGATTTTGGAGTTGGGCTCACCTCCTGCCCGTTTTGCATGGCTCTCCATTGGTAGCCAGGGCCGAAAGGAACAACTGCTGCTCACCGATCAGGACAGCATACTGGTTTTTGAAGACGTTGCCGCCGACAAGTATCGCGATGTCAAGGATTATTTCCTCAAAATGGCCAAGAAAGCGGTGGCGACGCTAGAAAAGGTTGGCTATGAACCTTGCCCGAACGGACACACCGCCAACAACATCCTTTGGTGTAAATCGGTTTCAGACTGGATCAAACAGTATAGTAACTGGATGGCGCAACCCGGCGAAATCAGTAACGAGATCAGCAGCGTGTTCTTTGATTACGAGATTGCTTTTGGCGAACCCAAAATTGAGGAAGCCATTACCGAAACCATTTTCAGGAACGTCAAAAAGAATAAACTTTTCTTTGACTATCTGGGTAACGATGCGCTTCGTAAACCCGCGCCACTGAGCTTTTTCAAGAAATTCAACGTGGAGGAAGATGGCCCAAATAAAGATAAATTCGACATCAAGACCCGTGCATTGATGCCGCTTATAGATGGCGCACGACTTATAGTCTTAAACCACAATATCCGCGGGATCAACAACACGTACCTTCGGTTCAAACAACTCGCCATTGCAGACCCAAAGCATGCCGAAATTTACCTCAATTGCGCCGAAGCTTTCCAAACCCTATTCAAGTTCCGCACTATGGAAGGTTTGAAAAATGACAGCAACGGCCAGTTCATTAACCTCGAGGAACTCAGCAAAGCCGACCGCGAAAAACTAAAGAACGCGCTTGCGCCGATGAAAGACCTCGAAGAATTGATCAAAGATTCGTTTCAACTGACGCAATTTTCATAGCCATGTTCGATTGGATAAAAAACATCAATAAGGAATATCCCGAATTCTGGAAAAACTACCTTTCCAAGTTTGACAAAAGAACCTCGCGATTTGTGGTGTTAAGCCTTGACACGACAGGCTTGAACCCAGAGAAAGATGTAATTTTATCATTCGGCGCTGTGGCAGTCGTGAACAACAGCATCATTGTATACGACACCTTCGAAGTGTTGCTGCTGCAATACAAATTTTTACATGAAAATGACATGTCCAACGAGTTCATCGTAGAGAGCAAGCAGCCCAAGCTCGGTGAACGTGAAGCAGTCGAAGCTTTCCTCGAATACATTGGGAATGCAATTCTGGTAGGCCATCGCATCCATTTTGATGTCGAGATGATCAATGCGGCCTTAGAAAAAATGGAATGTGGCCGACTTAAAAACGAAGCACTCGACATAGAAATCATGCACCGTAAACTGCTCGACCTTTCCGACAAAAACTTCTCGGTAGAGGAATTGTGCAAGATCTACAATGTAGAACGCAACGAGCGGTACTCTTCTTCTGAGGATGCGTACGCCATCGCGCTGCTATTCCTCAAACTCAAGTCAAGGCTCGGCATCAATTAATTGCAATTACCCGACGAAATTGCCCGTGATGGCTGATTGAAACCGGCTGTTGCCTAGCGTCAGAACTACTAAATAAATAAGGTATATTGCCTTTTTTAAGTATCGCATCCTCGTTTTTTAAAGGGTAAATTCTTGCAAAATCGTCTGGATTGGTCGTAGCAATCGTATGCACGAAAGCCGTGGTCGCCTCAGTCTTGGTATAATAAAGCGCATTTTTACCACTTACAGTGCCGTAATGAAAGCCAGCCGAAACAGTCATCGCTGAACACTCAAAGTCCAACGGATTGTATAGCCGCAGGTTGGTCTGCCGATTGAAAATTTTATAAGCGGCCTCTTTCCTGCTCCATAACATCCAAACCATCAAGTCCCGGTTTAGCGATTCTGTGATCAATAGCTGTTCAAATTCCGTAAAGATTTTTCTCAGGAATCCAGGTCGTTGCCAATTGCTTTGTTGGGCGGCAAGCGTAAGGTCAGCGATGTCGTTGCCAATCATTTTTCGGACAGTTTGGTGTCGATGATTGTCAAGGCTGCGCTGATGTTGAGCATCTTCTCCATCGATTGGTTGTCAATTTCAATCCCGAAAGCCTCTTCTATATCCAGCACGATGTCTACCAGATTGGCCGAATTGACCTTAAGGTCATTGATGAAATCGGTACCTTCATTCAGGTTTTCAAACGCTTCCTGGTTGTTGATGTAAGGTTTTACAATGGTTTTGAGTTGTTCTATCGTCGTTGCTTTATCCATGATTGTATTTTTTTAAGATCACACATCCGTTTACGTCGCCAAAACCAAAACTGGCCTTGGCAAGCGTGTTTATTGTCGTGGCTATGCATTGCTGCGGAATCCTCGAAGCGTCCACAATCTCGGCTATTTCGGGATGCAGGTCCTCGCAGTTGCTGTTCGGGAATATAAAATTGCGGTAAACCTGCAGGGTCGATGCCACCAATTCAATACTCCCCGCTGCCGAAATGCAATGCCCGGTCATTGATTTAATCGAGTTGATATATGGAAAATCTACCCCACTCCTACCCAAAGCCTCGCTCCAATTCCTTATTTCAAGACTGTCTTTTGAAGTGGCCGTGAGGTGTCCGTTGACCGCATCGATTTCGGAAGCCGAAACACCCGCATTGGCAAGCGCATCTGCAATACATTTCTTTACCGCTATTGGATTGGGCGCCGTCATCGAACCTTCTCCCCTTTGCCCGCCCGAATTCACATTGCCACCCATGACTTCGGCGTAAATTCTTGCGTTTCGAGCCAGAGCAGTTTCAAGATCTTCGAGTACCAAAGCACCTGCCCCACTACCCGGAACAAAACCCGAAGCACTGGCACTCATGGGCCGCGAACCTTTTTCGGCCGAATCATTGTGTTTAAAAGTACAGACTTTCATCGCATCGAAACCGCCCCAAAGGTATGGCCCGCTGTCGCTGGTACTGCCCGACAACATGCGCTTGGCTTTACCAGACTTGATTCTTTCATAGGCGAGCAATAAACTTTCGGTACCCGTTGTACACGCCGACGAATTCGTGGTGACCTGGTTGCCCAGACCCAGTTTCCCGCCCACATACGCGCTGATGCCGCTTCCCATGGTCTGTGCCACGGCTGTGCTCCCCAGTCTTCGGGTTTGCAAATCGTCAATCTTATAGATGCTCTCGCGGAATTTATCGATGCCCGAGGTGCCGGTGCCAAAAATCGTCCCCGAATCCCAATCGGGCTGGTCAGTATCAGGCACAGTCAAACCTGCGTCGTTCCAGGCGTCCATCGCGGCAATGACTCCATAAAGTATACCGGTCGCATTGAAATTGCGCAGCTCGAGTTCACTGAAGTATCGTAAAGCGAGCTCGTTTGACACTTCGGGCGTTCCTGAAATCTGGCAAGAAAAATGCAGTCGTTCCAGTTCAGGATTGTGCCTGATTCCCGAAATTCCGTTTTTTATGGCGTGTTCAAAAGCATCAAGCCCGATACCATTTGGTGCCACGATTCCCATACCGGTGATGACTACCCTTTTATCCATCGCTGTTTTTGTTAATTATTCCTGCAATGGTTCCGGTGCAGACGGTTTCCAATTGGCTGTTTTGCATAGCGACCTTGCATTTGAGTTTCCCGAACCTGAAGTAGATTTTCTGTGAAAACACCGTGACCTTCTCATTTGGGTAGACGGGTTTTAAAAATTCTATTTCTGTTGAAGTTAAGGCTATTACGGTATTTTTAGTCAATGTATCATTCATTAAAAAAACACCCAGGCAAACCAAACCAATCTGCGCCATGCATTCGGTTAAGATTACACCTGGAGTGACTGGGAAATCGGCAAAGTGTCCTTCATAGAAGTCGAGTCTTTCGTTGAATGTGAAGGTCCCAATTGCACCATTCTCATTCACCTGCAAAAGTTCATCCACAAAAAGGAACGGCTTTTTGTACGGCAGCTTTGCTATGATTTGGTCGTGCTGCATCAGAATTCGAGTAAAATACGTTGTGCCGAAAATCCTGGTCCGAAACTCAACATCAACCCTTTCTCGCCGGGTTTGGGTTGGCTGTCCATAATACGTTCGAGTACGTAGAGCACCGTGGCACTAGACATATTGCCGTACAATCGCAAGACTTCTTTAGTGTCATCGATGTTCTTGCCCATACCGCCAAACAAATCCTCCACAGTCTGGATGATTTTTTTACCGCCCGGATGAAAAATCAAATGCTCCATATCTTCAATCGCCAACCCATTTTTGGCAAGGAACGGATGGATGATATCGGGAAAATGCGACGCAATCGTCTCAGGTACTTCTACATCCAAAACCATCTGCAAGCCCGTGTTGACAAGCTTAAAACCCATCATGTGGATGTTGTCATAAAAGTGGTACATCTCGTCGGCTAGGATTTCGGGGCCGTTATCATCCTCGTGCGAAGAAAGCAAGGCACAAGCCGCGCCATCGCCAAAAATGGCAGCACTCACAATGTTGGGCATCGAGTAATCGTCTAGTTGAAAAGTGGCTGTAGGACTTTCTACCGCAATGACCGCCGCGCGTTTCCCAGGATTGCTCGCGAGGAAGTTGCGCGCGTAAATCATCCCAGAAATCCCCGCAGCACAACCCATCTCGGTAACCGGAAGCCTCACAACATCCTGGCGCAATTGCAGTTTGTTGATCAAGTAGGCATCTAGCGACGGAATCATGATTCCGGTACAACTTACAGTGATGATGTAATCCAGTTCGTCAGGGTTCCAACCTGCTTTCTCAAGTGCATTCTGCAGGACTTTCTCGCCCAACAGTATGACCTCACGCGTGTAGATGTCATTCTTCTCCTCGAACGACGTACTGGTAAACACCTCGACCGGATCCATAATAGAATAGCGTTTGTCTACCGCAGCGCCTTCAAAGATTTTTTTCACCTTGCGGATAAAGCGCTCGTCCTGGCCTTGAAGCCATACGTCGAGCAAAGGAATCACGTCTGCCGTGTTCCTAGAATATTGTGGTAATTGTTTGGCAACCGCTTTGATTTTTACACTCATATTTTAGAGAGGATCCATTGGTAGCGGAACGCCCATTTCCATTGGATGCTGTATTTTTTATAGTTTAATTTTTCTGACAATGACACGAGCTCGTTTCGCTTAAAACCGCGCAGTATAGAAATCAGCCCGTCGTTGCGTGAAATAGCGTTGAGCCTGAACACAAAACACAAAGCCTGGAACAAACGGTAAGCCACACTGCTTCGTTGCAGGTCATTGACTACGACACCGATTCGGGTATTTTGTTTGAACGTGCGCAGCAATTGGGCTATTTCTTCATTTTTGAAATGATGCAAGGTCAAGGTGAACAATGCGATATCGTAAGCCGACGCAGCGATCGTTTTAGAAAAGATGTCAGTACAGTGGTAGGAAATGTTGGGATAATGCAAAGACAATTCCCTGGCATATTCGATCGTATGAGCGTTGGCATCTACCCCAATCAACTCCAGTTGCCGTCTGTTGCTTTCTGCCCAATCAGCAATAAGTCGTAACATATCGCCGTTGCCGCAACCCAGATCGACAATCGTGAGTTTTTGCGTGACATCAATGGGCGCGATTAAATCCTTGACACCCTGAAGCGTGAGTTTGTTGCCTCCGAGGAGTTGGTTGATTCTGGCGATCTTGTCTAATGCCATGCGCAAGTCACTCCCATTCATAGAAAAATCGTCCATGATTTCGGGTAAGTCGGTTCGGTGTTTGGTATCGATTCGCAAAGTCTAGGTGTTTAAAACGAGGGCTTTCCCGTGGGTTTTATTGATAATTTTGGGTAATAAAGATGGGAAAACGGCAAGCAACCGCATCAGGTTTTCTGACAACCTGGACTTACCGAGTATTTTGGCCAGGAAACGCCCTAGGTTAAGGCGATTGCTAAAGTTGGAATTCCAGGTTTCACTGTATTTTTTCTCGAGCGCCGCACGCGATTCTATTTTTCCCGCAAAAAAATCACCCAGCAATTCCGAAAGCAGTTTGGCGCTATGGATCGCCATTGCCATACCGTTGCCGCAAAGCGGATGGATCATGCCTACACTGTCGCCCACCATCAATACATGTTTTTCTACCGCTTGCTTCTTCTCGAATGAAATCTGGCTGATGGTGAGCGGTTTTTCAAACAACGGCTTCATGTTTTCAAAGATGGGCCGCAGGTTTGGGTTTTTCGAAACCACGGCTCGTTGGTAATCTTCGATGTTCTTGTAATTCTTGAACGTCTTATAGTCGGCCAGGTAACACACGTTGACTTTGTCGTTTTCAACTTTCGAAACCCCGCAGTAGCCGCCTTTAAAATTGTGCAAGCCAACGGTATCATTGGGAAAATCGCCACAATAATGGGCTTTAACGGCCAGCCAGGGCGATTGGCGCGAGATAAAATCGCGGTGTAATTTCTGGTCGAGATTAGATCGTTTGCCGTAAGCACCAATTACAAAATCGGCGGTCAGGGTTTGGTTTCCTGTCGTGGTTACTGTGAAAACATCATTGGTAAAATCGACATTTTCTGCCGATTCATGCAAAAACATACATCCGTTGGCCAACGCTTTCTGATGCAGGAATTCATCGAGCGCATAACGGCTGACGCCAAAACCGCCCAAAGGCAACTTGCAGCGAACGATCTTGCCGCTGGTGGTTGAGAATATGATCTTGGAAATCTGCGTCGGTTTTAATTCTGAGACATCCACGCCAAGCCATTGTAGATAAGGCAATACCTCATTTGAAACGTATTCACCACAAACCTTGTGTTTGAGAAATTCATTTTTCTCGATCACAGTCACTTGTAATCCGATTTTGGACAAATGGATCGCCGAAGTCAATCCTGCCAAACCGCCGCCAATGATGATAATTTGCCTGGTTTCCATATCTGGTAAATATAGCCATTATATCAAAAGGCCGTTTTCGGAATCTTGCAAAAATGTTATGGAATTTGACAATTTTAACATAAAAAAAGCCGCTTTTTCAAGCAGCTTTCTCCTATTGATTTACAATGGTTTATAGTTTTCCGTTTTTAATCTCGTCAACGATTTCAGGGTTTAACAGCGTCGTGGTGTCACCGAAGTTCGAGAAGTCACCCTCGGCAATCTTGCGCAAGATGCGGCGCATGATCTTACCCGAACGTGTCTTGGGCAAGCCCGAAACAAACTGGATTTTATCGAGCTTGGCAATTGGCCCGATCTGGTCTGAGATGATTTGGTTGATCTCGATCCTCAAATTGTTCTGGTTCCTGCCCTCGCCGGTTTCCTTAAGGATGACGTATCCATAAAGCGCATTGCCTTTGATATCGTGCGGGAAACCTACGATGGCACTTTCTGCGACCGCCGGATGTTCGTTGATTGCGTCTTCAATCGGTGCGGTACCCAGGTTGTGGCCCGAAACAATCACCACGTCGTCCACGCGTCCGGTGATGCGATAGTAGCCTACTTCATCGCGCAAAGCGCCATCGCCGGTGAAATATTTTCCCGGAAACGTAGAAAAATAGGTGTCCTTATAACGTTGGTGGTCGCCCCAAATGGTACGCGCAATAGACGGCCACGGAAATTTGATACAAAGACTGCCCGTAACCTGATTGCCTTCTATCTCGTTGCGTTTTTCATCCATCAACACAGGTTGGATTCCTGGCAGTGGCAAAGAAGCGTATGTTGGCTTAGTTGGCGTGACAAACGGAATCGGAGAAATCATGATACCGCCCGTTTCGGTTTGCCACCAGGTATCGACAAGCGGACAACGCTTCCCTCCTACATGATCGTTGTACCAATGCCAGGCTTCCTCATTGATGGGTTCACCTACCGACCCTATGACCTTGAGTGAACTTAATGGAAAAGGCTGTATGTAATCGAGGCTTTCCTTGGCCAATGAACGAATTGCCGTAGGCGCGGTATAGAACTGCGTCACCTGGTGCTTTTCTATCACTTCCCAAAAACGGCTGAAATCGGGATATGACGGCACACCTTCAAAAATTACGGTAGTCGCACCATTGAGCAGCGGTCCGTATAATATGTAAGAATGCCCGGTAATCCAGCCGATATCTGCGGTACACCAGAAAATATCGTTCTCCTCATAGTTGAATACATTTTTAAACGTGTAAGCCGTGTATACCATATAGCCCGCCGTAGTGTGTACCATACCTTTGGGCTTTCCGGTAGAACCAGACGTGTAGAGGATGAACAACGGATCTTCGGCATCCATGATTTCGGCCACATTGTTATCGGAGGCAGCATCGAGCAGCGGCTGTATCCATTGGTCGCGGCCTTCCTTCATATGGACGTTGGTGTTGGTGCGTTTCACGACGAGCACTTTGGTAACGCACGGGCATTTCTCCAAAGCCTCGTCTACGATGCCTTTGAGGTCAATGGATTTGTTGCCGCGAAAACCACCGTCTGACGTAATCACCATTTTACACTCGCTGTCATCGATGCGACTCGCTACAGCCGAAGCCGAAAAGCCTGCAAATACCACCGAATGGATTGCGCCAATTCGCGCACAGGCCAATACCGCTACGGCCAATTCTGGGATCATGGGCAGATAAATGCAGACACGGTCGCCTTTTTTGATGCCTTGCTCGCGTAATACATTGGCCATTTTAGAAACCCTCACATGAAGTTCATTGTAAGTGATGTGCTGTGCTTCTTCCTTGGGGTCGTTTGGCTCGAAGATGATCGCGGTTTTATTGCCGCGCCGTGCCAAATGCCTGTCGATACAATTCTTGACGATGTTCACCTTAGCATCGGTAAACCATTTGATTTCGGCCTCAGCCATATTGAACTCTACCACCTTATCCCAATGCTGGTACCAGGTGAAATTTTCCTCGGCAATCTTTCCCCAGAATTTGCGGGGTTCGCGGATTGATTTGTTGTAATGTTTGAAATACTGCTCGAGGTTGTTTATTTTGTAATAACTCATGGTATTTAAAAATTTGTTTGGTTCTTAATTGCTATTGTAAATGCCGATATTTTCTCTAGACAAAACGGCGGCGATTTCATCTACTATGGCTTCGTCGTCTATCGTTGAAGGGATTTGAAACTGTTCGCCGTCGGCAATGCTGCGAAGGAGTTTGCGCAGGATTTTACCCGATCTCGTTTTGGGCAATCGTTGCACGACGACTACGTTTTTGAGCGCGGCGACCGCACCGATTTGTTGGCGGACCAGTTTGACGATTTCCTGCTCCAACTGGAAATGCTCAATTTCTCCGCCCGATTTGGTCACCACGAGCGCCAGCGGAATCTGCCCTTTAAGCGCGTCATTGATTCCGATCACCGCACATTCGGCAACGGTAGGATGTGAGGCAACAATTTCCTCCATCTCTGCTGTAGACAGTCTATGACCGGCCACGTTGATCACATCGTCTACCCGTCCGGTGATATAGATGTATTGGTCTGTATCTTTGTATCCGCCATCGCCCGAGAAATAATAACCCGGGAACTTATTGAGGTAACCGGCCTTAAACCGGTGATTGTCATTCCACAAATCGAGCAGTGTTCCTGGTGGCAAAGGCAGTTTGATGACCACGTAACCTTCTTCGTTTGGGCCCAATTCTGTGCCGTTTTCACCAAAAATCCGGATATCATATCCGCATACGGCCTTCCCCACAGAACCCGGTTTAACCAAAGGTTTTTCGACACCTACCATATTGGCAATCATCGGCCAACCCGATTCGGTTTGCCACCAATGGTCTATCGCGGGAACCGGAATATGCGCGTCGTACCATTCGAGCGTCGCTACATCGCAGCGTTCACCGGCCAGGAATTGCGTCTGTAGCGAACTCAGGTCGTATTGCTTGATAAATTCGCCATTGGGATCTTCTTTTTTAATGGCGCGGATGGCCGTTGGCGCGGTAAACATGGCGTTGACTTTATGCTCGGCAATTACCCTCCAAAACGTGGAAGCGTCAGGTGTCCGGATGGGTTTGCCTTCAAAGATGATCGTAGCGTTGCGGTTGATCAGTGGCCCATAGACGATAAAACTGTGACCTACAACCCAACCTACATCCGATGCCGCCCAAAAAACGGCGTCTTCTTTTACGTTGTAAATCTTCTGCATCGAGAATTTCAAAGCGGTCATGTAACCGCCGGTATCCCGAACGATTCCTTTGGGTTTGCCTGTGGTTCCTGAGGTGTACAGCACGTACAGCGGATGCAGCGCGTTGAGCGGTACGCAAGGCGCTTCCTCAGATCCGTACACCAAAGCGTCGTAATCTACATCGTATTTCTTGAACGGAACCCGCGCACCTAATTTTCTATTGAACACAATCACTTTTTTGGGTTTGTGCTGGGCCAATTCGATGGCTTCATCCACTAAGGGTTTGTACGCGATGAGCCGGTCGATTTCAATGCCCGATGAAGCGGTGACAATCGCACGCGGCTGGCAATCGTCAATGCGGATGGCCAGTTCGTGTGGTGCAAATCCGCCGAAAACCACCGAATGGGTCACGCCAATCCGTGCACAGGCCAGCATTGCAAACGCGGCTTGTGGAATCATGGGCATGTAAATGATGGCCGTATCGCCTTGTTTTAAGCCAAGCGCCAGGAGACCTCCGGCTAATCGTGCTACTTCTGATTTGACTTCAGAAAACGTATATTTCCTGACGGTTTGTGTCACCGGCGAATCGTAAATGATCGCCACCTGATCGCCATGCCCGTCCTGAATGTGCTTGTCTAAGGCGAGGTAACAGGCATTGAGTGTTCCGTCCTTAAACCAGACCGGATAGCCATTTTCGGCATAAGATAAAATGGTGTCGGGCTTGCTGTACCATTGTATGGCATCGGCTTGTTCGCGCCAGAAACCTTTGGGATCGCTGATGCTTTTGGTGTAAATATCCTGATAATTCATTTGTTTGTTTTTGGTCGTTATTCTAATAGTTGGTTGACCTGTTCTACCAATTTCTTTACAGAAAACGGTTTGGTCATATAAGCATCGGCACCCAGGCCCATGCCTTTTTCTATATCGCTTTCCTTGTTTTTGGCCGATAGGAAAATGATTTTGCAATCGGCCAGTCGCTCGTCTTCTTTGATGAACGCTATGGTGGCGTAACCGTCTACGTTGGGCATCATGATGTCCAGGACAATCAGGTTTGGGATTTGGGTTTCGAGGATTTCAATGGCTTCCTTCCCGTCGCGCGCGATGAACACCTCAAAGTTATTTTTCCTGAAAGTATACTCCAGCGACATGATGATATTGGGTTCATCGTCAACGATTAAAATCTTTTTCATGTTTATATATTAATGGAAATTGGTAAGGTAAAGGTAAAAATTTCGCCACCATTATCCGGGTTGGATGCCCAGATTTTTCCGTGGTGCATCTCGATGATCTGCCTGGAGATGGCCAGCCCCAAGCCGCTGCCGATGGGTTTCTTGATGTTTTGGTTTTGGGACTGGTAAAACTTGTCAAAGATGGTTTCGAGTTCGTCTGGATTCACTGGCTTTCCGTTGTTGGATACTTCGACTTTGACCGAATGTTCCCTCTTTTTGGTAGTGATGCCAATGATTCCGTTTTCAGGATCGCAAAATTTAATCGCATTAGAGACCAGGTTGGTCACCACTTGTATGATGCGCTCTTCGTCATAGAGTACCAGGGCATCGGGCGCAGTCTCGTCAAATTTAAAAGCAATGTTTTTATTGGTTAGCAATTGGTGTAGCGGATCGATGGCCTTGCGGATGGTTTTACAAATATCACCTTCGGCTGGGTAGATTTTCTGCTTGCCGGTCTCGAACTTCTCAAGGTCAAGGATTTTATCGATCAAACGGTTGAGGCGGTCTGATTCTGAAATGATGTTCTGCAGGAATTGTTTGCGTAAAGCCTCGGGAATTTCGTCGTCGTCGTGTAAAATTTCGCTCGCGGCGCGTATGGCGGTAATGGGCGTGCGCAACTCATGGGTGACTGTGTCAAGGAATTCGTCTTTCTGCTTGTCTTTGGTCATCAGCGATTCATTGGCTTTTTTGAGCTGTGCCGAGATTTCCTTGAGCTCTCGCGAGGTTTCGATGAGTTTCTTATTGACGATGATGTTCTCTTTGGATTCCTCTAAAATCCGCAGCACTTCGGGCAAACTGATCTTGTCCTCCTTGGTTACGCCCTCAATCAGGATTTTGGCCGAAGCTGTCCCGATATGACCTGTGAGCAGATTCTCGGCAAACTTGATCAGTCGCGAATCGGCCATGGTATTGTCTTTGTCGATGTTGTATTTCATGCTAAAGATGCGTGGCGCCCGTTGGGTACGTTCTTCACCCAAAAAACGAGTGAGCACTTTCTCGATGTCCTTGACATAAGCCGTTCCTTTCCAGACAAAAGCATTCTCATGGTTGTTGATGTAGCGGTTGATATCCACATACATCTCGGCATAATTGCGTTCGCGGTAATCTCCTTTAAAACTAACTGATACGAGCAAGTACACCATGAAGTTGAAAAACAAGCTCCAGAACAACGAATGCGGAATGGGTTCCAGATAATCCAGCCCAAACAATTCAAAAGGTTTGAGTAGTTTGAATCCAAACAAGCCATCCATGAAAGAGCTTGCCGAGAGTCCCTGGTTCAGGAAAAATGGAAACATCAAGGTATAAGTGGTTATCGCCATCCCTGCAACCACTCCCCAAATAGCGCCTTGCACCGAACCGCGTTTCCAGAACAATGCCCCAAAGAACGCTGGTCCAAGCTGGGCAATAATGACAAACGAAATCATCCCAACCGAAACCAAAGAGAAATCAATCAAAAAATATCGGTAAAAAATATACGCGAGTATGATGAGCAAAAAGATTCCGAGCCTTCTAATGTTGACGATGCGAATGGCGTTATCTTCCTTGTTCTTTGTTTTTAAAGCATCGAGGTAACCATAAGGAATCAAAAGGTTGTTAATCAACATGGTTGATAAGGTAATCGACGACACGATAATCATTGAAATCGCCGCCGAAAACCCACCTATAAAAACCAGCACAGTCATAAGATCGTTGTTAAACAATTGCGGAATCAAAAGCGAAAACATATCGGGATTCAATCCCTGTTTGTCAAACAGGATATTGCCGCCCCACGCAATCGGATAGACGAAAATGTTGAACAGCAGCAAATACAATGGGAAAATCCAGATTGCCTTGCGGACGTGTTTTTCGGTGTGGTTCTCTACAACGGTCATGTGAAATTGCCGTGGTAAAAGGAAGATCGCGAACAAGGACAGGACGCAGAACATAAACCAGTTCATGCCGCCTTCAAGCCCTCGTATGGTATTCTTTTCCTTGAATCCGTCGAGTAGCGAGGCCTTGCTGTAGATGTCATGAAATCCATCGAAAACTACATAAGTCACATAAAGGCCAAGCACCAGGAAAACCATTAGCTTGATCAGCGATTCGAGCGCGATGGCGGTGACTATACCCTTTCTTTTCTCCGAGGCATCACCGTAACGGGTTCCGTAAAACGACGCGAAAAGCGCCAGAATAAATGCCACATAAGTAGCGGCGTCGTTCAAGACATTACTGGAGTTTTCGGTCTGGGTAACCACATGGAAAGTCTCGGATATCGCCTTGAGCTGCAATCCCACATAAGGCAGGATGGCGACGATGCAGATCAGTGTCACCATAGCGCCTAGGAATCGGCTGTTGCCGTAACGCAGCGAAATAAAATCGGCAATACTCGAGATTTTATTGACCCTTGAGATTCGGATGATTTTCTTGAGCACGATGATCCAAACCGGAAAAATAAGTACAGGTCCCAAGTAAATTGGAATGTAATTAAGTCCCGATTTTGCTGCCACGCCAATGCTTCCGTAATACGTTCAGGCCGTACAATAAACGGCGAGCGAAAACGAATACACATAGGCATTGTTGGTCCATTTGGAGTTCTTTTTCTTTTCGGCCCATTGCGCCACGAAGAACTGGAAACCCAGGTAGCCTAAAAGAATCGCTATAAGGCCGAGGTTACTCATTGTACTTAGTAATGATGATAAACGAAACGACAGCCGATGCCAGCCAAATAGAAAATACATAAAAAAGGATCACCGGAAAACCCAAAAATTCCTCAGCCGAATTGAACAACAGCAACAATGGGAGATTGAATGCCATCAGCAAAATCAGGCTCATGAGGATTAACTTCTGTAAGTGTCGCTTTTTCATGATACTAAAAACAGTCCCTGGACTTGAAATCCAGAGACTGTGATTTTAAATTAATGGTGTTGTTTGGGTTTGTCGTATTCGCCCATGAGCGCGTAATAGCCAAAGGTTCCGAGGCCCAAAACGATGAGCGGCGTCAACACAAAGAGGATGATGATCCCAAACACGAGGTCGTCTTGTTTTCCTGAAAGGAATTTGGGCAACCCAAACTCGAAGATGCAAAAATAGGCGGCAGCGACTGCGAGTCCGAGCCAGACCATTCCCAAAGCTCTTTTTAACTGATTCATAAGGATGGTTTTAAATGTGAATATTTTTCTTGTTATTGGAAATATAGATCATTCCGATGACGAAACAGACCGCGGCAATGACAATCGGGTACCACAAGCCTTCGAGGTAGAATTCGGGGTCGCCAGCATCTTTGGCATGGGTCACAAAATAGGTAGAAATCGCGGGCAGCAAACCGCCAAAGATTCCGTTACCCACGTGATAAGGCAATGACATTGAGGTGTAGCGGATTTTGGCCGGGAACATCTCCACGAGGAACGCTGCGATTGGGCCGTACACCATGGTCACGAAAATCACCTGGATGAAGATCAGGAAAATGAGCATCCACTCGTCTGTTTTGTTGATGTTGACGGTGGTTTTGGTATCCGATTTGACCTTGCCGTCTACCATTAGCGGTTGTCCATTTTCAAGAGTGACGGTCTTGATTTCCAGCCATGTGGTTCCGTCGGTAAATTCCTTGTGTGTCGTATAAACAGAGTCCTTACCGGCTTTACTGTTCTCCTTGAGTTCGGCAAGGAATGTGGTTTTTTGCGTAATCTCTGTTTTATTCTTGACGTTCGTGGTCTCGTACATCTGTTTGTAGATGGGTCGGTATAGCAATATTGCCAATAGCATTCCTCCCATCATGATGAATTTTCGGCCCATCTTGTCGCTTAACCAACCGAACAATATGAAGAACGGTGTACCGATAATCAACGCGATACCCAATAAAGTATCGACTTGGGAGGAATCTATAGACATGACGGTTTTCATGAAATTCATGGCGTAGAATTGCCCGGTGTACCAAACCACACCTTGTCCCATCGTAGCGCCAAATAGCGCCAGTAAAACAAATTTGAGGTTGTAACGGTTCCCGAAACTTTCCTTCAGCGGATTGGTACTGGTTTTTCCTTCGGATTTCGCTTTGGCAAAAACCGGAGACTCCGACATATTCTTACGGATCAGGTAGGAAACGCCCACCATGATGATAGAGACCCAGAACGGCACACGCCATCCCCAGGCATCAAATTCCTCAGGACTTAAAAGGTTTTTAGTAGCGAGAATCACCATGAGTGAAATGAACAATCCAACAGTGGCTGTTGTTTGAATCCATGAAGTCCAGTATCCGCGTTGCCCTACCGGAGCGTGTTCGGCTACGTAAGTGGCGGCACCGCCGTATTCTCCGCCCAGTGCCAATCCTTGGAGCAGACGCAGAATCAATACCAGTAAGGGCGCCATGAACCCGATGGTTTCATAACTTGGGATGCATCCGATGAGAAATGTCGCGCCGCCCATCAATAACAAAGTCACCATGAACGTGTATTTGCGCCCGATGAGATCGCCGAGCCTGCCAAAGAAAAGTGCACCGAAAGGGCGTACCACAAATCCTGCGGCAAAAGTAGCCAGGGTAGAGAGAAAGGCGGCGGTTGGGTTATCCGAAGGGAAAAACTTGGTGGAAATCACTACGGCAAGGCTTCCGAAAATATAGAAATCATACCATTCGATCATGGTGCCCATCGAGGAAGCCGAAATTACTTTCCAAATTCCTTTTGTAGATCTGTTAGTCATATAATTGGTTTTAAGTTTGGTTTATAGGTAAATCTGCAATTGTACAATAAATTCTCCCCTGCTTCCATCGATTGTGTTCTTGGCAGAATACACCGGACGGCTTGAATATTGGGTGGTAATTTTGGCATGGTGCCCATCGAGGAAAAAATTCGCACCCGCATCAAACTGCGTACTCGATTTGTCCAACGCTTCAAAATTCTTATAGGTCACGGCTCCAAAAGGCTGTACCCTTACAACAGGTTTCTCGGCCTTGCATGGCAAAAGAAAACCAGCCTGGGTGTACCAAATGGTTCCTGTTCCTATGGATGCCTGAGTATTTCCTGCTCCCGCCAAGGCTTTGGTTCCGGTAAACGCAGGATCGGCAACGCCCACATTCATGATTCCAATATTACGCAAATAATTTGGTCCGAAGTCATAATTGTAATAGACACTATAAGCAGTGACGGCCATTTTCTTTTCTTTTTTACCGATCGGAAGGTCTACAAAGGCATCGGCGGCAAAAAGCTGGATGTCATGTTTTTTTATTTTAGAATTGACCGAAGTGCGTGTGCCGTCCTGGGCGTTGTAGAATCCTGCACCGATGTTGAACACGCGTTTGGTACCGAGGTAACTGCCTACCTTATAAGGAAGTAGATTCGATTCGGTGTCCAGGAATTGGTATTCAAAATAACCCGCCTTAGACCATTCTGTATTGCCCGAATTGTCTACAGCAACGGCTTTGGCCGGATCGGTTACGTCTACCGGCGGGGTGTTGGTCGAGAAAGGTTTGTTGGCGCTCACACGATATTCGAACTTGCCAAATTTTCCCTTGGCGAACAATCCCATCTGGCGGCCAAATTGGTCTGAGTTGTCGATCAAAGGCCAGTTGAAAATGGGTTCATCGACCATGAGCATATTCAAGGTAGAAGACATCGTTGCGCGTGACAAGCCCATGTAGTAATGCAATCCGCCACCAAAAGAAAGGCTGAATTTCTTGTCTTTTTCGGGTAAAATGAGTGCATACTCGTTCCAGGTATCGTGAAAAAACATCCCGGGTTTTTTGCCTACGCCATAACCGCCGGTTCCGATACTTCCGCTCGCACCACCGCTGGTGAAACTTTGATTGTTGATCCCGAAATGCGTCACAATCATGTACCTTTTAGACAACTGTGCGTAAATCAAAAAACGCAAACGCCGGTTCCCTATGTCGGTACTCTTGGTTGCGGGTTCGTCGGCAATCATTGTCCCGGGATTCATTTGACTCGAGCGGAGCCAGATTTGGTTCCAGGCAATAAAGCGCATGTACTTGGTTCCGTCTTCATTGAGGTTGAATTTCATCCCACTGCCGTAATCGGTAGCGCCCTGGCTAAAGCCCGACACCCAAATTACCGACAGTAAGGCGGCTGTAATAATTCTTTTCATAATAAATAAAAATTAGGTTTGTTTGGTTAGATAGCTGCAGCCAAATTCAATTTTTATGTAGAAGAAAAAAATTATGGTATATGTTTTTGTAAAATAGTATAGTTATTGTTTAAAACGCTCCCATTTTATAAGCATAAATTTGTCCCCGAGTTCTGTGATTATCATACCGGCACCCGACAAAAGCTCTTTGTTTTTGATGTATTCAATGAGCTCTAAATGGTTAAAAATCTTGTAAGTAGGATGATAATCGCCATGCGACGGTTTTTTGATTTTGTACTCCTTGACCCAATTGCTCACCGTAACGTGCGAAACCCCGATAACTCAAGCCTTCCAGATACAACTGCAAAGCTTTGGTGACATAGTAATCATCGATCTTTTTACCGAGTTTATTTACCGTAAAGTAATAGTTACATTTTTTACACAAATACCTTTGCCGGTCTTTGATGACACCGCTTTTAACAACTTTTTGGTTTTGACACTTCGGACAGGCTAAAACATCCATGTATATAATTTTTGCATAAGTATACTTATTTTGCAATAATTTTTTTAAACGATAGTACAGTATTTTTTCAGTTTTTTTAGGAGGTCTCTATTTTATTAGGGTTTTTATTCCGATATCGATTTTTATTGCACGATGCATTGGCTTTTACCTCTCAATGGTTTTTTAGCTACGAAGCGGGTTTTTAATCTCCAAAAATTGAAAGTTTACTGATAATTTTACGTTATTTGTAGCAACTAACTTTGAACTTGCAATGGAATTCAATCCACAAGAAATAGATCCAAAGGCCATTTACAAACTACTCACCGGAATCATCATCCCAAGACCTATAGGTTGGGTGTCGAGCATCAGCACGGATGGCATCCCAAATCTCGCCCCTTTTTCGTTTTTCAATGCCGTTGGCGACGACCCGCCACACCTGATGTTTTCGGCTTCTGCCCACGGGAAAGCCAATAAGGATACACTCAACAATGTACTGGCCACTAAGCAATTTGTGGTAAATATGGTCACCGAGGAGCTCACCGAGCGCATGAACCTCACCGCACATCCATTGCCCACGCATGAAAGCGAGTTTGAGTTTGCAGGCGTAACACCGATTGTATCAATCAAGGTAAAGCCGCCGCGTGTTCTAGAAAGTCCCATCACCATGGAGTGCGAACTTGTACATCATTACACGCTCGAGGACAACAAATTCGGTGGGTCAACGATCCTTATCGGCCGTATTGTAATGTTCCATGTCAATGATGAATTGCTGTTGGAAGATTACAAGATCAACCTCGACCTGTACCAGCCGGTTTCACGCCTTGCCGGTCACCATTATTCTAAATTAGGGGAGTTGTTCTCCATCAAAAGAGTTTAACCACGCCGTACTTGCGGCTTAGCGATACATTATGAAAGTAACAGTAATTGGCGGCGGACCTGGCGGATTGTATAGCGCAATCTTAATCAAAAAAGCCATTCCCGATGCCCAAATAGACGTCTATGAACGCAACAAACCCGACGATAGCTTTGGATTTGGTGTAGTCTTTTCGGATGAAACACTGAGTGAATTCCTGATGCGCGACCCCAAGTCGTATGATTTGATCCGCAGCCGTTTTGCCTATTGGGACAACCTGGATGTGGCGCGTGACGGCGAGGTAGTTCGCATTACAGGCAACGGATTTTGCGGTTGCTCCCGCAAGACGTTACTACAATTGCTGCAACAGCGCTGCAGCGAAGAAGGTGTACAATTACACTTTGAGCATCCCATAGAAGACGTTTCCCAGTTCAAGGATTCAGACTATATCATTGCCTGCGACGGTATCAACAGCGGCATCCGTGAGCAATTCCAGAAAGCATTCGGGACCAAGATTGAACTCCGTAAGAACAAATTCGTCTGGCTCGGCTCGACCAAACCGCTCGACGCCTTTACCTATTTTTTCAAGACTACCGTCTATGGGACTTTCGTGGCGCACACCTACCAATACGAGGAAGGCATGAGTACCTGGATTTTTGAATGTACCGAGAATACCTGGCAAAATGCCGAGTTCGAAACCGCCGATGAAAGCGATACCATCCAAAAGCTATCGGCGATTTTTGCCGAGGAACTCGATGGTCATGAACTCATTTCAAACAAATCCCATTGGCGCCAATTCCCGGCAATTATCAACGACAAATGGAGCAAAGACAATATCGTATTGCTTGGTGATGCCAAAGCCACGGCCCACTACTCTATCGGTTCGGGTACCAAACTCGCTATGGAATGCGCCATTGCACTGGCCGACTCCATTATCGAATTCGGGACCAACCGTAAAAAAGCATTCGCACAATATGAAACACTGCGCCGTAACCGTGTAGAAATGATCCAGCATGCGGCCAATGTCTCGCTCCAATGGTTTGAGGACATGGACCGTCACATCCAACACGATTTCATGCAGTTTGCTTTTGGTGTGATGACACGCTCCAAAAAGGTTACCTTTGAAAATCTCGCCTTGCGTGACCCTTCGTTTACAGAAAAAGTACTCACTGAGTTCAATTGCAGCATAGGGAATTTTCAAATCAAGACACCAGCTGCGTTTACCTCTTTTACGCTGCGCGATATGCAACTCAAAAACCGCATTGTGATGTCGCCCATGGGGCAATATGCCGCCGAAAGTGGTCTGGTATCTGACTGGCATCTGGTACACTACGGTGCGCGCGCAACAGGTGGCGTGGGGTTGATCATTGCCGAAATGACGGCTGTGTCAAAAAAAGGACGTATCACTTTAGGTTGTCCTGGTATATGGTCTGAAAAACAAACGGTTGAATGGAAACGCATTGTAGATTATATCCACAGAAATAGTAAATCAAAGATTGGTATCCAACTCGGACATTCGGGCAGGAAAGGTTCGATTAACGTCCCTTCTGTAGGTGCCAACATTCCGCTTGCAAAAAGCTGGGAATTGATTTCGGCTTCTGCCATCCCATTTGCCGAAACCTCGGCCACGCCCAGGGAAATGACAGTGACCGACATGGAAAAGGTGATTGCCGAATTCGTCAACGCCACCATCAACGCCGATGAAGCCGGATTCGACATGATTGAATTGCAGGCACACCACGGCTTTTTGCTTGCTTCATTTTTATCACCTTTGACCAATATCCGCAAGGACGAATTTGGCGGAAACATCCAGAACCGGATCAAATTCCCGTTGCAGGTTTTCCAGGCCATGCGTGAAGTATTTACAGAAAACAAACCTATGTCGGTGCGTGTTTCGGCCTCGGATTGGGCAGAAAACGGGATTACAGAAGACGAAATCGTGTTTGTTTGCGAGGCGTTTAAGAATGCCGGCGCCGACATCATCAACGTGTCTACGGGAAATACCGTGGCGCACCAGCAACCGCAAATTGGCAGGATGTGGCAGACGCCGTTCTCTGATTTGATCCGCAACAGCGCACACATTCCTACCATTACAACGGGCTATATTCAGGATATTGACCAAATCAACACAATCCTGTTGAACGGTCGGGCCGATTTGGTCGCGCTCGGAAGGCCGTTGTTGCTCGATCCAAACTTTGTACGACACGCACAAGCTTACGAGCAATACAAGCCCTCCGATATTCCAAACCAATACACTGCTGGGACTTCGCATCTCTACCCATTGCACGCTGCACAAAGGACAGCGGTAGAAAATATGAAGAAAGCGCTCAAACCCGAAAGCCACAAGAAATGAGATTGAAACGGTATTTGCTATTGATTTTGGTTCCGCTGGCGATGCGCTCACAAAATGAGCATACCATAGACAGCGGCGACTCAACGTTACACTTCAGGACTTTCGGCACCGGTAAACCGTTACTCATCATCAACGGCGGACCGGGTATGAATAGTGAAGGCTTTTCGGGGATTGCAGCCGAATTGTCGAAATTGGGTTACCAAGCCATCACCTACGACCAACGCGGCACCGGACAATCGATTGTACCAAAAATTGATGAAACCCGTATCACCATGGATCTTATGGCATCCGACATGGAAAACCTTCGCAAACACCTCAAGATTGAAAAATGGAGCTTGCTCGGGCATTCGTTCGGAGGGATTATGGCTGCCTATTATGCCGCGAAGTATCCGACAGCTATTGACAAAATCATCTTTTCGTCTTCGGGAGGCATCGATATGGATTTTACCACTTATATAGGAAGTACCGTACGGGCCAACCTTACCAAAACCCAGCGCGACAGCCTGGATTATTACCAAAGCAAACGCGAAAGCGGCGACCTTTCAATCGAAACCTTGAAAAATCGAGCACGTTTTCTCGCGAATGCATACGTTTACGACAAAAGCAAGGCACCGACTATTGCAGCGCGGCTCATCCAGATTAACTTTGATGTAAACAGGTTGGTAATCAACAACCTGCATAAAATTGGCTATGATTGCGCCAAAAGTTTCAGCCATTTCAAGCAACCGGTTTTGGTTTTGCAAGGCAAGAACGACATCATCAAAATCCGCACAGCCCAGGCCATCGCCAGAGCTTTTCCCAACTCAAAACTGGTGCTCATGGACCGTTGTGCCCATTATGGCTGGCTCGACGTCCCTAAAATTTACATGGATACGGTCAAAAGTTTTTTAAACAGTTGAAATGAAAGATTATCAGGACAATTTTGCCCACGACAGTTTGCCGGACACAAGCCTGCAACCCGATTACCTATACAATCAGCAGCAATTTCAACAGCCCGAAATGCTCAACTGCGTAGCGCGTCTGCTTGACGATCATATTCAAAACGGTCACGGCGATGCCATTTGCCTGCGGACCTTTGAGAGCAACTGGACTTATCGTGAATTGTATGAAAAATCCAACCAGATTGCACAAGTGCTCATTGAAGACTTGGGATTACAATCGGGCAACCGCGTACTGATCCGTTCGGCCAATAACCCCATGATGGTGGCTTGCTGGTTCGGAATTTTGAAAGCAGGAGGTATTGTCGTGGCTACGATGCCGCTGTTGCGCGCCAAGGAATTGACAACTATTATAGAATGTGCCGAAATTTCGCATGTTTTATGCGATGTCCATCTGGAATCAGAAATTGACCTGGTACAATCGTCTTTCCTCAGACGCGTCTGCAAATACGATGGCACCGGACACAATGCTTCGGAACTCGAAAACCACATGGCAACGAAAGCCAAAACTTTTGCGAATTTTCATTCCAAGGCAGACAGTGTGGCGCTCATAGGCTTTACGTCGGGTACCACCGGGCTCCCGAAAATGACGGCGCATTACCATAAAGACATTCTCAACATCTGCGAGGCGTTCCCACAATTTTCGTTGCAACCAACTCCCGATGACATCTTTACAGGAAGCCCACCGATTGGGTTTACCTTTGGGCTCGGCGGATTGGTTTTGTTTCCGTTGTATTTTGGAGCATCGACCTTTTTGATAGACAAGCCAAGTCCCGATTTGTTGCTCGAGGCAATCCAAAATCACAAAATATCCATTTGCTTTACAGCACCAATAGCCTGGAGGATCATTACCGCCAAAGTACGTGATTACGACATCTCAAGCCTGCGCAAATGCGTGTCGGCCGGAGAAACCTTGCCATTAAAGGTTTGGCAGGATTGGTATGATGCGACCGGGCTCAAAATCATTGACGGTATCGGCGCGACCGAAATGCTGCACATCTTCATCTCGTCGAACGAGTCGAACATGCGTCCCGGCGCCACAGGCTTGCCCGTAACCGGATACGAATCCAAGATCATTGACACCAACGGAAGCGAACTTCCCAGTAATGAACCAGGTCGGCTGGCCGTGCGTGGCATCACCGGCTGCAAGTATCTCAACCGACCAGACAAGCAAATGGAATATGTCGAGAGCGGTTGGAATATTACCGGTGATATCTACAAAAAAGACGAGGACGGCTATTTCTGGTTTATTGCACGTGGAGACGACATGATTATTTCGTCGGGTTATAACATCGCCGCGATTGAAGTAGAGAGCGTGCTTTTGACTCACGAAGATATCCTGGAATGTGCCGTCGTGGGTTTGCCCGATGAAGAACGCGGGATGCTCGTTTGCGCACACATTGTCCTCAAGGAAACAAGTAAAGCATCGGATGAATTTTCAAAATCCATCCAGCATTGGTTCAAGGAAGTAGCCGCGCCTTATAAATATCCGAGGGTAATTTATTTTACAGAACAATTGCCCAAAACAGAGACTGGAAAAATACAACGATTTAAGCTCAAATAAATGAACCAGACCTTCACCAAAACCCAAAAAATCCGCTTCAAACACGTCGATTTCGCCGGTATTGTCTTCTACCCGCGTTTCCTTGAAATGCTCAATGACCTGGTAGAAGATTGGTTCGAGGAAGCACTCGACAGGCCGTTTTCGAAAATCCACCAAACCAACGGCATCCCCACGGTCGATCTCAAAGTACAGTTCAAAAAAGCAGCGCGTATTGGCGATGTGCTTGAAAAGTCGCTTTGGGTCGTTAAACTCGGCGGTTCATCGGTCACCTTTGCTTTTCGTTTTACGCATGCCGATGGCGCGACCTGTCTTGAAGGCGAAGCGACTTTGGTCAACGTAGCGCTCGACAAAGATGGCAACGGAATCAAAGCCGAAGCATTTTCAGACGATACCCGAGCCCGCATTAACAAATACCTGTGGGATTAACCGCGCTCCAACCATTCATCATTTAAAATTTATCATTTAAAATTTCCAAAATGGAGTTCCCAAAATTCAAAGCCGCCACCGTACAGACGTCACCCGTTTTCCTCAATGTAGAAAAAACGGTAGACAAAGCCATTTCGTTTATCGTTGAAGCGAGCGCAAACGGTGCCCAACTCATCGCCTTTCCCGAAGTGTTTGTTGCCGGTTACCCCTATTGGAACTGGATCATGACTCCGGTTCAAGGCAGCAAATGGTACGAGCAACTCTATAAAAATTCGGTAGCGGTTACCGATCCGGCGATTGGCAGGGTTTTCCAAGCGGCGAAAACCAACAACATTACCGTGGTCATTGGAATCAACGAGCGCGGCGACAGTTATGGCGAGATCTACAACACCAATTTAATCATTGACAACCACGGAAAATTGATCGGCAAACATCGCAAACTTGTGCCTACCTGGGCAGAAAAACTCACCTGGACTTCGGGCGATGGTTCGTCATTAAAAGTATATAAAACAGAAATCGGCCCAATCGGAACCTTGGCTTGTGGTGAAAACACGAATACCTTGGCTCGTTTCACGCTATTGTCGCAAGGCGAGCTCATCCATATTGCCAATTACATTTCACTGCCGGTGGCTCCACCCGATTACAATATGGCAGAAGCGATCAAGATCCGTGCGGCGGCGCATTCGTTTGAAGGAAAATTGTTCACAATTGTCTCCTGTTCTACCATTTCAAAAGAAATTATGGATGCCCTAAAACCCGATGTTCCTAATGTCGACGAATTGCTCACGCGAAAAAATTCTGCGTTTTCGGGCTTCATTGGCCCAAATGGTGCTGTGATTGGCGAACCGTTGATCGATGATGAAGGTATGGCCTACGCCGATATCGATCTTGAAAAATGCATCCAACCCAAACAAATGCACGATATTCTGGGGCATTACAACCGCTTTGATATTTTCGATTTGCGGGTGAATGTGGCACCCACGCGAAAAATCACGTTCATCGACAATCATGAAGATTTCAATAAAAAATAACACGCCCGAAATTTGATTTCTGGAACGGGTCACGCACCACGCTACGATTTTAATGCTGCTCGCGCAGGTTTGCATTGCCGCGCTACTCGTTCCGCTACACCATAGAGTAGAACATTGGGCGACGAAGAAACTCGTCGAAAAAATCAAGCAAATTCGCCTTGCCAACGCCAAGAAAACCATTGAACAACTCGAAGAAAAATCGTAAGTTTGGGCTTCTAAACCGTTAGTATATGGAAGGGAAATATTCTGATGACCAAATTGGTCGTGCTCGCGTAAAAGACACACCCGAACTTGAAGCCTATTACAAAGAACTCGAAGCGTTGGGTGCCGGCGCGCTCTGGACGGTTGCCAATGACATCGAACCTTGGGAACCACGAACTTCTTCTATCCCAATGCTTTGGAAGTATGACGACCTGCGCAGCCTCGTACTCAAATCATCAGAACTCGTCACTCCCGAACAAGCTGGTCGCCGCGTAGTATATCTGGTCAACGACAAACGCAAGGATGTTTCGGCCGCCGTTGGTTGGCTCTACACGGGAATCCAGGTGACGCGTCCCGGCGAAAGTACTTCGGCACACCGTCACAAAGCCTCTGCGTTGCGTTTCATTATGGAAGGCTCTAAAGGCTACACGGTAGTGGACGGAAACAAGATCATGCTCGAAGTCAATGATTTTGTCATCACGCCCAATTCTACCTGGCATGAACACGGTGTAGAAGCCGACGGACAAACCTGCATCTGGCAGGACGGGCTCGATATTCCGCTGGTCAACGCGCTCGAAGCCAACGATTACGCGGTGTATGACGGCAAACAGCCTTTGGTGGCACCGGTCAATCATTCGCCGATGACCTTTGGTGGCGCTGGCTTAATCCCGCCCGATATCCATTGGGACAAACCCTATTCGCCCTTGTTTAAGTATTCCTGGAAAAATGTGTATCCGGCTTTGCTCGAATCGGCAAAAGTCAATGAAGGCTCGGCTTTCGATGGTATCCTGATGCGGTACACCAACCCGCTTACCGGCGGACACGTCATGCAAACCATGGGCGCATCGATACAACTTTTGCGCGCCGCAGAACATACCAAAGCGCACAAGCATACCGGTTCATTCGTGTACCAGTGCGCCAAAGGCAACGGCTATTCTGTGATTGGCGGCAAACGCTATGACTGGAAAGAGCGCGATATTTTCTGTGTTCCGAGTTGGGAATACCACGAACACGTCAATCTTTCTGATTCGGACGACGCTGTGCTGTTTTCGTTCAACGATTTGCCGGTTATTGAAAAACTCGGGTTGTACCAGGAAAAGGAATACCCCGAAAATGGCGGATTTCAGATTATCAATAATTAGAAGCCGGGAACCTGCTATCCGTTGCAATCTTTTTTGTTTTGTCAGTCCGAGAGCAGTCGAGGAATCTATTCCAACAAAAAAGGATTTCCACTGCTATCAGGGCTAGGGTTTCTGCCTCACTTTAACATTCGTTGTTCGTTGTTCATTATTCGAACTTCAAATTTTAAAAATGTTGAACATCGATTAACGAACCAAAAACTTTGAAATAAATAATGAAACTACTCACCTACCAAACCCAAAATTCGGGAGCACGCCTCGGATTGATCCATCAAAACACCGTCGTCGATATCGCTAATTTTGGCGACGTGATGCAATTTTCGCTGCCTGATTCGATGTTGGGGCTTATCGATCGCGGTCACGAAATCATTGGCGAAATTGAAGCGCTGTTGCAAAAAGTAGATCCGGGCGACCTCAAAGGGATTTCTTTTGCGATGGATGAAATCACGATCCTCGCTCCGATCCCAAAACCGCGCAAGAATATTATTGGGATTGGGCTTAACTATACAGAGCATGTCGCCGAAAGCGCACGTACTTTGGATACTTCTAAGGAGTTGCCGCAACAACCCGTGATTTTCTCGAAACCGCCAACAACCGTTACGGCAACCAACACGTACATTTTGCACAATACCAAACTCACCCAGCAATTGGATTGGGAAGTAGAACTAGCAGTGGTAATTGGCAAAAAAGGAAAATACGTCAAGAAAGAAGAAGCACTGGATTACGTTTTTGGTTACACCATCATCAATGACATTTCGGCGCGTGATTGCCGACGTGCCGGGCAATGGATCGTCTCTAAAGGCCAGGATACCTTTGCGCCAATGGGACCGTTATTGATTACGGCAGATGAATTTGGCGACCCGCACAACGTAAACCTGTCGCTCAAGGTCAACGGCGTTGAGAAACAGAACTCCAATACCAGCTTCATGCTGTTCAATGTCAATGAACTTATCGAAGATTTGAGCACAGTGTTTACCCTGGAACCCGGAGACATTATCGCCACGGGAACGCCTGCCGGTGTTGGTGCCGGACGCAATCCGCAGGAATGGATGTGGGATGGTGATGTGGTTGAAGCTACAGTTGAGGGAATCGGGACCTTGGTCAATACGGTCAAAGAAATCACGCCATGAAAGGAGTTGTAATTTTGCTTCTCGCGATAGTGATGCCGTTTCTGGGTCGATCGCAAAAGAAGCTGTTGCCTTTAGACGATCCAAAAAAAGCCATCAATCTCTCGTTTGAGAAATACCGCCAGGCATTAACCGATGAAAAATGGGAAGCGGCAGCGCAATGGCTTGACAAAGGCACAAGCGATTATTATCATAATTTGCTCGGATGGATCCGGTTTGCCGACTCCACACAAGTTCAAAGTCTGCCCGTTGCGGATAAGTTTTCTGTGCTTGTTGTGCGACAGCGGATACCACGTGGGCAAATCGCAACGCTCGATGCCCGAGCACTTTTCGTGTATCTTTCGCAGATAGGGATCACGGGCAAAAAGCAATTTGTCCACAATACCATCGGCAATATTAAGATAAATGGCAATACCGCAACCGCACAACTGTTTGTCATGAGTAAACCGCAACCGTTCTTTATACAATTCAATGACGAAAATGGCTGGAAAATAAACCTTGGTGCGATTTTCACGGATACGCAAACCGCAATGCTACAAATGGCCGAGAAAAAACAATTGTCTGAGACGAAGTTTGTTCTAAATACAATAAAATGGGATGGCACGAAAGAATCTGACGCTGCCGTCTGGAAACCTACTAATTAATTTGTGATGAAAAAATACAGAATTGGACAAATCGTCCCCTCATCTAACGTAACAATGGAGACCGAAATCCCGGCGATTTTCAGATCGCGCGAGACGATTTTACCCGAGCGTTTTACATTTCACTCGAGCAGGATGCGCATGAAAAAAGTCACCAAAGAGGAGCTTGAAGCCATGGATGCGATGAGTCTTAAATGCGCACAGGAATTATCGGATGCGCACGTAGACGTGATGGGTTACGCCTGTCTGGTGGCCATTATGAGCATGGGACGCGGCTATCATTGCGTCTCGGAGGTGAACCTGCACCAGGAAACGGTGGTCAACGACTTCCCTACCCCGATTGTCACGAGCGCCGGTGCGCTCATTAATGGGCTTAAGGTATTGGGCGCGAAAAAGGTTTCGATCATTACGCCGTACATGCGCCCGCTTACGGATTTGGTGGTAGATTATATCGAGCATCAGGGATTTGAAGTCGTGGATTCGATTGCCCTTGAGATTCCAGACAATCTTGAGGTGGCGGCACAAGACCCAATGAACTTGCTTGAAATATACAAACGACTTGATTTGACGGGCGTGGATGTGTTGGTGGCATCAGCCTGCGTGCAGATGCCTTCGCTGGAAGCGATTGATTTGATCGAGAAGGAAATCGGGATTCCCGTGACTTCGGCGGCGGTGTGCACCACTTATGAGATGATGAAAAAACTGGGTATTGAAGCAAAATCTGCCATTGGCGGTAGTTTATTGAGCGGAAAATACTGACCACAATCCTTTTTAAAAATGTCCGTCAAATGGGCGAGAATATTGTAAGAATCTAAAGATTATACATAAAACTTTTGAAAGTTGTTTTAAAGAAATTTGTAGTGCGATGTTGAAACATTACAAATTATGGAACTGACCAAATATTACCTGATACTTAGTCTTTGCTATCTGAGAAACCATCTAATCAATTGCGTATGTCTTTATCTCTAACCCCGATTGAGCGCGTTGCCACAATCTCAAAGGAAGATTTTTACAACAACTACGTTAGAAAGCAAAAGCCTCTGGTTATTGAGCGGCTCACGGCTGATTGGCCGGCTTTTGAAAAGTGGAATTTTCAATACATGAAGACGGTTGCCGGTGAAAAGACGGTGCCGTTGTATGACGATCGGCCGGTGTCGCATAACGATGGGTTCAACCAGGCGCACGCGCAAATGAAAATGGCCGACTATATCGAGTTGTTGCAATCCAAACCCACCAATTACCGTATTTTTTTGTACAACCTGATGAAACGGGTACCCAAATTGCGCGACGACTTCAAGTGGCCCGACGTGGGATTGAAGCTTATTAGACAGCTGCCCATGCTGTTCTTTGGCGGAACCAATTCGCGGGTATTCATGCATTACGACATCGACTACTCGAACATACTCCATTTTCATTTTCAGGGTGTCAAGCAATGCATTTTGTTTGCGCCCGACCAAACCCCTTATTTGTATAAAATTCCGCATGCACTGATTGCCCATGAAGCGATGGATTTGGACAATCCCGATTTTGAACAATGGCCCGCGCTCGAAAAAGCAAATGGCCTGGTTACACAACTCAAGCATGGTGAAATGCTTTATATGCCCGAAGGATACTGGCATTACATGAAGTATCTTACGCCGGGTTTTTCTATGAGTTTACGGGCGTTTCCGAGAAAAATAAGCAACATCGCCAATGCGGTCTACAATATCTTGATCATGCGGCATTTTGATAACTTCATGCGCAAATACAAAGGCAAGGATTGGATCGACTATAAGAACGCCAGAGCTATTGAAAATACGCACAGGAATTTAAACTTTAGTGAGCGTCGGATGAGCGCTTAACCGGTAGCGGAATTATACAAAGTTTCAGTCAAACTTCATAACACACCCGCCAGTTGCATGTTTTACTTTTATAAAACTATTTTAAAACAATCATCTATGGGAACATTACCAAACCAAAATTCTGGCGGCCAACAAAGGCATGACGGACAGAAAAACTACCAACACTCCAACCAGCGCAATAAAGATCACAATAGAAACGATACGCGCAATCACGAGTATAAAGATTACGAAGAATCATTGACCAATGATGCCAATTTTGAAGAGGGAAAGCCAGTAGCCGACGATTTGGATTTCTCCGACAACAATGAAAATGTAAATCGCGACGAAAACAAAGACTAACCCTAAAAAACAACTTTATGAACGGATTTTTTAAAACACTTATTGCGGGTTACGGAGCTAAAAAACTAGGTGGAGGCTGCTTCGGGATGATTATCGTATTTATTCTTATTTATTGGCTACTCGGACGATTTTAACGATTGAACCGTCGACAATCCGAGATTCAATCAAGATTCAACGATGACACGAAAGATGCCTAGGATTTTGAGGATACAGATGATTTTCTTAAACATGATTCAGTTACCTATGATGAATCCCGCATCAATAGGAATGCCTAATCTAATAATTCCATTAATTCCATAAAATTTAGCCTTTAAAGTATAAGCGTTATCGAGGTAGATTTAATGAAATTTGAAAATGCAACTCAACCAAAGTCCAATTAACAAACCACGCACAATGAAGCACTTTTACACACCACGACAGGATTCAGATTTCGGCAGCGCCAACCTTAATAATATCGTAAGGATGAATGCGAGCTACGACGAGGACGATACAGAAGATTACGATTTGGATTATGACCCAAACGAAATGTACTACGCCCTCAACAGCAAAGATTGACAATCCCAATTTTTAAAACAAAAAAGGCTCCCTTTGCGGAGCCTTTTATTTATCGTTTGAGTGAGAAGTGCGCTTTGAATTGTTTCGGAACGCCATTTTCATGATAATCCACCGTAAACCAATAGTCTGTTGATGGCATATCCCGACCGTTGTAGGTTCCGTCCCAACCGTCCTTGGTTGGATTGATTTGCACGATGAGTTTCCCGTAACGGTCAAATATGAAAATCTCGGCATCTGGCTGGTCTTTCAACCCGACAATATTCCAGGTATCGTGATAGCCGTCATTGTTGGGTGTGAAGAACTTGGGATAGTTGATTACCAAAATGTTAGGGTCAGATAGCGACGGACCACAACCATTCTTATCTACAACGGTAATGGTGTGCAATCCAGCCCTGACATCATAAAAAATATTACTGTCCTGCAGCGGTCCATAATCGAGTTGATAGGCATAGTTTCCTTGTCCTGACGCTATGACGGTAATAACCTGATCGTCTTCAAAATAATTGCTGACGAGTCCCTGGACGCTATTGAGCGTATATTCATTCACAGTTACATTGATGGTAGCCGGGACGCCGCATTCTCCAACGTCAGGCGTAAACACATAAGGATTGGTTCCTACCAAAGTCATATCGATGGCTGCAGGAACCCAAGTTCCGTTGACGCCATTCGGGGAAACGTTTTGCAAGGTTGGCGGTGTAGCCGTTTTACACAAAACAACATCTTCAAAATTAGGGATTGTACCAGGTGTGGTTACGATGTTCATGATTTGATTGGTGGCACATTGCCCTGGATCTGGAGTAAATTCGTACGATTGGGTACCCACAAAGGTATTGTCAATTATGGCCGGATTCCAGGTTCCTGGTACGCCATTGGGCGAAACATTGTTAAAAACCGGTGCGGTAGTGTTGACACAAAACGGTGCAATCTGCGGGAAATTGGGAACGGTTTTCTGGATAACCGTGACATTTAGCGTTTGCGGTGTGGCGCATTGATTGATTACGGTATTTGGAGTAAATACGTAGGTGCCGCTTTGGGTATTGTCGATAACCGCCGGAGACCAGGTGCCTTCTACCCCATTGGGCGAAATGCTGTCTAAGGTAGGAACCGGCGTCTTACCACTACAGAAAGGCGCAATCGCCGGAAAGTTGGGCGTCGTAATAGCTACCACACTGATAGTTAAGGTAACAACAGTAGCGGTTACACATTCGGTGGGATTCGGAACAAAAGTATACACCTTTGTACCAATTACACTCAAATCTACAATTGCGGGAGTCCACGTTCCAGATACACCGTTCTGCGATACCAAAGGCAATACCGGTACATTCGGATCGTTGAGGCATTGTACCGCAATAGGGTCGAATACTGGAGTAATCCTTGGAATGACTGTTACGGTCATCGTGGTCGTATTAGAACAAGACGTAGCATTTGGAGTAAACGTATAAGTGGTCGTGAGATTATTGTTCATCGTTGCCGGAGACCAGGTTCCCGAAAAACCGTTGGTAGAAGTGGTGGGTAACGGAGCCAATGCAGCGCCTTCGCATATCGCAGCTACTTGGGTAAACAACGGTTGCTGCCTTGCGACAATCGTGATGTTTCGGGTTTGGACGGCGTCGGCGCAACCTCCTGTACCAATTACCTTATAAGTCATTATTGCGTTACCAGGGGCCAATCCGGTGACCTCGCCGGTGACGGGATTGATACTCGCGATGGTTGGAGCCGAAGAAGTCCAGGTACCACCGCTTCCGGTCGTGGTAAAGAACGTATTGGTGGCCTCGCAGATGTTTTGGTTTCCTGATAAAGTCCCTGCATTTGGCGGAGCGGTGACGGTCACCGCGGCATTTGCTACCACGTCAGAACAGCCTCCGGTTCCTACAACCTTGTAGGTGATGGTCGCGCTTCCTGCCGAAATCCCTGTGATCAACCCTGTTGTTGCGTTAACCGTAACTGTCGCAGGGCTTGAAGAGGTCCAGGTACCGCCTGTTCCGTTAGTGACAAGCGTATTGCTCGAGCCGATGCAAATATTTGTTGTCCCGCTGATGGTGCCGGCATTCGGTGCCGCGGTTACGGTTACAGATTGGGTAGCCGCCACCGGAGAACAACCTCCGGTTCCGTTTACAGTGTAACTTATAGTAGCATTACCAGGAGCAACCCCAGTCACAATGCCCGTTGTTGCATTCACAGTAGCGATGCCCGGAGCAGAAGAACTCCATGTCCCGCCTGGCACCGACGAAGAAAATGTTGCACCAAGTCCTACGCAAATGCCAGATGTACCCGACAAAATCCCCGGATTTGGTGGCGCTGTTACTGTCACCGTACGTGTGGCCGTGACGTTTCCGCAGCCACCCGTTCCGTTTACGGTGTAGGTCATTGTTGCGTTACCCGCGGCAACTCCGGTAACAAGGCCTGTCGTAAGATTTATAGTTGCTGTACCGGTCGCAGAAGAAGTCCAGGAACCTCCGGTAACAGTCGATCCAAATGTAGCAGTCTGTCCTACACAAATCGCTTGCGTTCCAGACAATGTCCCAGTTGTAGGCAAAGCAGTTACGGTAACCGATCGCGAAGCCGTTGCAGCATTACAACCGCCCGTTCCGGCAACGGTATAAATGATATTGGCACTACCCGCTGCCACTGCGGTGACAACACCAGTAACGGCATTTACCGTTGCAGTAGCCGGAGCAGATGAACTCCAACTCCCTCCTGAAACTGTCGAGTTGTAGGTTGCCGTGTTGCCTACACATAGGTTTTGCGTCCCGCTTAGTGTACCTGTTGTTGGTGGCGCGGTCACCGTGACTTGACGTGTAGCCGAAGTACTACTACAGCCTCCGGTTCCATTTACGGTGTAAGTCATCGTTGCTATTCCTGGCGCCACGCCGGTAACCAGACCAGCTGCGTTTATGGTTGCGATTCCCGGAGCACTTGAACTCCAAGTTCCTGAGGCTATCGTCGACGAAAATAAGGTAGTAAGTCCCACACATACGTTTTGGGTTCCTCCCAACGTTCCCGGATTTGGAGGAGCCGTAACAGTAACAGTACGGGTTACGACAGCATCCGAGCAAGGAGGCGTTCCTGCAACCGTATAAGAGATTGTCGCGGTACCTGCTGCGATACCGGTGACAACGCCTAAGGCGCTAACTGTAGCGGTGCCGGGAGCAGAGGAGCTCCAAGTCCCACCGGCGACGGTTGAAGAAAACGAGGTGGTTTGTCCGATACAGATTGCTTGTCCACCATTAAGCGTTCCCGCGTTGGGACCTGTTGTAATCGTTACGTTCCTGATGGCTGTCGCGTTAGAACAAGGCGGCGTTCCTGCAACCGAATAAGTCATGATGGCCGTTCCAGGGGAAATTCCGGTGATGAGGCCAGTGGTCGGATTGATGGTAGCCACCGCTAAATTGGATGAAACCCATGTTCCGCCCGGAGTTGTCGATAAAAATGTTGTTGTCGACCCTACGCAGGCTGTCTGAGTTCCAGATAAGGTTCCGGCAACCGGCGCATTGACGACCGTTATCCCTTTGGTAAACGGAGCGGTAGTACAGGTGGCCGTAAACGTATAGGTGGCACTTGTGGTATTGCTGACCGTGGCTGGTGACCAGGTACCAGTTACGCCATTATCAGATGTAGTGGGCAATATAGGCACTGGCGCATTAGAACAAATTGTTGAGGGTATCGATGCAAAAACAGGATTGGTATACACCGAACAACAAGTCTTTGAAACAGGCGGTACACAGGGATATCCCACAGCCGACATAATTGTCAAGGTCACACTGGATCCGGGGAGTACTCCAAAAACTTCATAATGCGAAATGTTGGTATTAACGAAAACCAAAGGCCCACCATCAATAGAATAAGAAATATTATATACTGGTGGCCCTGGAAGGTTCTGCCAGTCAAAATAAACAGAATTGGGTTGCGTGGCCTGATTGGCATCGCAAAAAAATGGAGTATAGGCACCGGTCAGCGAGTTTACATTTACAATGATTGCGGTACGGGGACTTTCACAAATGCCATCGGTTTGGCTAACATAATAGGTGGTTTGTCCGTTGGTTGCCGTAGAAGGGATTGTGGCGGTTGCCGAACCCACGCCTCCGGTGGCCGAAGTTCCGTACCACAGTAAAGTGTATCCTGCCAATGCGGTAGCGGTTAAAGGTGATGCCGTGCTTCCCTGACACAAGTAAGATGGCGCGGGCCCTACTGGTGCCGGGCAAGGAGGCAATACCAATGAGATGTCATCGATTGCAAAATCATTCCCGGCCAATCCGGCGCCAATGGTTGACAATTCAATTCGGATGTATCGAACTCCGGGTCCTGTTGGTGTGAATCGGTAAGAGACCTTCTGCCAACCCGCAGGCATTGCGCCCACGTCCGAATTTCCGGTAAGTAACGTCACAGAAGTTCCACAAGCAGCGTCGCATTGGTCTGCAGGCGTAAAAAGAATTTTGGGCTGGTTCGCCGTGGAAGTATTGATATTCTTGATATAATACGAAAATACATAAGTGCTTCCACCCTGTAGTGCGATATTTGGATTCTGTTTCCAGAAGATATCATTGTTCCGTCCGTCAACTACCATCATTTTCCCGCTACCAGAGGTATGGTCTGTAGACGAAATGAAATTGGCGGTATTCATGGGCTGCGAATTGGTAACGATCGCATAATCACCTGCGTTGCTATTTCCAGAAGGCGTTATTTGCGTATAATTGCTCTGGAATCCTCCACTCGATTCAAAATCGCCATTGGTCAATAAGTTTTGCGATTTTACAACGCTCGGGGCTAGCAAAACAACAAAGAAAAAAAGAAGGTAAAGCGTGGTATTTTTTTGCATTTCTAGTAGGTTTTCATTGCTTTAAAATATGGGCACAATATAGTAATATTTGCTGTGAAACAAGCCGTTGCACTACAAAAAATCAATTTTTATACTAAAGAAAAAAGAGCCTTGAAGCAAGGCTCTTAATTTGATATCAAAAACGTAAAATTTTAGTATTTAAGCAGCTCCAACAACACTTGCTCAAAACGGCCTTTTGCCAGATATTGGTCTTCAAGCGCTTTGGTGAACGGAATCGGGCTGTCGAGGCTCGCCACACGTTTCACCGGACCGTCCAGATATTCAAAACAATCCTCCATAATCATTGCTGAAATATCACTCGCGATTCCGCCAAACATACTGTCTTCCTGTAAAATGATGGCCTTATTTGTTTTTTTGACCGAAGTGTAAATCGTGTCCTTATCGAGCGGCTGTAAAGTCCTCAAGTCGATAAGATCGGCAGAAATTTGCGAATTTTTCTCCAAAACCTCCAATGCCCAATGAACCGCTGCTCCAAAAGCAATGATCGTGATATCTTTACCTTCTTTGAGCAAAGCGGCCTGGCCCAAAGGTAAGGTGTAGTAGTCCTGCGGCACTTCCTGGTAAACACTACGGTAAAGTAATTTGTGCTCAAAGAACAATACTGGATTTGGGTCATTGATTGAGGTGTTCAACAATCCTTTGGCATCATAAGGGAAAGCCGGATACACGACCTTAAGCCCCGGGGTTTTGGTAAACCACGCCTCGTTGGTCTGTGAGTGGAATGGCCCCGCTTGGGTACCGCCACCGCAAGGCATGCGCACCACAACATCGGCATTTTCCTGCCAGCGGTAATGCACTTTGGCCAGGTAATTTACTATTGGATTGAAACCTGTGGATACGAAATCGGCGAACTGCATTTCAACAATGGCTTTATAACCGTTGATCGAAAGTCCCATTCCGGCAGAGACCACCGCACTTTCACAGATAGGCGTGTTAATGACACGTTCCTTGCCGAACTCGGCGACAAAGCCATCGGTTATCTTAAACGCACCGCCATACTCGGCAATATCCTGCCCCATAATGACCAGGTTTTCATGCTTTTGCATCGACTGCCTGAGACTGCTTGAAATCGCATCGATTAAACGGATGTTTTCATTTTCACCAGAGGGTTTAATTTCCTCAAATTGATACGGTTTGTAAACGTCGTTTAATTCTTCTTCATAACTCGCAACGATATCGGCCTCACTATTGGCGATAAGCAAATTGTCATCTATTTCTTTTTTGATGGCTTCCCGCCATTCTTCATCCTGCTCGGTTGTGAGTATGTTTTGTTTGATTAGGTATCGCTTATAAGTATCCACCGGATCTTTTTCGGCCCAAAGGTCCATCAATTCCTGAGGTACGTACTTGGTGCCACTCGCCTCTTCATGGCCACGCATCCTGAATGTTTTGAACTCGAGCAACACCGGACGTGGATTGGCACGCATCGAAGCGACTATTTCACTGAGTTCGGTGTAGACTTCCAGAATATTATTCCCGTCGATGATGTGACTTTCCATACCATACCCAACACCTTTATCAGCGAGGTTTTCGCAACGGTATTGTTCATTGGTTGGCGTCGAAAGTCCGTAGCCGTTATTTTCTATCACAAATAGAACCGGCAAATCCCAGACCGAAGCGATATTGAGCGCTTCGTGAAAATCGCCCTCGCTTGTGGCACCCTCACCGGTAAAAACCGCGGTAACTTTGCCGTTTTTCTTGAGTTTGTTGGCCAGGGCAATACCGTCGGCAACACCCAATTGTGGGCCGAGATGCGAAATCATCCCGATAATCTTAAATTCCTGCGTCCCGAAATGAAAACTACGGTCGCGCCCTTTGGTAAAACCGCTTGCTTTGCCTTGCCATTGCGAAAATAATCGGTACAACGGGATGTCGCGGCCGGTAAAAACCCCAAGGTTACGGTGCATCGGCAAAATGTATTCGTCCTGGTCCAGAACAGCAGTTACCCCGACCGAAATGGCTTCCTGCCCGATTCCCGAAAACCACTTGGACACCTTGCCCTGACGGATCAGGATAAGCATCTTTTCCTCGATGAGGCGCGGTTTGAGCAATCTTTTATAAAGGTCTAGTAATTGGCTGTCTGTAAGGTGTCGTCTTTCAAAATTCATTGATGGGGTATCTCCTATTGTTAAAACTGCTCAAAAATATAAAAAAATAACAGGATGCCGGTGAATTGTTTTATTTTTTTGGCTTGTTAATAACTTTTAAAATTGTCATTTAAATTTATTATTTACATTTGTGATTACGAGGGCTAAAGCGTCTTTGAGTTATTAACAAACATTTTTCAATATGCAAAACATTCCTAGTGTTGACTTGCGTGATTTCCTTTCGGGTGACCCGGAACGTAAACAAAAATTTGTAAATGAAATCGGAAAAGCATACGAAGATATTGGCTTCGTAGCATTAAAAGGTCATTTTTTAGATGACAAATTGGTTGATGAGCTTTACAGCGAGGTTCGCAGTTTTTTCAACCTTCCATTAGAAACCAAAGCGAAATATGAAATTCCCGGAATCGGAGGACAAAGAGGTTATGTCTCTTTTGGTAAAGAACATGCCAAAGGACGCTCTGCGGGCGACTTGAAAGAGTTTTGGCATTTTGGGCAATATGTGGATGCCGATTCAAAATACGCTTCAGAATATCCGGCCAACGTAACGGTAGAAGAATTACCAAGGTTCAATGCTGTGGGTAAGGAAGCCTACCAAATGCTTGAGAAAACAGGGATTTACGTATTGCGTGCGTTAGCTTTGTATTTGGGCTTGGATGAATTTTATTTTGACAATTACATCAAACACGGTAACAGCATCTTGCGCCCGATACACTATCCACCAATCACAGATGAACCTGCAGACGGCGCTGTTAGAGCCGCCGCCCATGGCGATATCAATCTCATTACACTTTTGATGGGCGCCCAAGGCAAAGGATTGCAAGTCCAGAACCATGAGGGTGAATGGATAGACGCGATGGCGCAACCAGATGAACTGGTCATCAACGTAGGCGATATGCTGTCACGCCACACCAATAATAGGTTGAAATCGACGATCCATCAGGTGGTCAATCCTCCAAGGGAATTGTGGGGTACGTCGCGTTTCTCGATTCCTTTCTTCATGCATCCAATCAGCGAGATGAAACTCGATGTGCTCGAAAAAACCATCGATGCCGACAACCCTAAGAAATACGACGATATCACGGCTGGAGAATTCCTGCATGAACGCCTTGTAGATTTAGGTCTTATCAAGAAATAAACCTCCGAACGCGAACGTCGAAAGTCAAAAGACATTGGGCAACCGGTGTCTTTTGCTTTTAGGGATATGCTAAGAAAAGCAGGACTTTGAATCCAATTTATATCGTACTGCCGTCCTGCAACTTTCAACTTACGCCCTCCAACTATTAACTATTAACTTTCGACTTTCGACTTTTGACTTTTGACTAAATTAATGGACTTACACGAACAACTCAAAAAGCTTTTCCCCGACCACGAAGTTTCTCCAGAAGAAGTTCAACCAACAGCAGACCGACCGCTTTGGATCCAAAAAGAACCGATGATCTGCAAATTCGAGAAACGAAAAGGCAAACCCATCACAATCATTGAAGGTTACACCGGTTCTGACGACGATTTCAAACTGCTCGCCAAGGAACTCAAAACCAAACTCAGTGTGGGTGGTACTTTTAAAGACGATTCAATCATCATACAGGGTGATTATCGCGACAAGATCATGAAAATATTAATTGACAAAGGCTTTAAAGTGAAGCGCGTCGGCGGATAGACAAAAAGTAAAATCTCAATACCAAATAAATACCAAACCAATGGCAATCCAATCATCAGAACTCATATTGAACCCAGACGGAAGCGTCTACCATCTCAACCTCAAACCAGAGCACATCGCACATGACATCATTTTTGTAGGCGATCAGAACCGGGTGGAGAAAATCACACAATTCTTTGATACCATCGAATTTTCTACACAGAAGCGCGAATTCAAGACACAAACCGGAACCTTCAAAGGCAAACGCCTCACGGTCATGTCAACGGGTATCGGCCCAGACAACATCGACATTGTCATCAATGAACTCGATGCCTTGGTCAATATAGACCTTGAAACGCGCCAGCCCAAACAAAACTTAACTTCGTTAAACATCATCAGGATTGGCACTTCTGGTTCCTTGCAGGCCGATATCCCAACAGACAGTTTTGTCATGGCCAAATACGGCTTGGGCCTCGACAATATGTTGCGCTCCTACCGCATCGACGCCATTTCAGACCAATCCATAGAGGACGCATTCATCGCCCACACCAATTGGGATGCTAAGAAAGGCCGGCCATATGTAATCAAAGGCAGCGAAAAGCTCGAGAAAATCATTGAGAGTAGCCGCATGCACAAAGGAATCACCGCAACTGCCGGCGGTTTCTACGGACCACAGGGACGCGTATTAAGACTCGATATCCAGGATGAAAACCTGAATAGCAAGATGGACAATTTCAAGGTAGATGGTGAGAGAATTACCAACCTTGAAATGGAAACAGCCGCGATTTACGGGCTTTCGGCATTGCTCGGTCACCATGCCTTGTCGCTCAACGCGATTATTGCCAACCGCGCGTCGGGTACTTTTAGCGCCGATCCTTACAAAGCTGTCGATGAACTCATTGCCTACACCTTAGACAAACTCGCGACCCATTAATGGAACTCGTACGGTTCAAAATAAAGCACTTGCTCTCGTCGGCCCAAATCTATTTTGATAAGGTCGACCCAGCGGCATTAGAAGCAAAACCTACGCCTGGGAAATGGTCTAAGAAGGAGATTCTCGGGCATCTCGTCGATTCGGCCATCAATAACATACAGCGTTTTACCGAAATCCAAAATCAACCAAAACCCTATCAGGTCAGGCCTTATAATCCCGACGCATTGGTTGCTGCCAATGACTACCAACACAAGGATTTGCCTGAATTGTTTGCACTCTGGAAATGCCTAAACCTGCAAATCAGTTTTATCGTGTCGCGCCAAACCCAGGCGACCCAGAAATACCCATTGATTTTGCCCGACGGCCAAACCAAAGATCTCAAATTCCTGATCAATGATTATGTTGACCATCTCGAGCACCATCTCGACCAAATTTACCATTAGATGACCACCCTGAAAATAGTTGGCGTTCCCGAACATTTTAACTTGCCGTGGCAATTGTGCCTCGAAAATGGTGA
>ENA-UOWO01000221-UOWO01000221.1-activated-sludge-metagenome-genome-assembly--contig:-NODE-221-length-85384-cov-110.290534_pt1 | contig 85384 bp, 87 predicted proteins | sample MGYA00238148_ERZ761564 | MGnify/ENA primary metagenome ERZ761564 (study PRJEB28885, sample SAMN05720194) | activated sludge metagenome | isolation source: Anaerobic digester | place: USA...
CATATACGCCTAGGTAACCAACTTAACAAAACTTTAGGGAAAACTTAAAAATGAATAACAATATTAAACAATTAGCGTTAGCTGCTGTAATTGCAACTGGCGTATCAAGCATCAATGCAAGCGCAGCAACACTCGAAATTCTTGCAGCTACAGCAGGCAATACGTACGAACAAAACTTTGGTTTTGGCGCTACACTAGGCGGCCCTGACGCGCTTGTTTATGGCACTCCTGAACCTACTACCCATTACTCAGACTTTATCGAATTCGTACTAACCTCACCTTCAAGCATTATAGTCTTTGCAAAAAATCTATCATCAGGTTTTGCATTTGATGTTAATCCTTTAGATACAGTGCCAGTGATTGACCTTAAAGACTCTTTAGGCAATTATATTTTGAAAAATCATGATCATGCCGCCCTAAATCCTGCAGCAGACGGTAGTTACAGCTATTATTATCCAAATATCTACTCTGACTATATACCTTTAGCGGCAGGTAAATACACGGTAAATTTCAATTACGGTCCTAAAGTTACAAGCCTTACAGGTGGAACCTATACTGGTGGCATTACTGTTGCTGCCGTGCCTGAACCAGAAACTTATGCCATGATGCTTGCCGGCCTTGGCTTAATTGGTTTTTCAGCACGTCGTCGTAAAACGCAGGCTTAAGTTTTATCATTAATTGCTAGCACAGCGCAAACAAACCCCACCGATGTGTGGGGTTTGTTTTTTTATGCTTGCACAACTCTTAAACTTTTTACTTAGTCACTCATCGCCTGACAAAGTTTTTAGCGTTAAAAAATTAATCTTTCAAAATAGATAACTTTGTATTCACGGGTTAATGCATTTAGTTAGGGCTTAACCACAATTCCGTTTTTTACTGCTTTCACGCCCTTCACTCCAGCTGCAATTTGGCCGGCGCGCGCTTTAGTGGATTCGTTATCAACAAATCCGCTAAGTAAAACAACGCCTTCTTTGGTTTCTACACTGACATCAAAGCTTTTAAAGTTTTTTTCAAGCAGGTATTTTGATTTTACTTTTGAAGTAATCGCGCTGTCTTTTGCCACGCGCTTGGTTTCTTTTTGCTGCACGGCTGATTTATAAGTTGCGTATTCATTTTCACTTAAACTTTTATTGCCGTTTTTGTCTGCCTTGCCAAATCCGCCGCCATCAAAAAGCGCATCTTTTTGAATTTCTGACGCACTAAGCTTACCGTTGCCATCAACATCGAGTAATGTAAACTCGCGTTTGTAGCCGCTTTGGTCTGCCGGGTCTGGCGTAATGGCCAACGCCGTCATGCTCATAAACCCTAGCACAATCGCCGAAACTAAACTTCGTTGAAAACTTACGCCTAACATGCTTGTTCCTGTAACGCTTGTAACCGCCCGTTTTGTTTTAAAAATTTGCATCTAGTCACCTCCGTAAAAATAAACAATACGCCATTTAAAAACCAACGCAAAACTACTTTTAGTGTATAAGTGCGCCTAAAAATAATGCGCCTAAAATCCTCCTAAAATCAGTACTCTGGCAACCACTTTAGCATGCTTACGTTCTTTCAATGCATTTCATTTGGACGCTCTAACATTAGTGTGACTTTATAGCGGTGCAATTCACAATTACGGCAACTGCTTTTGGTGCTTTTTATACGCTTAAAACCTCCCGAGAGAAAAGCGCTGCCCTGTGAGCCTTATAAATAAAGGCTCGCAGGGCAGCGTAAAAGGTTGTATCTAAAAACCAGCTTTAAACACAGAAATTGTGATGTGCAAAATATGCACTGATTTGAAGATTATTTTAATTTCCAATGCACCGCTTGCCCTGCACGTAACGGCACGATGACGTCTTGGTCAAAAGGTAAATTGGCAGGCACTATCCAAGTTTCTTTTGCCAGCGTGATTTGCGCGGAATTGCGCGGTAATGCATAAAAATCTGCCCCATAAACACTGGCAAACCCTTCTAGCTTATCTAATGCGTTTGCCGCCTCAAATGCTTCTGCATAGAGCTCAATTGCCGTATGTGCTGTATACATGCCCGCACAACCACAAGCGGCCTCTTTGGTGTGTTTGGCATGCGGCGCGCTGTCTGTGCCTAAGAAAAATTTAGCATTGCCCGAGGTTGCGGCTTGTACCAAGGCCAAGCGATGTTCTTCGCGCTTTAAAATTGGCAAACAATAATGATGCGGCTGAATGCCGCCTTTAAACATGTCGTTACGGTTCATCAATAAATGATGGGCGGTTATGGTTGCGGCCACATTGCTGGGCGCGCTGGTGACAAACGCTGCCGCATCTTTGGTGGTGATATGCTCAAAAACAATTTTGAGCGTAGGGTATTTTTTCAATAACGGCACCATATTGCGCTCAATAAATACGCGCTCGCGGTCAAACACATCCACATCATGATCTGTCACTTCTGCATGTACCAATAACGGCACACCTAGTTTTTCCATCGCGGCGAGTGCCGTTGCGCATTTATCTAGACTGGTGACCCCTGAATCGCTATTGGTTGTGGCGCCTGCAGGGTAGAGTTTTACCCCGTGAATAATGCCGCTCGCCTTAGCTGTTGCGATTTCTTCAGCCGTGGTGTTATCGGTGAGATACAAGGTCATGAGCGGCTCAAAATTAGCGCCTTCCGGTAATGCATCTAAAATTCGTTGGCGATAAGCAACGGCTAATTCTGTGGTGGTGACTGGCGGGCGCAAATTCGGCATCACAATGGCGCGGGCGAATTGCCTGGCGGTGTCAGGCAACACGGCTTTAAGCGCCGCGCCGTCACGCAAGTGTAAGTGCCAGTCATCTGGGCGGGTAATGGTAAGTAGTTTTGTCATCTTATTGGCTTTTTAATTGGCTTGCTTGAGGGCAAGCGCTTGTTCATATAAATCATTTTTCTTTTCTTTAGTAATATCAGTCGCCAACTTGACGGCTTGTTTTAATGGCAGTTCTGCTAGCAATAATTTTAAAACTCTCATAGCATCTTCAGACAGCGCTTCAGCTTCTGTTATGGCAGCCGCTTCAACCAGTAACACAAATTCACCACGCTGCTGATTAGCATCACTTGCTAACCACTGTTGCGCTTCGCCAAGCATGCAATGGTGAATAGTTTCAAACGTTTTGGTGAGCTCACGCGCAATGGTGATGTGTCGCGTAGCACCCAGCACGTTGGCCATGTCAACAATGCTCTCAACAATACGATGCGGGGCTTCATAAAACACCAATGTAACCGTTTGAGATGTGAGTGCTTCAAGCACTTTACGCCGCGCTGCGCCGCTGGCCGGTAAAAACCCATGAAATAAAAAGCCATTTTGCACAATGCCGGATGCTGACAACGCAGTAATCACCGCACTCACACCCGGAATGGGCACTACCTTAACTCCCGCTTTGCGCACGGCATCCACCACCACGGCACCCGGGTCACTAATGCCAGGCGTACCGGCATCGGTCACCAATGCAATATTTTCACCGGCTTGCAGTTGCAATAATAGTTTTTCAGCCAATTGATGCTCGTTATGCTCATGCACAGCAATCAGTTTTTTGCTGATGCCAAAATGCGATAACAAGCCAGACGTGTGGCGCGTGTCTTCTGCGGCAATTGCATCTACCGTTTTAAGCGTTTCAATGGCGCGTAAGGTTATATCGCCTAAGTTGCCAATGGGCGTTGCAACCACATATAAAATGCCCGCCATCAAAAGCACCCGCTATTTAATTTAAATTGAATCATTTTATAAGTTTACCGCTTTAGGTAAACTCTCGCCTATGAAATTAAACAAAAACAACGCGGGCTTAGAAGCTGAAAAGTTAGCTGCAACTTTTTTAGCAAAACAAGGCCTCAAGCTTGTGGTACAAAACTATCATTGCAAATATGGCGAAATCGACTTGATTATGCAAGAGGCAAAAACCCTTGTATTTGTTGAAGTAAGACAACGTTCAAACAGCCAATTTGGCGGCGCTGCGGCCAGTATTACCCCGCAAAAACAACAAAAACTCATTCTTACCGCACAACATTATCTACAACAACATGGCGAGTGCGCCTGCCGATTTGATGCGATTGTCATGCGAAACGCAGATGCCCAGCAGATTGAATGGATTCGCAATGCTTTTGGCGCCTAATTGGCGTATGATGCGCACAAAATGACAAATTGTTATATTTTATTAACAATTTAATGGTTCAATAGCCCCTAAGATTTTGGCAATACAACATCCACTTAAAGGAGTTTTAGATGCATAACATCACCAAACTAATTTTATCCACCGCATTATTAAGCCAGTTGGTTGCGTGTGCGCCAGTGATTGTCGGTGGCGCAGCCGCCGGCGGTGCAATGGCTGCCGATAGACGCACTTCCGGCATTTATGTAGAAGACCAAAATGTTGAGCTTAAAGCCCTTAAGAAGGTTGAAACCAATCTTGATGAAGAAGCACATGTTAGCGTGACCAGCTATAACCGCAACGTGCTACTCACAGGTGAAGTGCCTGCTGATGAATCAAAATCCAAAGCAGAAACCTTAATCAAAGAAATCGAAAACGTCCGCAATATTACTAACGAAATTGCCATAGGGCCAAAGTCCACCCTTAGTTCACGTAGCAACGACACCTTTATCACCTCAAAAGTAAAAACCAAATTTGTCACCGAAAATAAATTCCCTGCGAATTATGTCAAAGTGGTCACTGAGAACAGCGTGGTTTATTTACTAGGCATTGTCACCAAAGAAGAAGGCGATGCGGCTGCGGAAATAGCCAGCAATGTGGATGGCGTCACACGCGTGGTTAAAGTTTTTGAATATCTGCCGTAATTATTAACACACACATCAACTTCATGGGTAAACCTGTCATGGAAAACGAATTAGTCACACAAAATGAAATTATTATTGAAAGCATCACGCGCGCGGGCAAACAGTTTCGCCCAAGTGACTGGGTGGATCGTATGTGCAGCAGCTACGCCACCTTTGGTGAGGACCGCAAATTAAAATATTCGCCTTATTTAAAACCAAAAGTACGCAATGGCGTGCGTTGCTTGGCTGTTGATTTAAAATTAAAAACCGTCAACCCTGAAGGCTTTGCGCAGCTCATGCACTTTGCTGATGAAAACCAACTGAATGTGTTGGATGAAGCGGGTGCTGTCATCGACGTGCCGCATTAAGGTTTCAGTTTAAGTTTAGGTTTTGTTCAAACAAGGGCGCTATTTGCGCCCTTAATTTTTTACTGAAATTAACGGGAATATAAACAATTTTCACCCTGAAAAAACGCCGAGCGAAAAACATTGCCCTGCGAGCCTTTATTTATAAGGCTCGCAGGGCATCGAAAAAGGTTGCATCAAAAATAAAGCAAAATATCTTAAAAAATCACTTGCCTGATTTGATGATATTTTCAATATATTCCTTGGTAATTAAGCCGCGCTTAATTTTTACCAGTTCGCCTTTTGGATTATAAAAATAAGTGGTTGGCAACGAGTCAGCACTGCCGATTTGCGCCGCAACTTCATCATCCCCCAGCACAACTGGGTATGTCATGCGCAGATCATCCACAAAACTCTTCACCGACGCCACGGTTTCATAATCAAACACCACGCCGAACACCATCACGTCTTTCTTTTGCTGATGGTAGAGGCTCACCAAATCAGGCACTTCTTCCAAACATGGCGGGCACCATGTGGCCCAATAATTCACCAGCACCCATTTTCCCCGATAGTCAGAGAGTTTGTGCTGCTTGCCTGCGAGGTCTTTCATGACAAATTGATGATTCGCCACCGCCATAGACGGCGCAAATGCGCTGACATACAGCATGAACCCTAGCAATGCTGGGATGAATAATTTTTGCATATTTACTTTCTCTCGGTTCTCAATCAAACATTTGCTCAGGCGTTTATCAATATCAACTAGTCTAAATATCAACATTATCATACAATCATGGCATTGCTTTTGTGTGAATCCATAAAAATGGCGTTAATTCTTAATCTACCGATTCTTAAAGAAAACCCTGTGATTGTTGCGGAAACACGTCCGCAAAAAATAAGTCTTTATCTGACAAGTTTACGCGCGCAAAATCCGCAGGAATTGGCTTCTTATTTGCTAAGTGAACTCAGCACATTGAATCGGCAAAAGGTTTCGCCAACCAATCGAATTCAGGCATTAGACACTTATCGTCCAATGCTTATCAACACCTGCCACGCGCTAGCCGAGCATTATAGTGACGCTGCGCTACCACTACATAGCCAAGAAAAAGCCGCTGCGTCAGCTGCTGAGTCATTATGGCTAGAGTTGGGTTACGGCTATAAACTGGCATTAGTCGATTTGCAAAATCAGCTCTTTAAAATTGGCAACAATACAGCGCATTGTATTCAGCACGCCATGCACGCCATTGCTGAACAGGCGCTGGTGTATTACCAAACATATGTCACCCCGCCCAGCCACCTTTGGGGCGACTTGCACCAGCTTTATTTTTGCGCAGTTCAGCTTGGGGTGCAAAACCAAACCCTACTAGATATTGACCAACAAACCACTATTGAAAATACCTATGTACATGCTTTGCTGATGTCGCTTGCCGATACACAGCACCTGTCACAGCAAAACATCAGGCTTGCGGCAACTTTTCTAGCCAACCACTTAAAGGATGCCCACATCTCTGCAGTTGCCCCGCTAGAATCTACTGCCGGCGCGTTTGTCATTGATTTGAAATCAAATCAGCCGCCAGTGGCCTTCAGTAAGCGGCAAACGTTCCCCGACCCCGCAACCGACATCTTATTGCTGACAATTGATTTGGTTCGCGCATTGCACTTGCAACTAAGCAATTTGCAAAACAATCAATTGGTGAGCGCCACCCGTGAAAATGAAATTGATTTGCTCACCTACCTGATTATGCACTGGGGAATCACCCCCAAACGTCTGTTCAGGCGTTTGCCAAAAAATGGTGATTTAGAATTAGTGACTGGCATTGCCGATATACAACAGGTATCTAACCCCAACATGGCCATCAACCAGCCAGAGGGCAAACAAATCAAACCGATTTTGCCTTCTCGCTGGCAAATCTTAAACATCAGCGCCAGCGGCATGTCGATTCGCCGCCATCCAACTGCAGAAAAAAACATCAGAATCGGCAGCCTGGTCGGCATTAAAACTAAAAATGAAGCGCAATGGTCACTTGCGGTAGTACGTTGGGCCAATTGCAAAAGTCGCGACAAATTAGACATTGGCCTTGAACTCATCGCACCGCAAACTGATTGCGCCACCGCGAGCATTGCAGCCCCAACTGCTGATCAACAAGGCCGTAACGAAACCGTTTTATTGGTACCAGAAAATACTGCAACCAAACAAACGGCGAGCATCATTGTGCCTAGGGGCACTTACGCAACGGCACGCCAACTGACCTTAAAACACAAAAATGAAATTCAATATGCGCTATTAACAAAATTAATTGACCGAACACAGCATTTTGAACAAGTGCAATACAGCGTGATTGAATAACATTGAAACTGTCTTTATTGAACGCTAGCCCTGCAAAATGCCGTTATTATCAATAAATACCAATTAAAAAAAATAAAGATTTAACGCTTCACTAAAGCTGGTTTTTTCGTTACGATACATCTTTACTATAAAAGCATTATTTAATTTTCGGGGTTTACCATGAGCGAGCATATTACACACCTAAATGACGCAGGATTTGAGCAAGACGTTCTGCAATCACAGATTCCTGTTTTAGTAGATTACTGGGCAGAATGGTGCGGCCCATGCAAAATGATTGCACCAATTTTAGATGACATTTCTAAAGAATATGCAGGCCGTCTAAAAGTGGGCAAACTCAACATTGATGACAACCAAGTCACGCCATCTAAATACGGCATTCGTGGCATTCCAACCTTAATGTTATTTAAAAATGGCAATGTGGAAGCCACAAAAGTAGGCGCGTTATCAAAGTCTCAATTAACCGCTTTTATTGACAGTAACATCTAAACGCATTACGCTACGCATATATTTTCAGTGCTTGGTTGTCTTTTACTTGCAATTAGTGAATTAAACCAAGCACCTTAGTACCCACCTTTATTTTAATCAGTAACTTCTAACATCCCACACCACTCTTGCTTTAGTGAGCCTTCATGCACTTATCAGACCTTAAACACCTACCTGTCACCGAATTAGTAGAAATGGCCATCGCCAGCGAAATCGACAATGCGAGCCGTATGCGCAAGCAAGATTTGATTTTTGCCATTTTAAAAAACAAGGCTAAAAAAGGCGAAAGTATTTTTGGCGATGGCACGCTAGAAGTGTTGCAAGATGGCTTTGGTTTTTTGCGCTCCCCAGATACCTCATATTTGGCAGGGCCTGACGATATTTACGTTTCACCTTCACAAATTCGACGTTTTAATCTGCATACAGGCGACAGCATCCAAGGTGAAATTCGTATTCCCAAAGATGGCGAACGTTATTTCGCACTGGTCAAAGTAGATTTAGTGAATGGTGAAGCGCCAGAAAATACCAAGCATAAAATTCTGTTTGAGAATTTAACTCCGCTTTTTCCTACCATTCCACTCACGTTGGAGCGCGACATCAAAGGTGTGGAAAACATCACCAGCCGTGTGATTGACATGATTGCGCCAATTGGCCGTGGGCAGCGCGGACTGTTAGTCGCCAGCCCCAAAAGCGGCAAAACCGTGATGATGCAAAATATCGCGCATGCGATTACCGCCAATCATCCAGACGTGATTTTAATTGTGCTGTTGATTGATGAACGCCCTGAAGAAGTAACGGAAATGACACGTTCAGTCAAAGGCGAGGTCGTTGCTTCAACGTTTGACGAACCCGCAACACGCCACGTGCAAGTCGCTGAAATGGTACTTGAAAAGGCCAAGCGTTTGGTCGAACATAAAAAAGACGTGGTAATTTTACTAGACTCCATTACGCGTCTAGCGCGTGCTTACAATACGGTGATTCCTTCCTCAGGCAAAGTGCTTACAGGCGGCGTAGATGCTAACGCGCTGCAGCGCCCAAAACGCTTTTTTGGTGCCGCACGTAACGTAGAAGAAGGCGGCTCACTAACGATTATTGCTACGGCCTTAGTTGATACGGGCTCACGCATGGATGACGTCATCTATGAGGAGTTTAAAGGGACGGGCAATATGGAAATCCATCTTGACCGTAAAATGGCAGAAAAACGTCAATATCCTGCAATTAACGTCAATAAATCAGGCACGCGTCGCGAAGAATTACTCATTGAGAAAGATGTGCTGCAGAAAATTTGGGTACTTCGCAAACTGCTCTACCCAATGGACGATATCGAGGCAATGGAATTCTTGTTGGACAAAATCAAGGCCACCAAAAACAATGCGGATTTCTTTGACAGCATGCGTCGCGGCTAAAGCGACTTAATTATTCGCTTAACCTTGCTTCATTACTTAAAAATCAATATAATACGCGGCTAATTTATTTAAACGTGCCGTATCGTTCGGCAAACATAGAGGCTTACAAAATGAAAGATGGAATTCACCCAAATTATCGCGAAGTTGTTTTTCAAGACATCGGCGCTGATTTTAGCTTTATAACACGCTCAACCATTGCGGCAAAAGACACGATTAAATGGACTGACGGTAAAGAATATCCACTCGTGAAAATTGAAGTTTCATCAAAATCACACCCTTTCTATACTGGCAAACAAATGATTCTTGACACGGCTGGTCGTGTGGATAAATTCCGTAAAAAATACGGTATGTAATCTAACTTGCAACAATGGTTGCAATATTAAGGCAGCTTACGCTGCCTTTTTTTATTTTTACAATTGCGATTCCCATATCTGGCTATGGCTTCAGTCTGCAATCAGTTAAAATCAACTATTAATTACTCTTTCATCAATTAAGCTTTATTCATGCGCTTTCAATTAGATCACGACTGGCAAGGCAACATGGCATCTCCCCGCGCGCGCGTGGGGGAAGGGGTGAAAACGCAGTTATTGCTAATTTTGTGCGCCATTTGGATACTATTTGGTTTAATTGGCCATGCACCCTGGAAACCAATAGAATCAACCAGCATCAGCATCGTCAAAAACATTCTAGACACAGGCAGCTTTGTGGCACCGTTGGCAGTAGATGCCGCCAACCTTGAATCTCCACCACTTTATTATTTATCCGCAGCTGTTAGCGCCAAGCTATTCTCCCCATGGTTAGCGCTACATGACGGCGCAAGGCTCATCAATGCCGTTTGGCTCTCCATCACGTTACTGATGGTGGGAATGACAGGTCGAGAATTATGGTCGCGCGGAGTGGGCCGCCATGCGACATTTATTATGATCGGCACCATCGGGCTGGTCATGAGTGCGCACAGTTTAAATAATGAAGTTGCGCACCTGACCAGCCTTGCCACAGGCTTTTATGCGCTCGCACTGGCAAAAAGGCGCCCCTGGCGTGCAAGTGTGCTGTTTGCGGCCGCCTTAAGTGTTGGCTTTCTGGCTTACGGGCTGATGCCATTATTGATTTTACTCAGTTCGGCCTTCATTATGCCGTTGTTATTCAATACTTGGCGAAGTAGCAGTTTTTTTAAATTTCTTCTCGCCGCCATTTTACTGGCAAGCTTGCCTATCGTTGGCTGGTTACTTACTTTTCAGCACTTTCATGCTGCGTTATTCAACCAGTGGTGGCAATCAAACGTCACGCACTTTGGCGAATCAAACCATTTCTATTTTGCGCGAATTTTGCTGTGGTTTGCATGGCCAGCTCTGCCTTTGGCGCTACTAGGATTATGGCGCTATCGCAAACAATTGCTCACGCAGTCGAAATTTCAACTGATACTGGTGTTTTTTATCTGTAGCCTGGTATTTCTTGGCATAGGTGCGGATTCTAAAGACATTTATGCACTTCCCCTGCTGCTGCCACTTGTGGCGCTGGCGGCTGGCAGTGTTGAACACCTTAAAAGAGGGTTTGCAGCCGCGCTAAACTGGTTTGGCGTATTACTATTTGGCATCATAGGCGCGCTCATTTGGCTAGGCTGGGTTGCCATGATGACCAATGTGCCGGCCAAAATTAAAGAACGCCTGCAATTTTTATCTGGACTCAGCGAGATTAGCTTAAACTGGCTATCCTTGTTAGCAGCCATCTGCATCACTGTAATCTGGGCGTTTGTGTGTATTCGCGCCAAACAAACCAATAAATCCACCGTCACCAACTGGGCCGTTGGCATGACTTTTAGCTGGACATTGCTAATGACCCTTTGGCTACCGCTCCTTGATTCGGCTAAAAGCTATCAACCTGTTTTCTCCAGTTTGTTTCACGCCTTACCAACTCAGTATCATTGCATCAATAGCCTGAATGTAGGCCAGTCACAGCGCCTGTTAATGCACTATCACACCAACATCAAACTGCGCCCGTTTGAAGATACGCAAGAACTCAGTTGTGATTTGTATTTGCTGCAAGACACCAAAGGCATGGGCAAAATGCAGCCCGGTCAAGAGTGGGAAATGATTTGGAGTGGCAGAAGAATCGCCGAAAGAAAAGAAGGATTCAGGCTATTTCGGCGCATCAATTAACAGGCAAATGAGTACTAAAACACCACCTGATTGAAGCTGAATAATAGTCGAAATTCTACGAGAAAAAATTTACGCCCTGGAAGCCTTTGTTTATAAGGCTCGCAGAGCATCAAAAAAGGTTGAATGTTAAATTGCCTTTAAAAATAGTCTTTTAGACCCTGTTAATTTAGCGCCAAGCAATCCGTCAGATGGCAAGAATAACTGCTAGCTCACCGTAGGTGAATTTTTATTAAAGTTGCAAGTGTGCTTGAATTGCACGCTTTACTTGTACGTGTAAACCTTCACCATTTTGTGTTTGAACATGTTTCGCAATTTGCTGGCGCATTGGCAATGCCCAAAACTTGTTTAAATGCCCGGCAATATCTTGCTCGGCATGACTTTTATCGGGATAAGACTCATAAAAATCGCCAATTTGATTTGCCATTGAAATTAAACGCTGTATATCCATAATTGTATTCCTGTAAGCCTAGTCAAGTTTTTATTGATTTGTGTTGTATCAGTTCTGGGTGACTATAAACCACGTACCGATTTTCACGGGCAAAACCTACCAGCGCTAATCCACCTGCTTTTGCAACGCGCACCGCCAACCCTGTGGGTGCGGACACAGCGACCAACATACCAACACCCGCAGTGGCTGTTTTTTGCACCATTTCAAAACTGGCGCGGCTTGTGGTAAGAATAAACCCCGTCTTATCTAGCGTCGATTTGGCAAGTACGCCAACCAATTTATCAAGTGCGTTATGCCGCCCGACGTCTTCGCGCAATAGGGCGATGGTTCCGTCAGCTAACACATAAGCACTGGCGTGCGTAGCACCTGTCTTTTGCTGCAAGGCCTGTTGTGTTTTAATGGCTTGCAACCCTAGCAATATACGCTTTGATGCAAATGTATGGTTTACCGAGATTGGTTTCGGATATCGCATTGCTTGTGCTAAATTTTCCGCACCGCACAGCCCGCAACCTGTTTTGCCTGCCAGCGTACGGCGGCGCTCTTTCAATTGTGCAAAACGTTCACTGGCAATTTCACAATGCAGTTCTATGCCATTGTGCCGTATATTGACCTCAACCCCGTATAGCTCATTCGCATCACTTAAAATCTCTTCAGATAGCGAGAAACCTAACGCAAAATCCTCTAAATCTTCAGCAGTTGCCAGCATAACCGCATGCGAAACTCCATTATAAACAATCGCAACCGGCGTTTCTTCTGCTAAACAATCCTGTTTTTCTTCTGAAAGACCGTCATGCCACTGTTCGATCTGTAGCAGGCTAAATGGCTTACTTTCAAGTTCTATCTGCGTGACTCCATTATGCAACTTTAGTCGATTCATTTGCACGTGTTGCCCTTTGAGCATAAGCAATTTGTGCTTCACTAAAGGTCTTGTAATGCTTTTGCCAATCCGATAACTGACTTACGCGAGATACCTGTACAGCCGTTACCTTATACTCTGGGCAATTGGTGGCCCAATCAGAATTTTCCGTTGTAATCACATTGGCACCAGATTCTGGGTGGTGGAATGTCGTATAAACCACGCCCACCTGAACACGCGGCGTAATTTTGGCGCGTAAAACAGTTTCACCCGCACGGCTCGCAATGCCCACCCAATCCCCTTCTTTAATGCCGCGTTCTTCTGCATCATGTGGGTGAATTTCCAATGTATCTTCTGGATGCCACGCAGTATTTTGTGTACGGCGCGTTTGTGCGCCAACGTTGTACTGCGACAAAATGCGCCCTGTTGTTAAAATCAACGGGAACTTAGCGTTGACTTTTTCAGTGGTAGGCACATATTGCGTAATAAAAAACTTACCCTTACCACGAACAAATTCATCAATGTGCATAATAGGCGTACCTGCCGGGTTTTCATCATCACATGGCCATTGAATACTGCCCAATTCATCCAGCTTTTTGAAGCTCACCCCTTTAAATGTAGGCGTTAACGCTGCAATTTCATCCATAATTTCTGAGGCGTGGTTGTATTCCATCGGATAACCTAAAGCTGCTGATAGTCTTGCAGTGACTTGCCAGTCTTCCATGCCGTCCTCTTTTTTACCGTTAGCGTCTAAACCGCTATTTTTAGGCGCCATCACCCGGCGCACCGGTGAAATGCGGCGTTCAGCATTGGTAAATGTACCGTTTTTCTCTAAGAAAGATGCCCCGGGAAAAAACACATGCGCAAACATGGCGGTTTCATTCAAAAAGAGGTCCTGCACAATCACACATTCCATTTGCTCTAATGCGTGGGTTACGTGTTGCGTATTGGGGTCTGACTGCACAATATCTTCACCCACGCAGTACAATGCTTTAAAACTGCCTTCACTGGCTTGGTCAAGCATGTTCGGGATACGCAAACCTGGCTCTTTACTGAGCGGCTTACCCCAAGCTGCCTCAAATAAGGCACGCGTTGCGTCATCTGACACATGGCGATATCCTGGAAACTCATGTGGCATAGAACCCATATCACATGAACCTTGTACATTATTTTGCCCGCGCAATGGGTTGACACCAACCCCTTCGCGCCCCACATTGCCAGTAGCCATCGCCAAGTTAGCAATGCCCATCACCGTGGTTGAACCTTGACTATGCTCTGTTACACCTAAGCCGTAATAAATGGCGGCATTCCCACCCGTCGCATAAAGCCTTGCTGCGGCACGAATAAGTTCAGGATTAATCCCCAAATCATTTGCTAGGCTTTCGGGAGAATTTTCTGGTTTAGCCACGAAATCACGCCATTCAACGAACGAATCCCATTCACAGCGCGCTTTCACAAAATCCTCTTTGACCAAGCCTTCTGTCACAATCACATGTGAAAGTGCTGAAATGAGCGCCACATTGGTGCCCGGCCTTAATTTAAGATGATAATCAGCGCGAATATGCGGGGAATTAGCCACCAAATCAATCTCACGCGGGTCTGCAATAATCAGTTTTGCCCCTTCACGCAAACGGCGCTTCATTTGTGAAGCAAATACAGGGTGACCATCCGTGGGGTTAGCACCCATCACAAAAATAACATCCGACTCCATCACCGAGTCAAAGGTTTGTGTTCCAGCAGATTCACCCAACGTTTGTTTTAAGCCATAGCCCGTTGGGCTGTGACAAACACGCGCGCAGGTATCCACGTTATTCACACCAAACACGGCGCGAATTAATTTTTGCGTGACATAGACTTCTTCGTTGGTGCAACGTGAAGAAGTAATACCGCCAATGGCATCTTTGCCATATTGTTGATTAATCCGAATTAGCTCACTGGCCGCATAGCTTATTGCCTCATCCCAAGTTACCTGTTGCCAAGGGTCTTTAATGTTTTTACGAATCATTGGCGTGGTGATACGGTCTTTATGTGTCGCATAACCCCATGCAAAACGGCCTTTCACACATGAATGTCCATGGTTGGCACCCCCATGTTTACTTGGCGTCATCCGCACCACTTCCTCGCCTTTCATTTCAGCATCAAAGCTACAACCTACGCCACAGTATGCGCAAGTGGTAGTCACGGAATGTTCTGGCGTACCTGCCGCAATGACTGTTTTTTCAATCAAGGTAGCCGTTGGGCAAGCCTGCACACAGGCACCGCAAGATACGCACTCTGAATCCATAAAGTCTGTGATCCCAGCAGAAACTTTACTGTCAAAGCCACGGCCAGAGATAGTAAGTGCAAACGTACCTTGCGTTTCTTCACACGCACGCACACAGCGCGAACACACAATACATTTGCTTGGGTCAAAAGTGAAGTAAGGATTACTTTCGTCTTTTATAGCACTTAGATGATTTTCACCCTCATAGCCATAACGCACTTCGCGCAAACCCACAGCACCTGCCATATCTTGCAATTCGCAATCGCCATTGGTCGCGCAAGTGAGGCAATCAAGTGGATGGTCTGAAATGTACAATTCCATTGTGCCACGACGTATATCCGCAAGTTTTGGTGTTTGCGTGTGGACTTTCAAGCCTTCTGCCACTGGGGTGGTACATGAGGCAGGGTAACCACGACGACCTTCAATTTCAACCAAACAAAGTCTGCATGAGCCAAATGGCTCAAGGCTATCAGTAGCACAAAGCTTAGGCACCATCACACCAGCTAATGCAGCAGCATGCATAATCGATACACCATCAGGCACGGTTACTTGCCTATCATCTACTGTCAAAGTAACCTGTTTTGTTGATTTGCTTGTCGGCGTGCCGTAATCAATGTTTTTGTCGTACTTAATATCGTCCATAATTGACTCCTATCCTGCTTTTATATTTGCAGGCAAACCAAAATCTTCACCAAAGTGGTTTAATGCACTCAGTACTGGATAAGGTGTCATGCCACCCAAAGCACATAATGAGCCATTCAGCATGGTGTCGCTTAAATCCCGCACTAGCGTGATGTTTTTTGCGTGATCTTTACCTGAGGTGATTTTATCTATCACCTCAACCCCACGTGTAGAGCCAATGCGGCAAGGCGTGCATTTACCGCAACTTTCTATCGCGCAAAACTCAAAAGCATAACGCGCCATTTTTGCCATATCTACAGTATCGTCAAACGCCACAATACCGCCATGTCCAAGTACCGCCCAAATTTTTGTAAATTCTTCGTAATCAAGGGGTGTATCAAATTGGCTTTCAGGTAAATATGCTCCTAATGGGCCGCCCACTTGCACAGCCCGAATTGGTCTGCCTGATGCAGAGCCGCCGCCAAAATCATATAGCAACTCACGTAATGTTGAACCAAAAGCCAACTCTACTAAACCTGTTTGTTTAAGATTACCTGCCAATTGAATTGGCAAAGTGCCGCGCGAACGCCCCATACCGTAATCAGCATAATACTGCGCGCCTTTATCTAAAATAATCGGCACAGTTGCGAGTGAAATCACATTATTCACCACGGTTGGCTTGCCAAATAAGCCCTCAATGGCGGGCAGTGGCGGTTTAAAGCGTACTAAACCGCGCTTGCCTTCTAAACTTTCAAGTAATGATGTTTCTTCACCACACACATAAGCACCCGCTGCGCGGCGTACTTCTAAATTAAATGTATGTTGGCTACCACAAATGTTTGCGCCCAAATAACCAGCCTTTTCAGCACGTGAAATGGCTTCGTTTAAAGCTTTTAAGGCATGCGGATATTCACTTCGCAAATAAATGTAGCCTTGCGTTGCGCCCACTGCGATGCCCGCAATGGTCATGCCTTCAATCAGCACGTACGGGTCATCTTCCATCACCATGCGGTCCGAATAAGTGCCTGAGTCACCCTCATCGGCATTGCAGACAATATATTTTTGGTCGGCCTGACAGCCTAAAACTGTATTCCACTTAATACCCGTAGGAAAAGCCGCACCGCCTCTGCCACGTAAACCAGAATCTGTCACGGTTTTAACAACTTCTGCACCTGTCATTTGTAGCGCGTTTTTAAGGCCTTTGTAGCCATCGTGCGCTAAATAATCATCAAGTGAAATGGGGTTGGTAATACCTACGCGGGCAAAAGTGAGGCGTTGCTGTTTTTTAAGCCAAGCAAGCTCCTCTGTTAAGCCCAAATTAAGCGCGTGTGCGCCACCTGTTAAAAAGTTTGCCTCAAACAAGCTAGGCACATCTTTTGGAAACACCGGTGCATAAGCTACGCGCCCTTCGTTAGTGGCCACTTCTACCATCGGTTCTAGCCAAAATAGGCCACGTGAACCATTACGAACCAGCTCAATTTCTAAGCCGCGTTTTTTGGCTTCAGCGACAATGGCTTCCGCAGTTTTATTAGCCCCTAATGAAAGCGCGGTAGAGTCACACGGCACATATACTTTAATCGCCATTATGCGCTCCTTGCTTCTTTGATTAGTTCTGATATTTTTTCTGCACTCATACGCCCGTAAACTTCATCATCCATCATCACGGCTGGCGAACAAGCGCAGTTGCCTAAACAATACACAGGCTCCAATGTTATCGCCCTATCTGATGTGGTTTGGTGATAATCAATGCCCAGCGTTGATTTAATATGCGCCTCTAACTTTTCCGAACCCATGGCTTGGCATGATTCCGCACGACATACCTGCAAAATATGCTTGCCCGCTGGGTGGCGGCGAAAATGGTGATAGAACGTGACAACGCCATGCACTTCGGCCACTGATAGCGTCAATGCCTTTGATATGGGCAAATAAGCTGATTCTGGCACATAGCCAATATCGTCCTGTATGGCGTGTAACAAAGGCAACAGCGACCCTTGCACATGTTGATAACGATCAATATGCGCGTTAATTCTAGTTATTTCTTCTGTAGATAACACTGCCGTCACAAAAACACCCCATCTATGTACGATTTTTCGTATGATATACCTTAATTAACCCCAGTTAAAGCTGAATAAGGCATAATAAATCGTTTTAATTCGACTGTATTTTTATTGCATAATTCAACCTATGGACATAAAACTTAATACCCCAAGACTTATCGACCAGTTTGGACGTACAGTGGATTACATTCGGCTCTCCATTACAGACCGTTGCGATTTTCGTTGTACCTATTGCATGTCTGAAGACATGACATTTTTACCTCGAAATGAAGTGTTAAGTCTAGAAGAATGCCTGCGGATTGTGAAAGTTTTTGTTCGCCTCGGTGTAACAAAAGTGCGCATCACGGGTGGTGAACCATTGGTACGTAAAAACGCACTATGGCTCTTTGATGAAATTGGCAAGTTAGAACACTTAAATGAATTGGTACTCACAACGAACGGCAGCCAATTAGAAAAACACACTGCTGCCCTCAAAAAATCTGGTGTCAAGCGCATCAACATTTCTCTGGATAGCCTTAAACCAGAAGTATTTAAAAAAATTACTCGCACTGGAAATCTGAAGCAAGTGTTGGCCGGCCTGCAAGCCAGCATCAAAGCGGGCTTTAGCGGCATTAAATTAAACACGGTACTAATGCGCGGTATCAACGATGATGAAACTGCTGATTTGGTACAGTTTGCCATCAACAATAAAATTGATATCAGCTTTATTGAAGAAATGCCATTAGGTAAAGTTAACCATGCTCGAGAAAGTACATTTGTCAGCAACGCTGACACTCTAAAACTACTGTCGAGTAAGTATTCACTACTAGCAAGCACTGAGACTACCAGAGGTCCGGCAAGATATTGGCTTGTTGCAGGAACTCAAACTAAAATAGGCTTCATTTCGCCCCATTCACACAACTTTTGTGAAAGTTGCAACCGCGTCAGAATTACATGTAAAGGTGAGTTATATTTATGTTTAGGGCAAGAAGATAAGGTGGATTTAATGCCCATTTTACGTGCCAACCCCAATAGCGATGAACCTTTAGTTGAGGCAATTCTAAAGAGCATGTCTATCAAGCCAAAAGGGCATGATTTTGACCACCAGAGAATAGAGCCTGCCATCGTCAGGTTTATGTCACATACAGGTGGTTGAGTTGCCAGTTTCTGCCATTATATTATCCGGCGGTCGCGCAGTCCGCATGGGTGGCGTAGATAAAGGTCTAGTAGTGCTGCAAAATAGACCGCTCATTCAACACGTTGTGGAACGCTTATTACCACAAGTGGATGAACTCATCATCAATGCAAATCGTGAAATTGCTGCTTATAAAAAATTGGGGTTACGGGTGCTTCAAGATGAACATGAGAACTTTATCGGCCCACTTGCCGGCTTTAGTTTAGGTTTAGCGCATGCTAAGTATGATTACCTGCTCACCGTTCCCTGTGATTCGCCTTTAATACCAATAGACTTAGCGCAACGCTTGATGACAAACTTGTTAGAAAACAACGCGGATATTGCGGTTGCAAGTAGCCAAGGCCATGTGCACCCCGTGTTTAGTTTATGCAAAAAAAATGTTTTGCCATCTTTAGACGCTTATTTAGCAAAAGGCGAACGCCGCGTGAGTGCTTGGCAGAAAAGCCAACGTTATATTGAAGTGGATTTTAGTGATTGTGAAGAGGCTTTTATTAACTTAAACACGCTGGAAGATTTGGAAGCCCTAGAACTAAAAAATCGCCATTACCCGCAGACGTGAATCTAGGCTAGACCTCGCTTAATATTGGTACAATAAACAAGCATTCGCTCAATTTGAAGCTTGACTAGATTCCCGCCCACACGGGAATAAATAATAAGGAAGTTTTAACATTAATGTCCAATATAACCACACTTTCAAATCTAGCAAACAACCCAAACAGCATGGAAGATTACGACCCTAACGCGATGTCTGTTAGCCAAGCGCGGCAATTTATTCAACAATTTTTGAGCCCGATTTCTGCTACGGAGACGTTGCCGATTCGTGAGAGTTTAGGGCGCGTGTTGTCTGCCAACGTCATCTCTCCAAACAATGTGCCCAATTACAACAATAGCGCCATGGATGGCTTTGCTTTTAGATTTTCTGAAGGTGTAAAAATCATCAAAGTTATAGGCACTGCTTTTGCCGGTAGACCTTTTACTGACGAGCTCAAAGCAGGTGAATGCGTCAAAATCATGACGGGCGCAATGATACCAGCCGGTGCTGATACGGTGGTGATGCAAGAACACGTAGTGGTTAAAAGTGAAAACATCTCTTTGTTAAGCAATATCAAGCCAGGGGCAAATGTGCGCTTGGCAGGGGAAGATTTACGCAAAGGCCAAACAGTGTTAGGGCGTGGCCATTTAATGCGTTCGGCCGATTTGGGTCTTGTAGCTTCTTTAGGCATAGGCGAAGTAAGCGCCTACAAAAAAATTAAAGTGGCTTTTTTTAGCACAGGGGATGAATTAATAAGTTTAGGAAATCCATTAGCGGAAGGTCAAATTTACGACAGCAACCGCTATACTTTATTTGGCATGTTAAGCAGGCTAGAAGTGGATGTTCATGATCTTGGCGCCGTTCCAGATGACCCCAATCTATTGGAAACAACGCTACTTAAAGCGGCAAGTGAAAATGATGTCGTCATCACCAGCGGTGGCGTTTCTGTTGGTGAGGCAGACCACATGAAAACCCTGCTAGCACAGCATGGGCAAGTGTTATTTTGGAAGATCAATATGAAACCTGGCCGCCCGTTAGCATATGGGAAAATAGGCAATGCGCATTATTTTGGCTTGCCTGGCAACCCCGTCGCTACTATGGTCACATTTTACCAGTTTGTGCGTGAAGCCATTATTACCTTGATGGGCGCCACATTTCAGCCGCTACCGTTATTCAAGGTTGAATGTACTGAACCAATAAAAAAAGCAACCGGGCGAACTGAGTTTCAGCGGGGCTTATTATTTGATGTCGATGGCATTTGGAAAGTAAAACCCACTGGCGCACAAGGCTCTGCAATTTTGAGCAGCATGAGTCAGGCAAACTGTTTTATTGTCTTAGATGAGTCAACGGGCAATCTGGAAGCTGGGGCCACCGTTCAAGTACAGTTGCTGGACGGTTTAGTGTGAGGTTCATTGTGTTTAACCACTTAATTAAATAAGACCTCCGTGAATATGAGTAAAAAAAATAAATCTCTTAAAGACCTGCTACTCATCCACGAGCTTGCCTTTATTCTTCTCATTTTTTTTGCTGGCGCCGCAGGCACCTACGGCATCCACCTATGGGAAAAGTCGAGCCAGGAAGCTAGTAGAATTAGCGCATTGATCAATGAAGTTCAACAAACGCGCGGTGACCTTTACCGTCAAATGAAAGAACTCTTTGACGCCTATTTTTTAGAAGATATTACCGCAAAAGATGAATACAATGAATTTACGAAGTCCGTAGAAAAACACTTCACTTTACTTGACACTTTGGCTGTCGGTGCCGATGAAAAGGAGGCAATAGATGACCTCTATGCCAACTACAAGCAATTTGTCATTGAAACACCTATTCTCTTTGATGCGTTTCAGAACGCCAACACAGAAGACCTAAAGCGCGCGCTAAACACCGACATTGAAACAGGCTTATTTAAACGCTTTGAAGATATTCTTTCTCGCACAGAACAATTGCTCAATCAAAAACAGATGCAACTTGACCATCAATTAACAAGAACTAAGCGCATCACTTCCCAGTTACTGATCATCCCATTACTTCTTGCCGTGCTGTTGCTCATTTTTTCTAGAATATTTCTTAAACGTGCAATTGTTCAGCCAATTTCTGGCGTACTAAAAGCTACGTCAGAAATCAGTTCAGGAAATCTCGCGCATAAAGCACCTGAAGAAGGCGTTGCGGAACTCGCTGAAGTCTCAAAAGCCATCAATGAAATGGCTGGTCAATTAGCTTCTAGCCAAGAAGCATTAGTGCGTACCGAGAAACAAGCAGCTCAAGGCTTATTAGTGCCGATGCTCGCGCACAACATTCGCAACCCCTTAGCAAGTATACGCGCCACGGCGCAGGTGATGGATGACCCGACGCATGACACAGAAACCAGAGAATCATTATTAGGAATTATTAATACCGTAGATAGGCTGGAGCGCTGGACTGGCGCACTACTGGCTTACTTGCTGCCACTAAAGCCGCAACCCACGCATACAAGCATACAAACTATTGTTGAAGGCGCGCTCGGCCCGCTGCAACAAAAAATTAAAGAGAAATCGATTCAGTTAAATTTACCCGCATGGGATAACAGCACCGCCATTTATACTGATCAGCATTTATTAGAACAAGTCATTTATAACCTGCTGTTAAATGCTGCAGATGCCTCCAAAGCCTCCGCTACGCTTGACATCTCCTATACTAATTCTGCTCAAACAATTTATTTGCGTATTGCTGACCGTGGTAGCGGAATGCCTTTTACGCCAGATCCTAGTGCGATTAGCGCACCAACCACCAAACGTTTTGGTACTGGTCTAGGAATTCCATTTGCTTTTAAAGTATGTGATGCCTTGGGTGGAGAATTAAATTTTGAACCTCGCGTTGATGGCGGAACCATCGTCACGATTACACTACCAAAGCAAATGACTTCTACCCAAACGAACAGGCTGAGCTAAATTAGCGTATTCATTTCATAAATTTATCTATTCAGCTATTGCCTTAACATGACTTTTTATCAACAATGACGTAAGAACCTCTTTTAAAAAAATAACACCATGCTCAATACATCTGTTTCTGACTTCGAACTCCCGGCCACGAGTGGCAAAACTTTCAAATTATCTAATTTTATTGGTAAAAATTTAATTCTTTATTTTTACCCTAAAGACTCAACCCCCGGCTGTACAACGCAAGGCATTCAATTTAGAGACGCTTACGACCAGTTTAAAGCACATCACACTGAAATTTTTGGCATATCGCGTGACAGTCTAAAATCTCATGAAAACTTCAAAGCCAAGTTCAGTTTTCCATTTGAGCTTCTTGCAGATACGGAAGAGCTTGCTTGCCAATTATTTGGCGTGATCAAAATGAAAAATATGTATGGCAAACAAGTGAGAGGCATTGAGCGTAGCACCTTTATCATAGATAAAAATGGCAAGTTGGTAAAAGAGTGGCGCGGCGTCAAAGTGGATAGGCATGTCAATGAAGTGCTCAACTTTATTCAAACGCTCAACTAGAAAACATCATCATGGCTAAAAAAACATCAAGCAACAACAAACTCTTTGTGCTGGATACCAATGTTCTAATTCATGACCCCTCTTCCCTATTTCGCTTTGAAGAGCATGACATATTTTTGCCAATGGTGACGCTAGAAGAACTCGATAACAACAAGAAGGGGTTGACCGAAGTTGCGCGAAACGCTCGCCAGGCTAGTCGTAATTTGGAAGAGATTGTCGGAACCGATTTAGTTAATCTTGAGCTCGGCTGTCCTCTCGGTGTCAGCGGCAATAAGCACCTCACTGGTCGTTTGTTTTTACAAACCATGCAAGTCTCTGCTGAACTTCCAGGACTAGCAGGCTTTAAAGCAGACAACCAAATTCTTGCGGTTGTGCTCGATCTCAAGAAAAAGCAGCCTGACCGCCAAGTTATTTTAGTCAGTAAAGACATCAACATTCGCATTAAAGCGCGCGCCATGGGCGTACCGGCTGAAGACTATTTCAATGATAAGGTGCTGGAAGATACGGATCTTCTGTATAGCGGCGTCAAAGAGTTACCTGCCGACTTTTGGGAAAAACACAGTAAAGCGATGGAGTCCTGGCAAGATGCTGGCCGCATGTTTTACCGCATCAATGGCCCGCTATGCAAAACATTTCTGCTTAATGAATTTGTCTATTACGAATTTGATAAGCCATTTCATGCCATTGTACGCAGCATTGAAAACAACACTGCCGTGCTTGAAATTGTAAAAGACCATCAATTGCCAAAACACAATGTTTGGGGCATCAACGCACGTAATCGTGAACAAAATTTTGCATTAAATTTATTGCTGGATCCTGACATCGATTTTGTGAGTTTATTGGGCCAAGCGGGTACTGGCAAAACGTTACTCACACTCGCCGCCGCACTTACGCAGGTTTTAGACTCAAAACGTTATTCAGAAATCATCATGACCCGTGTCACGGTATCCGTGGGTGAAGATATTGGCTTTTTACCAGGCACTGAAGAAGAAAAAATGGGGCCGTGGATGGGCGCATTAGATGACAACTTAGATGTATTAAATAAAAGTGATTCTGACGCAGGCGAATGGGGACGTGCGGCAACTCAAGATTTAATTCGTAGCCGCATTAAAGTGAAGTCGCTAAATTTTATGCGTGGCCGTACTTTTTTAAATAAATTTTTAATTATTGATGAAGCGCAAAATCTTACCCCCAAACAAATGAAAACGCTTATCACGCGCGCCGGCCCTGGCACCAAAGTGGTTTGTTTAGGCAATATTGCGCAAATTGATACGCCTTACTTAACTGAAGGCAGTTCAGGCCTTACTTACGTGGTAGACCGCTTTAAAGGCTGGTCGCATAATGGCCACATCACTTTAATGCGTGGCGAACGCTCACGCTTGGCTGACTTTGCTGCAGAAGCCCTATAGCGATGGCTAAGGGCTTTTACACCTTTTTAATTGCACAATTTTTATCCGCTATTGCAGATAACGCACTGCTATTTGCCTGTATTGCCTTACTCTCAACCCTTAATGCGCCTGAGTGGCATGTGCCATTTTTAAAAGAAACCTTTGTTGTTTCCTATATTATCCTCGCGCCGTTTGTAGGTTCTTTTGCTGATGCCCTGCCAAAAGGCAGAGTGATGTTTATCAGCAATGGCATTAAATTTTTTGGCTGCGTGCTGGCGTTACTTGGCGTACCGCCGTTGTTTGCCTATGCCATTGTCGGTATTGGCGCTGCCGCATATTCACCGGCCAAATATGGCATATTGACTGAAATGCTACCTAGCAACCAACTGATCAAAGCAAATGCCTGGGTTGAAGGAACTACCGTTAGCGCCATCATTTTAGGGCCGGTATTGGGTTCAACAATTGCTGCAGATAATCCCTATTTTGGCATTGCCATTATTGCAGTTGTTTATTTATTAGCGGCTTTTTTCAACCACTTTATTCCCAAAGTACCTATAGACCACAAAGTCGCGCAACGTAGTTTGATCTTTCTAATACGAGATTTTTGGCACGCATTCACAACGCTTTGGAAAGATACGCAAGGTCAGGTAGCTTTAGCCGTCACCACGTTATTTTGGGGCGCAGGTGCAACATTGCAGTTTGTGATTTTACAATGGGCAAAAGAAGTGCTTGGCATGGACCAGCAAGCCGCTACCGTGCTGATTGCCATCTTGGCGATTGGCATCGCTGTAGGCTCTGTGGGCGCTTCAATGTTCGTTAAATTAGAAGAAGCGGTAAAAGTGCTACCTTCAGGTATTTTGATGGGCTTTTTAGTGGTAAGCATGATTTTTGTTGAAACGCGTGAAGTCGCTGCGGTTGTACTGTTCTGTATCGGCGTGCTTGCAGGCTACTTTTTAGTGCCATTAAATTCATTACTGCAGCACAGAGGCCATATTTTATTAGGTGCAGGCCACTCCATCGCAGTGCAAAATTTTAATGAAAATATTGGTATTTTATTGTTGTTGGGCATTTACACGTTCATGGTGCATCAAAACCTGCCCATCAACTTCATCATCATTATTTTCGGTATTTTCGTCAGCGTCAGCATGGCCGTTATTTACCAGCTTTACCTCAAACATACGCGTGCTAACGCAGCGTAATTTAAGCAACTTTTAGCAACAAACCTTTTGACATGCCCTGCAAGCCTTTATTTACAAGGCTTGCAGGGCATTGTTTTTTGCTCGGAGAAAATAAGTCAATTTTGTTACTTTTATTCAACGTCATTATGTATCAAATTAGTGCAGTTTAACTTGCGATTCAGTACGTCTTGAAATGGTGCGTGCCAGCGCTTGTAAGGCAGTACTCCAAAAGCCATGCAATGCCATCAAGTGCATTTGGTAGAGCGATTGATACATCAATCGCGCAATCAGCCCCTCAATAAATAAACTGCCCCCTGAAATAGAACCCATTAAATTACCTACCGTTGTATAGCGGCCGAGGTTCACCAAAGAGCCGTAATCTCGGTAAGTATATTCAGGTAAATGCGATTTACCTGCCACGCGATTTTTAATGGTTTTATAGAGCATCGAAGCTTGCTGATGCGCGGCCTGCGCGCGCGGCGGCACGTTCTCATCGGCTTTACTGCTCACTACAGGGCAAGCCGCACAATCACCAAATGCAAAGATATTTGCATCCAAGGTGGTCTGCAGTGTTCTATTCACCACAAGCTGATTGATACGATTGGTTTCTAAGCCATCAATCTCATGTAAAAAGTCTGGTGCCTTGATGCCTGCGGCCCACACCACCAATGATGATGGAATAAATTTTCCGCTATGGGTATGAATGCCTTCACTGGTGACTTCCGTCACACGCTCACCTGTGTATAAATGTACATTTAGTTTTTTGAGTTCCAGCTCAACCGAATGCGAGAGCTTGGGCGGAAGCGCAGGCAACACGCGCTCACTGGCTTCAATCAGTGAAATTTTCACATCCCGATCAGCATCAATCTTATCAAGCCCGTATGCGGCTAGCTCACGTGTTGTATTGTGCAATTCAGCAGAGAGTTCCACACCTGTAGCGCCAGCACCAACAATCACCACCTCTAACTGGCCAGGTTGCACAGGCGTTGTTTGCGTTTGCGCACGCAACAAGGCATTGTGTAGACGCCGGTGAAAGCGCTCGGCTTGCTCTTGCGTGTCCAATGCGATTGAATGCTCACGCGCGCCCTTGATGCCAAAATCATTGGTGGTACTGCCCACCGCAATCACTAACGTATCATATTTAAAAGTGCGCCGTGGAATCACCTCATTCCCATCTTCATCGTAGTTTGGCGCAATCGAAATTTCCTGCTTTGCTCGGTTAAGCGCATCCATTTTGCCTAAACGAAACTTGAAATGATGCCAATGTGCTTGCGCAAGGTAGACCAACTCATGCTTTTCAGGATTCATACTCCCTGCCGCAATTTCATGCAACAATGGCTTCCACACATGGGTTTTAGAATGGTCAATAAGCGTAATCGTTGCCTTACCTTTGCGGCCTAATGAATCACCGAGCTTAGTGGCCAGTTCAAGGCCGCCAGCGCCACCGCCTACAATCACGACATGATGCAAATCTTGCTGTTGATTATCTCTCACTGAATTATCCGCCTAGCTTCTTTTAAAGCCTTATAAAACAAAAACGCGCTTACCATCACAGTAAGCGCGCAATATAAACATTTTAAAAATTACTCGTTTCCTGTAATACCCGTACTAACACTACGAATCCAAGCAATAATTTTTAACAATTCATCTGGAGTAACCCCATTTTTTGGATCACTTGGGTCCATCAAGCCAATGCCTTTTGCCCCCATGCCACCATTGGTACCATGCCACACGGTTTCGAACATACCCTTGTTAGTCGCATTTTTGGCATATTTAAAGTTTGGTCCAATCAAACCCGGCCCTACTGCGCCTTCAGCATTGCCACCATGACAAGCAACACATGAATAAAGCTGAAATACTTTTTTACCTTTTGCGATTGCTTCTTCATTGCCTACATATGGGTTTTTGCCTGTCGCTAAAAATTCTTTTGCCTGAGGTGTATCAAATAATGCAGCATCAATCACTAACGGTTTACCCTCTTGCGTATCTACAAACGCGATAGCGTTGCCAGCTGGCGCTGCAGATGAAGCTGCTGTCGCCGCTTCAGGCGTGCCAGAAGTTGCCTCTGACTCTGATTTACCACAGGCTGCTAGACCAATGAATACGAATAGCAACACACTAATTTTCAACTGCTTCATTCTTACGCTCCTATAAACTAAACAACACTTTAGAAATAATTATCAACGCATTATACAATATCCGTAACAATTTGTTACTGTTCCAGAAAATCACAGCAACAGCAACCTAGGTTTATCCATAAGTAAAAATTACTCAATAAAAAAGGCTACCGAAGTAGCCTTTTAAAATATCCTAATCGCCCAATAATCAGGCTTTTGTATTACTCATTACCAGTGATTTTTGAATTGCTACGAATAAAAGCAATTACTTTTAAAACGTCATCTGGTTTCAAACCTTCAGCAGGGTCTTCAGGTAACATCAAACCTAAGCCTTTGGCACCCATACCACCGTTTGTGCCATGCCAGATAGTTTCAAACATACCCTTGTTTGTTGCGTTTTTTGCATATTTAAAGCCAGGGCCAATTAACCCAGGTGCAACTGCACCTTCACCATGACCACCATGACAAGCAACGCATGAGTAAAGGTTATATTTCTTTTTGCCGCCCTTGATGCCTTCTTCATTACCAACATACGGGTTTTTACCTGTTGCTAAAAACTCTTTCGCTTGAGGTGTGTCAAACAACTCTTTTTTAATGTTTAACGGTGAGCCATCCTGAGTTGCAACAAGCGAAATATCAGCTGCGCTTGCATTCATTGAAACCAAACCTGCAAAAGCTAACAAACTAGCGAACAATGCAGACTTTAAAGTTTTATTGCTTAACATGCTATCTCCTAATCTATATCACTAAATTGAGTTACGACTGGTAAACACTCCCGCATTCTTCGCCGTACGACCCTTAAACGATTCTATTATTTAATCGGTTGACGCTTTAACCAAAATAATACTTACAATTTTACACGTATTTCAGGCTGGCTTAAACATCAAAGAACGTTTAAATGTAAAATTTACTTATTTACAGGTGCTTTATCGCCTGCGCCATATTTTTGATACGCCTTAAGCAAGCTGTCACCTTCCACCACTGGCACATGCGGAATACCATAGTCATCTAAAATTTTATTAATTTTATCTTGGTTTCTATCTAGCGCACCTTGAATCATCGCCATACGTTCTTTATCTTTTTTACGTACGCCTATTGAGATATTCCAATAATTTTTACCTTTGGCATTTTGTGTTTCATATTCTGGTGTTGGAACTACTACCATTGGAATCTTTGATTGTTTTGCAAAATAACCACCGATTGGTCCCCAGGCAATTGCAATATCAATATCGCCTTTTTCCAAATCATCAATCATATAACTTGATGGTAAATTTAAATCGCGTTGAATTCGATAAGGACGAGCATTTGCAATCAATCCATTATCATCCATTGGTATAGTTGCAGGGCTGTGGTCAACAACGCCTATAAAGCCTTTGCGTAAATCTGGCGAACTCCAGTCAGTAATATTAAAATTGCTCTCTTTGCGCCAGACGTATACATGGCCTGCGCGATAATAAGGTTTTGATGTACGCATTAAATCGCTATCAGAGTTAGTGCCCATCACCACATCACATCTATTTGCGCCTAATGTATTTCTATAAAACCCTTGACGACTATAAGCGTAAGTAAATGCAAGTTTTTTACCTAAGTCTTTTGCGAGTACTTCAGCAATTTTATCTTCAAAACCTTCTTGCTTATTATTTGAGTAAGGCATGTTTTCAGGGTCTGCGCACACTTTAAATTCGGAGTCGTCCGCGACACGTCGCACTTCACCCATACGCCCCTCGTCTGGGTTCAGTGATGGAATATCCACATCTGCGGCTTGACTAACACTGGCCGACATTGCAAGCAATGCAACCAAACCTAACTTCGCGTTCAATTTTTTCAACATTTTTGTTCCTTATCGTCAAATATACGACCTTATCGCAAAGTCGCTCTTGCCTATAGAGTCGTCACTTAGTTAAAAGTTCTACGTAAATGGTAGTACAGATAATTTCATTTAAACTAACTCGCTATTGTAGCTAATTAGTTGCTTTATAAGAAATATTAATTAGTAAATAACCCTACTTGTTTTAGTTTACTGCTACGTACACATAAAAAAACACCTCGCCGAAGCGAGGTGTTTTATGAACTACGTTGTATTAAGCTACAACTTAATCTTGCGACTAAATTATAGGCTGAATACTGTTAATGCACCGCCGCCAGGAGCCGCGTTGTATTTAACGAGTTCAGCATAACCACCAGCAGCACCTAAAGCGTCTGTTGGTGTTGTTAAGCCAAGGTTCATCGCAACGCCAGCCCAGCCACCAATGCCTGATAACACGCCAACGTATTGTTTGCCTTTATTGCCGTAAGTGAATGCATTACCAATCACGCCAGAACCCACTTGGAATTTCCAAAGCTCTTTACCTGAGTTTGCATCTAGCGCTTTAAACCAACGATCTAAAGTTCCGTAGAACACTAAGTTTGAAGCGGTTGTTAGCGCACCACCCCAAGCAGAGAATTTCTCTTTGTTGTACCATACTTTTTTGTTGGTCATTGGGTCATAAGCAGCAAAGCCACCCATCACACCGTCAGGCCCTGGGAACATGGTCAATGTAGCACCAACCCATGGTTGACCAGCAACGTATTTAGACTCAACTGGCTCATATGTCATACAAACGTGGTTCAATGGTGAATAGATCAAACCTGTTTTTGGTGAGTATGCAGCTGGTTGTTGGTCTTTTGTACCCAATGCAGCTGGGCAAACGCCTTTAGCATTGTAGTCTTGGTGAGTTGAAGCTGAAGCCAATTTGTCTGGCACGCCAGTTTTCAAATCAACACCAGTTGCCCAGTTAACGAATGGGTGCACTTTTTCAGCAGCCACTAATTTACCGTTACCAGCTTGCCATGTGTATGCAAAGCCGTTACGGTCATGGTGCCAAGCGTATGTTTTGCCACCTTTGTCGAACAAGATTACTTCGTTAATACCGTCGTAGTCCCACTCGTCATGAGGTGTCATTTGCATACCCCAACGTGCCATACCTGTATCAACATCACGTGCAAATACAGTCATAGACCATTTGTTGTCGCCTGGACGTACATCTGGGTTCCAAACAGAAGGGTTACCTGTTCCGTAGTAAACCAAGTTTGTACGTGCATCATACGGCCACCAGCCCCATGTAGAGCCGCCGCCATGTTGCCAACCGTCTTTAACAGCTTGTGGTTTCAACCATGTACGTGTGCCTAGATCTTTTTCACCAATTTTCAATTGGTCGTTAGGTAATTTTTTGAAAGAACCGCCTTGTTTGTTACCACCGTTGACGTCTTGGTAAACTGATAATGCACTGTACTCAGGGGTATCTTTGTTGAAGCCTTCGCCGATTAACACTTCAGCATCTGGGCCTGTTGAGTAAGCTTTCCATGCTAATGAACCGTCTTTAATGTTGTATGCTGCTAAGAAGCAACGTACGCCGAACTCAGCACCTGAACAACCAGTTAACACTTTGTCTTTGATCACGTGAGGTGCGTTTGTATTGGTTGCACCAACTTTTGGATCATTCACTAATGTTGACCATACTTTAGCGCCTGTTTTAGCGTCCAAAGCAACTAAGTTACCATCATTTTGTTGAAGGTAGATTTTGCCATCACCGAAACCTAGGCCACGTGATACGTTATCGCAGCATAATACGGCTTGTACTGATGGGTCTTGTTTTGGGAAATATGACCAAACAATTTTTTGGTTGTCGTTTAAGTCAAGTGCGTATACGTTGTTTGGGAATGCTGTATGGACATACATCATGTTACCCACAACAACAGGTGAACCTTCATGGCCACGGTTTACACCAGTAGCGAATGTCCATGCTGCTTTAAGGTTTTTAACGTTACCTTTGTTAACTTGTGCTAAAGCACTGTAACCTTGGTTATTGTGCTGACCACGTGGGTGAGCCCAGTTGTTTGAATCTTTCATTGCTGCTTCTTGGTCTGCCGCTGCTGAAGCTACCATTGGCAATGCCAATGCTGCACCTGCAACTAAACCTAATGCTAATTTAATTTTGTTAATTTGCATATTAATCTCCAAAGTTGAACTACTAAGGGTTGGTAAAACAGGTCTTTTTATTTGTTATTTTTGATGTTATCTCAAATTTTTAACAACTAAATATCGCCTGTTTCGTATCACATTTTCATGTGCGTACAGAACTATATTCCACAATTGTACGAATTGCAATGGTTTTGTTACATTTACTTACATTTAGTTCAAAAAATATTTTCACGCCTTATAAATACCTTGTTTTACTAGCAAATTAAAGTGCTATCATGTTATTAATTATTATTTATAATCAATAAGTAAGGTATTTTACTGCACATGACAAAAACGACTTACAATTTGTATCCGGCCATTGAGCCTTTTACTAAAAACTGGTTAAAAGTAGACGATTCTCACGAAATTTATTATGAAGTTTGTGGTAGCCCAAATGGGTCACCTGTTGTTTTTTTACATGGTGGACCAGGAAGCGGCTGCAACCCGACCCAGCGTCGGTTTTTTGACCCCCAATTTTATAAAATTATTCTAATTGACCAGCGCGGTTGCGGCAGAAGCAAGCCATTAGGTTCAACCAACCACAATACCACGCTTGATTTAGTGAACGATATTGAAGCGGTTCGGCAATCTCTAAATATTGAAAAGTGGTTGGTTTTTGGTGGCTCATGGGGAAGCACGCTAGCACTCGCTTACGCCATTGCCCATACCGACCGCGTAACAGGTTTGATTTTACGAGGTATATTTTTAAGCCGACCAACCGAGTTGCACTGGTTTTTGGGCGAGGTTAAAGCTTTTTTTCCTGAACAATGGCAAACCTTATGTGATTACTTGCCTGAAAATATGCGTCATAATCCAATCATGGCCTATGAGCAGTTGATATTTTCAGATGACATTAATATAAGTATCCCCGCTGCGATTCGCTGGAATGCGTTTGAAGGAAATATTATGACGCTGTTACCAAGGGCAGCCACAACAAACAATGATGCCATTGACGGCGATATTGAATTGGCGCGCGCTAGAATACAAATTCACTATATTCAACATCATTGCTTTGTGGGTGACCACGATTTACTGGCCGAGGCCCAACAAAAGCTTGCGCACATTCCCACACAAATTCTTCAAGGACGGTATGATATGGTGTGCCCGCCGATAACGGCTTGGGAGCTTTCACAAGCCATGCCACATGCGGAATTTCAACTGATAGAAGATGCAGGGCACTCTGCGATGGATGCCAGCCTGACCTCAGCCTTGGTAGCCGCTACAGAAAAGTTTAAAGCACTTTGAGATTTACAGAAGGTAGAATTGACGATTCAAGAACCCAACAATAAACCTAAATTTAGCGCCAGCCTGCAACAAGCGTTTCGCAAACCGCTGAACGCGTATGCCAGGCAGCGTTACAGCACACCTTTATTTGTTATCCATGAAATGTTAAACGCGTTTCGGCGGCATAATACGTTTGGCTTATCGGCCTCTCTGTCTTTTTACGCGATGCTGGCACTTATTCCAATGGTGTTACTGATGTTTTTCACCATCAGTCATTTAGTATTCAGTTCAGATTATGCCGTAGTGAAGCTTGCCATCATCATGGGGACTTTAGCCCCCAATTTTAGCAGCACCATCATGGTGGAAGTCTACAATGCTGCACAACATAAGGCCGTTTGGGGTGCAGCCGGCCTGTTTGTTTTATTGTGGGCCGTCACGCCGCTCGCCAGTGCCATGCGCTCAACTTTTTACACCATTGCCACGATGGTAGAGTCGCCTTCATTTATTCGTCGCAAATTAAAAGACTTAATTGCCGTTGTTGGCATGTTGCTGTTATTTTTTCTATTCACCTTTGTTGGCCTCATGCTCGAAAAAGTGATTGCGTTTTTAGCGGCCAATAATCAACTATTTCGCCATGAATTTGTGACCACAATCGCCTCATTATTGCTTACCACCTTACTCATTGCCGCCTTTTATTTTGCATTTTTTCCTGTGCGGTTATATTTAAAGCATATTTTGATTGGCGCATTGTTCACTGCTGTGTTGTGGTTATTAATGCGCCCAGCGTTTACGCTATTTTTAACGCTAAATGCATCTTACGGCTCGGTTTTTGGTAGCATGAAAAACCTTTTTATTTCTATTACCTGGCTTTACATGAATTTTATTGTGTTTTTACTAGGCACAGAACTGATAGCCATCTTGCGAAAAAAAGATGTATTGATGTTAAAAAATCTTTTTGTAGTCCCTGAGAAAAATAACGCTGAATCACAATCTAACTATTTGGCAAAATTGATGCAGCGTTTTGGTAAAACGTTTGCAAAGGATGAAGTGATTTTTAAACAAGGCGATATTGCACGCAACCTGCATTATTTAGTGAACGGGCAGGTGGCAATTGTGCGTGATGGCAAAGCAATTCGCACATTATCATCGGGCGATTACTTTGGCGAAATGGCGTTGCTGTCAAATTCCCCCACTACGGCTGACGCAATTGTCACATCAACAACTGCAGATGTGGTGGTGATTTACCCTGACAGTATTGAAACCTTATTATTAGAAGAGCCAAAAGTAGCAATGCTGTTTTTGCGCCAAATGGCCACGCGCCTGCAAACGCTCAACGCAGGCCATGCAAGTTAACAGACCATGCAAGTTAAATAGTTTTATTCTAAAATGATGTAACCGCTCAACAAAGTGATAATGAATAATGGCAAAACAACCCGCACAGTTTGAAGTACAACCCGTTTTAGGCTTATATAACTCAGGCAAGCTCGCTGAAGCTGAAGTGGCCGCAAAAAAGCTAATCAGCCAATACCCCGAAACCTTTATTCTGTATCAGGTACTAGGTCTCGCACAGGACGGCTTAAATAAATTTGACGAAGCCGTTGATAGCTATCAAAAAGCGCTGGCCTTGCAACCCAACACGCCCGACCTGCACTTTAACTTAGGCATTGCGCTCACCAACGTTGGGCGGCAAGAAGAAGCTGCTAAAAGCTATGCGCAGGCCATTAAGCTACGCCCCACCTTTTTTGAAGCCTATGCCAACTTAGGCACAATCTTGCAAAAACAAGGTAAATTAGAAGAAGCCATTAAAAATTATCAACACGCACTTAGCATTCATGAAGACCCGCGCGGGCATTTTAATTTAGGAACGGCGCTGCGCGACGAAGGCAAACTCGATGAAGCCATTACGCATTTCAAGCAAGCCATTGCGATGTTTCCAAATTATGCCGACGCACATAATTACTTGGGCGAATGCTACCGCGACCAAGGCAATATGGAAGATGCGGTTAAAAAATACTTCGACACGCTCGCACTTAACAAAAACCACCCCGGCGCCAACTACAATATGGGCGAATTTTTATATCTGGCGGGGCGCTATGATGAGGCCGTGGGTTATTTAGAGCGCTCAAAATTAGACGATTGGCAAGAGCGCGCGCTGTATTGCACCTACAAGGCTGAACATTTTGACGCCTTTAAAACCAAGCTTGAAAATATTGTGCAAACTGGCGCTAAACACAATGCACCTTTTCTACAAACGCTATCAACGCACTACGCCACCAACTTTGGGGTAGAAGACACGTACAATTTTTGCAAAAACGGCTTTAATTTTGTTTATCAAAAAAGCATTCCCGAACTTGCCGAGCCTGACAGCCAATTTTTAAAAGATTTACTGCGCGACATTGACAACACCGCCATTGAAGTGCGCGCACAAGCCATGATTATCAACGGCAAGCAGTCAGCGGGCAATTTATTTAAGCGTCCTGAAGCCTCTTTTAGAAAACTGGGCGAAATCATCAAACAAGAATTTTTAAATTATAAAAATAAATTTGCCGGGTCAGATTGCGAACTGATTCAATCATTTCCCAACGAATTAGAATTTACCAGCTCTTGGTATGTGCGCTTGCGGCGTGGCGGCTTTGTAGATAGGCACATTCACGAAGTGGGCTGGATTAGCGGCGCGGTCTATTTAGTGCTACCCAAAGACAAAAAAGACCCCGATGAAGGCTGCTTTGAATACGGTTTGCATGGCGACAACTATCCGTTGCAACATGAAAATTTTCCTACCGGCATTGCAAGGCCAAAAGTAGGGGACGTTGTCATGTTCCCTTCCTCTTTATTTCACCGCACCATTCCATTTACAGGCAATGAAGAACGCATTTGTATCGCCTTTGACTTAAAACCTGAAGGCGAAATTTTTAGGCGCTCAAACTACTAACCGCGCATCCATTTTAATCAGCAAAGCGGGGCAATTTTTGCCTCGGTTTTTTTAGTTAAAAAAGCGCAAAAAAGCTCCGAGAGAAAAAAGATGCCCTGCGAGCCTTTATTTATAAGGCTCGCAGGGCAGTCAAAAAGGTTGCGGGCTATTTGTTGGCAAAAATCGCTTTATTTTCACTTGTAAAATTCGGCGTAATATTTTATATTTCGGCCTGAACTTCATGTGAATTTTTGACTATTTAATATGTGTTGCAAAAACACAACATTCGTCATACATACCCGTTTAGCTGGCTGTTGTTTGATATGTATCAAATCACCCAAGTATCACCCTCAGTAACATTCGTCTATCAAATTTATATTTGTTTATTTCAATCAAAGGAAGTTTAAAAATGAAAAAGTCATTATTAGTTTTAGCATTAGCAGCCACTTTTGCACCAGCTTTAGCCTACGCTGAAGCAGGCGACATTGTCGTGCGTTTACGTGCAACCAATATCAACCCATCAGAAGATAGTAAATTAGGTCAACAAACAAACAAGGCCTATGGTGCTGGTACTGCAGAATTGTTGTACGGTAGCGCTAATGCAAACCTTCAAGTAGATAGCAACACCATTCCTGAGCTAGACCTTTCATACTATGTTACTAAAAACATTGCGTTAGAGTTAATTTTAGCGCTTGGTACAAAACATGATGTAAGCACATCAAGCAAAGGTGCAGGATTAAACAAAAAAGGACTAGGCGAAGTTAATTTATTACCACCTACATTAACTGCACAATGGCACTTTATGCCTGACACAACATTTGATCCTTATGTAGGCGCAGGTCTGAGCTATGTTCGTGCAATGGATAACGGCTTAACAGCGGACACAATTTTAGGTAGAAAACCAATCCGTATTGACCGTAACAGCTGGGGTCCAGCGATTCAGGCAGGTTTTGATGTGAATTTGCAAGACGGCTGGTTGGTAAACTTTGATATCAAAAAAATCTGGTTTGATACAGACGTTAAAATTAAAGTGCCTGAGTTGGCAGCTGGTTACAAGAAAATTGACAGCTTAGACATCGACCCATTGGTAGTGAGTGTTGGTATCGGTAAAAAATTCTAATATCAACCGCTAGCACATAAAGTTTTGGGTTCTGATATGAACCCAATCAAGAAGTCCACCTTCGCCCCTGTGATATTTTACAGGGGCTTTTTTTGCGCTACCCCTATTGCTTGGTGAAATGTTTTTCGTAGGAGCGCAATTCATTGCGCGAAACCGCTATATATAAAGCACAACATCTAGCGGGTATGCTGAAAATGAATAAGATGCTTCCATGTATTAAATTCGCGCAATGAATTGCGCTCCTGTAACAGCACGGACTAATTACACCACACTTTGGTATTGTGCATCACATCCATCCAAATTGCCCAGCCGGCTGCGGCACTTAATAACAAGCCAGCCAAGCGCATACTGGTATTTTCTGTGACCCACTGGCTACCGTTTTTAAGTTTTAGCCATAACCACGGGCCCACAAATAATGAAACGCTGGTGCCTAGTGCAAAGCTGGCCATGCTAAGTGCGCCGTTTAGAGGGTTGGCATTGAGTGAGGCCACCAATAAGGCTGAATATAATAGTCCGCAAGGCATCAGCGCCCACAATATGCCCGTTAAAAAAACACCGCCCGGTAAGTGAGATAGCTGACGAACACGCGCCCAAATATTGCGCCCAAAATGCTCTACCCATATGGGTTGGCGGGCGTAAATTAGCAACACCAAACCCCATGCCAGTACCAGCACATGAAAAAATGTCCATAATGGATGCAGCGATTGTGTTTGGCCAGAAAACCAAGCCAAACTTTTCACTGAACCTGCCGCCACCGCACCCAGCGTGGCGTAGCCGAGTAATCTACCTGCATGAAACTTCCAAATTTGTAGGCTATTCGTTTGCCCATGTTGCAGGCTCGCACAGGCCGCACCGCACATGGCGATGCAATGCGGGCCGCCTGCTAGGCCCATGAATAATGTAGTGAGAATCAATGGTGATTGCATGATGCTGCTATCTTACATGATAGCGGCCAATACTGAAGCGACTGCCCGCCATAATTTAGCGTTCGCCCTGCGCCTATCGAAAGACTCAGGGCGAACGGATAGACCTAGTTAAATAATTTTACTAAAACGCGCGCGGTTACGGTCTGTTTGCAAATAGCGGTCAAACAACATGGCAATTGCCCGCACAAAAAACCAACCCATGTCAGTTACTTGCAAACCGTTTTCTTCAAGCACCACCATGCCGGTGTTTTCTTGCTCTGCCAGCAGTTCAAGCTCATTGGCGAAGTAGCTCTTAAAATCAATCATATAGGCGAGTTCAATGGCCTCGTACTGCAGTTCACCTTGGCACATAATCGCCATAATCACAGCGCGGCGCACCAAATCATCGCGCGATAATGCTAAACCTCGCACAATCGGCAAGTGGCCTAAATTGATTGCATCGTAATATTCTTCAAGCGTTTTTGCGTTTTGGCTATAAGTGTTCCCCACGCGGCCAATGGCTGAAACGCCCAAGCTAATTAAATCGCAATCTGGTTGCGTGCTATAGCCCTGAAAATTACGGTGCAATCTGCCCTGGCGTTTGGCCACGGCCAAGTCATCATCAGGTAAGGCAAAGTGATCCATCCCCACATACACATAACCGGCGCGCATAAAGGCTGATAGCGCATTTGCAAGCATGGCGATTTTATCAGCTGCGGCTGGCAATTCGTAAGCATCTATACGGCGCTGCGGCTTAAAACGCTCTGGTAAATGCGCATACGCATACAACGCAATTCTATCGGGTTTTAATTCAACAATTTGTTCCAGCGTGCGTGCAAACGATGCCGGCGTTTGCTTGGGTAAACCGTAAATCAAATCCACATTCACGGAATCAAAACCCAAACTGCGTGCGGCCTCAACCAAATCAAACACTTGTTCTGCGGGTTGAATACGATGCACGGCTTTTTGGACTTCTGCGTCAAAATCCTGTACGCCAAAACTCAAGCGATTAAACCCCAGTGACGCTAAATGCGCCAGGCGTTTTTCATCTACGGTACGCGGGTCAACCTCAATCGAGTATTCACCGCCTGGTGCAAACACAAAGCTACGCTTCAGTAGCGCCATGAGTTCAGCCAATTCATCATCTGAGAAAAATGTGGGGGAACCGCCGCCTAAGTGTAATTGCGAGATGGTTTGGCCAGCACCTAAATGTGCAACATGCAAATCAATTTCACGGCTAAGATAGCTTAAGTATTCAGCGCTACGCTCATGGTGCTTGGTTACGATTTTATTACAGGCGCAGAAAAAACACAGGGACTCGCAAAATGGAATATGCACATAAATGGACAATGGCAATGAAGCACCACTTAAGCGTCGCTGTGCAAGTGCTAACTGATACGCCTCTTCAGTAAAAGCTTCTACAAAACGATCTGCCGTTGGGTATGAGGTATAACGAGGGCCTGAGACATCATATTTTTGCAACATTTCCGCCGTAACACAGGGCAAAGCGGTAGCGGCTGGATTCACTTCAGCCGCACTTGTTTTATTTGCGTTTAATGCATTATTTTTCATCTCGATACCACTCCAAATCTAGCGTGCCAATATGCCAGCTTTCTAAATAAAAAGCTTTGATGCATATCAAATGAATTTACATCCCCTTTTATACCGGTCTGCAAGACCTTTATTTATAAGGCTCGCAGGGCAGTAATTTTTTCACGTGTAATTTTGTCGCATCATAGTGATATTGAATTTAACTCTTTTCACTTTTGGTTTTAGCACATTAGCCTAGCCTATATCTTTATTTTGCTATGCGTCATGGTGATTCACTAGCAAATCTTCTGCTTAACCAATGGTTTCATTACGATTGTAATCCTTTTCATTTTCATCAATTAACCATGTATATGGCTAGCATCAAAGCTACTTACGCGTTATGCTTATACAGTTGACGACTTTGTCATTAGCCCGTGTATCGCAAAACCATGAACCTAGACATTTCTTCAGACACACCGCAGGATTTAGCAGCGCCCGCTAAGGCACTTCCTACCATTAAAGTAGCGTGTTCCAATTGCAACCTTCGTGAGCTTTGTATGCCAATTGGTTTTAATCCTGAAGATTTGCACCGGTTAGATGAAGTGGTTGAAAAGCGTCGAAAAATTAAGCAAGGCGAAAAACTATTTGGTACTGGTGACGTGTTTAAATCACTTTATGCCATTCGTACGGGATTTTTTAAAACCTGCGTTTCAACCGAAGATGGCCGCGAGCAAGTCACCGGCTTCCAAATGGCGGGCGAAATTATGGGCTTAGATGGCATTGTCAGTGACCATCACAACTGTAGCGCCATCGCACTTGAAGATGCCGAAGTCTGCGTGATGCCTTTTGCCGATGTTGAAGATTTATCACGCGAGTTTCCAGTGTTGCAACGGCATGTGCATAAAATCATGAGTCGTGAAATTGTGCGTGAAAACGGCGTGATGATGCTGCTAGGCAATATGCGGGCTGAAGAACGTTTGGCCGCATTTCTATTAAATTTGGTGCAGCGCTTACATGCGCGCGGTTTTTCCCAATCTGAACTCACCCTAAGAATGACGCGTGAAGAAATTGGTAGTTACTTGGGTATGAAATTAGAAACCGTTAGCCGTACATTTTCAAAGTTTAGCGATGAAGGTATTATTGAAGTGAAACAGCGCTATGTGAAAATCCTCAACCCTGACGCACTGAAAAAAATATTTAACGCTCAAACTTGCGCTTAAACATTCAGGCGAATCGTTTTTTATTCGATGATGCCCAAAAATAAATTTCTTACTGTCGTTGACCACAACCGCGATGTCAGCGGAATGAAGTACGTTTACCCCGTTGTTTCGCGCCGCGCTGGTGGCGTATCTATTGGCATCAACCTCAACACAAACAATGCCTGTAACTGGCGCTGTATTTATTGCAGCGTGCCAAACCTCAGCCGTGGCACACCACCGCCGATTGAGATGCATGTGCTTGAAAATGAACTTCGCACATTTCTAAACGATGTGATGCATGGCGATTTTATGCAAACCCACGTGGCCGAAGCTGATCGAACATTAATGGACATTGCTTTCTCTGGCAACGGTGAGCCAACGAGTGCTAAAGAGTTTCCAGCCGTACTAAAACTAGTAGAAAATATACTGCGCGACTTTAATTTGCTTGGCAACATTAAAGTGAGGCTCATCACCAATGGCAGCCTGATGGACAAGGCCGACATTTTAACGAGTATGCGTCATCTTGCTGAATGTAATGGTGAGGTTTGGTTTAAACTGGACGCGGGAACAAAAGAGGGCATCGCACGCATTAATGATGTGAATCTTAACCCACAAAGCCATCTTGAACGCCTGAAAAAATGTGCAGCAGCCTGCCCGACCTATATTCAAACGTGTATGTTTGCCATTGATGGGCAACCGCCAACTGAGCAGGCTATTTTGGATTACTTAGCGTTAATCAGTGAGGTTAAAGAGGTGGTTGCGGGTGTGCATCTTTATGGCTTGGCCCGTCCATCTTACCAAGTTGAGGCACCAAGGTTAAGCCGCCTTTCTGAAGATTGGCTTGAGAACGTTGCAAGCCGCATACGTGAACTTGGCCTTAAGGTTTACGTCAACCCCTAGCGCGCATCTGCCAGCATTGCACCGACCGCGTGCTTGAATGGCTTGACGCGACTGCCTAAGCGTAACGCGCCTGCTCGTAATATTCTGGCAGGTAAAATTTCACTGGTATATAACTTTGCAATGGCATGCGTTGCCATAAAAAGTGGGCGCGTGTTACGCCGATGCGCGCTTTCAAAACGCATTAACAGGCTGTTGTTGCCAATATCGCGCCCTTGAGCAACGGCCAATTTAATTTCAGAAGATAAAGTCACAATGCCTTTTAAACCAAAATTAAAGCCATGCGCAGTCACTGGGTGCATGCCAACCGCGGCATCGCCTACCAGCGCAAACCGCTGGCCGACCATTCTTTTTGCGTAAGCGGTCACCAGCGGATAAGCGTGCCGAGTTGAAACAAGTTGCATGGCGCCCAATCGATGTTGAAAGCGAGTCGCCATGTCTTGGTTGAAAACATCCGTCGGTGCGTGCATTAAACGTGCAATTTCACTGGGAGGCAAGGTGACTACAACCGAAGAGCGCAAGCCGTTCATCGGCAATAACGCGAGCGTTTGTCCATAATCAAACCATTCCCAGGCCGTATGTTCGTGCGGAACAGTGTGCTCCATCACGCATACCATCATGGTTTTGCCAAAATCGTGCATGTCTGCGGCAATGCCCATCGCACGGCGCGTTTCAGAAAAACGGCTATCTGCACCCACTAATAATTTCGCCTGTATCATTTCACCATCAGCTAGCGTCACACTAATACTGTCATCAACGGCTTGAATACTCGTCACTTGCGCATCTGTGTGCAACTTGATTGCGGGGCAGCCTTTCACTGCCTCATAAGCGGCTTTGCGAATATGGTGATTAGAAATGAGGTAACCCAACTCAGTCTGTTTGGTTTCGCTGTGGCTAAAATTGAGCGCGAATAACGAAGCGCCATTCAACACGCGCGCGTCCCGTAGAGGCGAAATAGCTTGTGCATCAATGTGTTCCCACAAGCCCAACGCCTGCATGAGTTTGGCAGAATGACGCGTCACAGCAATTTCACGGCCGTCAAAAGCTGGGTCTGCAATGGCTGCTTCACTTTGCCGCTCAATTAGCATCACTTTCAGACCTGTTTCAGCAAGCGATTTGGCAAAACATAAGCCCGCGGGCCCAGCACCAATAATTGCAATATCCACGTGAGTTGTCATCGCCACCACTTTCAGTATAAAAACAAAAATTGGGTTTACATTATTGCAGAATGCTAATCCGCTTAACCATACAGTTTTGTGAGGCGGATTTTTCGCTAAATATCCCTAAATATCACTACAACCTTTTTCGATGCTCTGTGAGCCTTATAAATAAAGGCTCACAGAGCATTATTTTTTTCTCGGTGCAAATTTTAGTGATTTTCTAGGGTTGCACAGGTGCGTTTTCAGTTGGTTTTATTCCTGTTGCCGCATGGTTTCTAGCCTGTCCCGCTGGCGCTAAACTGTCGCGCTTTTCATTCAGCGTTTTGTTGATCTCAATACCGTTACGGTAGTAATTATCATCAATGACAGGATCAGGTCGACTAATGGCCAGATACGCGGTAATAAAGCCTGCAATAATCACAATAAATGGCCCCGCCATTAAAAACCAAACATAGCCGTAACGCCACCAAGGTTTGGTATCTAGTTTTTCCATGCTATTTCCTTTTTAATTTGTAGTGCAAAGTTGCTTACAAACAACTGGTTAAATTATCGTGGCACTAAAAAGACTGATTTTTCAGTAACTGTTTGTTGACCTTCTAGTGACTGAATTTCAAACTTAATCTTGTGTGAGCCAGAGTCCAGGGTTCCATCAGGTATTTTTAAATCAACAATCACTGAGCGTGATTCTGCAGGCTTCACTTCAATTGATTTAAGATGATGTTCATCATCGCCTTCAACATCTTTTGTCGCTTCTGTCTCAATTTCTACATCTTCAAGGCCCGTCACATTTAACACGTAGTGCTGCGTGGTTTCAGTGCCGTTCATAATTTGCAGGCGGTACACATTTTCAATTTTTCCATCATCGCTTAATCTTGCCATCACGCCATCACGCATTACATTCACTCTAAAAGGTGTTCGTAGCCATAAACTTGCAACCACGGCCACAATGAGCGCAAGCAACACTGCTGAATAAATGAGTACGCGCGGACGGAAGATGCGTTGTATCATTTGCTGATGCGACCAGTGTTTGGTTACCGCGTTTTGTGTAGAGTATTTCACTAACCCGCGTTCGTAACCCATTTTATCCATCACGGTATCGCACACATCAGCACAAGCACCACAGCCAATGCACTCGTATTGCAATCCGTCACGTATATCAATACCTGTTGGGCACACTTGCACACACAAAGTGCAGTCAATACAAGCGCCTAACTGCTTATCCGTGCCTTTAGCCTGATTAACCTCCGCTTTGCGAGAACGGCTGCCGCGCGGCTCGCCACGCGCTTCATCGTACGTGACAATCAAAGTATCATCATCAAACATCGCACTTTGAAAACGTGCGTACGGGCACATATATTTACATACTTGCTCACGCATGTAGCCCGCGTTGCCATAAGTGGCAAAGCCGTAAAACAATATCCAAAAAGTCTCCCAAGGACCTAAACTGTAGGTCATCACTTCGGTTGCGAGTTCACGAATCGGGGTGAAATAACCCACAAAGGTAAAACCTGTCCAAAGTGCGAATACAATCCAAGCAACTTGTTTTGCTGTTTTTCTAAAAGCCTTATTGGCAGACATCGGCGCAGCATCTAATTTCATCCGCGCTGCGCGGTCCCCCTCTATTTTACGTTCCATCCATATAAATATTTCGGTATATACCGTTTGCGGGCAGGCGTAGCCACACCATAAACGGCCTGCAATAGCGGTAAAGAGAAACAGCGATAAAGCAGAAATAATGAGGATAGCGGTAAGGTAAATTAAGTCTTGCGGATAAAAGACTAAATTAAAAATATAAAAACGTTTAGCCTCTAAATCAAAAAGTAGCGCTTGGCGGCTACCCCAGTTGAGCCAAGGCACACCATAGAAAAAAATCTGCGTGGCCCATATCATGACCCAACGCCAACTAGTAAAAAAGCCAGACACACTGCGCGGATAAATTTTATCCTGCGATGCATAGAGCGATACCATGACATCCTCTAGGGGGATTTTGGCTTCTTTTGCTTTTGCCGAATTAGCATTACTGGAAGGTTCGCTCATTTAACTACCTTGTATGTCTTACAAAATTGAAAAGCCCCTTCAATACTAACACCATTGATGGGGGCCTGAATAACAACAGCAACTACTTGTTGTTTGACAAACCCCAAACGTAAGCTGCTAGCACTTGAATTTGCGCAGGCGTGAATTTCGATTCCCACGCTGGCATTTGGTTCATTTTACCTTCATTAATACGTTTGATAATTGCAGCTTCTCCTGCACCATGCAACCAAACGCTATCGGTCAGATTTGGCGCACCAATATCTGGATTACCTTTACCTTCAGCGCCATGGCATGCGGCACAAGTTGCAAATTTTTCTTTGCCTAAACCTGCACGGGCAGAATCATGCATACTGCCAGAAAGACTGAGTACATAATTGGCTACGTTTTTAACATCGTCCTCATTACCGACCGCTGCAGCCATTGGCGGCATCATGCCCACACGACCGCCAACTAAAGTTTCATGAATTTTCTCATGACTACCACCCCACAGCCAATCATTATCCGTCAAGTTTGGAAAACCGCGGCTACCTTTTGCATCTGACCCGTGGCATTGAGCACAGTTATTCATGAACAGACGCTCGCCAATCGCTTTTGCTTCAGGGTTTTTTGACAAATCTTCAGGACTTAACGCCGCAAATTTAGCATATAAAGGCTCCAAGGCTTTATTGGCTTCAGCCACTTCTTTGTCATACTGATTTGCAGAAGTCCAGCCTAATTTACCTACATAACTGCCTGCACCTGGGTATGCAACCAAATAGAACAGAGAAAAAACAATCGTTAAAATAAACATACCCACCCACCAGCGTGGTAACGGGTTATTCATTTCACGAATATCTTCATCCCAAATGTGGCCACTGGTATTATCCCCTGGCTTACTCGCCACTTTAATTCTGCTGGTTAGCCAGAGCCCGAGACCGCAGGCAACAATGCCGCCAACGGCGATGACCGTGATAAACACTGGCCAGAAATTACTTGTAAAATCGCTCATTTTATTTTCCTTTAGCTTTTACTATAGTCGTAAGCATGCTTGCTTATTTACTAGAGTTTATTCACCTTAATCTTCTTTAAAAGGCAGGTTGGCCGCTTCTTTAAAGTCGCTAGACTTTCGATGGCGCCAAACCCATACAGCAATACCTATGAACACGATGAAGCTTAAAATCGTTGCTACTATGCGAAGTGTATTGATGTCCATGTTGACTGCTCCCTACTTTAAGTGAATACCAAGCACTTGCAGGTAGGCAATCAGCGCATCCATCTCGGTTTTGCCTTTTACCTCATCCACAGCCCCTGCGATATCAGCATCGGTATATGGCACACCCACTGCACGAAGCGCTTTCATGTGTGAAGGCATTGCCTCTGCGTTCACTAGATTTTCTTCTAACCACGGATATGCAGGCATGATGGAATCAGGCACCAAATCGCGTGGTTGAATCAAGTGAATACGATGCCAGTCATCGCTGTAACGACCGCCAACGCGGGCCAAATCTGGACCTGTCCGTTTACTACCCCATTGGAATGGATGATCGTAAACGGACTCACCCGCAACAGAGTAATGACCATAGCGTAATGTTTCTGCACGGAACGGACGAATCATTTGTGTATGGCAGTTATGACAACCCTCTTTTTGGTATATATCACGCCCTGCTAATTGTAACGACGTATAAGGCATCAACCCCTTAATTGGCTCAGTCGTTGATTTTTGGAAGAACAGTGGCACAATTTCCACCAATCCACCAAGAGAAACTGTGAGCAAAGTCAAAACGATCATCAAAAAGTTATTGGTTTCTACTTTTTCGTGGTTATTGCCGATTTTTTCTTTATGATTTGACATAATTGTTTTCCTTAAGCGTGTGCATGAACTGGAGGAACAGCAACTGTCACAGCTTTACCACTTGTCGCTGTTTTAATCACATTCCACAACATAATCGTCATACCACTCAGGTAGAGCAAGCCACCCAATAACCGAATGATGTAATAAGGAGTTTTCGCTTTTACAGATTCAATAAACGTGTAAGTTAATGTGCCATCTGCATTAATTGCACGCCACATTAAACCTTCCATCACACCTGAAATCCAAAGCGCTGAAATATAGAGCACAATACCGATGGTCGCCAACCAAAAATGCAACTCAATCGCCTTTACGCTGTGCATTTGTTTTTGACCAAACAATCTTGGTACCATAAAGTACAGAGAACCCATTGAAACCATGCCTACCCAACCCAAAGCACCAGAGTGCACGTGACCGACTGTCCAGTCAGTATAGTGAGAGAGTGAGTTCACCGTTTTAATGGCCATCATCGGACCTTCAAAAGTACTCATGCCGTAGAAAGAGAGTGAAACAATTAAAAAACGTAAGATTGGGTCTGTACGCAGTTTATGCCATGCACCAGACATCGTCATGATACCGTTAATCATACCACCCCAGCTTGGTGCCAATAACACGAGTGAAAACACCATGCCTAGCGATTGTGTCCAGTCTGGCAATGCGGTGTAATGAAGGTGGTGAGGACCCGCCCACATGTACGTAAAAATCAATGCCCAAAAGTGAATAATAGACAAGCTGTAAGAGTACACAGGACGTTCTGCTTGTTTTGGCACAAAGTAGTACATCATGCCCAAGAAGCCCGCAGTTAAAAAGAAGCCAACTGCGTTATGACCATACCACCATTGCACCATTGCATCTTGTACACCCGCGTAAGCTGAATAAGACTTCCAGAAACTGGCTGGCATTGCCGCACTGTTAACGATATGTAATAAAGCAACAGTCAGAATAAATCCGCCTAAAAACCAGTTTGCAACGTAAATATGTTTAATGTTACGTTTGGCGATAGTACCAAAGAAGACGATTGCATAAGACACCCATACCACTGCAATCAGCAAATCAATTGGCCACTCTAATTCTGCATACTCTTTAGATTGTGTGAACCCTAATGGCAAAGAGATGGCCGCCGAAACTATGACCAACTGCCAACCCCAAAAGGTAAACGCGGCAAGCTTAGGCATAAAGAGCCGCGTTTGGCAGGTGCGCTGCACAATATAATATGAGGTAGCAAACAAAGCACAGCCGCCAAATGCAAAAATCACCGCATTGGTATGCAGTGGTCGTAAGCGACCAAAACTGGTCCATGGTAAGCCTAGATTAAGCTCTGGCCAGACAAGCTGTGCGGCGATAATTACGCCCACCAACATGCCAACCACACCCCAAACCACGGCCATGATTGAAAATTGCCGTATAACCCCATCGCTATACGTATTTGATTGTAAATTTAAGTCTTGCATTTAATTCTCCCGTTTTTGTGCTTTTCACTACTTTTGTACCAGTTAACATTTTACATCTTTAATGAGTCACATGCGGCATTTTGCCGCTCAAGACTTTAAATTCATTTGATTCAAATCAATCTTCGTGCAGAATGCGCTCGCCTTCCGCTTCTACCTCTTCAAACTGGCCTGTGTATATTGCCCACCAAAGTCCACCCAATACCGCAAACACCAATACTACCGATAACGGAATAAGCAAAAATAGAATGTCCATGATATTGATATTCCTTATAAAATTAACGATGGCTATGGGTGCGTTATGGGTTTAGTCGCGTTCGCCAACCGTGCCGCATTAAGTACTACCAGTAACGAACTCAAGGCCATTCCTAAGCCAGCAAGCCATGCGGGCAACATGCCCGCCACCGCCAATGGAACACAGGTTGCGTTATAAACAGCGGCCCATATCAAGTTTTGCTTCACAATGCGCATGGTGCGCTTTGCCTGATGAATTAAATGCGGCACCATATTTAATTCTCCGCTCATTATAACAAAATCTGATTGCGATTGGGCTAATGGAACCGCTTGTCCCATCGCAATCGACACATGGGCTGCGGCCAGCACTGGCCCATCATTTAAGCCGTCGCCCACCATCGCAACCTGACGACCTTGCTGCTGTAAAAACTGCAGCCGTTGCAGTTTTTCTTGTGGTGTACATCCGCCGTTCACCTGAGAAATTCCAACCAAATTTGCTATACGTGCGACTGACTGTAATTTATCCCCAGACAACACCTCAACTCCTAAGCCCAAAGATTGCAAAGCACTGACTGCATTGGCGGCATCCTCTTTAACGGCTTCTATTACTTCAAAAGTTGCCAGCCAAACTTGGTTAGCCACCAAGTACACCACAGAGCTCTGTTCGCTTTCAACTGGCTTTTGTAGACTTTGCAATACCTCGTCTGTGATCTCGCAAAACTTTGCAGAACCTAATTTAAGCTTACCTAAACTGGCATCTGCAACTAAGCCAAAGCCTGAAATCTCTTGTACGTTACTCACCGCAATTTGCGCCTCATCCGCTAACTGGGTTTGGCTTGCCTGCACCAGTGCGCGCGACACTGGATGCAACGAATGTTGCGCCATTTTGGAAGCAACCGCCAGCGCTGCTGACTGGCTGATATGCGGGGCTGTAGAAATTTTACCGATTTCCATGCGGTCATGCGTGAGCGTGCCTGTTTTATCAAATACCACTGTATCAATAGTCGTCAGCGCTTCTAGTGCCTGCATTTTTCTGACCAGCACACCACTTTTTGCAAGCGCACCAGAAACTGTCAACATCGCCGCAGGTGTTGCTAAAGAAAGTGCGCATGGGCAAGTGACAATCAGCACTGCCACTGCGGCCATGAGCGCACGGCCATGATCTTCTTGCCACCAAAAAGCGGCCGAAGCGGCGGCGGCAAACAGCACGGTAATCAGGAATGGTCGGGCGATGCGGTCCGCCAGTATGGCTAAACGAGGCTTTTCTGCAGAAACACGTTCCATCAACGCCACAATCTGCGCATAGCGTGTGGTTTGACCAATCTTATCAATGCGCACCTGCACGGCAGCCGATAAGTTATAACTCCCCGCAATCACCTCAGTGCCTAACCCTTTAGGCACCGCGCGCGACTCCCCTGTTAATAAAGCTTCATCCGCGCTGGTACTGCCAAGCGTAATCGTGCCATCTGCCGGAAATGTTTCGCCGGGCAACACGCGCACGACATCGCCTAACGCCAGTTGACGTACGGCCACGCGCTCAAAACTGCCATCGGCTTTTTGTCGCTCCACACTTGCAGGCAGCCTGAGCATGAGTGCATCGAGCGCGCCCGCAGTGCGATCACGCATGCGTAATTCTATCCATCGACCTGTGAGCAAGAAAAACACAAACATGGTGAGCGAATCAAAATACACTTCTTCACCCCACCAACCATTCGGCTCAAATGTGGCTGCCGTGCTCACAATAAACGTAATCAATATGCCCAACGCCACGGGCATATCCATGCTGATTTGCCGCATTTTTAAATCATTGAGTGCGTTACTAAAAAACGGCCCTGAAGAAAACAGCAATACCGGAAGCGTCAGTACCCAAGAGGCCCAACGCAACAAATTTAACATATCAGGTGTCATTTCGCCGGCATTGGCAACATAGGCTGGGTAGGCATACATCATGACTTGCATCATGCAAAAACCTGCCACTAACCAGCGCCACAGCATTAAACGTTGATTTTTACGGCGCGTATCTTGTGCAAAAGCATCAGCCGCAGGCAAAGCGCGATAGCCCGCTTTGCTGACTGCACTTAGCCAGTCGGAAGGTTTGGTGAGCGCTGCCGACCACACAATGCGTGCGCGGCCACTGGTGGCATTCACTTCAACACTGCTGACGCCCTGCACTGCCTTGAGTGCTCTTTCAACATTAAATGCACAAGCCGCACAATGCATGCCCTCAATGGCTAAGCGCGATTCCCAGTCTTGCTGTTCGTTATCAAGGGCTTGACTAAAACCGGACCACTCAGCCGGGTCATCCAGCGCAATCCATGCGCGCTGGTCTGATTCCAGCGACGTGGATGTAGGTTGGGCTTGAGGTAATGCTGGCGTTAACATGTCGATATTTTACCACTGAGTAATTTGCTGGTGAGCATAACATAGGTACTTTACCCAACATTAACACATATCAATGCAGAATAGTTTAAGTGTACTCAAGAAAATCTAACGCAGCTACGCATGAGTTTTGTTGCAAAAATCCTTGAAAGGAAACCTTTGCACGAGGCAGATTTAAGCTGAAAAAATCACAATCTCGTCATTCCCGCGTAGGCGGGAATCCAGTTAATTTTCAAGATTACTGATTGTAATTAAATGCTTTAACCATTTACCAAGCCTAGATTCCCGCCTACGCGGAAATGACAGATTTAGACAATTTTCAGATAAAATTTCAACATATTTTGAGTTGTGCAAAGGTCTCTAAAATTTCACATTGCTGAAGATAGCAAAACTGCCGAGAAAATTTTACTGCTCTGCAAGCCTTTATTTATAAGGCTCACAGAGCATCAAAAAAGGTTGGTATGAAAAAAGTGAAAAAAACCTTACTTTGAAGGCCAAATGACTTTGACCAGCAAGCCATGGCCTTGCGGCCTATCTTGAAGTTCCAGCGTCGCGCCATGCAACGTGGCAATGCGTTGCACAATTGACAGCCCTAAACCGCTGCCTTCTTCGCCACTGCCGGCAATTCGATAAAAACGCTTTTGTACCTGTTCGCGCTCTGCCGGTGAAATACCTGGCCCAGTATCTGTAATTTCAAGTACCGTGCCAGTATTTTTGGGCGTTTGGCTTTCATACACCGTAGTTTCAGCCACATGGCCTTCATAAACTTTCACGCTTACTTGGCCGCCATCTGGTGTGTAGCGAATGGCATTGTCCAATAAATTGCGTAGCAACAACCCGAGTTGATCTTCATCGCCGACCACCTGACATACGCCACCCTCGGCCAATTGCAGCTCAATTTTTTTTGCCTGCGCGAGCGGCGCCATATTAGCCAAGACTGCACTCGCCAACGCACGCAAATCGAGCGGATGATAGTGCGTAAGTGCAGTTTCTGGGTCCACTCTAGCCAAGGTTAACAATTGCTCAACCAGCCGAGTTGCACGGTCTACACCGTGTAATACATTTTCTAGTGCCTTTTGGCGTTCTGCATCATCTTTTGCACGCAGGGCAACTTGAGCTTGAATTTTGAGCGCTGCGAGCGGCGTGCGTAATTCATGTGCGGCATCTGCCGTAAAACGGCGCTCGCCATCAAAGGCTTCTGCTAATCGGGCAAATAAATCATTTAACGACTGAACCAGAGGCGCCACTTCTTCAGGCACGTCCGTCATTGCCACTGGTTCAAGGCGATTTGCGGTTCTTTGTTTGACTTCTTGTTTAAGCGTATTTAATGGTTTTAAGCCTGCGCCCACACCAAACCAAATGAGCAATGCCAGCACGGGCAACGCAAAAAATGTAGGCATGAACATCTTCAGCGTAATATGCCGCGCCAACGCCTCGCGACCAGATAAAGGCTCAGCCACTTGTATCATAAATTCATGGTGCGAATCCCAACGCGTGAGCACCCGCCAAGCAGCGTCATCAATGATGGCTTCGCTAAAGCCTTCCCGATTGCTGCCCATCACCGTGGTGGGTGCAGAAGTTGAGCGCATCAATAAATCATGCTCATCCCAAATCTGAAAAGCCAACTTTTGCTCATACTCGTGTTTGATGGCAATTTCTTCTTCACCATGCTCAATGCGCTCGTGTATTTCATGCCGCGTAGTGCCTAATAGCACTTGGGCAGATTGCGCGAGCTGTGCATCAAATAAGCGGTCAATTTCTTCGCGCGATTCCAAATGCGTAAACCATGCGGCAACCAACCACACAAGGCCAAGGCCTGCGGACAACAATAAAACCAAGCGTAACCGTAGTGAATTCATTTTTCGGACGCATCCTGATCAATCACATATCCGACGCCACGTAAGGTGCGAATCAAATCACTGCCGAGTTTTTTTCGTAAGTGGTGAATATGCACTTCAATCGAGTTGCTTTCGACTTCTTCACCCCAGCCGTACAAATGTTGCTCTAATTGCTCGCGCGATTGCACGCGACCCGCGTGCAACAGAAGTTCGTGCAGCAAAGTGAATTCTCGCGCTGATAGCTCGACACTTTTACCTTGCTGCGTCACTTGATGCGTAGCGGGCGTCAGAATAATGTTGCCATGCTGTAAGTTTTGCGTGACTTGGCCTGCACTGCGGCGTAACAGCGCATTGATACGGGCAATCAGCTCGTCTAAATCAAACGGTTTAATTAAGTAATCATCGGCACCCGCATTTAAGCCAGACACACGATCAGCAACAGTATCACGCGCAGTAAGCACTAACACCGGCACTTTAGAAAGCGTTGCACGCAACCATTTAAGCAAATCTGTACCGCTTAATTTTGGCAGGCCTAAATCAAGCACTACCACCGCATATTCTTCAGTTTCTAGTGCCAACTTTGCCGCTTGGCCATCTTGCGACCAATCCACCGCAAAGCCGGCCTGCTTTAAACCTGCCCGCACACCATCGCCCAACAGGGCATCATCTTCAACTAACAGTATTCGCATGGCTTTATATTAGCGCGGAATCTTAATCTGCGACTCTGAAAAATTACCTTTTTCTGCATTTTTATGACACGCCGCGCAATTTGATGCACTGCCGATGCTTTTACGCTTAAACGTGTTGGCAGAAACTTCATCATGCTTATCAGTAAAGTAGCGTGTTTCAGTAATGCGTAATGGCGTTGAATTGGCTGGAATCGACTGATTAATGCGCTTAGCGCGTCGGTTATCTTGTTTATCGGCACTATTCAAAGCAAGAAAAGCGGTAATCTCTTTTTGCGTTGCTGCATCTAGACTTGCGTTTTCACCAAAATGTTTATCTAGGCCCAGCATCATTTTGCGCCAAGACCGCTCTGGCAATAAGCCCGGATGGTATAACATATGGCAACTGCTGCACTCTGCCGCCCATTTTGCATTGCTCACCACAGGCATTGCTCCACCGCCTTCTTCCATTCCGCCACTGGCGAGTAAGGCGCTTGTTGCGCTGATACTCGTGAAAAGTAACAGTAATTGCATCCAGTTTTTCATGATGATTCTCCTTTATTGAATGCTTAACATGTAGGCAACGTAATCGCCTTTTTCTTGCGCGGTACATGCGCGCTCCAGCACATCCCTACAATTGCGGCCAAACCATTTTTCCACTTTTGCTCTATCGGTAAAGCGTTTCGGGTTAACAATTGGCGCCATCGGCTCAATGACTTTATTCGCGCGTGTTTTGCCTTGGTTGCGCGGGTCAGCCGTGTGGCAAGTGGCGCAACTCACCTTTTTGCCATCGCTATGTAAGCGTTCTGTTTTAAAGAAAGTAGCGCCTTTTTCTGCAGAAAACCCTGCAAATGCCGAATGTTCTTGTTTGGCTTGCGCTTCATACTGCTTTAGTAGTTCTTGAGGTGTAGCGGCAAATGTTTTAAAACTTAACAAAAGTCCGATAATTAACATTGACTTACGCATGATGTTCTCCTTGAATGTAATGACTGACTTCAGTCATTGTTGATGGATTGGCTTCAATTTCATATTGATAGCCTGTCACCATCGCTTGCGCCAGTGGCGTTTTGTCTTGTGTTTCATGCCAGATAAGCGCGGCGATATGGATGACGACAAAGCCCATTAAAAAGTAGTAAATAATTTCGTGTGGCTCTTCAAAAAAGTCTTCTAACCAAGCCGCGTCACCCAACCAAGCATTGAACGGCCCAGCACTATGCTCAATGGCGGCAAGCCCTAAACCAGTCACAGCCATGATGACAAGCAAGCCATACACGAGCAAATAAGCACCACTGGCGAGCGTGTTATGCCCAAAGCGCGGTGTGGCTTTAAAGTTAACATGGCGTACCGCACCCCACCACGCGGCTGGGTGCCACATATCTGAAAACCTCGCATGGCGCGGCCCCACAAAGCCCCACATCAAGCGCGCGACCACACCCACCACTAAGGCGTAGCCAATATAAACATGTAACTGCCATAAAGTGTCTTCACCTGCGCCTTTTTCAAACAGCTCTGACAACCAAATTGTTGCCATTAAAAAAACAATCGCCAGCCCATTCCAAAGGTGAATCAAACGTAATATTGGGTCATAAATTTTTTGGCGCTGATACGTGAATGTTTGCATTTTTGCACTCCTTTTTATTTAAAGGTGAATGCATTTTAGAACGCGATTCTTAACATAACCTTAATTTAAAAAATGTTTTTTTTGAATGCGAAAAAAACATGAAAAAATAGACGAAAATCGTCCGAGAAAAAAATAATGCCCTGCGAGCCTTTATTTATAAGGCTTGCAGGGCATCGAAAAAGGTTGTGTTTAGATTAAAGGATTTTAAAGAAGTATTTTTTATTAAATAAAGATTAAAAATGCTATGCCCAAGTACTTTATGCTTGCGAGTTTTTTTGCTGTAACTGTTGTTCGAGCATTCGAATGCGCTCTAGAAGCACCAAGGTCAAACTCAACGCATCGGGTGCCAAATCAAAATCTCCCTTCAGTCTTGACACCATTCTGACGGCAATAAGGCATTCACCACTAAAGCACCACGCATTACTTTGCTGCGTCACCGCTGCCGGGACACGTCGAATAGGTTTAAGGGCACCGGCTTCTACCAGCCATTCCAGCTCTTCTGCAGATAAGCCAGAAAGCTCTAAGAGTTCGCTTGCTGTGACTTCATGCTGCTCATCTAGCCATAACAATTCTGCGTCATCATTTTTCATTTGTAGTATCCAATCCAAAATGCACGCGTGGATTAAAACTTGAAATTTCTGCCACCTGTTTCATCAATGCAATTTCTTGTTCAGACGGGTTGGGCGAAACAACAATTTGTACCACGGCAAAAAGATCACCATGTGCTTGATTTTGCTTGGGCAAGCCACGGTCTTTGATGCGCAATTTTTTGCCGCTATTCATACCAGCTGGTATTTTAAGATTTACTGGCCCATCTAAAGTGGGCACTTTTACAGTTGCGCCTAAAGTGGCTTCCCAAACGGTAACCGGCAAATCAATCAACAGATCATGCTCAGCCACACGAAATAATGGATGCGCAATGAAGCCGATATTTAAATATAAGTTGCCATTTTTACCGCCATTTGCGCCTTTGCCACCTTTACCTCGGAGTAGCAACTTTTGGCCATGGCTCACGCCCTTAGGAATCCTTGCTTTAAAAGTATGTGCAACGCGTTTGAGTTGACCTTGATTGTCATATTCAGGTACGGTGAAATTCAAATCAACCATCGTGCCGTGATAGGCGTCTTCCAGTGAAATCTGTATGGCAAGTTCATAATCCTGACCTTGTATTGGCCTATGCCCGCCGTGGTGCTGCTCACCCTGCCGCCTGCCAGTAAAATTTGCAAATAAATCAGATAAATCGACGTCGTCAAATGAATAACTCTGGCCGCCCTGACTGCCTGACCAATTTGGCGGCGGCCTGAATTCCTGGCCGGATGGGTGACTGCCTAACGCGTCATAAGCTGCACGTTTTTCGCTGTCTTTTAATGTGGCATACGCTTCACCGATTTCTTTAAATTTTTCTTCTCCCGCAGGGTCTTTTGATATATCTGGGTGATACTGGTGCGCCAGTTTTCGATAAGCTTTTTTAATCTCATCACTTGTTGCCGTCCGCGATACACCAAGAATTTCGTAATAATCTTTAAATTTCATGTTTGGTTTGTTGAGCGATTGTAAGTTAAATTCATAACGCTAAAGCATAGCCTTAAAGATGACGATGCCTCTCATCGCTTTAATGCTTGTGACTTTTCCCTTTTGATTTACCTTTGTTTTGACGTTTATATTCATGCTTGTCATGTTTTGAGTCGTCATAGGCTTCATGCCTGTCATCATGATGATATTCACGGTAACGCGGTGCATAATCATTGTTATACCAGTTATCCTGAACAAAATAGACAGGTTCACCGCACGCATGATATCGGCCGCAAAACTTGGGCCAATTTTTGGCGTGGCCCGGCGGAACGCGCAAATAAATAGGCTCGCGTTCAATGTACACGCGCTCAACAATTCTAGGCTGGCGATAAATAACGCGCGGAGGCGGGTAAGGATAATCGCCAATATCAATTCGCCCGTAAAACCCAGGTTGACCAATACTGACCGAAACGCCCACGTCGGCCGCATGTGCCGTACTAAACAATGCCGAAAACAACATTGCTGCTGTTAATAATTTAATTTTCATCATTCAACTTTTTCAACTATTCTATCTATAAAATCCAACAACCCTATTCTACAGGCGCTTTTAAAATCTCCATCACTTCATCGTCATCCACTTGCGGAAAACTCAGGTAAAACTGGCCTACCGCCTGAAAATCATCGGGTGACGCCAAACAAACGACTTCATCTGCATATTGGGCGATTTTATTTAAAGTGCTCGGTGGCGACACAGGAACAGCACAAATCAGTCGCGCTGTATGTTTGATTTTCAAACTATGCAATGCTGCAATCATACTGGCGCCCGTGGCCAACCCATCATCCACTACCACAACCACACGTCCTTCCACCGCCAGTGGCGCACGTATTGGTGTATAAATAGCGCGGCGTTGTTGAATTGTACGCAGTTGAAAATTTTTTTCATTCTCTATATAGGCATTATCAGCGCCAACGGAAGCAGCATAATCTGCAATATAGGTCCAACCACTTTCGTCCACTGAGCCAATGGCTAATTCCGGCTGATAGGGCGCGCGTAACTTACGCACCAGCACAACATCGTAATCACCACTTAGTTTGTCGGCGATGATTTTCGCCATGTTGACAGCACCTCGGGGAATCGCCAACACGAGCGGATTTTTGCCACGCAAATGCTCTAGTTTTTTAGCTAACTGGCGGGCTGCATCTTCACGGTCATAAAACATTACTCAGATACCTATTTGATACTAGGCTTCAGCAAGTCAATTTTAAAACTTGCTTCGTAAGGCGGCACATTGCACTCAATGATGTCTGACGGTGCCACATCCAGTCTCACGCCTGTAATATCCACCCGCACAGGCAGTTTATTCGCACCGCGGTCAACCAGCACCGCAGTTCTAATTTCCAACGCCTGCTTTCTGGCTAAATATTCCACTGCACGCAGCATGGAATGCCCGTGATACATCACATCATCCACCACCAGCACCGAAGTATGTGCGAGATTCAATGTTGCCTGCATCGGGTTTTCAGTCAGCTGGGTTTCTGGGTGAAGTAAAGTTAAATCATCTGCATAGCGCTTAATTTGCAAGTGCATCAATTCAACATGCGCCAAATCAAACTTACGCACCAGCCTGTTATGCAGCATTTGCGCTAAAGGCGCGCCGCGTCGTAAAATTCCAACAATCATGACGCGCTGTTTTCCTGCCAAATACCCTGCCGCTTGCCAAGCCATTTGATCTAATACGGCCTCCAATTGCTCACTTTGATATAAGCAAGTGCGATGACCAGCCGGCGCAATATCCAACGCTTTGCCCCTAAGCCAAAAACTTAGAATGTAGCTTACGCACCATCTGCCAAGCAAATAATCCGCGACTTAGCCATTTTCCCAGCCGACTTGGCCGCAATACTTTAAACATCAGCGCACTGCTGCTTGCAAGTAATACTGGGTGCTTCTTAAAAAAACCAACCAACGCCACCCCTTGGTCTACCAACGCAAGCGGTGCGCGTAATCCATTGACAGCGCCGGAGAGTTGCTCGCGCTGCAAATCAGAATCACGAAGTAATCGCTCACGCCTATCAGCCAATACTTTGAGTTTCTTATTCATGCGCATCTAGCCTATCTTTATCTTTAACCAACTCAGACAAACTTGATGAAAACAATTTAGGTTTTGTTTTGGATTTTCGCAATGCAGTGATGCAAAGGCCAACGCCTAACAGCAAAAATAGGCCTGCTAAAGAAGAAAGCGCCAACAATCGATGACTTTCCCACAAGATGTAGACCACTAAAATAATGGCGAGCACCACGCCAACAATCAGAAAAAACATTGCGGCAACATAGAGCAAAACCAACGAAAATAAACGGGCGCGATCTTCTTCTAAATCATTCGATAACAACGCCAACCGCGTATGCGCAATACTGACTAAAGTACTTGCAAACGCGGTCAGCGAGTCAAACAACCCCCTGCTGTCCTCAGCCATTTAATCGCCTCGTCAGCAAATAAACTATTTACGACCAATAAGCAAGCCAACCACCAAGCCCACGCTGGCAGCAAAACCAATTGATTTCCAAGGATGGTCATGCACATAAACATCAGTAGCTTTTGCCGCTTCTTTTGATTTTTCAACCACCACAGATTGCGCTTCAGCTAGGGCAATTTTTGCGGCATGGAGTGATTTTTCTGCTTTTGCACGCACTTCCGCCACTTTTTCACCCCCTTGGCTCGCGGTAGCTTTCAACAGCGCTTCGGCATCAGCCACCACCACTTTAAAATCACTCACCAATTGGTCTTTACTTGCATTTTTGTTAGACAAATCCATTTTTATTCTCCTTTTGTTAGTTTTCTTTTATTCAATCTCGTTATAGTTCAACTACTTTTATTCAATGGGCTCTGAACGATCTTCCGGCTGCGGCAACTCAGTAATAGGCCACCAAAATACTACTTTTTGATGTTTTTTAGCATTGACCACGACCTGCTGGTGTTTTTCTACCCCATTAAACTCGGCAACAATTGTGTAACGCCCAGACGGCACATTCACATATAAATAAGGCCCTTTGGTAATGGTGTCCAGCACAACGTCTTTTTTGGCGTTGATGAGCTTAACGGTTACTTCAGAGATAAATTCTTCTTGTTGTTTAAGCTTTTGTACAAACGCCATTTCTAATGTGTAGTTTTTAGCGACACTCCGCATCATCTCAGCTTCTTCAGCAATACCGCCAGTGATATAGGTCACGCCACTTTCATTTTGCGCTTGCGTCGGCATTAAGGCCGACGCACTACCATACTGAGGTAACACAAAACCACACAGCACGGCTGCTGTAACAATAAAACGCTTTTTAATCAAATGAACCATTTTTTCCTTTTTGCAACTTCACTCAAATACAAGTTGATTTTCTTCTGTTACTGGTCGAATAATCATTCTTAAACAATGCCGACCAAAATCTTCAACTTCATTAAAAAATAGCGCACAAGCAATATGTACACCGTTTAAACCCACCAATTCAAATTGATAACCGATATGCGATAAAAATCGCAGATTTGGGTTAATAATACCGCCCTGCACCAAAGCCGTTTCCGCAAACTCTGGAATCACTTTGGAGATATGCTTCCATTTAAGCCTGCTCGGTACACAATCAATCAACTTTGCCGCCGCTTGGTTACAGTCAAAAATGGTGCCATTTTCATCCAGCGTGAGTACGGCTGTCACCTTCTCACTTGGGCATAAGCTCGCATGTTCAGCACTTACAGCCACAAAACTACCACGCCGCCTAACTTGACCTTGCAACTGCACCACTTGCGCGGACCTCATTTCCCCACCTCAGCCTCTGCCGCTAGCCAATCTTCTAACTCATAGCCGGGCTCAAAACCTCGCGCCTCCGCTTTAAAGTAAGCGCACATCGCAACACGACAACTCATCTCTTGACCGTCCACCGCCACTTCTGTTTTCTTACTTTCAGCCTTGGCTTTAACTTGTTTTTTTTCTTTGGCTTCAACCCCATACACAGGAATTGGGTTATTTGCGTTAAGCTGTGTAACTTTTGAAAGTTGCATCACATTTCTCCTCGCTTGCACCAAAAAATGTCGACGGCACTCATCTAGGGGGATTAGTGCAACTAGCCGTTGCAAGTTAAGCACCATCGACACTTGCAATGTACTGGACTAAACCCTCTACGTAAATTCGGGCTAGCACGTAAGGGCAAGCCCTTATATCAAAAACTGGAGAATGCATCTGTAATGATTGGACATCATTTAACTTTTTTACTAGACTGCGTTGCTAGATTCCAACACGATAAACCAAATAATTAGGCTGTAAATCCATTGAAAGATTTAATCAAACACCTGGGTTTTGAAGCGATTTTTGAAGCCGCTGCAGATGCCATGTTATTGGTAAACAATGCGGGCATTATTCTTCAAGCCAATGCCTCGGCGCTATCGCTACTTGAGTACTCTGCCGAAGCGATGTGCGGCCTTGCAGTTGAGGCACTTATTCCTGTCAGCTATCGCAATCATCACCAACATCAGCGCCAATCTTATTTTAACAAGCCCGAAAAGCGCGCGATGGGCAAAGATAAAGCGCTTTTCGCTTTAACGGGTTCTGGCAAAAAAATTGCCGTGGATATAAGTTTGAGTCCCGTCACTATTAAAGACCAAGTTTACGTACTCACTACTTTTTATGTGGCTGGTCATCGCCGTGAAGCTGAAGACGCGTTAAGAATCAGTGAAGAGCGTTTACAACTGGCGAGGCGTTCTGCTGGATTAGGGGTTTTTGATTTTGATGCCAAGCAGAATATCGTGCATTGGGACGAGCGCATGCGCGAATTGTGGGGTGGAGATTCAGACAGCACAATTTCATACGAAAAATTTATTGAAGCGATTCATCCTCAAGACCGTGAAACCAGACAAGCCGCCTTAATTTTAGCCACCGACCCCGATGGCACAGGGGAATATAATGCTGAATTTCGCATCATTAATGCAAAAGATGGCACAGAACATTGGATTGCCACGACAGGGCGCATGCACTTTGAGGACAATCATGCCACGAGACTGGTGGGTATTGCACAAGACATTACTGAACGTAAAAAGCTTGAAACTAAATTACAAGAACAACGTTCAGAAACAGAATCTATATTTAAACAACAAGTCGCAGCAAGAACGGCCTCTGCGATTGCACACGAGCTAAATCAACCCTTAGCTGCCATTTCAGCTTACAGTGAAGTTGCCCTCCATGCACTGAGTGATGCTAATTTCAACACGGATAAACTAAAGCGTGCACTTGAGGGTTGTGTTGCCCAAGCGCAACGTGCAGGAACCAGTTTGCATGAATTACTTGCCTTTTTGCAAGCTGGCAACATTGTGGTTGCACCCTTTGATTTAAATATGCTTGTGAAAGATGCACTGAATATTGCCAGATCTGACGGTTATAAAGAATTTCAACCGGCACTGGAACTCGAGCAAAATTTGCCTCAGGTATTAGCAAATCGTATACAAATACAAAAAGTACTGGTTAATTTAATTCGTAATGCCGTGGAAGCCATGCGTAGCATTGGCACCAACAACTCAACCATTACCGTAACGGTACGCACGAATAAAAACCTTAATATGGGGCATGTATCAGTGCAGGATAGTGGGCCAGGCATACCCGCAGAAGCGGTGAAGCGAATATTCGAGCCTTTTTTTACCACCAAGCCTACAGGAATCGGAATGGGACTTGCCATTAGCCGTGCTTTAGTCGAATCGAACGGTGGGCAGCTATGGCTGGAACCTAACGTAGAATCAGGCGCTATTTTTCACTTTACATTACCTTTTGCACCATAAAATATGCAATATCGGTTCATTAACTTTTAAAACACTCGGAAAATACAATCCTATGAACGCCAACAGCACGACGATTTTTATTGTGGATGATGACCCCGCTATTCGTGACGCGCTGTCTCTGATGATTGATTTGGACAACGTTGCTGTACAAACTTATGAGAGCGCTGAAGCATTTTTAACCCATTATCAGCCAGAGTGCCGCGGCTGCGCCATAATTGATATTCGCATGCCTGGCATGAGTGGTCTGGATTTGCATAAAGCGATGTTGGCACGCCACATATTATTACCGGTCATTTTCCTCACCGGCCATGGCGACATTCCAATGAGCGTGCAGGCCATGAAAGCAGGCGCAGTAGACTTTCTTACCAAACCTGTAACACGCGAAAAGCTTTTAGCCTCAGTAAAAGCGGCAATACAAAAGTCTGAACGGGTGTTATCGGAAAACTCTCAGCATCTAGAAGCCTTGTCGCGACTTGCTGAGCTTACCGACAGAGAGCGTGATGTGATGCTACTTGCTGTGCAAGGCCATACAAATAAGCATATTGCCCGTGAATTAGGCATTAGCCATCGCACGGTAGAAATTCACAAATCTAAAATTATGCATAAAACAGGGGCTACAAACTTGCTAGACCTTGCGCGCATTGTGCATGAAAGTGATTTAATGACTTAAGTCTTGCAAGATGAAGCTACGTGTTCACACGCGTAGCAAGCAAATTTCGATGGCGGTAAAATCAACCCTAAATAAGTGCTTTGATGTCAGATAAAAACCAAAGCGAACGATCAGTATGCAATAACACTATAAGGTAAGGACAATCCATTGTTTCTTTGGCTACAATTTCTCACCTGTTTGATTACCATTGGTTTTGCAGGCTATTACCTTTCACGCTATGGTGACATCATTGCTGAAAAAACGGGGATGTCGGCCTCTTGGGTAGGCCTCATCTTGCTAGCCACCGCTACTTCTTTGCCGGAATTGGCGACTGGAATTTCCGCAGTCTCACTGGCCAATGCCCCCAATATCGCAGTCGGCAACGCATTGGGTAGCACCGTATTTAATCTTGGCTTTCTGGTGATACTAGATGCGCTATATCAGCGCGAAACGCTATACAGCCGCGCCGCACAAGGACATATTTTGTCTGCCTCGCTGGGCGCACTGATGATTGCTTTTGCAGGATTTAGCCTATTACTCGACCATGCTGGTATAAGCCCCGCGCTCGGCCACGTTGGGTTGTATGCACCATTTTTTGTGCTAGTTTATTTTGTAGCCATCCGTGCTGTTCACCGCTATGAGCGGCGCACGCTGGACGCCTATACCGAAGCCTCGACAGAACGCTATCCGCAAGTGACATTGCGTCAAGCAATCGCCGGTTATGCAATGGCGGCAATGGCAGTGGTAGCAGCAGGTTCCTGGCTGCCTTTCGTAGCTAAAGACATTGCCGAACTGATGGGCTGGGGACAAAGCTTCGTTGGCACTTTGTTAGTGGCTGCGGTCACCTCCGCACCGGAAATCGTGGTTACCATATCTGCATTACGTATCGGCGCGCTGGATATGGCGATTGCCAACTTGTTGGGCAGCAATTTGTTTAACATTATTTACCTAGCGGTAGATGACTTGTTTTACACCAAAGGCCCTTTACTTGCCAGCGTAGATGCCGGTCACGCCATGACGGCCTTTACTGCAGTGATGATGAGTGCGCTGGTAATCGTTGGAATTACTTTTCGCCCGCAGCACCGTGCTGTACTAAAACTCACTTGGATTAGTCTGGGCCTGTTTCTGTTGTACATTCTTAACACATGGATACAATTTCAGCATGGGTAATAAAATAGATATCAGGTACTTACCATGACGCCATTACTTAGTTGGATTTTTTCAAGCAATACCGCCGTTTATTGATCATATGAAAATCCTTCTGCACCATTGGCACACACTATCAGCAGATGATGTGGCGCTGCAACTTGAAACGAATCACCAAGCCGGCCTAAACGCTACACAAGTGGCAGAACGAATCGTACGGCACGGCCCTAATGCCCTGCAAGAAAAGCGCAGGCGTTCACCTTGGCGCATGCTGCTCGATCAATTTACCGAATTCATGATTATGGTGCTCATTGTTGCGGCCATCATTTCAGGATTTTTGGGCGATGTTGGCGATACTTTATTTATCATCGTGATTGTGATTCTGAATGCGATTGTTGGTTTTATCCAAGAGTTTCGTGCAGAGCGCGCAATGGCAGCTCTCAAGCGCATGTCTGAAGCAAGCGCACGTGTGCTACGCGATGGCCAAGTAAAGACCATTAACGCATCCGAACTGGTGCCAGGCGATGTTGTACTGCTGGAAGCTGGCAACGTGGTGCCAGCCGATTTCAGACTGATTGAGGCGGCACAACTCAGAATTGATGAATCAGCGCTGACTGGTGAATCAGTCGCGGTTGAAAAACAAATTCATCCCCTATCTGTAGTGGATGCTCCTTTGGGCGACAAAACCTGCCTAGCTTACAAAGGTACAGTTGTGACTTACGGACGCGGACGTGGCTTAGTCATCGCCACGGGCATGCAAAGTGAATTGGGTAAAATCGCCAGATTACTAAGCGAAGGTGACGACAGCAAAACGCCATTACAAAAACGCTTGGCTGGCTTTGGTAAGTGGATATCACTTGCTGCGCTGACGATTTGCGTACTGGTGTTTGTCATTGGTATTACCCGAGGCGAGCCCTTATTGCTGATGTTTATGACAGCAGTGAGTTTGGCTGTAGCGGCCATTCCATCGGCATTGCCGGCCGTGGTGACGATTTCACTCGCGCTTGGCGCGCATAAAATGGTCAAGCAGCATGCCTTGATTCAAAGCTTGCCAGCCGTTGAAACGTTAGGCTCAGTGACTTTTATCTGCTCTGATAAAACTGGCACACTGACGCAGAATAAAATGCATGTAACCACCTTGTATGTAGATGGCGCGCTTTGTAGCACATGGCAGAATAAGAACACTTTGATTGAACACGAATCTTTGATTGAAAACAAAGATAAGCCGTGGCTTACCTTGTTTCAGGCGTTAGCATTGAGTAATGACGCGCATCTTGATAGCCTCGGAAAAATACAAGGCGAGCCGACAGAAGCTGCTTTTTTGCGTGCTGCCAAAGAAGCCGACTGGGACAAAGTGATATTAGAACAAAATTATCCAAGGCTAAAAGAGCTCGCGTTTGATTCTGAGCGTAAGCGTATGACTACTTTTCATCAGACAGCGGATAGCGTGATTGCTTACACTAAAGGGTCGCCAGAGGCGCTGATATCACAATGTACGCGCGCACTCACTTCAAGTGGTGAGCAAGCCATAGACCAATTAGCATTGCTGCAACAGGCTGAAGCAATGGCAGCCAATGGACTACGCGTGCTTGCGTTTGCCTATCGTCATTGGCCTGCACTGCCTGACAGCCAGCAGCCTGATGAGTTGGAACAAAACCTGGTGTTTATTGGGCTAATCGGCTTGATTGACCCGCCACGTAGCGAGGCAAAAGAGGCGGTTTCATTATGCAAATCCGCCGGCATTACGCCTGTGATGATTACGGGAGACCACCCTGCCACCGCGCGTGCCATCGCGCATCAACTTGGTATATTGGCTGATAGCGATGGCAGAGTAATGACTGGCGCCGATTTGGCCAGTTTAGATGAAAAAACATTTAAAGCTGAAGTTGAACGCGTACGCGTTTATGCGCGCGTGGACCCAGCCCAAAAAATTAAAATCGTACGCGCGCTGCAAGATAAAGGCGAGATTGTCGCCATGACAGGCGATGGTGTCAACGATGCGCCAGCACTTAAAGCCGCAGACATTGGCATTGCCATGGGCAAGGGCGGCACCGATGTCGCACGTGAAGCATCGCGCATGGTGTTGTTAGACGATAACTTTGCCACAATAGTCAATGCTGTCCGCTACGGTAGGCGCCTGTATGACAATATTCGTAAATTTGTTCGCTACGCAGTCACCACAAACTCGGCAGAAGTATTGACGATTTTCTTGGCGCCTTTTTTAGGGTTGCCAATCCCATTGCTACCAACCCATATATTGTGGATTAATCTGGTCACTGACGGCTTACCGGCTTTGGCGCTGACCGCCGAACCTGCCGAACGCGGTGTAATGCGCCGTCCGCCACGCGCACCACAAGAAAGCTTGTTTGCACATGGGATGTGGCAGCACGTCATTTGGGTAGGTCTGCTCATGGCGGGGCTAACCCTATTTGTACAGGCATGGGCATACCACACAGGGTCTTCTCACTGGCAAACCATGGCATTTACTGTGTTAACGTTATCTCAATTAGCGCATGTCATGGCAATACGCTCTGAAAAAGAGTCGCTATTTAGCATCGGCATTTTCTCGAACATGCCATTGGTAATCACCGTTGCTGTGACGTTTATGTTACAAATGGCAACCATATACGTGCCTGCATTTAACGCCATTTTTAAAACCGAACCGCTGAGTATGCACGAGCTTGCTCTTTGTCTTGTTTTATCTAGTGTTGTATTTATTGCAGTAGAAATTGAAAAATGGTTGATACGGCAAGGTTGGTTGTACCGTGAAACAAAAGCGCGGATTGCCACTCATCATTGATATGACCTTTTAGTATTTACCTCATAGTCATCATATTTAAAAAAAAATACTTCAATTATCAGGAGAACGTCATGCAAGCTATTTCTCACATTGTTGCCGCCACCGATTTTTCGCCTGCCGCCGAACGAGCCGTTTATCGTGCCGCACTCATTGCAAAACAACTCAACGCAAATTTGAGCCTTATTCACGTAGCACATCCCTTAGATTTATATGTGGGAACAGAGTTGTCTTTTGGGTCTCAAAAGCAAATTGCACACATGCAACAATCAACTAACATCAGTCAACTAAGCGTTATTGCTGACAATCTCAAAAAAGACTTCGATATACCAATAGAAATAGCGACGCGAATTGGTCTTGCTCACGCAGAAATCGCAAGCTACGCCGCAAGCAAAGCAGGCTGCCTGATTGTGGCGGGCGCGAGAGGGCAGCATGAAAATGCTATCCTTAACCTACTATTAGGTTCCACGGCTACACGCTTACTAAGGTCAGCTAACTGCCCAGTACTGATTGTTAAAAACAAGAAAGTTTCACCCTATCAACAGGTAATTGCTGCCGTTGATTTTTCAGAAGGATCGAGAGCGGTTCCAACAATCGCCTGCACTTTGGCGCCAGAAGCTACTGTCGAAACACTACATGTCTTTGACGTGACACAGGAAGCTCGTATGCGTCAAATAGGCCTTGATGATGAAAAACTTCATCTATACCAAAATAGTGCGCTCATGGAAGTGGGCAAACAGCTTGATAAAATACTGGCGAAACTAAGTGACAATCGTGTTACAAGTAAAGTCGTGACTGGCTACCCAGCATCTGGAATCTGCGTGCGCGCTACCGAATTAACTGCCGACCTGATTGTGATTGGCCGGCATGGCATGAGCGGTTTTCAAGAATGGCTATTAGGTAGCGTCAGCAAAGATGTTTCCCAGGTAGCAACGTGCGATGTGATTGTGGTTACCAATACTAAATTAGCCTAATAATTGCAAAAAATGTATCATCTATGCGCACGAGAAAAAATTTATGCTCTGGAAGCCTTTATTTACAAGGCTTCCAGAGCATCGAAAAAGGTTGGTGTTAAAATTAGCATAAATCATCGCATTGATGCGTTGCAAAAATACAAAAAAAACGCCGCAAATTTGTGATATGTTTTAAGCTAACGCATCGCCTCTTCAGGAAAAATTTGCATGGCCAATAAATCATCAGAAAAAGACATCCTTTACGCACCATGGGAGCGCGCATTTAAACGCGTGTTAACCCCCTTTGAAGAATTTATTCATCACCAAACCACCAGCGGTTTGCTGCTGATGGGTGCTGCGATTATTGCGCTGTTTTTAGCAAATGGCAGTTTGGCTGAAGCGTATCAGCACTTCATCCACACGCCCGTCAAAGTAGCCATTGGCGACTGGGGCATCGATATGAGCCTGCATCACTGGGTGAACGATGCTTTAATGGCGCTGTTTTTCTTTGTTGTCGGGATGGAGCTTAAACGCGAAATTATGGCGGGAGAATTATCAGACATACGACAAGCAGCATTACCTATTGTCGCAGCCATTGGCGGCATGGTGGTGCCTGCACTTATTTACATAGCCTTTAATCATGAAGGTGCGGCTATGCATGGCTGGGGTATACCCATGGCAACCGACATTGCCTTTGCGGTAGGTGCGTTGGCCTTGCTTGCTAACCGCGTGCCAAAAGCGTTGATTACTTTTTTAGTGGCCCTCGCCATTGCAGATGATTTAGGGGCAGTGTTAGTCATTGCGCTCTTTTACACCAACGAATTGTCACTATTTTGGCTGGCAGTATCCGCTGCTTTTTTCGCGGTGCTGTTAACCTTTAACTTTGCAGGAATCCGTAATGCGATACCTTATTTTGTGATTGCGGTCATTCTTTGGTACGCCTTGCTTCAATCTGGCGTACACGCAACGCTTGCGGGGGTGCTAGGTGCATTCAGCGTGCCAGCAAGATCAAAATATGACCCCAACTTATTCGCGGACCGCATTAATGAATTGATTGACCGCTACATTGCTAGCAGAAAAAAAGATGATAGCCCTTTAACAAATAAAAAACTTTATACGGTGGTACAAAACTTAGAAGAAAGTGTCAATGGCGTACAAACTCCCTTACAACGTTTAGAACATATTTGGCACCTACCAGTGGCGTTTATCGTGATTCCGATTTTTGCTATTTTTAACGCGGGCATACCAATTCAATTCAATTCGCTAAGTGACACGCTGACACATCCAGTGATGCTCGGTGTGGCGTTTGGTTTGTTTTTTGGTAAATTTATTGGCATTACAGGTGCGTGTTGGCTGGCACTAAAATTTGGCATTGGCCAGCTACCCACAGGCACACGTTTTAGCCAAATTGCGGCTGTTTCTATTCTGGGTGGCATTGGTTTTACCATGTCAATTTTTATCGCAGAACTTGGTTTTATGGGGCAGCCAGAAAACTTGCTCATGGCCAAAACTGGTGTTTTGTTAGCTTCACTACTCGCCGGAGTTATTGGATATATCTGGCTGTGGTTTTTAGGCAAAAAGTCCGTTTAAGCGTAATATCTAAATGCTACAAGCAGAAAAATAATTATTTCAATCAATGCCTAGGGAGGCAATCATGAATGCAACCCAACCCACCAGCCGTTACAGCACACTGTCTATCGCACTACATTGGTTGATGCTACTGCTGTTCATTGCTGTCTACGCCTGCATTGAATTGCGCGAACTGTACCCCAAAGGCAGTGACCCGCGCGAGGCACTTAAAACTTGGCACTTTATGTTGGGCTTATCCGTGTTTGTGCTGGTTTGGCTACGCTTATTTGCCAGAGTTACCAGCGCCACGCCCAGCATTGTGCCTAATCCGCCAGGCTGGCAAATGGTGCTGGCAAAACTTATGCATTTGGCGCTTTATGCGTTGATGATTGTAATGCCGTTATTAGGCTGGGCATTGTTAAGCGCTGCCGGAAAACCAATTCCGTTTTTTGGTTTAGAGTTACCCGCCATGATTGCCGAAAACAAAGAAACCGGCAAATGGCTCAAAGAGATTCACCAAACAATCGGCACCGTTGGCTATTACCTGATAGGCATACATGCCGTGGCGGCCTTATTTCATCACTATGTTGTAAAAGACAATACGCTCGTTAGAATGCTGCCGAATCGTAAATAACGCTTTTAAATAATCGTTGCGCCGATGGTTCAGTTGAAACTAAAACCTTAGGCACAACGAATATAGCCCCAACATTTTGGCGACAAACTACTCAGCCAAATACCCCTCTCAAAGCCAACGCACCTCATTTTCTTCAAAAAATAATCCCCCGCAAACTATACGTGTTCGCGCGGATTTCTTAGGGCGCATATTCTTGCTACTGTGGTTGCACTGTTACTGGACCTACATTGAAAAGGTCAATCGATGATGCTAGCCCCTAAGGTTGATATGAATATTTTTGAAACGATACTTGCAAGGCGCTCTGTCAGGCAATACAAAGCGCGCGTGGTCGATCAAGCCATCCTCCGCACCCTGCTTGAAGCAGCAGTGAGGGCGCCAACCGCCATGCATCAAGAGCCGTGGGGCTTTATTCTTGTGCAAGATAAAAAATTGCTCTTGCAACTTTCCGCAATCGCTAGGCCAATTTTTTTGGAGCAAATAAAACAACAAGCATTGCACAACACCCAGAAATTAGAAGACTTCAACCAAACAGATTTCAACATTTTTTATAACGCCAACACACTTATTCTTATTTGCGGTAAAGCTGCCGTTCCTTTTGTTGAGGCTGATTGTTGGCTGGCCGCCGAAAACCTAATGTTAGCAGCCTGCGCGATGGGCCTTGGCACATGTATTATTGGCAGCGCCATGCCTGCCTTTAGCATCGCTAAAGTGCGGTCAATGTTAGCCATTCCGGCCGACTACACCGTTGTAGCCCCTATTGCTGTAGGCTATCCCGATGATGAAATTACCCAGTCAAAACGAAAAAGCCCGCTGATACTTGCCAATATTTCAGAGGTAACTGGCCCGTAAATTAAACATCACGGCTCAATAGAATAAAGTTAATTCAGTCGAAAGGACTAAAAATGTACGAACACATACTTTGCCCAGTAGACGGCAGCGCCACTTCAAACTGCGGCATGATAGAGGCGATAAAACTGGCTAAAAACCAGCAAGCAACGTTGCGTTTTATCAATGTGATTGACCTTTATTTTCCAATCGCCGATGCCACAGGTGACTTCAATGTGGTGTATATCGACGATATATTACGCAAAAATGGCCACAAGGTACTTAAAGATGCAGAGACTGAAGCCGCCAACGTAGGTGTTAAAACCGAGACTAAAATGGTAGAGACTTTTGGTCACCGCGTTTCAAAACTGATTTTAGATGAAGCAAATGCGTGGCCTGCTGATTTAATTGTGATGGGAACGCACGGCCTTAGAGGCGTCGAACGTCTAGTGCTAGGCAGTGATGCTGAAACCGTCATACGCAAGAGTTCAGTACCTGTCTTGCTGGTTAAGCATATGCATGCGGCTGAATCAGATAAATAATCACTTTTAGCGTTTTTACAGGTGGGAAAAATGAGCCGTTCAAAAAGCAGTATCGAGCATGCAGAACAAAAGCTGCTATCAGCGCATGAACTTCAACAAATCAATGCCTACTGGCGCGCATGTAATTACCTGGCGGCTGGCATGATATACCTGCGCGATAATCCACTATTAAAATTACCGCTCAAGCCTGAACATATTAAACAGCGCCTGCTTGGGCATTGGGGTTCAAGTCCAGGGCTAAGTTTTGCTTATATTCACATCAATCGTTTAATTAAAAAATATGGTCTGAATGCTATTTTTCTTGCAGGCCCTGGCCACGGTGCACCTGGTGTACTAGCACCCATTTATTTAGAAGGCACCTACAGCGAGGTTTATCCAAACAAAGGCGAAGATGAAGAGGGATTACGCCAGTTTTTTAAAGAGTTTTCATTCCCCGGCGGCATCGGTAGCCACTGCACGCCAGAAATGCCGGGCTCAATTCATGAAGGGGGTGAGTTGGGTTACAGCATTTCACATGCTTTTGGGGCGGCTTTCGATAATCCCGATTTATTGGTGACTGTTGTTGTAGGGGATGGCGAATCAGAAACAGGCCCGCTTGCGACTTCTTGGCACTCAAATAAATTTTTAAACCCTATTCATGACGGCGCTGTGTTACCCATCCTGCACCTCAACGGTTATAAAATCAACAACCCCACGATTCTCTCGCGCATTCCGCATGCAGAACTTGAAAATCTGTTTAAGGGCTATGGCTGGGAACCCTATTTTGTTGAGGGCGACGACCCCCTCACGATGCACAAAATAATGGCCAGCACGCTAGAAACATGCGTCAATGAAATCAGGCGCATTCAAAAAAATGCGAGAGAAAATAATAGCGCTACGCGTCCTAGCTGGCCAATGATTGTGTTGCGCAGCCCAAAAGGCTGGACTGGCCCAAAAGAAGTGGATGGTCACAAAGTGGAAGGGTTTTGGCGCGCGCATCAAGTGCCTTTAGGTAAGGTGAAAGAAGATTCAAAACACCTAGCGCAGTTAGAAAACTGGCTACGCAGCTATCAACCCGAAGAGTTATTTGACGATAATGGGCGACTTATACCTTCACTCAAGGCGCTCGCGCCATCCGGTAACCAGCGGATGAGCGCCAACCCACAAGCCAATGGTGGTCTCATTCGTAAAGCCTTACGCATGCCTGATTTTAAAGACCATGCATTAGCCTTAGACGCTCATGGGAAAATTTCAGCCCCGAATACCAAGCCGCTAGGCAAGTTCCTGCGTGACATCATGCAACGAAACAGCCAGAACTTTCGCGTATTCGGCCCGGATGAAAATAGCTCCAATAAACTGGATGACGTTTATGAGGTGAGTAAAAAAACTTGGGTCAATGGCTATCTGCCAGAAGATGCAGATGGTGGAGAGTTGTCCCCTGATGGTCGTGTGATGGAAATACTTTCTGAGCACACTGTTGAAGGCTGGTTAGAGGGCTACTTGCTTACCGGGCGACATGGTTTTTTCTCGACCTATGAATCTTTTGTACATGTCATTGATTCGATGTTCAACCAGCATGCCAAATGGTTGGCCATGTCAAAAGCGGTTGCCTGGCGTGCGCCAGTTTCATCGCTTAACTTGCTCATCACTTCTACTGTTTGGCGGCAAGATCACAATGGGTTCACGCATCAAGACCCTGGCTTTCTTGATATTGTTGTGAATAAAAGCCCTGAAATCACGCGTATTTATTTGCCGCCCGATGTGAATTGCTTGCTTACGGTGGCAAACCATTGCCTTAATAGCACCGACTATATCAACGTCATTGTTTGCGACAAACAAAAACACCTGCAATATTTAGATATGGATGCCGCCATCCAGCATTGTACAAAAGGCTTGGGAATTTGGGAGTGGGCGAGTAACGATGCAGGACTTGAGCCAGATTTAATCATGGCGTGCGCTGGGGACATTCCAACCAAAGAGGCACTGGCAGCCACTGCGCTATTACGCGAGTATTTTCCGGAGCTAAAAATTCGATTTATCAATGTGGTGGATTTGTACAAATTAACCCCCCAAAATGAGCACCCGCATGGCCTTTCTGACCGAGATTTTGATAGTTTATTCACAACAGATAAACCGATTATTTTTAACTTCCATGGTTACCCGTATCTCATTCATCGGCTAACGTATCGTCGTACCAATCATGACAACTTGCATGTGCGTGGCTATAAAGAAAAGGGCAGCATCAATACACCTTTAGAACTCGCCATTCAAAATGAAATTGACCGTTTTAGCTTAGCAATTGCTGCGATTAATCGCATCCCCGCATTGCAAACGATAGGCGCGCATGTGCAAGAAAAGTTACGCAATAGACAAATAGAATGCTGTAGTTATGCATATGAATATGGGGTAGATTTACCCGAAGAAGACGCTTGGACATGGCCGAACTTACCATACTAACCATCAACAGCGGTTCATCTAGCTTGAAAGCGAGCTTGTTTCAGGCTGGTAGTGAACGAAAGAACTTTCATTACAAACATCTTGATAGCAATCATGCAAAAAATTATGCCAACGCTTTTAAAGCATTGCTAGAAGATTTGGCAAACATCCAACCCGATATTATCGGGCATCGGTTTGTGCATGGTGGCGAAGTCGCGGACGCGGCTAGACTGATAGATGAGGCAGAACGCGCTCGGCTTGAAAACCTGACTCCATTAGCACCTCTGCATCTTGCCAGTAATTTACTGGGGGTAGATTTATGTGCCAAGCAGTTTACTTGCCCGCAAATTGCCTGCTTTGATACCAGCTTTCACAGCACGCTACCAGAAATTGCGTACCGCTTACCGATTCCACAGTCACTCAAAATACGGCGTTTTGGTTTTCATGGCATCAATTATGCGCATGTTGCGCGGCAGCTATCTCTGCTCTTGGGCGAGACTGCAAATGGACGTATCGTCATTGCGCATTTGGGTCATGGCGCCAGTTTATGTCTACTGGAAAATCTTGTTTCTGTTGATACCAGCATGGGCTACAGCACAGCGGGCGGCATTCCGATGGGGACGCGCAGTGGTGAAATCGACCCAGGTGTCATGTTAGAACTCAGCAAACAATTTGATGCCGCGGAATTATCTAAGCTTGTGTATCACCAAATGGGCTTAATTGCGCTATCTGATGGTGAAAGCAGTGATATGCAGACGCTTATTGAAAGTGAAAGCGAAAGTGCCAAGTTCGCAGTGGCCTATTTTGCACGGCAAGTACGTGCCGCAATTGGTGGATATGCTGCCAAGGTGGGCGGCATTGATGCACTAGTATTTACCGGCGGCATCGGCGAACACGCCGCGCTGGTTCGCGCATTGATTTGTGAGCCGTTAGCGTTTCTTGGCTTTCATTTAAATACCGACGCAAATGCACTCAACCTGACCTTCCTCAACACCCTTACATCGAAACCTATCTTAATTATTCCAGCCGATGAAGAAGCGGAAATTGAACACTTAGCTCGACGCTGGTATTTAACAAACCCGATAACAATAAAAGGAGAAACCTCATGACCATAAGTGCAATTTGTAATCGTGAAGTCATTACCGTGCAACGTGATGCCACCATACTGCATGTGGCCTCGCTCATGCGTCAATATCATGTCGGTGATGTGGTGGTGATTGAAAACCACAAAGATAAAACCGTACCGGTTGGCATTGTCACTGACCGTGATGTCGTAGTGGAAGTGGTGGCCACGGAGCTCGATAGCGCGGTGATTACTGCCGGCGATATCATGGTGCATGGCCTGATAACCATAAAAGAAAACTCAGGTGTTTTAGAGGCCATTACATTGATGTCAAGCAAAGGCATACGGCGCCTGCCAGTCGTAGGCGATGAAGGCAGTCTGCTCGGCATCATCACTTTGGACGACCTACTGCTACTACTCGGCAAAGAGCTTGGTGCGTTCAGTAAGTTAGTGGTTCGCGAACAAAAAAACGAAGCAACGAAACGGCGCTAGGGACTGGCCTCTGCAAACGCATTTTAAAAAGCATATTAACTACACACGAAAGGAAATATACCATGACTATCAACAAAACATCTTCAACCCACAATCCCGGTAACTTTAATCGCCCAGGTTTTGAGCAAGATGCGGACGCTTATAAAAGCAAGGGTAAATTAGCAGAGCCTGCGGTCTGTGGGCAATGCGGTGCGGTTTATCATGAAGGGCGATGGCAATGGATAAATGCGCCTACCGATGCCGACCATGTCACATGCCCAGCTTGTCACCGCATGAATGACAACGCACCTGCGGGTTACGTGACATTGAAAGGCCTATTTTTTGACAGCCATAGTGAAGAAATAAGGCGCTTAATTCAACATCATGCTGAACATGAGCGCTCAGAGCACCCACTAAAGCGTATCATTGCATTAGAAAATCAAGCTGGGGCATTGCTAGTCACAACAACGGATACGCATCTAGCCCGCGGTATCGGTGAAGCAATCCACCACGCCTATCAAGGTGAATTAAAAGTAGAACATACCCCTGGAGAAAATTTGGTTCGGGTGTATTGGACGCGCTAGATTTTACATTTACAGCGCCAATTCATTGCCAACCTTTTTCGCTGCCCTGCGAGCCTTATAAATAAAGGCTCGCAGGGCATTAAATTTTATGTGAAAGTGGCAATATAAATTACATATTTCAGCCCGATTTTTTTGTGTTTTTTTGATTTGATATAAATAGCATTTATGCTCTTTTTTCACGCACTGTTTGACAGTTAATACAGCGTTTAGCTGTCGGGTAGGCCGTTAATCGCTCTACACTGACCGATTCACCACAGTCACCACAAATGCCATAAACACCGGCCTGTATTCTATCGAGTGCAGCATATAAATCATTCACTTTTTGCAGATGCAAACCAATCATGGCGTTGTCCAAATCCACCACAGATTCCGCAATAGATTCATCTCCAGAATCAGTCACTTCGCCGCTCACATCGGCAAAACTCGGCCTGAGTGCTGGGTCCATCTCATCTTTTACTTCATGCAACAATCGCGCTAACTCAGATTCCATCGCAAGTTTAAGTGTGGCAATGTGTTGCTTGTTGATTGCGGTCATAGTATCTCCTATACTGTTTTTTAATTTGAACCAATAAAAGCTTATTGTTCCAATATAAACATTCATTCCACATTTAAGAATGCGTGCTAGCACGTAGAGGTATACTGTCGATTAACTGTTAAACTGGTGATATTAATCAATGGGTTTTTTAAGCGATAAACAACATGTAAACTGGTTGCAATGGGCGCGCTGGTTAATATTTGCCAGTTGCCTGACAAGTACCACACTTGCGTTCGCCCAGTCTGCATCTTGGCAGTTAAGTGGCAACGTATTTGAGTATACAGTGCAGGCTGGTGATACACTCACTAAAATTAGCGCACGTTTTGGTATATCAAGCGCGATGTTAGCGCGCGAAAATGGCTTAAAGCCAAATGCAGCACTAACACCCGAGCAAACCTTGCAAATCGATAATCGGCATATCGTGCCCGATGCTCAGGGGCTGGATTTACTTATCAACCTGCCACAGCGCATGCTCTATTTTTATCAAGATGGGCTATTGAATCTGACCTATCCTGTGGCGTTGGGTAAGCCCACTTGGCCAACACCTACAGGGGAGTTTACAGTTAAGAACAAAATAGCCAATAAAACTTGGATTGTGCCGATATCGATTCAAGAAGAAATGCGACGCGAAGGTAAAGCCGTTAAAACGCATGTACCGCCCGGCCCAAATAATCCGCTGGGTAAATATTGGCTGGGTTTAAGCCTGTCTGGTATCGGCATTCACGGCACCACGGCACCTGCCAGTATTTATCGCTTTCAAAGTCACGGCTGCATCCGTTTGCATCCAGATGATATTGAAGTTTTGTTTAACCAGATTGAACCAGAAGCCACAGGCAATATTATTTATGCCCCTTTGCTTTTAGCAGAATCTGAGGGTAGAATTTTTGTCGAGGCTCATCAAAACATTTATAAAAACCAGCGTGCGTATCGCAAGCTGGATGCTTCACTAAAGGCACTTGAACAAATGGCAAATGACGCCATGTTAAGTGAGCGCATCGATTGGGAGCGCGCAAAGCATGTGCTAGAACAGCGCGACGGCATTGCAAGAGATGTCACGCGCGAATATTAGCTTAATCAATAAAGAGGTACCAAACCATGAAAAATGAAATTTGCAAAACACGCCGCAATCTACTGAAAAGTAGCATGGCGCTCGCTTTGGCTGGCCTTAGCAGTCGCCCTGCGCTTGCTACTTTCAAGCCACAAGATGCCAAAGATACTATCGTTCGCGAGTTGGCTTTTTATAATCTACACACTGGCGAAAATCTCAAAGCCGAATATTGGTCTGAAGGTGGCTACATTCCAGATGCACTGGCTGGCATTGACCACATTTTACGCGATTTTCGTACAGATGAAGTGTTGCCAATGGACCCGCAACTACTAGATTTGCTTCATAGCTTACGTAGCACACTCGGTACCAATCAACCATTCCAAATTATTTCAGGCTACCGCTCACCCAAAACCAATGCAAACTTAGCCGCTAATTCTGGCGGCGTCGCCAAACGCAGTTTGCACATGCAAGGTAAAGCCATTGATATTCGCATTGAAGGCACGCCTTTAAAACATGTGAGAGAAGCTGCAATTGCGTTGCAAGGAGGCGGTGTCGGCTATTACCCGGGTTCAAATTTTGTGCACATGGACGTTGGTCGAATTAGAACCTGGTAAACTTACCATGTGAGTGCTTACTCTCACCTCAAAAGAGTAAGCATAGGCGTCTGTGCGTTAAATAATAATGTGCCATAAAAACTGGAGCACCGATGAACGACCGTATTCAGCAACTGTTAGCCCAAATCACCACGCTCGAAGATGAGCTTCGCACAGCCCTTAACGAACAACAATCCAGTATATTTTTTCAAATTAAAGGTAAACGCGTTGAGTTTGAACAATCTATCAAAGAAACGCATCGTCGGCTAAAACGAAATTTCTTTCGCTGGCTCATCACCGATAGGCCACAAAACTTAATTACGGGGCCCATTATTTATTCAATGATTGTGCCTTTACTCATCACGGATTTATTTATCACCTTTTATCAACTCACCTGCTTTCCAATCTACGGGATTAAAAAAGTAAAACGTTCTGACTACATTATTTTTGACCGTCAGCAGCTCAATTATCTTAATTTTATTGAAAAGTTTCATTGCACTTACTGCGCCTACGGCACAGGCATGATTGCCTACATTAGTGAAATTGTGGCGCGAACTGAGCAATATTTCTGCCCCATTAAACACGCACGCAAAATTTTAGGCACACATAGCCGTTATGCGCACTTTCTAGAATACGGCGAAGCTGACAACTATGAAGCAAAACTGGAAGCAATACGCGTAGCGCTCAATAAAGAATACCAAGAAGACCAATCCAGCTCGGGAGATTGCAAATGAAAATCACGTTTCTAGGCGCTACAGGCACGGTAACAGGCTCTAAATATCTCTTAACAAGTGAATCATCCCAAGGGGACGAAAAGCGCGTTTTAATAGACTGTGGCTTATTTCAAGGGCTTAAACAATTACGGCTGAGAAACTGGGCCGCATTGCCAATTAACCCGCAAGAAATCCAAACAGTCATCTTGACCCACGCGCACATTGACCACAGTGGCTATTTACCATTGTTAGTTAAAAACGGCTTTTCTGGCAAAGTGTATTGCACCGAAGCCACACGTGACCTGTGCGAAGTCTTACTTTTAGACGCAGCTTATTTGCAGGAAGAAGAAGCGAGATACGCCAATAAAGGAGGATTTTCTAAACATACCCCCGCGCTGCCGCTTTATACACAGGAAGATGCTCAAAAAGCCATAGCACTACTAACACCTGTGCCGTACGAGCAAGACATTGATTTAGGTGACGGCTTATTCGCAAAGCTATATCCAAATGGGCACATATTGGGCTCAGCTTTTGTGCGCATTCACAACCAAAAAACGTCAATTGTTTTTTCTGGTGACATTGGGCGACCACACGACATTTTGATGAAAGCCCCTGCAATCATCCAACAAGCTGACTATTTAGTGCTGGAATCCACTTATGGTAATCGCCTGCACGACAAATCAGACCCCAAAATTAAACTCGCTGAAATTATCAACCAAACCGTCAAACGCAAAGGCGTTGTCATCATTCCCGTTTTTGCCGTGGGCCGCGCGCAAGAGTTGCTGTATTACATTCACCTACTTAAAGCATCTAATGCCATCGCCAAGGACACGCCTGTTTACCTCAATAGCCCCATGGCAGTTGATGCTACCGCCATATTTAATCACTTTAAAGATGAACATCGCTTAACGCATGAGCAAAGCCAGGCGCTCTGTCACACCGCCCACATTGTTAATAGTGTAGATGAATCTAAACGACTCAACACTTCAAAAGGGCCAATGATAATCTTATCTGCAAGTGGCATGGCCTCTGGCGGGCGCGTAGTACATCATTTAAAAGCGTTCGCGCCAGACCCTAAAAACACCGTTCTTTTTGTTGGTTTTCAGGCAGCCGGCACACGCGGCGCGGCCATGCTTGATGGCGCTGAAAGTATTAAAATTCATGGCGAATACGTACCAGTACGCGCACAAGTGGAATATGTTTCTAACTTATCCGCCCATGCAGATTATTCAGAAATCATTGCTTGGTTGCACGGTTTTGAAAACCCACCGAAAAAGACCTTTTTAGTCCACGGCGAACCCGTTGCGGCCGATGCCATGCGCTTGCATATTGAAGAGCAATTACGCTGGAATGTTGAAGTCGCTGAGTATCTTGAAACTGTAGAATTAACCTAGCTATTTTTATTCAAATCAACTAAGAAAATCTACGTGAAAAAATAAATGCTCTGTGAGCCTTGTAAATAAAGGCTTCCAGAGCATCTAAAAAGTTATGCTGTGTTTTTGTGCAATTGATTTAGCTGATGACGCACTTCCAAAATAACTTCTGAGGCTGTTAACCCAATAGGGCCAATCCCTTTTTTTACCAGCGCATCAGCCGCCGCACCATGCACAAAAACACCAAGTTTTGCAGCATTGATTGCCGCGAGGCCCTGCGCCATTAAGCTGCCAATGATGCCACTTAATACGTCTCCTGTGCCGCCACTTGCCAGCCCGACGTTACCAGTGGTGTTGATAAAGTAATGATGTTTGTCTTGCACAATGAGAGTACCAGCGCCTTTAAGTACACATATCGCGTTAAACTTTTCGGCAAGTATTATTGCGCTTTCTAGCCGATTTTGCGTCACCGATTCAGTGCTGAAAGCCAGCAAACGCCCTGCTTCACCCGCATGTGGGGTCATCACTGTTGGTGAAGTGCGGCTAGCTACTGCGCTCGCTAAATGTGGATGACTAGCAATAAGATTGAGCGCGTCTGCATCAAGCAAAATTGGAACACTTTGATTCACCCAATATTCAAGTTGCTTAATCGCCACCATTGACTGACCTAAACCGGGGCCAATCACTAGGCAATTTAATTGTGGTAATTGCACAATGTCGTCTAAAGCGCGTAGCATGATTTCTGGCTGTATAAAATCAACTGCGGGGGCGTTTTCACTTAACAGTGCCGCATATATGCGGCCAGCTCCGCTGTGCAGTGCCGCGCGCGCGGCCAACAAAACCGACCCGACCATGCCGGTAGCTCCACCGATTACAGCAACACTTCCAAAAGTGCCTTTGTGCGCATTTGCATGACGCTGCGGCAGGTCGCCGTTAAACATTTCCAGCGACAAGCAACAATCATTTTCTTGTTGAACGTTATGCATCAGTCGTCTTTACGGCCGTTCTCTTGGCCCAAATATCTAACAAAGTGATGGTTATTGTCAACGTGACTGGCCCCAAAATAAGGCCTGCTGCGCCAAAAACCAACAGTCCACCAACAACGGACATAAAAGCTAAAACGGTATGAAGTTTTAACCTGTTTCCAACAAATATCGGCCTGAGCAAGTTATCAATCGTACTCACAACGAATACACCCCAAATCGTCAGCATCAATGCACTGCTCGTATTGCCATCTAATGCCAAAAATAGCGCCGCAGGTGCCCAAATAATGGAGGCTCCCAACATTGGCACAATAGCCAGCAAACTCATCACCAAACCCCATAAAAATGGCGCAGGTAAGTCAAGCCACCAAAACATTAGCCCGCCTAATAGTCCTTGCACTGCTGCAATGGCAAAGGTGCCATAAACGGTTGCATGAATGGTGTCGCCAATGCGCCGTATCATGGTGTCCATCTCATTTTCTGAAAGTGGCGATAGCGCTTTGATGGCGGCAAGCGCTAAGCGACGATCACGAATGAAAAAAAACAGCATGTAAAAAATCAAACAGATTCCTAATACTTGATACACTGAACCTTTAACGATGGCTCCTGCAGCGCTACCCAGCCACGTTGTAAAAATTTTAAGCGTGCCGGGTAAATCGACATATTTCTCAACTCTATCAATAATAGGCGCCAGTTGAGGCTGCGCCTCTAGCGAACGCCGCCACTCTCCGGAGTTTATTTTTTGCTCGACTATCTGCGAACCTTTAACTGCCTGAATCACGAGTTGCTGCCCTACAAATAATGTAGGAATGACAACAATCACCCCAATCAATAAAATTGAAATGAATGCTGCCAAACCAGTGCGCTTTAATTTAGCTTCAAGCCAGTTTTGTAGCGGTGTAAATAAAACGGCTAGTGTCAAAGCCCAAGCAACGACAGCCAAAAACGGCAACGCCATTTTGTAACACAAATAAATACCAAGCACGGTTACCATCATGAGAACAAGCGTTTGCACATGGCCAATAGTTCCCCAATCATCGTCTTGTGGTACATCTCGTTCGGTAGATACTATTTCATCCATGTTTAGTTTTCCTCTATCGCATATCGTAATTATTTACGACCTGAATGATTACTTTATACGCCAATTTAACAACATTGGCTGATTGTTTACCTTTCTACTTATTTTTTCTTTTTGCCAAACAAATCATCCACCCAGCCTCCCACCTTAGCGCCCACAGATGTTCCTACGCCAGGCCCCATCACTGCAGTGCCCACTGCTGCACCCGCCATTGTTGCTGCTGTAGGGTATAACTTAGGAGCATCTAATGTGCCCGCAACATTCAAAGGGACTTTTGTACTAATGCCAGCTACTTTAACTTGTGTGTTAATTCGACCAGATAATTCTTTTTTATGAGATATATTGACATTGCCTTCCACAGACAATGTTCCAGATGTAATTTTTAATTTTGAAAACTGATAACTGCTTTTCGCCATCACAAAATAACCAGACAGATGCTCAAAACTTGTTTGACCGCCAGTCGTCCCTTGCTTGATAACATTTGTTGCTGCGGACTGTATATCAACACCGTACAGCACACCTTTTTGAACATCAAAAGAGGCTTCTAAGCGCATTGATTGCATCAAATTTTCTATCGAATTTGCAGATGCAGAGAAAACAGGTTTCGCGGTGACTTGCCCACTTACATGCGTCTTAGAGGATAATATTTTAGCGATTTTTTCCAACTCGACTTGCCTTACATCAAGGCTGCCATTCACCTTCAGCCCCTTTCGCCAATTTATAGCCATTTGGCCGTTCGCTGTACCCCCATAAAGCTTAGCATCCACTTTACTAAATTGAATATCATTTGTTGTCGCTACCGCCAATAGACTTAATTCATCTAGGTTAAATCTTGGTTCATACGGCAAGGTCCAATTTTTAGCACTTGCCACTATAGAATAATTCAAGTTTTCAGGTTTGATCAATGCGCGAAATTTACTGTCCACTGTTGCTAAAGAGGCCTCCAACAACTTACCATTACTGTCTAAATTAACATTTGCATGAAACGGCCCAAAATGCAATTTACCTAAATTTAACTGAGCATTCGTTAAACTAAGTCTACCTACTCTAAATTGAGGCTTTGCATGCGGAGGAGATGACGCTTCCTTAGTAAATTTCATCAGTCGATTAATTGCTTTCTGATTAATAACAAGCGCATCAATCTCGATATCTTTGATTAGATAGGATGATTTAAATATTGAAAAAATATCTGGTGTCAACACCACCCTAGCCAGTTTTAAATCACCTTCAACGCCTACCATTACGTCATTTACATTGATATGTGGCGTTGGCAGCAATCTAAGTTGAATGTTATTGATAGTAACTGGCTCATCAATCTTTGCAGAAAGTTTATTCTCAATCAGTGGAATATAATCATTCAAAGAAATAAAAAATGGCAGAGCGGCTAAAACTGCTAGCAACAGCAAGAAAATAATCCCCGTGAATTTAAGCCACTTCATACTGTTTCTTATCATCTACACTTGAATTAAGGAAGAAGCTTGATTCTATATTAGTATCCAATGACTGGGCGGTAAATTACAAACAGCCCTTTAATCTACTTACTAACGCGGCTTCAAGGTTGACGTAAAAAATTTATTGAAAAGAAAAAGGCTTACATCGCTGCAAGCCTTTTTTATATTGGTGGCCCCCCTGTGAGTCGAACACAGCACCAACGGATTATGAGTACAAGTGAGTGCACACTATCGTCACAGAAAGCTAAAGAATTGTAAGTAATTTTTTGACCGCTCCTGCATCACACGCTGCAAACCGAACCTATGCCGAACCTTTTTGTACAAAATCGCAGTTAGTATTGTCATAAAAATCATTAAAAACAATCAGTTATTACTACCGACCTCCGAACCGAACCCGAGCCGCTGTTGAAGTTTGGGAGTGTGTACCTCTTGGTGTAAAAATATTCTTCTGAGTTGGCATCTTGCTAGAGTAATTTAAGTGCTTATTCATCATACACAGATTCCACTTACCTTTTTCAAGTCTGTTTGTAACGTATTGCTTATAGGAAATGGGATCTTTTGGTGATTTGCACTTGTGACGTTTCTGATTGCAGTAAAAACATGCTGCGACGATGTTACTTTCAGCATCTTTGCCACCATCTTGCTTGGCCTTCAAATGCTCAGCAGTGCACTGAAATGGTTTAGCTTGCTTGATAGTAATTTTGTATTTCTTTGCAAACGCTTCAGGATCATCTGACCACATTGGTAATTCACAATAAATGCAGCGACCTTGTTGAAGGTTGAAAGCTTTGATACGAGATTTGATTAAAGTTGTCGGCATAGCGAGCTCCAATAAATTTAAGGAACCCCACTTGCCTAACATTGAGAACAACATGGGAACCAGTACCAAAGTAGTAGCTGGCCAAAACAGTACGCAAACAATGAGACGCACTGCCTACGATAATATTTAATATTAGACAGAAATGCAACTAACCCATTAAGTTAAATTCACTGCCAAAATAACCCGCTTTTAAGTGAAAGCCAAAAATTTATCAAGAATAAAGCAACATAATGGCGCATTGGAACTACCCGGATGGGCTGAGTATCACCCCTGCGAAAAAGTCACGTATGCGCTCAAGGGCAGCACGAGGGGAGCCAGTTTTGCACTCACCCCGCGCCAAAAAATTCACTTACACCGAAGCTAAAGATGATTTTTTAAATGCCTCTTGGATTATGTCTGAAGCCGTACTTGATGCAGAGTGCAAAGCTTTAGAAGATACGCTTGAGTAGCGCATTGTCGTTTTAGGATCTGAATGGCCAGCCAAAGTTTGGATCTCGTATAGTGATCGCCCACTTGATGCGAGTGCGCTACAGAAGAAATGCCTAGCGTCGTGAATCCTCATTTCTGGCAATTGTGCTTTTTTTCTCAATTTGTCGAAAACTTTGTGAATACTCACGAACGGCTTGTTGGTTTTATAGTTGATAAAAAGATGATCAAATTTATGCTCCGTTTCTAGTTGGTTAATAACATCAAATGCACTTTCGTTGAGAGGCACTGTACGTAAACGCTTCGATTTCGAGTTAATTGCAGGAATACGCCAAATTTTGCGTTCTCGGTCTACCTGATCCCAGGTGGCTGACAGCACCTCATTCAAACGGGCTCCGGTACTCATTAAATAGAGAATGATTAAGCAGACAGAACGACAAGAATCTGTTTTAAGCACTTGCACCAATCTAACAAGCTCCTCCTCACTTAAGTAGCGCTCTTTTTGATTCATTTCAGCTAACATTGCAATACGGCTGACTGGATTTTTCTCCAACATTTCCCAGTCCACCGCCAAGTTCAACATTCTGCGTATCAGTTTAACGTGGTGGTTAGCCGTCGCCGGTGCAAGACCTTCAGCCAAAAGTTCTGCCTGAAAATTTTGAACCTGCATTTTAGTCACCTCATTTAGCCTTTTAGACCCGTACTTTTTAGATATGCGTAAGCGATAAAGCTCTTCATCGCTGTTGACGCTAGTTTAAAAATGACCATATAAGCGCAGTGATGCGCGTTGAATT
>ENA-UOWO01000222-UOWO01000222.1-activated-sludge-metagenome-genome-assembly--contig:-NODE-222-length-84729-cov-10.560172_pt1 | contig 84729 bp, 88 predicted proteins | sample MGYA00238148_ERZ761564 | MGnify/ENA primary metagenome ERZ761564 (study PRJEB28885, sample SAMN05720194) | activated sludge metagenome | isolation source: Anaerobic digester | place: USA...
TCAGTTGGTAGAGCAGGGGATTGAAAATCCCCGTGTCGGCGGTTCGATTCCGTCCTCGGCCACCATTTAATCAAACACTTACGTCAACTCTGCGGCCTTCCGTCGATATTCTGGCACACCGCTGGCACAGGGTACCGCCTTGTTGGCACCTTCGCTATCCCCTGCTTTGCCAGCGAGTGGAAGCGTCTGGCACAAACGGCGTGCTACCGTTTCGCAATGACCGCTCGCCCTCCCGCCGACCCGTTCGCCGCCGATCCTTTTCTGGAAGCGTTCGACCGGTTGCCCGACGCGCAACTGCTGAAAGAACAACAGGTCGCAGCGCTCACGCAGATCTCGGCGGACTGGTTTCAAAAGCGGCGGGCGCAAGGCCGTACGCCGCCCGTATGGGTCTCACCGACGCCGGATCTCGTTCGCTACCCCGTCGGTCCGTTGCGCGCCTGGCTCGCCTCTCTTGGAAGCGAAGCGGCAGCGAGTACCGAGCCCGCCGCACCGCCAGCTGTTCGTCTGGACCCACGCGGGCGTTTGACTCCGAACGAAGTTGCAGCGCTCCAGTTGCCCACGCTCACGGGCGGGCGACGCAAATCCAAGCACCCCTCGTTCTCTTCGTTTCTCGCGATGGGAATGCCCGCAGACGAATGGCTGTTCGAGCTAGCGGGTCCCAACGAACGCCCGGTCGATTTCGTTGCGGCTCTGGAACTCGACCTTCCGGGCGACGGGGAATGCGTGTGGTTGTCGCTGGCGCAGTTCACCGACCGACTCAACAATGCCGTTCCGCTCGATGGCGCCGACGCAGTGAAGAAGGCGATGGAAGGTTTACTGTCCGCCGGTTCCCCTGCGCAACCATACGGCGGCATGCGGGACCGCTGACGCGTTTACAATCGAACTTCGGCGCACGCATTCTGTGCCTTTCTCGCTGCTTGCCTCGCTTCCGATCCAAAGCGGGTCGTTGACCGCGCTGCTCCGGCCCGCGTCCCTCGAATGGGTACTATTGCCTGCGAACAATAGAAGAATGCTGATAACGGAGTCGTTGCCATGACAACATTTTGGCCGAGAGGATCGGAATGGAGGCGATGGGACCTTCATGTCCACACGCCCGCGTCATTTGAGAACCAGTTCGAAAGCTGGGACGACTACCTTGCAGCACTGCGCGAAATAAAGGGTGTTTCAGTTCTAGGCGTCACCGACTACTTTTTCATCGACGGATACAAAAAAATCCGTGAGCTGCATAAGGCTGGCGGTCTACCCAACTTCGAAGCTGTTCTTCCGAATATCGAGCTGCGTTTGGGAACATTCGTTCCGAAGCGGAGTGACGGCACGCAGCTCCGCCGTTTGAACTTTCACATCATCTTTAGTGATGACGTAGAGCCCGATGTTATAGAGCAGCAATTCATTCAAGCTCTCCATTTCCAGATTGAGGGACATCCGGAAGATGACCGTGGCATTCGGAATGTCACACGGCAGGCCTTCGAGGAAGCGGGCCGATTGGTCAAACAACATCAGGCGACGTTTGCGCAAGACTCTGACTTTGTAGCCGGATGTAAAGTCGTCACGTTCGATCTGAACGAAGTCCGCAAGGTCCTCCAGAAGAAGTGCTTCGAGAATAAGTACCTTCTTTTCTTGGCCGCTGAAAACTGGGACCAAATCTCTTGGTCCGGACAGGACTATCTGGTCCGAAAGAATCTCTTGGAAAGTGCTCATGGCCTGTTCTGCGGACAGGCCAACACGATTGCTTGGTGTCTAGGCCGCCATCCAGAGACGAATGAAGACGCGTTCAAAGCCGAGTTCGGGGCACTCAAGCCGTGCCTCCACGGGTCGGACGCGCACGCAATCGCAGATATATGCAAGCCTAAAGACGACAAGTATTGCTGGATCAAGGCGGACCCGACATTCGAGGGACTGCGGCAAATCGTCTATGAACCATCCGACCGGGTGTATATCGGCCCGACTGCGCCGCTCTATCATGATGAAGCCCGCGTTCTCCAAAGCATCGCCTTGTCGAATGCGGATGGTTGGTTTGATGATCTAGAGATCCCGCTTAACTCCGGACTCGTGTCCATCATCGGACAGAAAGGGTCTGGGAAGTCGGCCCTGGCGGAGATCGTTGCGCATGCTGCCGATAGCTGGAACACGGAGGAAGCCGCAAGCTTTCTACGTCGTGCCGGCTCCTATCTTGATAACGTGATGGTAAAGCTCACTTGGGCGGACGGCACGTTCACGGAAGTCCTGCTTGGCGACGATCAATCGGGCGAACGCCGCGTGCGTTACCTTTCGCAGAAATTCGTGGACCGGCTGTGCGCGGAAGACCGCGTGGGTGACGAACTCATCCGCGAAATCGAGGCCGTAATCTTCGCCTGCACCGATCCGACCCGGACAATGAATGCATCCGACTTCGCGGAGCTTCGTGCGGTCAGCACCGACGGCATTCAAAGGGAGGCCCAACGCCTGCAAGAAGACATCATGAGGCTGATCCGAGAGGAAAGCGCCTTGCGCGAAAACGCGAAGAAGCTCTCGGAGAAGAAGACTCGCATCAAGACGTTGCAGGAGGAAGAAGCGGGACTTATCAAGCAAATGCCGAAGCCCGCGACGGAAGAGGAGAAGAAGCTTCAGGATGAGATTCAGGGCCGCCGCAACCAGTTGACTGCAATCCAGCAAGGCATCGCGGCCGACAGAACCCAACTGCAAAAGTTGACGGACATCAGGACGCGCGTTTCGGCATTCAGGTCGCAGATCTCGCGCTTCACATCCGAGGTCGACGGTTTAACCGAGGATGCGGGTATACCGGACGCAGATAAGGATGCATTTCATCCGGCATTTGCCAAAGATACGGAAGGCCCTCTTGCGCGTAGGAAGGCCTCTCTGGACGCGGAGATCAAGAAGAAAGAAGGCACGGTCGAGCAGCCTACGGAAGGCACGCTCCGGTGGCTGGAGACGCAGATCAAGAAGCTCACCGAAAAAGAATCCGTGGACAAGGCTCGGCACGAACGGCTCAAGACGATTCAGACGCGCATTGCCGCTATCGCGGTCGAGGTAAAGCGAACCTTAGAAGAGGTAGACCAGATTGAGGGACCGGACAAGCTTCGCATGGCAGCGGCGTACAAAGGCCGGCTTGATGCCTATGTCGCCTACTTCGGCATTCTCCTGGAAGAGCAGAAGACGCTGGAAGAGCTATACGAGCCAGTTAAAGCACGGTTGGCAGAGGAATCAGGCACTGCACAAGGTTTGGAATTTACAATCCGATGGCGCGCGGATATGTCTGCATGGCTCAAGCGTGGTGGCAGTCTCTTCGACCAGCGAAAGACCCTTCCCTTCGGAACGTTCAGTGACCTCTCTAAGGCGGCACACCAGATGCTTGCCACTGCTTGGACGTCAGGGAATCCGGATGCGATCCGTGTGGCTCATGAACAGTTTCTGGAAGAGTTCAAGAAGGAACTAAAACCTAAAGACTACCTGCGGTCCGATGCGACCCATCAAGCATTGATCGAGTGGCTATACGACGTGTCGCACATCACGCTGAGCTATGGATTGAAATACAACGGAGCCGACCTTGAAAAGCTTTCGCCTGGCACGAAAGGAATCGTGCTGCTCATTCTTTATCTGGGGCTGGATACTGTCGATACACGCCCGCTGATTGTCGATCAGCCGGACGAGAACCTTGATAACGAATCCATCTATAAGCTGCTGACACATTATTTCAGGGACGCGAAGAAGCGTCGCCAAATCATCCTCATCACGCATAACCCAAACCTTGTCGTGAATGCGGATTCGGAGCAGGTCGTCATTGCTACGTGCGTACGTCGCGATGACGGACTTCCGCACATCAGCTACATATCCGGCTCGCTGGAGAACACGGCAGAAGACGGCAACGGTATTCGGGAACAAACTTGCCGCATTCTCGAAGGCGGCACTGATGCGTTCAGGAAACGCGAATTGAGATATTCGCTACCTTCTAACGTGGCCGGCGCGGGGAGTGCGCGTGCGCATGGAGGATGATCCCTTCCGTTACTCGCACATGCCGCGTGCGCTTGCGTGCGAGTTCCTAGCCATCTTTTCGCGTATGGAGTATGCCCTCAAGGCGACACCACCCTATGTCGCCGGCGATGAGAATCGCGCTGAGGCACTGTGGGACCGATTTGCGAACGCAATCGACGCGGCGTTTGGCGCGATTCCGCAAGACGACGCAGAGTTTTGGGAGGCGGTGAATTTTCTCCTTAGCTATCCGCCGCGCAAGCAAGTGCTCCGGGACGGTGCGCTTACGTTCAAGGATCAGGTTATCGACACGAACCAGAAGCAAGCGCAGCAGACGTTGCTCATGGTCCGCACGATTCGAAACAACCTTTTTCATGGCGGCAAGCACTACCCGGATGGCGAGCAAGAACCCGGGCGAAGCGAGCGACTTGTCCGATTGTCGCTCTGTATTCTCAAACATGTGGTCGCGCTCGACGAAGCAGTGCGGCAGCGATACGGCCGCTAAAGATGCGCTTACCTAGAAGTAGAAGTGGCAGAGTCAGACTTGTGCTTGTCGGTTGCCGGATGCTTTAGTCAGATCGATAACTTCTCGCTGATCGACGGTAGCCCAATGGTCGCGCGTAGTGCGCTTCTGCTGGTCATCGTGGCCGTACTTCCATTCGCTCCCCCGCTTTCCGCATGAACCCACGCGCCGCTCCGGGCGATTTTTTCGCGCGGCCGTTTGAAACGTAAAAGCCCGGAAACCCTTGTGTCATGCGGGTTTCCGGGCGCGATCTAGACACAAGCGGGGTGCATGGGAACGTGAAGTGAACCCACTTCACGGAGAGAGCCATGCTCAACCGCACCCTTCTGTTTGCCTGCCTGGCGTTCGCGTCGGCTTCCTTCACTTCAGCGTCGTGCGCACAGGACGCGCCGCCCACCAATCTCGGCCCCGGCGGGCTGTCGTGTCCATCCTCCACCTCATGCAGCGAACCCACCGGCATAGGCAACACCATCGTCGGCGACTTCGGCTACTACGCCTCGGACACCATCGTCGATCTCAACACCGAGCCCGGCTTCGCACTCGGTCAAACCGACATCATCGGCACTCAAAATTTCATCACGGCTAAGAACAGCCGCAACGTGATCGTTGGCCACGGCAACACGGCGTACGGACTGCTCGGCAACCTTGGAATCTATGGGGATGCCAACACGGTCACCACGGACGATGCCAACGTCTCCATCGTGGGCAACGGCAACAATGTTTCCGGCTCTCAGGGTGAGAACCTCGGCCTGACGATTACCGGCTCCGGCAACACCGTCAACGCGTCGAGCGGAACGGTCGCGGGCGTCGGCAACAGCATCGACAACATGACTCGCGGGACCGTGGACGGATACTTCAATTCCGTCACCAACTCGTCCGACTCGCAAGTGGTCGGCAACGGCAACACCGTTTCCGGTGATCAGAACATCACGGTTGGCAACGGCAATACCAACCAAGCAAACGGCGGAGTCGTTGTGGGTAGCCACTCGGGCCTTGGTGCCGATGCGACGAACAGCGTAGTGCTGGGCAACGACACCTACACCGACCGCTCGGACACCGTCGACGTCGGCGGCCGAAGCATCTCCAACGTCGCACCGGGTACATACGGTACGGACGCGGTCAACCTTGACCAGATGCAGGGCGGCGATCTCCGCACGCTGTTCCAGGCTAACGCTTACACCGACCTGCGTTTCAACCAGCTCGGACGTCGCATCAACCGCTCCGGTGCCGCGGCGGGCGCACTCGGCATCGTTGCGGCCAACGCGGCGGCAATTCCTGGCGACAGCAAGTTCAGCGCCGGATTTGCGAACTACAACGGAGAGTCGGCCGCCAGTGTCGCTTACCAGCGCATCTTTGGGCACCGCAAGAACGTAGCCTTGACAGTCGGCGCGTCATTCGCATCCGGCGAACGGATGGTCGGTGCTGCCATTGGCTTCGGGTGGTAAGGAGAACGCCATGACGACCTCGACCGCACGCAACACCCGACCGCGCAAGTCGCTGGATCAGCGCCGGGATGAACTCCTGGCTCGGCTCCACGCGCTCGACAAGCGAAAGTCTCACGAAGAGAAGCGCGACACGCAACGACTCAAGCTGCGCCTCGGCAGCGCGGCGATGGAGGCTGGTTTCACGGCCGATTGGACCGATGCGCAGCTCGGACGCGCGTTCGCCGCCGCGATGAAGGCGCACGACGCGCCGAAGGCCACGGCTCCGGTCGCGCCGCCGAAAGCGCTGGAAGCTCCTGCCACCAAGGCGAGCGCACCGGGTGTTCCTGTGGTGAAGCCCGCGGTTGTGCCCAGGAGCCCAGACACCCGCGTTTGATGTGTTTCGAGGCACCCATTCCGCCCTTCTCTCCGGGGGTCGGCAGTCAGGGAGTGGGTGCCTCACCTTTCATCTGTTGGCCATCGCATGGCTACAATCCTCATGAAGGCAACCGGGGAAATCGCGATGCGCAGGTTCAGGAACGACGACGAGAAATATCTGGCATGGGTGGCCGGTCATCCGAACGGCTTCATCGTCAACGTCGATGTAGCGCAAACGGTTGCGAACTACCCCATGGTCCACTCGGCCGCGCACAAGCTCCTGACCTCGGAGAAGATCGGCGGGTTCACTACGGGCGACTATGAAAAGGTGTGCTCGGAGGACTTGGCGGAACTCGAAGAATGGTCGAAGGAAAACCATGGCAAGCGCCTGACGTTCTGCCAATCGCCGGCATGCGCCACGGCGCTGAAAGCGGCGGCGATGTCGGATGAAGACATGGAAACGCTGTGGTCGTGAGTGCGCTGGCGGTACTTTGCTGCTGGTTCAGCGGAATGCCTTCGTTGGAATCTCCGGGAACAGGAGCATCGCAAGGTCCACGTACCGACCGTCGAAGGCGTAGGTCGGATCGTTTCGTAGTTTTGCGCGATAGGCCTCGACCTTCACACTGAACCGATTCTTGCCGACATCCTCTTGTTTGAACGCATCAACACGACCGAACGCTTTCAGCGCGTGGTGGAACAGCAAAAGGAAGCCCTTCCTCCGGTCGTGAAGGTAGTGCGCTTTCTCGACCATGCTTCGATGGCGCGAGCCGATGACCTTCCAATGCTTGACGGAATACAGCATGTCGAGTAGCTGCTGAAATCCATCGAGGCTCGACCATTCCGGCACCTCAATGCCTCGCTCATGTAGTTCCTTGCGCAGTAGCAACCACGCCGTCTGATCGCTGACGCTCTCCAACCAGTGTGCCTCGAAGCGCTGGCGTAGATCGATGTCAGCAGCATGGAGGATGGCTTTTGCACGTTCCGCATCGTAGTTAAAGTAGAACGCACGAGGCGCACCGCTGGCGGCTACGTCGAATTGAAGTTCGCTGAAATAAACCACGCTCCGGCGTTCGATGTCCCGGACATGCCCAGCGTCCGGGATAGGTTCAAGCCATACGCACTCCAGTGCAAAACGACTCTCCGCCTTAGTAAGTGCCACCGTCTCATCGGTCAACCGAAATACATTGCGGTTGTTGGCATAGAAGATGTCGTCTTCGGCTTGGCGAAAATCATTGATGTTCAAATCTCGGAAAAGCCAGACCAAAGCAGCATCGTTCTGGGCGTAAAACTTCATCCGTTCCGCGATGACGTGAATGAATGTGGTGGACAGCTGCGCCTCGAATGCAATCCGCTGTCCGCCTGCGTTCGTTTGGACGTCGGGCTGACGCCACCGTTGCCCGCCCGCGTCGACGAAGCGAGTCTCCGCTTTCGTATCTGAAAACGCCGGATCGGCAGCCAGGCTCTCCAGCAGGCGCTCCTTGAATCGCTTGTGCTCCCAACCTTCCTTCTGGTGGTTGAACTTCAATGCGCAAATGGCGCGTTCGCCCAGGCCAGAGGTACCACTGCATTCACCCGTCTCGTATCGATGCTTGAAGTAGAAGCGAGTGGGCTCCCGAACACGCACCGGCACGGATGCCAAGGTCATGGGCTCCCCACACCTCGGGCACACGTACCGTGCCACACCTTCGGCCAAAGACAGACGAAGTGCCATGCGCTTGGACACCACATCGCCGTAGTCGGAATCGCCAAGGAACGTGCGCAGATCAATCCATGCGCCAGATTCCCGGTCGAGAACAAACGGGTTGGACTGCTGATGCGCTGGAACAGGGGCACCGAAAGCCTGGGGCACATGATTCTCGCGATTGACCTCTCGGGCTTCGCGGCCTGGCGTCGCTCGCTCGATAGGTGTCGTCATCATCCCTGGCGGCTTTTTACGAATCGACGTGTCGCATCGGTTCGGGTGATTCTGTAGGCGGTGAATGGATGTGAATCGAGCGTGTCGATGCAATCCACGATTCGCCGTCGAATCAAATAGCGCGCGGCGGCATTCAGCCTCCTCGCCGGCCATCCGATGCGCTCCGCAATGGCTGCGAGTTGCGCGGGAAAGTCGGGCGAGTTGATCATCGCGGCGGCCACGACCAACGCATCGTCGGCAGGTTTCCAAGGCATCCAATACCCATCGAACTCCGCGAACAGGTCGCATTCGGGTCGAACGGTTCCGAACGTCTCCTTGACCATGCCGCTCAACTCGTGGATGGCATCGTCCAAGTCGTCTTCGGTCAGTCCCGTCTTCTCTCGCAGTTCATCCGCGTCCATCTGCGGATCGAAGCCTACTCCGTGTTCCGATGCTTCGACAAAAAAGCGCGCGATCGCCGTCGCGGCGGGAGAATAGCCCGTCGGCGTCGCAACTCGAACAGCCTCGGGAGCATTGCCCAACGGCGGCTTTACGCTGATTCCGTGGATGTCGTTGATGACCTGCTGGATCTCCGCGGCCTGCTCGTCGATCTGCGGCGATTTGAGCCCGCTAAGAAGCGGCGGAAGTCGCGACGCCTCGATTTGATGTCGAAGAGGAATCAACGAACATTCGTTCCTGAGCTTGCGTACGAAAGCCGCATCCAGTTCCGCATTGACCCACGGCTTGTCGATGGACGCGGGAGTGAGGAGCACGACAAAGTGGGTGCAATCACCAAGTCCCTGGTCAATCCGCTGTCGCAGGCTGTCTCCCGCCTTGATTTCCCACTGGTCCCACCACGTATCGATGCCTGCCGCCATCAGCGCCTCGGCGATCCGCCGCGCCAACACAGCGTCTGCTGTGGTGTAACTTAAAAACACCTTCTGTGCTTTCTTCGCCGTGGGCACGAAACTTACTCCTTCGGCCTCAACGCCCAGCCGTTGCTTCACGAGATCCAACAACTCCGGTGAGCCTTCGATTTTCAGGCTCAACGCGTCCAGACTGTTGCCTTGAACAATCAGCGTCGGGAACTCACCAGTCTCGGGATGTCGGATAGCACCAACGACTTCATGAAAATGCTTTTTGATCTGCTCAACGGCCGCGTCCATCACTGCCTTTTGTAAGTCCATCGCTGCCCCTTGCATGGCCCATACCGAGAACGACCAGAATAGCCCAGACCACGCGTCCACGATGTATCAGGCAGCCGTCTCGCAGGGTGAGACAACCTTTCTCTACATCCCAATCCCCAGCTTCACTTTCACCTTCGGCTTCAGCTCGCGCTTTGGCGCCTGGTGCTGCGGGCGGATGCGATCCTTCAACATCCGGAACAGGTGCGCGGCCTTGTCGCGGAAAGTCGGATCGCGCGGCGGTGTGGGCGCTGGCACCGGCTTGCGCGCTTCCAACGCGTTGGCTTTCATCCGGTCCGTGCCCATGCGCTCGCCCAGGAAGGAGGGATCGAGGTCCGCATCCGCCCCATAGAGCTTGTAGACGCCCTTGGTACGCGTAAATGCCACAAGGGAAAGCTGGCGGTCGGTCATGCCCGTATCGGCCAGGTGGTACACCTTCTCCTTGCCTTGGCCTTGCGCCTTGTGGACCGTCGAGGCGTACGCCGGCTGCAGGTTCTTGTAGTCGGCGGGCACGACGCACACGCGTCGGCCTTCGTCGCCCTTCACGTCGCTTTCCAGACGCACGTTCATGGTGAGCCGGCCCTTCGCATCGGTCCCAAAGGATTCAACGATGCCGGTGTGCCCGTTCACCACATTCAAATCGCGGTCCTTCTTCCCGAACCGCACCCGATCCCTCGTCGAGACGGCCATCGTGCCGGCTTCGCCGCGGTCGAGCACGGCGAACGTGTGTTCCACGGTGCCGAGCTGATTCGCCTTTTTCATCCCATCGCGCACGGCAAAATTCAGGGCCCGCACGTCGGACCGCTTGCCGGCGATGATGAGTTTTTCGCGAGCGGGCGTTTGGTCGTTCAAGTAGTCGGCGACCAGCGCCTTCATCGCGTCCTTCTGCGAGCCGTACGCTTCGATCTGGTTATTCGCCTTGAGGCGTTTCAACACCGCGCCGCCCAAGGCTTGGTTCTGCGCCCGCGAGCGCAGGGCATCGCCGCCATCCGCGTAGAACGCGTGGGCAGTGTCGCGGTCGGTCTGCGAGCGCTGCCGACGGATGTCGGTGAGCGAGCGCTCGCCCACGGCGTCGATGGCGAGGCGAAAGGGGCTGCCGGCATCCACGGGCGCAAGTTGTCGGAGGTCTCCTTGCAGAATTAGCTTTCCGTTGGCGCGGTCGACGTGTTCCTGGAGGCGTGCAACGGTTTGAAGTCCGGCCATCCCCGCTTCATCAAGCACGATCACGCTTCTCGGCGTTAGTTTCAGCTTGCCGCGATCGAGCTGGCCGATGAGGGATTTCGTGGAGAACGATTTGATGCCGCTCTCAGCTTCGAGTTTCTTCGCCGCATCCCAGCCAACCGCCGCGCCGATGATGCTCCGCCCGTCCACTTGCATTACGCCTACCCATGCACGGGCCACGAATGTTTTGCCGGTCCCGGCTCGGCCCTGGATGGCTGCGAGGCCTCCGGTCTCCTGCGTGATCCAGTTCACCGCTTTCCTCTGTTCCGTCGTCAGCGTGAAGCCGCGCTCTTTCTCGTACGCCGCCACCGCCGCATCGACCGTGTTCTTGTCGACGTGAACGCCGGTGTCGTGCTGGCGTGCCTTCGCGCGGTCCACCACGGACTGCTCCAGGGCGAGCACGTCCTTGGACGCGTAGCGGTCGGCCGTGTGCCGGCGCGCGAGCGTGCGGCCTTTGTCGTCGATGTGGATGGGCTCGGGCGCGACGGCTTCGATGCCTGCGCGTTTCACGAAGTCGTCGGCTTCGCGCAGGATTTCCTTGGGGCTCATGCGCCCGAGGTGTTCGAGCGCCAAACGCTCGACCAGCGCTTCCTTTGTGAAGATGCTTTCCTTCTCGTGGAGCGCTTGGAGAATCTTCTCGTCGCTGACGCGTTCGCCCAGAATATTGTCCCGACCCTTCAGTTCCTCCGTCGTTCGGAACATCGTCCGATCGTCCTGACGCATCCGGTCGAGCGTGGCGGTCCACATGGCCGTCAGCTCGTCGTACGTCGGTTCGTCCTTGCTCTTTCGTGTCGCGAGGCACGCCTGCTGCGCCGTGCCTCCGTGTTCTTGCTGGTACGCCAGGATGTCCGCCCGCCGCTTCGAGAATGCATCGCGCGTCTCTTCCGAGACGCCTACGATTCGGAGGTAGACCTTTCCGTTCTCCATGCCTTCGGCGTCGAGGTCGACTTTCTTTTCGATGCCGTAGCCGAGTTTCTGTAGGTTATGGGCCAAGGCAGCGCGGTACAGCGCTCCCGCTGCCATTTTGTTCCTGTAGAGCTCCACCGCGTCGTACGTGCCCCACTTGCCGTCGTCGCCCTGCGCGATGCCGAAGCAAAGTGCATGGGTGTGGAGCTGAGGGTCCCACTCCCGCCCGTCGCTCTCGGTATCCGTGTGTTCCCTCCCGCTCGCATGAAGGTGTTTCGAGACGACCAGGCCGCGTACGCCGATGACGTCCTTGCCCGCCTTCCCCCGTCGCGTCTCGACCTTATCCTGCAGGTAGCTGAGTGCTTCGTCGACGGCGCGATCGTGCGCATCGCGAAGCCGATCCCGTTCTTCCGGCGAGGCGGCGGCGAACACAACAGACAGCGTTTTCTCCGAAGAAAAGGTGAGATCGAAACCAACGCGGTGTCCGCCTTCCCACTCACCGCGCGTGTTGCCGTCGGCGTCGAGCAAGGTATTGCCGTTGTCGTCCTTGCGCTCTACCCACTTCGGTTTCTCGCCCGCGTTGCGGCAGAGTTTCGTGGTGCCGTCCGGCGCAAAGCCCTGGGCGAGCGCATCCATGGTTGCTTCGTCGACCACCTGACCCGACAAGCCGAGATCGTCCGCACCACGGCCCCACCACGACGAAGCGGCGACGGTCTGCCCATCCCGGTCCCGAAAATATTCCGTGGCTTTCAGATACCCAATGATGTCGGCTCCGCTTTTGGACGACGTTCCGCGAGCGGTTAGGGCGGTGATGGTCAGCATTGGTTTCTCCGGGGCTCACCCTCTTTGTACCGTGCACCCGCACTCTGTCTAGATCAGGCCGCGCGTTCCGCATCCAGCGGGTCGCTGGCGATGCGGTGGTCCTTGGCAATCCGCGCCGCCAACGCGGCGATGGCCGCCGTGGTGGGTGTGTCCCTTTCCGCCTCTGTCTCAGGTCCTTGCTTCGGCTCGTGCGCTGTTGCGTCGCTCTTCGCCGCTGGGCGCACCGGTCGGGTCCACGCCGCCGGTTTGAACGGCATCAACGGCGCGCGCTCGATGCCGGGGAAGTCGAGCATCAGCGCATCGCCGCCCAGCGACACCAGCGCGCGGATGGCGTAGTCGTGCGGCCAGTCTTTGCGTTTGGCTTTCTGGACGCCCAGCGCGGACGAAAGGATCGAAGGGTCCACAACGGCGCGGGTTTCCTCGTGCACCGCAACGGAGGCCGACGCGCCGCCAGAGCTGGAGCCTTGGGAAACAGCGGTCAGGGCCAAGCGCTGACGCCCGAAGAGGCCCGCGACCTGCTCCCGGTCTTCGCCCATCTGCATGCGGCAGACGATGTGCGTTCCGACCATCGAGGAAAGCGCCTGCGCTTTATTGGGGCCGATGGCGTCGCGCAGTTGCGCCAGCGACTGCAAGCCGGCGAACACGCACACGCCTTTGCTTCGGCCTTTGTCGATGAGCGCGGACACGTCGACGCGCAGCGAAGGAAGTTCGTCCAAGAAGAACAGGAGCGATCGGCCGTCTTCGTTATCTGGAAAATCCGGCGAAAGAACCATGCTCTCCATCAAACGCACCATTGCGCCGATGTACGCACTGGTGAGCGCCGCATCCGGTCCGGCTTGCACGATGATCTGTTTGCGGCCTCGGAAATCGTCTCGGAGCCAGTGGCGCAGCGAAACGGATTTGCGCCTCTCGTTGTTGTTGCCAAACCCCCTGGCAAGCTCATCGATCGACTTCGTGAAGGCGGCGAGCGTCGCCATGACGCTGGCCGTCGCGGTCGAATCCTCGCTGGCGATCAGTGAGGATGCCTTGGGATAGTGCTCGGCGAGCGTCGCGGCGAATGCGGCGCGATCGGCGGCCAAGCGGTCAGCGAGGTCTTTCCAACCCCACGACCTTCCCTGTGTGTTCTGAAGGGAACGCACCGCACCGATCATCAACTGCTGCGCCGCGATGGAAAAATAGCGGTTCGCGCCTTCACCTTCCGGAATGAATGCCTGTGCCAGCGTCGCGGCCTGGCTTGGTGTGCGCACATCCGCGCCGATGTCCCACACCCGGCTTTCCGCGTGCCAGGGCGACACTAGTGCAGCACGCGGAAAGCGCGCGGTGAAGTCGCCCTTCACGTCGTAGATGAAACATTTGTGGTCCGCATCCATGGCTTGCTGGATGATGGGCGTCAGGATCACGGTCTTTCCCGATCCCACCGAACCGTAAATCAGCATGTGCCGGGTCCACCGCAACTTCGGCAGGTCGAGCGCCGGATGCAGGCGCAGGAATCCGGTCTTGCTTTTGCCGCGCTCCTTCGCAGCTTCCCGTTGCGCCTCGGCAACGGCTTCCTTCCCTTCCAGCAGTCGCGGCCCGCTGACGTGGCGCAAGCGCACCTGGGGCTTCAATGCGGCGACGAAGGCCCAGCCGCCCAACGCCAGGGCGCCGCCGACCATCAGGCCGACGCGAGTTGACACAGAAAAAGGAGCATCGAGCACCGCGCGCCCGTGAAGCACGGCAGCGAACAGGCGGCCGGTCGACACCGGGCACGCACCCAGGAAGGGTACTGTCCGCGCCAGTGCAAAGCCGATGGCCGTATAGACGGTCGCGCCCACGAAGCCCCCAAGCCAGCACGCCTCATCCCAGCGGCGAACCGGCACGCTGGGCGGGAGGGTGGCGGGCGGTGGCCCGAAGCAATCGTGGACGGGCGGATGGTTCACAACCGCACGCGTCTGGGCTTGTCAGGTTTTGGGTCGGGTGCGCCCAGGTCCTCGCGCGGTGCTCGATTCATAGGGTCATTCGAAAGACGAATGGATGAGGGCGGTTCGGGGACAGTTTCGGGAGGGCGTGCGGCGTCGAGGGTGGCGGCGAGTGATCGGGCTTGCTCGGTGGCGCGGATAAGGTTCCCCGCTTCGGTATCACCGGCAATCTCAAGCGCGGTTCGTCCGCTGCTGGAATCCCTTGCGTTCAGGTCCGCCCCACGGTCGAGCAGCAGCGCGACCGTTTCAATTTGGTCGCATTCCTCCAAGTGAGGCGCAACATTCTCTGCGGAACGGAGGGCCGCCAGAAGAAGAGGGGTATACCCCCACTCGTTCCGCGCTTCCACGTCCGCTCCGCGGTCGAGCAGCAAGGCAACGGTTTCGCTCGTGAAGGCCAAGTGAATCGGGCTATTGCCCCACTTGTCCCGCGCTTCCACGTCTGCGCCAGCATCAATCGACGCGCGCATGCCTTGCGTGTCGTCGGCTTCAACAGCCTTAAACAAATCTTCAGTTGATGTGTTCATTGTGAATCCCCTGTCGTTGTGGAACGGAGTGTTATCCCTGATAGGGAACCAGAAAGAATCTGAAAAGGTGATCGCGCTTCCATGCCTTCTCCAGCGCGGCGGACAACGCATCCATCCGCTGCCAATGCCCAGCGGGATCGCTCGCGTAGGATTCGCCGTTCACCCCGCGCCGCTCGATGGCCAGCGCGTCGTACACGCAGGCCGCCAGCGTTCGTGCGCCGCGTTCACTGACCGAACCGCAATCCACGGCGAACGCCAACAGCTTTTCGCAGCGGCGCACCGCGCGGTCCCGGTCTGAACGAAACGTGTCGCGGTCGGCCAGGTGGTCGTGCCACTGGCATTCCCGTTCGGCCAAGCACGCGCGCCGCGCGCTCTTGATGAGCGCATCGCGCAGCACTGGGCGTTGGGCGTCGGTCAACCGACCCATGCGATCCCCCAAGTCGTTGCCGCATGCGTCGTGCTTGCCCAGGGCGATGCTTCTTTCTTGCACGCGCGCTCGGGCGTCGGCTCATGCGTACAACCGAGCGACGCCGACGAGGCGAGCGAAGGCACCGGGCCATCGATCCAGACCAGCGAACCTTTCAACGCGCCCTCGCGGTCCAGGAGTGTGAAATCTTCCGGGTTGATTGCGGGACAACCGAGCGACCGACCCACTGAACCGTCCTCGCGCACATACGGCGCAGGATGAAGAACAACGGCACGTTCGCGGGCCGTATCGTTGAAACCGGGAGTGAGGCCGTCGAGGCGATAGGATTTGCCGTGAACGCCGATATACGGCTCGGCGACACGATAGAGCCCCAAGCTTGTGGTGCCGCTCTCCGGCCGATTGCTGAAGCGATCGGCGTGCCCCGTCTTGCCGGGGTCGGAACCGGCACCGTGTGCGACCCTTGTTTTTTCGATGAGGGTCGGCTGCGTCGGATCGGACATATCGAACACGAAGAGGCGCGATGTCGACGACGGCTGACTCATGTCGGCGACAAGCAAATGATTCGCCTGCTCACCACGCTCCGCAGCGCACGTGTATGCGGTTGCCGCGCGTTGCGCAACGGCTGGGTCGAGGTGCGGCGCGGCGGTGGTGAGGTCGGGCGTGATCATCGTGGTGTTCCCCTGTGTTGGTGAAGGTTTTACGGCTTGAACTTGCGCGCCCGTTCCGGTTGAGGATCGGCTTCGCCCAGGCTTTCGCGCGGCGCTCGATCCATTGGGCCTTTCTGAAGCCGTGGCGCATTGGGGTCCATGGCGCCCCCGTGCTTCGCCGGGAAGCCCAGCCCGACGAACAGCGGTTCACGGGCGATGTGCTTTCCAATGCTTCCACCTTCGCCATCGCCGCCTGCTTCGCCATTGCCGCCATCGCCCGCGGGCTTCGAGCGACGATCGGCGATGCGGTCTTTGATGCCTTCCTGGATGGAAGCCGGCAGGGGCACGATCGAAGCCGTCATCTCCTTCGTGGCGGGTGCGTCCACGTCGTGGGTCGCGGGTTGTGCCACAGACGCAGGGGTGGAACGGCGCGCAGCAATGCGGCGAGCCAGTGCGCCGTCGTCGTCTGGGGTGATGCTTGGGGTTGCGTCGGACATGGAGAACTCCTAGTGGGTGGTGGTTGGAAGGGATCAGGGTTTCGTCGTCGCAGAGCCCGCGTAGCCGCGCGGACCGAACATCGCGTCGGCGTCGAACCCGGGCAGGGACTCCGGCGTTTTGGTCAACTCGTCGCGCAGCGCTTCCGACGTGCGCACACGCGCCGCTGTGCTTGTTCCGTTGGGTTCGGCGGTGCGAATCGCGGGGGCGTCGCCGACGGGTTCAAGTGTCGCGTCACGCTGTTCGTCGTCGCCGAGGAGTTCGCGGGGAAGCTCAAACATCGGTTCGAGACGGATCACGTCGCGCCGCTTGACGCCGCCGCGTTGAACCTGGGCGACGGCGCAAAACTTTTCACCCGCGGGGTAGGCGGCCCAGTCCGAGTCCAGCAACAGCGGCTGCATCTTGAAATCGGCGGCCGTCGTTCCGTTCGTGGTGAGCGCGAGCTTGTCGAGCGACAAGCCTTCCGCACTGCCATGCCGCATGAGTCCCTTGCCGCGGTGAAGCACCGAAGTGCCGCCCGCCCCTTGGCGCGCCAGCATGCGGAAGAGCCGTACGCCTTCGTGGCTCGGATCGTTCATTGGCGACTCGCTGGCGAGGCGCGCGTTTTGCTCGTAGGCGACATGGCCACCGCTCGCGAGCGGTACCAAGCTCATCGTTTGGCCCAGCCGATGCTGAACCCATTGCATCGTGAGGGGGCTTGAGTCGAGCGAAGCGAACGACTGGAAACTGTTCAGGAAGCCATTGGCTTCGTGCTGTCCCCCGAGGCGCAAAATGTAGCTTTCAACTTCTTGCGTCGCATACACGCAGATTGCACCGAGCGAGCGCCCCATTCTCAACATGGACGAGTCGCCCGAACCGGAGCCAACGATGGCATGCGCCTCGTCAATGAGGAACATGACACTGGTCTCTCCTTTCTTTTTCCAGTCGTAGAAAGCACGGCGACGAATGTGGACAAAGAGCCGCTGCTTTACGAGCGCTTGGACCAAGGCCCCACCGGGACCCACCATTTCGTCAGGCGTGTTGATTCCGCACGACCCACCAAAGAAAACGCGGTCGAGACTCACGCCAAATTCGCAGTGTGCCCACGGCAACAGCAACTCGTGACTCATCGCAGGCGTCATCCAACCCAGCAGGGTCAACCAAATGTTGGCGCGGGTTTCACCATCCATGGTCGGCATCGTCAGCTGAAGGTATTGAATGGCATCGCGCAGCAGGCCGATGCGCTTGGCGTTGGCATGGTTCTGCATGACCGCGGCGATGTGCCCTTTCATTTGCTCGTCAATTTCCTTGCTTCCCCGCTGCGCCCTCTCACCGATGTTGGACAAATCGTGCAGCGTCCAACGCCAGTTCCGCTCGCCATCGCGACCGACCGCTGCAATGTCGATGTCCACCAAGGCACGAAGGAATACGGCGAAGTGCCTGAGCATCTCGCCCGCCGCTGTTGAGAAAAACTTACCCGTCCCGCTCTCCGAAATCGGCGCGTTGACCGATTTGAATGCGAGCACCACGTCGGTCGGCGAAAGCCCTTGGAGCAAACCAAGATTTACTTTCCCCGGCTCAACAAGCAGATAGTCTTTCAAGCCGCGGAAGTCCCCGGCCAACGATCCCTTACCGTCCAAGACGACGAGACCCCCGGTCGCAACGAAGCGATCGATGGCCCCTGCGGCCAGCTGTCGCGATGTCTCAGTGCTCCACCCGAGATAGCCGGCCGCGATCGGCCGAAGCAAACAACTGGTCTTGCCGGTGCCGGTTGAACCGAAAACGGCGAAATGGGTGTCGAGATCCGCCACCGTCAGTCCGAAGGCCAGTCCTTCATCCGGTGAGTAAGGATCTTGCTTGGCGGTGAATACACCGCGAGCCGTACCGATTCGCACGAACTGCGTGGAATCTTGTTTTGCGCGTTCGGCTTGCGATGCACGCGCATCGATGTGCGTGTTGGTCAGCGGGGCAACGGACGCAATGGTGGCGCGGTTGCCTTGATTCGCCAGAGCCAGGTCGCGCGAGAACCAACGCACGAATGCAAAACCCAGCGGTACGGCGCACGCAATAGCCCACCAGATGGCACCGGCAAGCCCCGGCGAAAACCGAGCGAGGACCAGATCGGCACCGCCGACCACCGCGAGCACCGCAACGACGATCGATGCGACGTGCCACAAAGGGTTGCGGCTGAAGAAACCGCCTGCGGTGCCGAGCAACAAGACGGGGGCAACGAACGCTGCGGGCAGTAGGCCAGCGGCCGCTCCGTACAGCGGACTGACACCGCCCAAGATCGGAAGCACCACACCAAAGGCCAATGCAGCCAGAGTGACGACCACACCGACCGCCGACGCAATCAGAAGCGAGGTCGCTGAAATGGCGAGCGCGAGCAGCACCTGGCCCCCCAACCCAAACATGGTCGCCAGCGGATACAAGGCAGCGAGAACAGGCAAAGCGGATAGCAACAAGGGGACGGCTGGACTGTCGGAGCCCTGCTGCATTTCGGAGTCGAGCAAGAGGCCCGACACACGGAAGCCGTCGCGCGTCAGCATGTAGCGACCGCGTACGTCCCGAAGATCGGGCTTCACGTCCTTGCCGCGCGGAACGTCCCATCGTTCGCACACGCGCTGCGCATGGGCGCGTGCCTGCGCCATCAATCGGTCGATGGGCAGCCAGTGGCCGATGCGGAGCAAACGAACGAAAGCACTCATGGGTTCTCCTTAAAGATTCAGTGGCGCGTGAAGCCGAGGAGGTGCGCGATCGTGTAAAGCGCGATGCACAGCACCGTCGCGTACCCGCTGGATGCCCACGCGGTTGCGGTCAGCACACGGCGGCGGAACGCATCGGTCGCGATGCGGCTCGGCTTCGTGCTCGGCTTGGAAAGCTCATCGCTCGATGGCAGGTAGCGGTCGCCGGGGACATGGAAGAAGTCCGGCGGCATGCCGTGATCGCTCGGCGAAAAGATGAAGAGGCGACCCAGGGCATCGAGGACGCGAGAGGCGAGCGACAGTTTGAACATGGGACCCTCTTCGTATTTTGATGGACAGATTTACGTTCTCATGCACCCCGCTTCTGTCTAGTTCACCGGTGTCCCGTTGCCCCTTGAATCAAACGATCCGCACGGCGCGCGGCGTCAAAAAGGGACGACAGCGGATTGGATTTTTTGCCGGTGAGCGCAATCGGCGCGCAGTTGGTGGTCTCCCGCAGGTCATCCAGGTAGCCGTGCGCACGCAGCGTGGCGCGCACCCGAACCGACGACGGAACGCCTTCCGCAGTGAAGCGACCGGCGGAGTCCGTGCGGGAAGTGGTTTCGAACCGAGCACCCCCGATGCCGACCAGTGATACCGGCGCGTCGGCCATCGGTGCGCCGTCCGTCGTCGTGGCAACGCCGCGCAGGATGCAGGTGCCCGGTTGCGTCGGCGGAATGGAGGTGGGTGAGACCGGAACGGCATGCGGCACTTCGGCCACCGCACGTGGCGCGGCAACCGGTGCCGGTTTCTTCACGCGTGGTGTGGTCGATGCCCGCGCTTGGCGCGGCTCGTCGGTGGCGGTCGCCCGCCGGGGCTCTTCGTGGTTTTCGATGGGCGCCACAACGGACGGCTTCGATGCAACCGGAGTAGCCGGCAACGCAAATCCGGAGCCGGCGGCAGTCAACGCGCCGCGCCCCAGGCAGTCGTAGCCGAAACGAATCCACGTCTCTTCCATCGGACTTCGTGCGCGCGTCAATGCATAGAGAGTGTTGAGCGTCGGCAACGCGAGCGCGCACGTTCCCGCGTTCGCTTCGCTGGGGACGGGCGGCAGCGAAGACGCCACCGGGACGGCGGTCTGAGCGACAGGCGCGATGGGCGTAACGGGAACAGCAGCCGGAGCCGCCGGTGAAACGGACGGAACAGTTGCGACAGTCGCAGCGACGGGGCTCGCAGCACTGTATTGCGTGGCGACCAACCCATGCGCATTCGTCGTATTCGTTGGAGCACTCGCCGTTGCGGTCGCCGCAGGCGCGCCCTGGGCATCCTGCGCTTCCAGATCGTGGATGCGCTTTGCGTTGAGGTACAGCGCACCGGCGAGCGCCGCAAGAATCACAGCGGAACCGATGAGCAACGGTTTCGCCACCGCGCGCCAGCGGATGGCCTTCATCTGTCCGGCAACCGCGGCACGCACGTTCGCCACGCGCCCCGGCAGTTCGCGGCGCACGGATGCGCCGATGGCGTGTGCTCGTTCGTGCGCCTGTCGCGCCGCCTGTTGGCCTCGCTCGCGTACGTGGGCGGCTGCTCGCTTCGCATCGTCGCGCACGGTGGCGAGGTCCGCACGCGCGCCGTCGGCGATGATTCCGGGCTTCGGGGATGCGTTCGGTTCGTCGCCTTCCAGCAAGTCGTCGAACGCGTTGTGGGATTGCTTCGGATCGTTCATGGCAGGGCTCCTGGTGGAATCAGTTTTTGTTTCGCTTGTTTCGTTGCGGTCGCCTTTTCTCGCGCCAGCTTTCACCGCAGAAACGGAATGCTTCTTTGCCAGGGTTGCCAGGGGCGATAAGCAGGTAGCCCTGAAGGCCGCGGAAGTCGGCAGGGAGCGATCCCATCCCATCGAAAAACAACAATCCATCGCCCGGGTCGCTCGCGGGCTTCGACTTGAAGCGCCGCCAGGGCAGGACTTCCTCAATGGTCTGCGTCGGGTACACGCAAATTTCGTCCGGGCTACGAGCCACCGGCAGCATTCCCCGATCTTCGGTATTTGAGATTTGTTCTTGGTTGTTCATGGCAGGCCTCCTGGTGTACTCACTTTTTGTTTAGACGCCCGCGACGCCCGCCGCGACGATTGGTTGGGTTCAGGCTTAGGCTCGAAGTCATTCCGGTACAAGTCGACCCGAAGACAATGAAGTGGCTAGCGAGATCTCCGACCGACAATCCGACCGGCAATCCCTCATCCGGTGCATAAGGGTCCGGCTTGCCTGCGAAGACTCCTCTCGCACTACCCAATTCAAGAAACGGCGTGGTGTCCTTTCTCGCGTGTTCGACTTGCGCTCGCTCGGCTGCCATCGTTTCGCGCAGGCCGAAAATCAGAAGTCCGTTCAAGACGATCAGTGCGTAGATGACGCCGACTTGGCCGTAGAGGAACGGCGGTACGACGATGCAGACAAGCGCGAGGATTGCGCCAAGCGCCTTGTCGAGCGGAGAACCTCGAAAGCGGTGATGGGTGCGGCTGGATGCGTTGGTGTTCATGGCGTACTTACTTGGTCACTTGGCCAGTTGTTCGCGCAGGGTTTTGGCTGTCGGCTTCTCGACGTGCGCGACCCCGCGCATGTAGTCCGTCTGCTCTTGCACGTACTGATTCAACACGGCCAGAAACTCGCCGATGTCCTGCCGGGTGGTTTCGCGCTCGCGTGTTTCGGTTTCGATGAGCCGCGCGACGAGGTCGGCTTTCAACTCCGCGAGGAGCTCGCTCGTCCGCGCGAGCACTGCGGCGGACGTTTCTCCGAGTGCCACGCGCAAGGGGTCGACCATCGCGCCCGCTTCCAGGCGAAGGCGGATGCCTTCGCGCATCACGTCGGTGGGCGTTTTGCGCTCCGCTCGTGCGCACGCCACCACCGCGGCGGCGGTTGCGGCGTCAAGTCGGATGGTGAGTTTCTGAAGCACAGGAAGCACAGGCGGCTCGCATTTGTGGGGCTCACTTCCACCATGCCATGCACCCGGCTTGTGTCTAGATCACGCCACTGAGGCGTCAGCCGCTCTGCAAGCCCTTGCTGTCGTTCTGCATTTCTGCACGTTTAGGCTTTTGGAGCAGCTCGATTTTGCTTTTGAGCCGCTCCCGCTATCCCGCACTGGCGCTTTCTTTCAGGCACTTTTCTTGGCCTGACGAGCCTCCACCAACGGTGCGTCAGGTGTATGCGGACTCGATTTTGGTTCGGGCTTTTTCTTGAACCACGAGAGGACGCCAACCTTCCGCCATTTCGCACGAGCTTCCCTATGCGCCCCGGCTTCCTGTTCGCGTTCTCAGGCTCCCTCGCACGTTCCTTCATCGGTCGACCATGAGCTTGCCAACATGGGCTATCCGATCAAATCTGGATGCATCACCTCTCACTGGAACAACGCATGCCTCTTGCTCTCACTCCATCGCCATGCCCATCCCCGGACCCAAGCAATCCGGAAACACCATCAGGAATCCCGATGGTCAATGTCGTGGCCTCCTTCATCGCGGAACGTGATCGCCGCCTTGTGCTTCTGCCTCCCCGCATGCCCGACCGAACGCGCGGCATCATCGAGCGGGAAGTCGGTGGCCGCTGCTCCATCTGCGGCCAAAAGGGAATGACGTTGGCGCGCTTGGTCCCGTTCAACGCGGGCGGCTCATCGCTTCACTCGAACCTGTTCTTTGTGTGCCGCGGTTGCCACAAGAAACGCGATGATCTGGACGTCCTCGAACTCGGACATTCGGAAAGCCGTTCGCTGCCCGCGCCCCTCTCGTTGCAGCGGATAGATGCCCTTTCGCAGTCGCCCCAGCACCTCATCCCGACGATGAACCGGCGCACCATCGCCGACTGCCGCGCGCACCTTTCCTCCACGCGTTGGCTTCACCCGCGGGTGCCGTTCCTCGTCGCCACATTGCCCGATCGCGTCCTCATCGCCGCACTCCAGATCCCTATGGGCGAAGCAGGAGGAAAGCTCTTGGATGAAATCCGAGAAGCACGGGGCCAATACGAAACGGAAGGCGTGTGGTCCATCGGCGCCGCCGACTGGAACGCGCTGGCGTGGCGGCTCATCGACCGGCACGCGATCCTCTATCGGCACGATCTCGGATGCGATGCGGCCGTGCCGAATACCGCAAGCTCAAAAAGGGAACCCTGGCGCGCTCGGTGGGACGAACTGTTCTCCGACCTGGCCGACCTGCGGCGCGGCGAATCGCGCAAGCGACATAGGGGATTTCAAAGGTCCGCAAAGTCGAAAGCATGGGCGGCGGCACAACGGCGCGGGGGCGCGAAACGCGCGACGTGAGCTAGACACAAGCGGGGTGCATGACAACCTGGCTGTGAGCCCCCTACGGAACCTGCTGCCATGCACCCCATCCATCGCCAACTTGGCTTCTCGCTCATTGAGACCACACTCGCGGTCGGCGTGCTGACCGCTCTCGGCGCCCTCGCATTCACGATTTACCCGCGAGTGATGATCGGTGTGCACGCGAGCCAGGACAAGCGCGTGATGGCGGCCGGATACGCCAGCATCGCGCAGGTAATGAGGTCGGGTGGCGCTGGCAGTTTCAACTCCGATCCCAACAGCTCGGACGGTCCGATGTCCGACAACCCGGCGGCGCTCGCGTCTGTGCTGAAACCCATCGACTGCCAGGCACCGTGGGGCTATCTCGATTGCAAATTTTCGAGCAGCCCGAGCTCCTACATTGACTTCATGAGCGTGGGCACCTGCGCGGATCAAGCATGTTCGTCGGTCGGGCCGCCTTACAACGTTTTTTCAATGCGGGTCTCTCTGTATGACGTGCCACCAGAAAGCTGCATCGCCCTCCTGTCGGGCATGGGCATCGGGCAAAGCGCCACCGGCGCCAGCGCGGTCTACGTCATCGGCAGCGACTGGGCGTACAAGCCGCTTTTCATGAACACGGCAACGCCCGCCGCGATCATCAATGCGTGCCAGGACCCTGCGGACGACAACTACCTCCTCATGTTTGACTTTTGGCCCTGGGGCGACGGCTTCCACCAGTATCCGGCGTGGGGAGGTTGACCGTGCGCGTTCTCATTCTTTCTTCTGCGCTCGTTCTCTCTGCGTGTTCGTCCGCTCCCAATGCGCCGACGGCGAGCGAAGCGACCGCCGCGCTCTCGCACGAACTGCAACTCTCCTGGACGGCCACCACCGCGCCCGATAGCGCACCCGTGCGTGTTGATGCCAGTGGGCGGCACATCGCGCTTGTGCCCGCTGGGATGCCCTCGATGCCGCCGAGGGCGGCAAAGCCGCCAACCGTTTCCGACGTTTCGGTGAGCGCGTGCGAACAGGAGGGCGACGCGGTCGCGTGCGACACGCTCTACCGGCTCAACGGGTCGGCGCAGCCTCTGTTGCGCGTTCGCTACTGGCGGCACGGTCCGGAATGGCGGGCGCGCCTGCGTCCACATTGATGCGGCGAACGCCCGAGTGATTTTCCTACACGGTGGCGTGATGCGTGCCGACACAACGCAGCGAGCTTCGCCCATCGCCTGAAGTTCCGCGTGTCGGCACACTGCTACCACGCTCTGAGGTCAGCGCACCCGCACCGGACGAATCCGGATGCCCATAAGCCGCGACCGACGAGCTCCTAACGCACCAAGTGCCGGCGTATCAGGCGATCTCTTGTTTGCGGCGCATTCCGGCCTTGGAGAAATCTCCGATCCGACCACCGGCAATGCGCGCGTGTTTTTTAGCGTTGCGAATCGCACCGATCGACTTATGCGACGCGCACCGGCTACCGCGCCGCTCCGCCCGCTCCGTTGCTGCTGCTCGGGCGACCATCGCCTCAAGTGTGGCAGTGCTGACCTTTTCGTGCGCTTGCACCGTCCGACTGGCAGGTCCAGAAACCACAGCCATGTCGTCTTTGCGTGATGTCCGGTCGTCTTCCAGCCACACGCCGCGCTCGGCCAGAACGATCAGCGCGTCTCTCAACGGCGGCGGCACGAACCCTTCGGCCCAGCTAGCCGGAGTCGAACCGCGGTAGTCCTTCGCCAGCGGATCGGCGCCGGCTTCGAGCAGCATGCGGGTGATCCTCGACCACCGTTCGCAACATTCAGCACTGCGAAAACCGCTCCGCTTCGAACCGTACGCCCGCACCGCGAAGCACAACGGCGTGAACCCGAAATAAGTTGTGGCGTTCGGATTCGCGCCTTCGGCGAGCATACGTTCGACCGCGTCGACGTCTCCCTCCTCGACAGTTGCAAACAGCGGCGTGGGTTCGAGGACCTGCCGGTCGAATGTCTTATCTTTTCGAGCGGCCATGCTACCCATCGCGGCGATGCCAATGCGCAGGGGATCGGGAAGGTGCGAGTTGGAAATCGGGTTCATGGTGTTCTCTCCAGGGGACTGCAGGACTACAGGATTTCAGGAATGCCGGCGGACCAAAACGAGGGTGGCGGTGTCGCCCCCGCTTCCGCATGCCGTTGCCACGGTCGAAGGGTCCATCGGAATGGTGAGTACGTCGGTGCTATTGACGGTGATCCCGTCGAAGGCACCAGCGACGTTAGACACGTAGCGGGCGCAAATCTGCGTGGGCACGTTCTGGGTGACGGCCAGCCCCTTTGCATCGCCAACGGTGGCGATGTCGACCGCACCGAGCGAGATCGGTTGTTTCCACGTGTTAACCGGCATGCCGCTGGCATCGAGAAGTTCTGCGGGCACCCAGCGTTCCGCCATCGCGGATTGCGTGGTGAGTCCGGCGAAGCTGGCGCGGCTCACGTACGCGGCAGTTGCGGCGTCCGCGAGTGCGGCCGTGTCGGCCTGCGCCTTCACCACCGCAGCCGCATCCCCGCCACGGAAGAACAGTGCGTACACGCCCAGGGAGACGATGGAGAGCGCGAACAGTCCGATCATCAGCTCAATGAGGGTGAAGCCCGCTTGTGCGCGCAGGTAGGCCCGGCGTTCTGGACTCGTCCGGCGCCACAGATCGAAGAGGCGGAGCGCGCCTGTGTTGCCGCTTTCCTGCGCCCAGTTCTCCGGGGTCAGGCCGCGCTTGTCGCGGGCATGGAGATCCGCCCCGCGGCGCAAAAGGGTACCGATGCAATCGAGGGCGGGGGGCGTGTTCGCGATGGAAGCAAGGTGCAACGGCGTCCGACCGAACCAGTCGCGTTGGTCGAGGTTCGCGCGGTGGCGGTGCGCTCGGCGGAGGGCGCGAGCGTTGCCGGTCATCGCCAGGGAGTGGACGGAAGGGAAAGGAATGCGCGCAATCCTGCGCCAAGTTCCTCCGGCTTCCGGCTGGGGCGGCCATGGGCTGGGCGAGCTGACGATGTCGAATTTCATTGTGTTCATGGCGATGGTGTCCGGTCAGGGGCGGATGGGGATCAGGCGTGCTCGTGGAAGACGGTCAGGACGACTGCGGCGAGCACGAGGGGAACGGGTTGAAGCAAGGCAGCGATGGACGTGCAGGTGAGCAGCACGGCGAACGCGCCGAAGAAAGCGATCCAGAAGATGAGGTTGCCGGTGGTCATGTGCATTCTCCAGGTAAGGCCGTCCGTGGCCGTGTGGTCACTCAAGCACTTCATCCACGCGTCCGGTCTCGGTAATCGGCATCCCGTTTTCATCACGGAGGGTGACGGCAACGGTTTGGCCGACGGCCACCTCGGTCGCTGTGGTGCCGACGGTTCCGCTGGCAAGAAGAACTACAGTGCTCATGGTTTTTTCGTTGGTAAGCATGGTTAAACTCCGATTTGATATTTTGATAGAGCTTTGTCTCTATCTACATTCAGTTAACCATGCACGTTCGTGCAGTCAAGTCAATTCCGGAAACTTTAATATCATTTAATATAATCAGCGCTGCATCCAATCATCGGTTTTATTTGATTATCAAAAACGAAAAAGGAGCGATCACTCGCTCCTTTCATCAATGCCGATTTTCATTCCTCCGGCTTCTTCCTCGGCCGTCGCTTGGCCACCTTACCGACCGCGCGCCCCGCTTCGTACGCGGCAACCAACGCTTCGCCCACCGCTGCAGGCTCCAGCCCTCCGCCGTTCGTCGTTCCTGCATCCACCAGGGCGTCCACGACCGCCACCAGCGCGCGCTTGCGCTCCTCCTGGCCTTTCTCCTTTCGGCTCTTCGGCTTCTGCGGTTCGCTTCTCACCACCCCGCTCCCACTCCCGCCCGCCGCGTACGCTTCGGTCAGCGCATCGCGCATCGACCACACCGCAACGCTGTGGAAGTCCAGCGCATCGCTTCCCTGCGGCGCCAGCGTCTCCACGCCGAAACAGCGCCGCGCGATGGCGAGCACCACCCGCTCCCGCTCTTCCATGGCCTTGTCCTCCTTGCACTCCCGCTCCGGCTTTCCGCTCTGCTTCGTCTTGGCGTTCATCGTTCAATCCTCATGCGGCAACATGACGGTGATCACGGGTTCGCCGTCATCCCCAGGCCCGATGTGAAGCACCAGCGCGCACGATCGCGCGCGACGCTGGCCGCGTGGCACGCGAAGCACGGAGAACGCGCAGCGGTTCGAGTTGCTGTCGCGATGCAGCCGCGCCGCATGACCGCCAATCCAAAGAACATCCCACAACCGCCCCGCCTCATCCTGCGGAACGCCGGTTTGCTCGGTGTCCGCGCGGCTCCATGCCACGCACTCGGCCCACGCGGCCGACGTGAGGGCCACGGGGATCTTGAAACCGGCTTCCTTCGCGGTCTCCGAAACGTCGATGAGCACACCGTCGGCGATCGCCTGTGCGCGGGTGTACGAGAAAACGAATTCAGCATCTTCAAACATCACAGCGTCTCCCACGCGCCCGCAGCATTGCGGTATTGGATGGACGTGCATCCGGCGTTCGGCATGCCGAAGTCGTCGAGCGGCGCGAACAGGGTTTCGTCGTCCGGCCCCTTGTAAAGCCCGTGGTAGTACACCTCGCCGTCGTCGTCGAGCATCCGGAACGGAATCCCGGTCGCCGTGATCTCTTCGCTCGTGAGCGGGCAGTCGCGCGGTCCGATCGTTCCCTTGTCCTGCCCCTCGCTTACGTCGTCTCGCGTGATCAGCCAGGCATACATCTGTGTTCTCCTCGTCATCGCTGGGTGCTGGCCCGCAAAAGCGGGCAGCGGTTTCAACCGCTCCCGCATGGGAGACCACCCGCACGGAGTGAGGCGCGGTCAAGGAAGGCGAGCGAAGCGAGCAGAGAGGGGCTGGCGCGGGCTGGAGAGAGCGAAGCGAACGACGACACGGGCCCCGAACGGCCCTTGACCGGAGAAGCCGAGCGTGAGGGCTGCTTTTTTCGGGTCGTGAAGATCGGTATCTTTGACCCGCACAGACTGAATCAGGAGAAGCGGTGTGGAGCAGGAGCAACAGCGAATGGAAAGAAACCTGAAATTCTTGACGGCTCTGACCCGCGCTCTGGAGTCCATCGAGGGCACGGAAGCGTTCTGGGATCACGGGCCGGATATTGTTGTGGGCTACCTTCGCTCCTTGTGGTCGCTGGAGGCCGCGTCGGGTTCGCCCGAGGCGTGGTCCATGAAGATGGATCTCGACCCGGCATTGGCTTCTGCATTTCTCAATGTCCACGCGGCGCGCGATACGCAAATGATGAACGCCTGGCTCACCATGCTGCAGGCGATGGTGCCGTCCTCACTCGATCAGCATCTGACGCTCAAGGAGGAAGCCGAGCGCGCCGAAGACGCGTGCGTCGCTTTCTTCTCGTCGGGTCAAATTGAAACACTACATAGAGCGATCGGCGGCGCACTCGATGCGTGTCCTACGAACATTGCAAACGCGCACCCGGTCGCCCGCGCCTTGCGACAGTGCGGCGGCCGCATCCTGTCGTGCCGATCGTTCGCCGAATCAAGCGTTTTCCTCGCATCCGGTCACCTTGCCAGCGTGATCGCCGAAACGGCGAGCGAAGAGCCTGACAAAGCGATGCTGCGCGCCTGCGGCAACGTGTGGCTTCGACACGTCGCGCACGGCGAGCCTTTTCCCTTTCAAGCGGCTATCAATGCAACGAATGCACTGGAGCGCTACATCCGGGCGCTGACTATTGATCTCGTTGTCGAAACCGATGCGAAGAGCGGCCGACCCGTGGCACAGGCAGGCGTCGGCCCCACTATTGAAGCGGAAGCGGGCACCGATTTCGAAGACATTGCGATCTTTCCAACCGGCGGTGTCGTCATGCGGGATGCAAGGAAACCCACACGCGTACTGGCGGGCATCGTGCAGCCGCAAGCGACGCAGGGCCGCTCAAACAGCTTGCAGGTTATGTACGGGCTGGAGAACGCGATCAAACAGGGTTCCGCGCCGTTCAATGCGGGAGACACCATCGACAAAGTGCTGTTTACCGTTCCCGAGCCGGACGAAGCGGAATTGGCCGACTAGCGCGTTTCAAACAAACCCCATCGTTCTCCGCTGGGGTTCCTGCGTTCGCGGAACGTCCGAAATTCGAACGTGCTTCTCTCCACGCAACGCCGCCGCCGCGCACGCATCCGTGAGCGCGCGGCGCATGGATCGGGCATCGGCGTGCTCGCGCACCAGCGCATCGAGCACGTCCTCGTCCAGCGCGTCCGCGAACGCCTTCCCCCAGGGGTTCGATGCGCACAGGTTCGCATGGACCGAGCGCGCGATGGCTTGGCGTTCGTCCTGCGCCGCGGGCTGGATGTGGAAGACTTCAAAGCGCGAGCGCAGCGGCGCCGGGATGGATTCAAGATCGTTGGCGGTCGCGACGATGACGAGGGAACGCGCATCGAGCGTGACCGGCAGGCACTCGTCTTCAAAGCGCGCCGCACTCGTCGGTTCGAGCAGCGCGTAGAGCGCGGCATCGGCGCGCGATGCGTTGCTGTTGCCAGCGCTCCCCGACACCTTGTCGATCTCGTCGAGCAAGAAGAGCGGATTGGCTACGGCGTCCTCATCGACGCACAACGCGCGGAACAATCGGCCCGGTTTGGCGCCGTGCCACGACCGGTCCAAACCGGACAGCATCCAACCGGTGGACGCGGTCGCCATGGGGATGTCGTGGAATGGCACTTGCGCCACATCGGCCAGCTTTTTAACGAAGCAGGTTTTTCCGACGCCGGGCGGGCCCACCAGGAGAATCGGTGGCAACTCGAACGCGCCGTCGGCGAACGTCGAGAGCGCACACCGGCGCTCGATGAGATCGATCACCTCGACGAAATTCGGGAAGTCGTTGCGCAGCCCTTGAAGGGCATCGCGCGAAGGCGAGAGAGCTACCGCGCGATGCCCGACGGTGAGCTCGCCGCGCTTGCGCAGGGCGCGCTGCAGGAGGGGCACCAGCGAGCGGGTATCCGGGGTTGCGCCCAGCTCTTGGGCCAATGCCAACGCGGGCGCGCTGTCGAACACACGTCGCGAGGGTGGAATGGCGATGGCGGCGGCGATGGCGTGTGCGCAATGTTCAGCGCGTCGGCGTCCATCGTCGCGCGTGGGCTTCAGGAGATTGAGAACAGCGGCGTCATCGTTTCCGCGAAAGTGGAGCGCGATTTCATAGGGCGTATGCCCTTCGTCGTCCAGCGCCATGCGGTCGCAGCCCGCATCCAGCAGCGCCTGGATCGTTTCCGGTGTGGCATCGAAGGCCGCGGTGTGAAGCGGCGTCATGCGGTTGCACACGGGTTCCGCTGAAAGGTTCGGATCGGCCCCGGCAGAAAACAGAAGCCGGATTTTTTCGATGTCGTTGACTTCGGCCGCCCAATGCATCGCGGTCTGTCCATCCGCATCGCGCAGATTCACGTCCACGCCTTGAGCGAGGAGGATGCGGCATTCCTCGACGCTGGCCGCGTGGAGGGTCTTGCAGCGGGTGCGTGGAGTGCGCGTAGTGACGGGAGCGGAAATGGGGCAGCTGGGGGGCATGGGGTTCTCCAGGTTGTTCAAGCGGCACGCGCGGCCGGTTCGTCGGCCGTCGCCAGGACGGCGGTCGCGAGCTCTGTCAGCTTCCGGCCGCCCAAGGTGGGGCAGGCCCACTGGCCGCGGACCCAAGAGGTCAGTTTCCAGGGCGCGCGAACGGCTTCCCGTAAATCCCGGAGCTCGGTGGTGTCGGCCAGCTCCACGCCCCCGACCCAGATGGCTGGATGGAACGGCGCGAGCGCTACCGATTTCCGTTGAATGGTCCAGCGTTGCGCGGTGTGATCGAAGACCAGACCGCCCTGATTGAGCTGCTGATCCATGGTCAGGCGAACTGCGGCGATGAGAGCGCGGGGGCTCGCCTTGCCGACGTCCCGACGGGCGCCAGTTTCGCGGTGGGTCAGCGTGATGCGGGCATTGATGGTCATGGTGTTCTCACATGCGGCTGCGGTAAGGAGCGGCGGACGCTCGCGGGAGCTCGGCGGCCAATTTTTCGGCAGAAAGAACTTCCGAGCGCACTGCCAGCACAAAACTGCACATGTGATTGAACACTCCAATGCCTTCGTATCCATCGCGCTGAAAGGATTCGAAGTAATCACCACCGACAAATCCCCTACCCAAAAACCATACGCCCTCAACTCCCAGTGTGTGTTCATCCGCCAAGTTCGAGACCGTTGCGGCGTTGAACGTCGCTCCGTGAATGGGGCCCTTGAAGTCGTCATATCCATCAATCCGTGAATCGACTCGAATGAAAAGATGATCGCGGTGGCGACGGATGAAGGATTTGACGGTGGCGCGTGTGATTTTCTTCATTGGCGTTTCTCTTGATTGACTTTCTATAAGGTCAGTTAACCATGCACGCACCTGCCGTCAAGTCCAATTGAGAAACTTTATTAGCATTTAATATAATCATCTTTAGATGGACGAATATATTTAATTGGATTATTGAAGCGCGGTCGGCAAACGGTGCGCGCCCGGGCGCGTACTATCCGCACTCCATGCGCTCCCGCTCCTCCCTGCTTTTCCTCCAGGCTCTTCCGCTCTTGCTCCAGCTCTGCTCCAGCGCTCCCGCTTTCCGCGCAACCATGCAAACGAAAAAGCCGGGCGATGCCCGGCTCTTCGCGAAGGGTGAAGCGCCGATTACTCGGCGCTGTCTTCCTTGGGCTCGTGGACGCGCAGGACCAGCTTGCCGTCCACCGGCAGCGCGTGGAGGAGGACGTTGAAGCCCTTGCCGTCCTTGTGTGGAAACGCAGCGCCGAGGGCAGTCCATTCGCGCCTTTGCTCGCCATCGACCTCGTATTCGCGCACGGTGAAGGCGTCAAAGCGGTTGGCGGTCGGGGTTGCCGTCTGCGCGACGGCGGCGGGGGACTTCTTGCTCATGTTCTTTTCCTCGTTGGGTAGCGCGGAATGCGCGAGCCCAGGACAGCGCGGCGAAAAAGCAGGGCAGCACCGGAGCCGGAGCCCGTGGCGACGAGCGGAGGGCGGAACATCGTGGAGCAGGGTTTACCCCTTGCGCCCTTGCGCGCCGCGCAACCGTCGCTCGCATCAGCACCCCGTGCCCCATCGAGGTTCGTTTGTGAGCGCCGTGGTCCCCCGTCGTCGCGTGAGATCCCGACCGTTTCCTTTCGACGCGGCGTGGATGCGAGGTGGCCGGTGAATGGCCGTCTGGATGGCTGGCGCGCTTTCCGCTGCGGCAAGGGCTGGTTGCTCCGCGCTCTGCCGGCGGACGACGGTCTCTCGTCGCAAGCCCAGGGATGCGCCGATGATGGAGCGCGCTTCTCCCGCGAACGGGCATCGCCCGGCTTCAGTGGTTGTTCGACGGTTCGCAGTCGGTGAAGAAGTTGATGGTGGTGGTGGTTCCGGTCGGCAGGTATTTCACCACCGCGCGCGGCATTTCGTTGCAAATTGGGTTGCAGGTGTTGCTGCCGTCCGTGCAGCGCGTCGGGATCATCGGGTCGGTGGTCTGCCAGTCGATGGTCCACTGCGATGGGTTGGAGAAGCTGCAGGTGCCGGCGTTGGTGTTGCAGGTGTCCCCGAGCTTGGTGGTGAACCCGTTGAAACCGCCCGTCGGTGGGCATCCGCCCGCGCACGGCGTCGGCGCGTGGTAGATGGCGCAGGCGGAGCCAGCGTACCGCGTGTCGAACAGGGCGCCGGAAACATCGTGCCAATGCATGATGCACAGCGATGCGACCGACGGCGGTGGCGGTGGCGCGCACACGCCTCCGCTGTACGACCAGTTCGGACACGTCGCCGCGTGAACCCAAGTGCCTCCCGTTTGATTTCCGCCCGACGGACACGCAGGCGTCGTGCTCGGCGGGCTCGGCCATGAGCACGACGGGCAAGGAGCGGTCTGCTGCCAGACCCAGGCCGGACACGTCGCGCCGTGGACCCACAGCCCCGTCTGCGGCGTGCTCGCGTACGGTGCAGGGCACATCGGCGCGGTCGGCGCGGTCGGCCACGTACAGCTCGGCGGATTGGCCGTACACCCGGACCCGGGCGTGAAAACCTGCCACGCTCCCCACGTACCGCACGCGCCGCCCGCTCCGTCTTGCCACGTGCTCTTGTAGCTCGTGTTCGAGCCGCTGTACCCCGAAGGGCACGCTTTCGTTTCCGTGCAGAAATACGTGGGACCCGCACCGGTGTACACGCCGAACGCCGTATAGCCGGCGGTCGCAGCAATGCAGTTTTGATGCGGTGGCGGGCACACGGGCGGCGAGCAACTGGGCGGCGCGGTCGCGGGCGTCCATGCGCCGCACGTCCAGGATGTGGGACCGCCCGCCGGGGCGCACGCGCTTTCCGAACAGGTGCGCGATTGCGGCCAGCCCGTCGGGTTCGCCGGGCATGCGCCGTACTGCGTGGTGATCGGGCTCGGCGTGTGGACGCAGGGCGGAGGTGGAGGGAAAGCGCAGTTGTTCAACTCGTTGCACCGCGTCGTCGTGGTCGACCATGCGCCCCACGTGGCGGAACCGGTCGGCGCCGCGCACGTCGCGCTCCGCGTGTCGACGAGTTGGAACGTGTGAGAGCCGACCGTCATCCCCGCCGGGCACGCAACGGATTGCGGCGTGCCGCCGCATTGCGTTTGCGTCGAAGGCGATGGCAACACGCACGCGGGCGCGCAGCGGTTTTGCGTCGTGGTGCTGTCGGTGTAGGTCGCCGGCCCGACGGGCAACGGGCAGGCCCAGGCGCGCGTCGTGGTGTCGGTGATGCCGTAGGCGGTGAACGGCGATTGGCTGTCGATTTGACCGGCCGGGCACGCGCGCGTTGCGGTGGTCGTGCTCGATGGCGGCGCGGAGCACGGCGGCGCACACACGTACACGGGCGTCCAGAGCGTGCTCGACACATTGGGCGGCGTGCTCAACGGTCCGATCGGTGTCGTGCAGGTTTGCGAGGTCGTGATGGTCTGCGACTGCAACCCTTGGTGCTGGTACTGCGCCGGGCCGGGTGTCGTGATGAGGCCGGTGCCCGGACACGTGTACGTCTGCGTCGCTGTCGCGGTCGTGCTCACCGGCACGCACTGATTTGCGCACGTGTACGTGGGCGCCCACGGCGACCATGGGCCGTAGTCGATGGTGCCCGATGCGTTGCACGCGCCGTCGCGCTGGTGCGTTTGCGTCCACGCGGATTGGTATTGGTCGGGGCCGTCGTCGGCCACGAGCTGCGAAAGTCCGTTGCTGCCCATCGGGCACGTCGCGCCCTGGTTCGCGTACACCGGCGGAACGGACCCGGAGCCGACACAGGACGTGCGTGCGACGGCGGCGGTGAGGTACGTGAAGGCCACGCTGTTCAAGCTGTTCGCGCAACGCGATGCGGCCAATGCCGGATCGACGCGCGATGCTTGCGTGGTGGACAGCACCGAACCGTCGTGAAGGCCCGGGACGCCGGGCGGCTGGATGGCCTCGGGCGTTGGCGATGCTTGCGACGCTCCGGCGGGCGTCCAACTGCCCGCGTTGGTATTGCGGACGGTGACCTCGGCGAAGCCGCCTGCGGATGTGGCGAGCGCTACGCACGCCGACGACGGCACGTTGCTGTAGGTGATGGTGAACCCGTTGTTGGTCGCGCCGTCGGCGCTGACGGCGGCAAGGTTCACCGCGCCGCCCCATGCGTTCGCAACGCCGCCGTTCGCGGTGATGAGGCGCGCAGGGAACACGCCCTGCGCCAACGCACTGCTCTGGGTCAGGGCTCCGAAGTCGCCCCGGCTGGCGTAGGTCCGTGCCGTGTTGCGCACGATCGCGGCAATAGCGTCCGCTTCACTGGCTACCGTTCGGCGTTCTGCGGAGCGCTGGTAGCCACCCCACGCAACGGCCGTGAGCGCGATGCTGGCCGCGGCGAGGGCCAGCAGCTCGACCATGGCGAAGCCGGGAGCGGCCGATGGCTGCAACGCTTGGCGCACTGCATAGGGAAGCGGTGCGGGGGGAAGCCTGGACGGTGGTAGAACGCAGGGTCGCATATACGACCGTGCGCCTGAATCGGTGGGTCGTCAAGGCCCCGCCAATGAACCTACAACGTGCGGGCGCATCCCTTCTTAACTGGCGCGGGTTCCATCGGTGCGAAACAGTTTCCCCAGCTACCTATCATCGTCCCTATGATGGGACCATGAAACATCCCAACTCCGATCAAACACGCAGCATCCTGCAGGCACTGGCCGCCGCCGCTCTCTTCGGACTGAGCACGCCATTAGCCAAGTTACTTGTCGGCACGATTCCGCCTTTGCTGCTGGCGGGATTGCTGTACGCCGGTTCAGGCATTGGGCTATCGTTGTGGATACTGCTACGTAAGGTACGCCGCCAAGCGCCGACCGAAGCGCCATTGGTTCGTCGCGATTTCCCGTGGCTGGCGGGCGCCGTACTGGCGGGCGGTGTACTCGGCCCGATTCTTCTCATGGTGGGGCTAACACGCACACCCGCTTCGACCGCTTCGTTGCTACTCAATTTGGAAGGGGTTTTGACCGCGGTCATTGCGTGGGTCGTGTTCCGCGAAAATGTGGACCGCCGGGTGTTCCTCGGCATGCTGGCGATCATTGCCGGCAGCGTGCTGCTTTCCTGGCAGCGTCAGATGAACACCGAAATTCCTTGGGGTGCCCTGGCAATCGCCGCTGCCTGCCTGTGCTGGGCCATTGACAACAATTTGACGCGGCAGGTTGCCGGCGGCGATCCCGTGCAGATCGCCGCGATCAAGGGTGGCGTGGCCGGAGCCATCAATGTGGTGCTTGCTCTCGTCTTGGGTTACCGCTTTCCAGACGCGCTGCCCTTGCTGGCAACCGTGCTGCTCGGTTTCGTCGGCTACGGTTTGAGTCTGGTGCTTTTCGTGTTCGCCTTGCGCGGCCTGGGCACCGCGCGTACGGGTGCGTATTTCTCTACCGCCCCCTTTGTCGGGGCTGCGCTGTCGTTACTGCTGTTCGCTGAGCACCCAGACCTTGCGTTCTGGCTGGCCGGTGCACTGATGGCGGTGGGTGTTTGGCTGCATGTCAGCGAACGTCATGCTCACGAGCACGCGCATGAGCCACTGGCTCACGATCATCGCCATCGCCACGACGAACATCACCAGCACACGCATGACTTCCCATGGGACGGCAAGGAACCGCACACCCATCCGCATGTGCACGATCCGCTGGTGCATAGCCACGCGCACTTTCCGGACATCCACCACCGGCATCGGCACCCGTAAGGCGTCCCCCTATGGCAGACAAGCAACACTGGGAAACCGTCTACCAGACGAAGGCACCGGATGCCGTCAGCTGGTATTGCCCGCATCTGGACCGCTCGCTCGCCATGATCGAACGTGTCACGCCCGATCGCCATACCGCCATTCTCGATGTGGGCGGTGGCGCTTCCACGCTGGTCGATGATCTGTTTGCGCGCGGCTATCGTGACCTCAGTGTGCTGGATATTTCTGTAGAGGCGTTGGACATCGCCCGACAACGCCTCGGCGAGGCATCGAATACGGTGCGTTGGCTTGCGGCCGATCTGCTGGATATATCGCTGCAGGCTGCGCGATATCACGTATGGCATGACCGGGCTGTTTTCCACTTTCTGACCGATGCAGACCAGCGTGCGAGCTACGTGCGGCAACTCACCCATGCACTGAAACCGGGTGGCTATGTGATGCTCGCCACCTTTGGGCCCAACGGCCCCGTGAAGTGCAGTGGGCTGGATACGGTGCGTTATGACGCCACAGGGCTGACGCGCGAATTCGGCGAAGATTTCACCCTGATCGACAGCGCGCTGGAAACGCATGCGACGCCCTTCGGCACCTCCCAGCAGTTCCTCTACACGCTGTTCCAACGTACACCCCACCAGTACGGAAAGTGATCGAATGACCAACTGTGCGGACTGTTGTGGCGAAGCGGCGGCGCAACTGGCATCCCGTCAACGGGGCGTGCTGAAGGCAGTGCTGGTCATCAACGCCATCGCGTTTGTGGTCATGGTGGGTGCCGCCATGGCATCCCACTCGTCGGCGCTCTTGTCGGATAGTTTCGACTACCTCGGCGATGCGCTGACCTATCTCGTCAGTCTCTGGGCGGTCGGACGCAGCGCACTGGCCAAGGCTCACGTCGCGCGCATCAAGGGTGGATTGATCGTGGCAGCCGGGTTGTTGGTGCTCGCCCAGCTGGGCTGGCGTTTCTGGCATCCCGCCGAACCGCTGTTCACCTGGATGGGCGGCTTCAGTTTGCTGGGGCTCGCCGCCAATGGCCTGTGCCTGATGCTCTTGCGTCGGCACCGGGATGATGACCTCAACATGGCCTCGGTGTGGATCTGCTCCCGTAATGACATCGCCGCGAATCTCTCGGTGCTGCTTGCCGCCGTCGGGGTATGGATGTTCGATGCCGCGTGGCCTGACCGACTAGTGGCACTCGGCTTGGCGCTGCTGCTGTTGCACTCGGGGCTCGGTCTTCTGCGTCGGGCTAGCCATGTCGTGCAAGGCACAGCCTGACGCCTCGGCCGGTTCGACGCGGACTGCAAGCCATCCGCACCTGTCTGCAATTGTCTAACACTCGCACTTGCGGTTAGAGTGCGCGCCGCATGAGCCGCTCCCCAACGCCATTGATAGCCCGTCTGCGTCGCCGCCTGGTGACGTCGGTATGGCTGTTCGCGCTGCTTGTGCTGGCCAAGTCCACCTTTGCAACGGCGTGCGTGACGGACGGTCTGGCAACATCGGACAAGGTGTCGGTCGGTGTGTCGGCCCGCGCCACGGATACTGCGATTACTGCGATCGCGTCTCCCACAGTCGATGATGACGCTACCCGAACGGGTTGCTGGGATTCGGCTAGTGGCGATTGTCATTGCGCGTGTGCGCACGCGTCCCCGATGTCACTGATGCACGCTGGATGGTCCATCGGTGCGGTGGCCCTGCACCACGATGAATGGCGCGCCCAGCGCCATGCCGCTGCGCCCCGCAGCACGACTCTGCGTCCTCCCATTCGCTGCTGATCTGCTCCGCGCTCTTGCATGAGCGCCCAACATGGCACGTCCAAGGACGCGTCTGACAGATCGGTGTGTGTGGAGAATCGCAATGTGCTTTGGATCGACGGCGTCGCACGACGCCCGCAACGGGTTTGAGTGGAAAAAAGACGACGACAGGCGACTCGAACGGTCTTCCAGGATACGGGGCCACGGACTTGCCTTGCTGGCAGTGGCCTTCGGCATGACGGCCCCTGTCTGGGCTGCCGACGACGTGGCCATGACCGGTGCACAGATCCAGGCGATCGGCATCCAGCTCGTCAAGCTGGATGCGCCGGCGCCTGCCGCCGGCGTCGCCTATTCCGCGCGCGTCGTTCTACCGCGCTCCAAGGAACAGATCGTCAGCGCTGCGGTGAATGGCATGGTCGATCAGGTACTGGTCGAGGATCATGCGATCGTGCGCGCGGGCCAACCTTTGCTGCGCCTCAACAGTCCGGAGTTCGGTGAGCTCCAGCTCAAGCTGCTGGAGACGACCAATCTGAGCCGCGTCGCCGGCAGTACCTTGGCGCGGGAGAAGTCGTTGGTCGCGGAAGGCATTGTTCCGGAACGCCGTGCGCTGGAGGCGCAGGCCGCAGCGAGCAATGCACGTGCCGCTCAACAGCAGGCACGTGCGGCCGTGCGCCTTGCCGGTGCGGATGAGGCCACCGTTGCTCGCATCGCCGCGGGCCAGGTGCAGGACCGACTGGAGCTGCGGGCGCCGCGCGCAGGCGCGATCCTCTCGATCGAGGTCAAGCCCGGCCAGCGCGTGGCCGATGCGGACCCGCTGCTGCGCATGGCCGAGCTTGGCTCCCTGTGGTTGGATATCGACATGCCGGCCGCGCAGGCCGACAGCTGGGATCGAACGGCCACGTTGCAGGTCGTCGGGCGCGACGCGACGGCCAAGCCATTGAGCGTCTCCGCCCAGGTCAATGGCAGTCAGACCGCAACACTGCGGGCCGAGGTCGTCTCCGGGGTGGACACCTTGCGCCCCGGCGAATTCGTGCAGGTGCAGGTGCCGCTGCGCGCCGGCGGCGACGCCTGGCAGCTGCCCAATGCGGCGGTTGTCCACCAGGACACGCGGACGGTGGTGTTCGTGCGCGTGCCGGCCGGCTTCGTCGCCAAGGATGTGCACGTGGTCTCCGAAAGTGCGCAAGGCGTCAGCGTGACCGGTCCGTTCAAGACCGGCGACGAAGTTGCGGTGGCGGGCACGATCGCGCTGAAGGCCGCATGGCTCGGCGAGAGCGGCGCCGAGGAGGAATGACATGCTGCAGCGACTGATCCAGTTCTCTCTCTCGCAGCGCCTGTTTGTGCTTGTCGCCGCGGTGGTACTCGCCGGCGCCGGTTGGCTCGCGTTCCGCGGTTTGCCGATCGACGCCTTCCCGGATGTGTCGAGCACGCAGGTCAAGATCATCATGAAGGCGCCGGGCATGACGCCGGAGGAAGTCGAGACGCGCATCGCGATTCCGATCGAAACCGAAATGCTCGGCATTCCGCATCAGCGCATGCTGCGCTCGATGTCCAAGTACGGCATCGTCGACGTGACCCTCGACTTCGACGACGGCACCGACATCTATTGGGCACGCCAGCAGGTGGCTGAGCGCCTGGCCGGCATTGCCGACGATCTGCCGCCGGGCATCGACGGCGGCATGGCACCGATCACCACGCCGCTCGGCGAGATGTTCATGTTCACGGTCGAGGGTGAAGGCTTCACGCTCGCCCAGCGCCGCAGCGTCCTCGACTGGACGATACGCCCAGCGCTGCGCACCGTTCCGGGGGTCGCCGATGTCAATGCACTCGGTGGCCTGGTGCGTACGTTCGAGGTGCTTCCCGATCCCGCGAAGATGGCAGCGGCGGGCATCGGCACAGCCACGTTGCGCCAGAAGCTCGAAGCGAACAATCGCAACGACGGTGCCGGGCGCCTCAACGACGGCGAAGAATCACTGCTCGTGCGCAGCGAAGGCAGCGTTCACGACGAAAACGATTTGCGCGCAATTGTCATCGCCAACAAGGACGGCGTGCCGATCCGCGTCGGCGATGTGGCGACCGTGCGAACCGGCGCGCTCACCCGTTACGGCGTCGTCACCCACGATGGCAAAGGTGAAGCGGTCGAAGGCTTGGTGCTGGGTCTCGCCGGCGCCAATGCGCGCGAAGTCGTGCGAGGTGTCGAGGCGAAACTCGCCACGTTGGTATCGACCCTGCCCCAAGGTATCCGCATCAAGGTGTTTTACAACCGTGCCGATCTGGTCACCAAGGCGGTGGGCACGGTTTCCAAGGCGCTGACCGAAGCGACCATCCTCGTGTTGATCCTGCTGGGGCTGTTCCTCGGCAATCTGCGTGCGGCGATCTGCGTTGCCTTGATCCTGCCGTTGGCGGCGTTGGCCACGTTCATCCTGATGCGCGGGTTTGGCATGTCCGCGAACCTCATGAGCCTGGGTGGTCTTGCCATCGCGATCGGCTTGCTGGTCGACGCGGCGGTGGTCGTGGTCGAGAACATCGTGCAGCACGTCGGTCACGATGCCACCGCCGGCAAACTGCCGCGTCTGCATGTGATCTTCCGCGCTGTGCGCGAAGTCGCACTACCCACCGCGGCTGGCATGAGCATCATCATCATAGTGTTCCTGCCGCTGCTGTCCTTGCAGGGTCTGGAGGGAAAACTGTTCGTGCCGGTCGCACTGACGATCGCGTTCGCACTGGCGAGTTCGCTCATTCTCTCGCTGACCGTGATCCCGGTGATTGCATCGTACCTGTTGAAGCATGTCGGTCATGCCGAACCGTGGCTGCCGCGTACATTGCACGGCTGGTACGTGCCATTGCTCGATCGCGCGCTGGCGCGGCCAAGGCCATTGCTGATCGCTGCCGGCGTCATGCTCCTGCTGTCCGTCGGCGTCTATTCGATGGTCGGCAAGACGTTCATGCCGACCATGGACGAAGGCGATGTGATCGTCGGCATCGAGAAACTGCCCTCGGTCAGCCTTGAGCAAACGGCCGCGCTCGACACGCGCATCCAGGCCGAGCTCATGCGCAAGGTGCCCGAAATCACCGGCGTCGTTGCACGGGCGGGCGCGGACGAGCTCGGGCTCGATCCGATGGGCCTCAATCAGACCGACACGTTTCTTGTCCTCAAGCCCCGACCCGAATGGCGTGCGGGCGGCAAGGACGCGCTGATCGCGAATATCCGCAGCACCCTCGACGCGCTGCCGATCAAGTACAGCTTCACCCAGCCGATCGAGATGCGCGTCTCGGAGATGATCATTGGCGTGCGCGGCGATATTGCGATCAAGGTGTTCGGCGCGAATCTCGCGACCCTCGACGAGCTCGCCGGTCGCATCGAAGGCATCGTCAAGGGGGTCGCCGGCAGCCAGGATGTGTACACCGTGCAGAACGACGGCGTGCAGTATTTGCGCGTCGTCGTCGATCGCACGGCCGCGGGTCGTTTCGGCCTCAGCATCGAGGATGTGCAGGACGCGTTGCGTGCGCAGGTCGAAGGACAGCGCGCGGGCATGGTCATCGATGGCAACCAGCGCGTGCCGATCGTCGTGCGCGGCCCGGATCGGGTCAAGCTGTCGCCGGCTGAATTCGCCGCCCTGCACATTGCGACGCCGGATGGCGAAAGCGTGCCGTTGTCGAGCCTGGCGAGCCTCGAACGTGCCGGAGGGCCGGTCAAGATCGATCGGGAACTCGGTAGTCGTTATAGCGTGGTTATCGCGAATGTCAGTGGACGCGATCTGGTCGGCTTCGTCGAAGAGGCCAAAGCGAAGATCGCAAGCGACGTGAAGCTGCCGACCGGCTACCGAATCAGCTGGGGCGGCCAGTTCGAGAACCAGCAACGCGCCGCGGCCCGCCTGACACTGGTGATCCCGATCGCGCTCGCGCTGATCTTCGTGATCCTGTTCTCGACCTTCGGCTCGGTCCGTCAGGCGCTGCTCGTCCTGTCGAACATTCCGTTCGCGCTGGTCGGCGGCATCGTCGCGTTGTGGATTGCACGCGAGTACCTCTCGGTCCCGGCCTCAGTCGGCTTCATCGCGTTGCTCGGCATCGCGGTGTTGAACGGCATCGTGCTCGTCAGCTATTTCAACCAGCTGCACGCGGAAGGTTTGCCGTTGATCGAATGCGTCCGGCAAGGTGCGCAACGCCGCCTGCGCCCGGTGATGATGACCGCGTCGATAACCGCATTCGGATTGATTCCGCTCTTGTTCGCGAGTGGCCCGGGTTCGGAAGTACAACGCCCGCTCGCAATCGTCGTGATCGGCGGGCTGATCACCGCCACGGCACTGACCCTGCTGATCCTGCCCATCCTGTATTTGCGCTTCGGCCAGCCGAAAGCGGAGGTGTCCCATGCCTGACTTCAACTGCTCGATCCTGTGTTCTCCCGATGTGGAGGAAAAACTGCTCGACCAACTGCTCGTCGCCTTTGCGGACGATGTGTTCACCAGTACGCCGACGTTCGCTCACGGTGTCGCCCACGCCGCGCTCAGCACCGCCGAACAGGTGCTTGGCCGCGCACGCGCGACGATGGTGCAGGTTCTTCTCAAGCAGGACGAATGGCCGGCGCTGAAGGCGTTGCTTGTCGGCGAATTCGCGGGTACCGGCTTGCGTTACTGGCTGACGCCCGTGCTCGAAGAAGGAGTCTGCGCATGAAACGCTGGCCTTTGTTGTGCGTCCTGGCGGTCAGTGCGAGCGCGATGGCCGCAGCCGACAATCCGTCGGATCTTCCACCCAGCGATACGGTCGCGAGATGGCTCGGTACGGATCCGTCCGTGCAGGAGGCCGGCTTCGGGCAGTCGGTGGCCAGTCGCGAGGCCGGTATGTTGCGTGCGTCGCCGAATGAATGGACGTTGCGCGCGACCGGACAGCGGCGTGAATACGAGGCGGGAACACGGTCGCGTGAATGGAATGCGGGCGTCGAGCGCACCATTCGCCTGCCCGGCAAGCGGACACTCGATACCCGTCTGGGTGAAAGCGGCATCGCCGTCGCCGATGCGCGCTACGCGGCCACCACGCGCCAGGCACTGAAGGAACTGACCGGTCTTTGGCTGGATTGGTGCACGGCGGTGGCCGCCAGCCGACTCGCCGATCAGCAGGTCGAACTTGCTCAACGCAATCGGGCCGGCGTCGACAAGCGAATCAAGGCCGGCGATGCCGCGAGACTGGATCTCAATCTGGCGGAAGCCGATGTCGCCGATGTCGAGCGTTTGCGCAGTGAAGCGCACACCAACGAGATGACTGCGAAGGCGCGCCTCCTGGCCCGCTTCGGCGATATTCCTGCCGAAGCCCCTGCGCTGTCCGAACCCGATGTCGACACACAAGTGTCCGCAGCCGACCGCATTGCGCTGCTCGTTTCACGCAGCCTCGAACTGCGCATTGCTGAGGCGGAGCGCGCCCAAGCGGATCTGGGCGTTGCCCGTCAACGCGCAGACCGGCTACCCGACCCGACGTTCGGCGTGTTTGGCGGCACCGAGGCATTTGGAAACGAGCGCATTGTCGGCGTCACGGTCAGTGTGCCGCTTCCGGGCCACTATCGCAGCGAGAAGCTCGGCCGTGCGCTCAGCGAGCGGGATCAGCGCGATGCGGCGCTTGCTCGGGAGAAGCAGCAAGTCGCGGCCGATGCCGCTGCATTGGTCACCGCGGAGCGAGGGGGTGTCGAACGCTGGCGTCTTGCACGGGTAGCCGCACAACGCTCAGAAGAGAACGTGCGCCTGGTACAGCGGGCCTACACGCTCGGCGAAGCAGACCTGCAGACGCTGTTGCTCGCGCGGCGGCAATCGCTCGAAGCCGCTCGCACGGCGCTCGATGCGCATGCGGCCGCTCTCAATGCCCAGTACCGTGCGCGCATCGAGAGCGGGGAACTTTGGGCCGAGCTGGCAAACGCATCATGACGTGCCGTGCGCGACAACCGCGTTGAGGAGAACTCGATGAACACCGAACAGCCCCACGATCACGATCATCATCATGAGCACGGGCACGGCGTCGCACGCGAAGCAGACCGCCGCTACCTGATGTTCGCCCTGCTGCTGCTACTCGGGTTCATGGCCGTAGAGGTGGTGGTTGGCATCCTGGCCAAGTCGTTGGCGTTGATTTCCGATGCCGGCCATATGCTCACCGACGTCGGCTCCATCGCACTGGCCCTGGTCGCGATGCGTCTGGCCGCGCGGCCGGCGGCCGACCACTATACGTATGGATTGAAGCGCGTCGAAATTCTGAGCGCCCAAGCCAACGGGGTCACGCTCTTGCTGTTGTCGGTATGGTTCATCGTCGAGGCGATTCAGCGCCTCATCGATCCACCTGTTGTGGATGGGCTGCTGGTTACCGTGATCGCGGTCGTGGGCATTGGAGTCAACCTGCTCGCGGTTTGGGTGATGAGCAAAGCGAATCGGCAAAGTCTCAATGTCGAGGGAAGTTTCCAGCACATCCTCACTGACTTGTACGCTTTCATTGCCACAGCGATCGCGGGCACCATCATCTGGTGGAGCGGTTGGAACCGTGTTGATGCGATTGCCGCGTTGGTCGTGGCTGGACTCATGCTGAAGGCTGGCATCGGACTGGTGCGCGACTCCGCGCGCATCTTTTTGGAAGCTGCGCCACGAGGGCTCGATCCGGTTGCGATTGGCGCTGCGATCTGCGCGATACCAGCTGTGACGCGTCTGGACGATTTGCATGTGTGGGAAGTGACATCGGGGATGCCAGCGTTGTCAGGTCACCTGTTTGTCGATCCCACGGTCGACTGTCACGACACGCGGCGCATTGTGGAAGCAATGCTGCACGATCGATTTTCGATCACCCACACCACCTTGCAGACGGATCATGCTGCGGTCGGCCAGACAGCGTCTTCCAACTGCTCGTTCGAATCCCACGGGGAGAGCTTGGCTTGACGCTGTCTTTCTATCGGAAGACGATATCGCCTTTCGATAGCTGCCCATCGCGATGGACGATCGAGACCTCTACGCCGGATTGATCCGTTTGCACCTGCTGCACCACGCGGCAGAAGCCCCTATTTATGGCCAGGCCATGATCGACGAGCTGGCCCATCACGGCTATCAGCTCAGTCCCGGCACGCTATACCCCGTCCTGCACGGACTGGAGAAGAAGGGCTACCTCACCTCCACGCAGATCACCACCGGCAAATTGAACCGCCGTTTCTATCGGATCACCCCACAGGGGCGTCGCGCCCTGACGAGTGCCAAGCGCAAGGTCCGCGAGCTGTTCGGCGAACTGTTTCATGAGAACTCAGCGAAGACGCGCTGATCGTGTCCATCCACCGGCCCGGCATCGTCCTGGGCATGCATTACGAGGTCATCGCCATGCCCATCGACCGTCGTGATTTTCTGAAGATAGGTGGCCTGGCCGCGCTCGCCGGTGGGGCTCCGCAACTGCTGCGTGCCACAGCCATTCCAGCGGGGGTATCCCAGGCAGTTTTCGGCGATAAAGCGGACTACACCTTGCGCATGGCCCGTCGCCTGGTTGAACTGGCGCCCGATCACATCGTGTCGACCACCGTCTACAACGATCAATTCCCGGGGCCCCTGCTGCGGTTCAAGGAAGGCCGACCTGTCGTTGTGGATATCCACAACGACACCGATATCCCCGAGCAACTGCATTGGCATGGACAAACCGTACCAGTGGAGGTGGACGGTGCAGCGGAAGAAGGAACGCCCTTCATCCCGGCCCATGGCATGCGCCGCATCGCGTTCACGCCGGGACCGGCCGGCTTTCGCTTCTATCACACGCATCTTCGAGCCGGTGACAACCTCGCCATTGGCCAGTACAGCGGCCTGGTGGGACCGGTCTACATCGAGCCGAGGCACGAACCGGGCGCTTACGACCGCGAGGTGTTTCTTACGCTGAAGGAATTCGATCCATTCTTCAGCAAGGGCGGCGACATGGCGATGGATTTTCTGCGTCCCGGCGAGCGCGAACAGACGCTGGAGGAGCGTGGCGAGACGGCCATGAAGGCCTCACTGGCGCAGGGCCAGCCGCATGGCTATGAGGTGGGCTACCAGGCCTTCGCGATCAATGGTCGCATGCTCGGTCACGGCGAGCCGATCCGGGTGAAAACCGGCGAGCGCGTGCTCTTCCACGTTCTCAACGGCAGCGCCACCGAGATCCGCAGCCTTGCCTTGCCGGGCCATGCCTTCAAAGTGGTCGCGCTGGACGGCAATCCGGTACCGCACCCGGCCGACGTGCCCGTGCTGTGGTTGGGCACGGCCGAACGTATCAGCGCCATCGTCGAGATGAAGCACCCCGGCGTATGGGTGCTGGGCGATCTGGCCGACGATGATCGCAACCATGGCATGGGCATCGTGATCGAGTATGCCGGGCAACGTGGCCAACCACGTTGGTCCAAGCCCGATCCATTCCAGTGGGACTACCGCCGCTTCGCCCAACCGAATGCACAGGCGAGGGTGCCTGATGACGTCATCGAGATGACCTTCGCCAAGCACAACGCCGCCGATCAGGGGTTCAATCGCTGGACGATCAACGACGTCCCGTTCGACATGAAAGCCATGAAGCCGATGTTCCATTTGCAGCGAGGGAAGCGCTACCGCCTGCGCATGCACAATGCGAGCGACGACATCCATCCGATGCACTTGCATCGCCACAGTTTCGAGATCACCCGCATCGCCGGTCAACCTACAGGTGGCGTCATCAAAGATGTGGCGATGCTCGGTGGCTACCAGACGATGGAGGTCGACTTCACCGCCGATCAGCCGGGCTTGTCCTTGTTCCATTGCCACATGCAGTTGCACATGGACTTCGGGTTCATGGCGTTGTTCGACTGCGCATGACGTCGATGAATCGGTCACCGCAGGATGAGCAGGCACCCGGCGATAGCCCTGCCGGCAGCGTCGCCGAGGTTGGGACTGCGTTCTTGAAACTCGGACTGTCGTCGTTCGGCGGTCCGATCGCCCATCTGGGCTATTTCCATCGCGAGTTCGTCGAGCGGCGCCGCTGGCTGGATGAAGAACACTTCGGCCAGTTGCTCGCGCTGTGCCAGTTCCTGCCCGGACCAGCGAGCAGTCAGCTCGGTTTCGCACTCGGCTTGCTGCGTGCGGGATGGCTGGGTGGCATCGCCGCCTTCATCGGTTTCACGCTGCCCTCAGCGCTGCTGCTGTTCGTGTTCGCCGCATGGAGCAACCACCTCGCGGGACCGTGGGGTCAAAGTGCCATCCACGGGCTCAAGCTGGTGGCCGTGGCCGTGGTCGCCCAAGGTGTGCTGGGCATGGCGCGGACGTTGACGCCTGATCGCTCACGCGCCCTGATGGCCGCGGCAGCGGCGGGACTCATTACCGTCAGCGGCAGTGCCTGGATGCAGCTGCTGATCGTTGTTGGCGGTGCAGCCCTGGGCCCCTGGCTGTGCCGGCAGGTGACAGCGCGGCGGAGCGAGACGTTTGCCTTGCACTATGGCCGCCGCTCGGGCGGCACGTTGCTGGTCCTCTTTGGCGCCTTGCTGGTGACGGCCGTGGTGGTCGCGCCTCACCTGCCGCCATTGGCTCAGGTGGCCGGCGCGTTCTATCGCGCCGGGGCCCTGGTGTTCGGCGGCGGCCATGTCGTGTTGCCGCTGCTCAAGCGCGCGGTGGTCGATCCGGGCTGGCTCAGCAACGATACGTTTCTCGCCGGTTACGGCGCTGCGCAAGCGGTACCTGGGCCGATGTTCACGCTGTCGGCCTTCCTCGGCGAACGTCTGCATGGTGGGCAAGGGGGCGCGCTGGGCGCCACGGTCAGCCTGTTGGCGATCTTCCTGCCAGGGCTGTTGCTGGTTTCCGGTGCACTGCCCTTCTGGCGGGCGCTGGGCGCGCGCGATAAGGCCGCCCGCATGCTCGCCGGTGTCAATGCCGCTGTGGTGGGTTTGTTGGCGGCCGCTCTCTACGATCCGGTATGGGTCAGCGCCGTGCACGATGCTGGCGACTTTGCCATTGCGCTGGTGGCTTTCACCTTGCTGGTTGCCGCCCGCTGGCCCGCGCTGGCGGTGGTGGCCTGGTGTGTCGTGGCTTCACTACTGCGCACAGTCTGGACTTGAGACTCCGCCCTGATCCATCAGGTGATGAGATGAATCGTCGCGGCCTTCCTGCGCCGCTTAACCGCAGCAGGATTTCTGCTGCTGGATCGGCGGGCACGGCACACTGCCGTATGAGCAGAACACACAGCAATCACCCGCCTTCGGCCGGAGCAGTTCGCCACAACCCGCGCAGTCGTAGAAGAACTGGCAGGCATCGGTCGGCATGGTCTCGGTGACCTGATGGCCACAATGCGGACACGTTAGCGTGCTCTGCAGGACGAGCTCAGCTGCCATGGGCTTGCGCCGTGGCAGGGAAACCGGCCTCGGTAATCGTGCGCGTCAGCACCGGCACCGTGGTGCGATCGGCATCGAACGCCACGGTGACCGTCTCGGCCTTCAGATCAACCCTCGTGCTTGTGACACCCGGAACGCGACTCAAGGCTTTCTCGATCGTCACGCTACAGGTCGGACAAGTCATGTTCGCCGCATGCAGTACGGCTGTTGTTGGCGTTGCCGCATGAGCCATGCCCAGCCCCAGGATAGCGACCACTACGAATATCCACTGACGCATCGTTCGTCTCCTACAAGAACCAGCCTACGACATAGGGAAATAGCAACAAAAGCACGATCGCCACCGTGGCTATCCACAACCAGAGGCGACGTCGCTGCAAGACGGTCGGTTCGACGCACACGCCTTCCGTACGGCAACGCGAGGATGGGCCATAGAGCGTCCAGAACGCGAGGCCAAGACAAAGCAATGTGGCCGCGACGAACCATGGACGCCACGGATCGAGCGCCGTGAGATGGGCGATCCATGCGCCACTGATGCCGAGTAGCACCAGCACCAGCGGGACCACGCAACACACGGACGCGCCGATCGCCGCGAGCAGCGCGACGATCACAGCAGGCAGCGACGATTTGGATGGCAGCGTAGTCATGCGCGCATACTAGCCTCTGTACCTGACTACGGAGTCAAGCATGACTTCTGATCTCACCATCGGCCGATTGGCCCTGGCCGCTGATGTGCATATCGAGACGGTGCGCTATTACCAGCGCATTGGCCTGTTGCGTGAGCCCGAGCGCCCGTTGGGAGGCGTGCGTCGCTATGAACACCAGGATCTGGCGCGTCTCCAGTTCATCCGACGCGCCAAGACGATGGGCTTCACGCTGGACGAGATTGCCGGGCTGCTGCAGCTCAAGGGTAAACGGGCCTGCGAGCAGACGCGCCGACTGACCGAACACAAGTTGCTCGACGTGCGCCGCAAATTGGAGGATCTGCAGCGACTGGAAACCGAACTCATACAGCTCGCCGACGACTGCGCGCACGCGCCGCGTGGCGGGCACTGCCCGACACTGGATTTTCTTAGGCAGCCTTAGCCTGCACCTGCACGAACAGGCGCGCGAACCTCCGTCAGGGCTGCACCGCGATCGATGTCAGCGTGCTGGCCATGCCGGCCTGATGCAGGGTGAACTTCACCTTGTCACCGACTTTCACATTCTTCAGCAGATCGGGCGAAGTCACCTTGAACGGCATGGTCATCGCCGGCCAGCCGATCGCGGTGATCGCCTCGTGTTGCAGCGTGACGGTGGCCTTGGCCACATCGATCGCCTTGACCACGCCCACGCCCTCCACATCCGCCGGCTTGGTGTCATGCATGCCGGGCATGTTGGGGTCCATCTGTTGAGCACCGACCATGGCGGAAGTCGAGGCCAGGGCCGCGGTGAGTGCGATGGTGAGGATGTGCTTTTTCACGTATCAGTTTCCTTTCAGGTTGGGGTGGAAAGCGGGGTCCGTTTGCTTGGCTCGGCGCAGTCGGCGCAACACCAGCAAGTGGAACGCGGCGGGGATGACCAGCATCGACAGCAACGGCGCAGTGAGCATGCCGCCGATCATCGGTGCGGCGATGCGCTGCATGACTTCCGATCCCGCGCCGTGGCCGAGCAGGATCGGGAACAGGCCGGCGAGGATCACCGCGACGGTCATCGCTTTCGGTCGCACGCGCTGCACCGCGCCTTCGCGGATCGCTTCGTCCAGTGCTTCCGGGCCGGCGTGCGGGTCGAGCGCGAGTTGGTGATCCCAGGCATGGCGCAGGTACAGCAGCATCACCACGCCGAACTCGGCTGCGACACCCGCCAGCGCAATGAAACCGATCATCGTCGCCACCGACACCGCGTGACCGAGCAGCCAGATCAACCACAGCCCGCCGACCAGCGACAGCGGTACGCTGGCCATGATCAGCGCGGCCTCGCTTGAGCGGCGAAATACCACGTAGATCAGGCCGAAGATGATCAGCAGCGCCATCGGCACCACCAGTTCGAGGCGTTTCATGGCACTGGCCAGATACTCGAACTGGCCCGACCAGGCCACGGTGACACCTGGTGGCAACCGGACCTGCTGCGCCACGGCGCGCTGCAGGTCGGCGACCACCGCGCCGAGATCGCGACCCTCGTTGTCGACGTAGACATAGGTGGCCAGCTGGCCGTTCTCGCTCTTCAGCATGGAGGGCCCTTCGTCGATACGGATGTCGGCGACCTGGGCCAGCGTGATCTGTGCGCCATTCGCAGCGACGATGGGCAACTGCCGTAGCGCCGCGACCGAATCGCGCTGGACGCGTGGGTAGCGCACCACGATTGGATAACGCTCGCGTCCTTCCACCGTCTGCCCGATCGGATCGCCGCCAACGACGGTGGCGACCAACTGCTGCACCTGCTGCTGGCTCAACCCATAACGGGCTGCGTCGTCACGGCGGATATGCACGTCGACATAGCGTCCGCTGGCGGCGCGCTCGGCAATCGCCGAACCGACCCCGGGCACGCCTTTCGCCACCACTTCGATCTGATCCGCGACCGTCTGCAGGACCGCCGGATCCGTGCCCAGTACCTTGATGCCGATGGGACTCTTGATGCCGGTGGCCAGCATGTCGATCCGATTGCGGATCGGTGGCACGAACAGGTTGGTCAGTCCCGGCACGTGCACGGCCTTGTCCAGCTCGGTCTTCAGCTTGTCCATCGTCATGCCGGGCCGCCATTGATCCTTCGGCTTGAAGGTGATGGTGGTCTCGAACATCTCCAGCGGGGCCGGATCGGTGGCCGTGTCGGCACGCCCGGCCTTGCCGAACACGTGATCCACCTCGGGCACGGTCTTGATCATGCGGTCGGTGAGTTGCAGCAACTGGGAGGCCTTGCCGGCGGACAATCCGGGCAGCGCCGTGGGCATGTACAGCAGCGTGCCTTCATCCATCGAGGGCATGAATTCGCTGCCCAGCCGGCTGGAGGGAATCACGGCACTGAACAGGAGGATCCCGGCGAACAGCAGAGTGGCTTTCGGATAGCGCAACACGGCCTCAAGGATCGGACGATACAGCGCAATCAGACCGCGATTGAGCGGGTTGGCGCGTTCGTCGCGGATGCGGCCACGCACCAGATAGCCCATCAATACCGGAACCAGCGTCACCGCCAGCCCGGCCGCCGCCGCCATCGCGTAGGTCTTGGTGAAGGCGAGCGGCTTGAACAGCTTGCCCTCCTGCCCTTCCAGCGCGAACACCGGTACGAACGACAGCGCGATGATCAGCAGGCTCACGAACAACGCCGGGCCCACTTCGGCGCTGGCGTCGGCGATCAGCGACCATCGTGCGGCCCCATGCGGCTCCTCGCCATCGTGCGCATGCCGCCAATGCTCCAGATGCTTGTGTGTGTTTTCGATCATCACCACGGCCGCATCGACCATCGCACCAATCGCGATTGCGATACCTCCGAGCGACATCAGGTTCGCCGTCACGCCCTGCAGATGCAGCGCGATGAACGCGACCAGCACGCCCAGTGGCAGCGTGATCACCGCGACCAGCGCCGAGCGCAGGTGGTTGAGGAACAGCACGCAGACCAGCGCGACCACCAGGAACTCTTCCAGCAACTTGCCCCACAGGTTGGTCACCGCCGCATCGATCAACTGCGAGCGATCGTACGTCGGCACGATCTCGACGCCGGCCGGCAGGCTGTGTTTGAGCTCGACCAGCTTGGCCTTCACCGCTTCGATCGCGGCCTTGGCGTTCTTGCCCGAGCGCAGCACGATCACGCCGCCGGCGACTTCGCCTTGACCGTCCAGCTCGGTGATGCCACGGCGGAAGGTCGGACCACGACGTACCGTTGCCACGTCGCGCAGCAGCACCGGTACACCGCCAGCGTTGGTAACGATCGGCACCTGCTCGAAATCCTCCCGACTGCGCAGATAGCCTTCGCTGCGCACCATCATTTCTGCCTCGCCCTGCTCGATCACCGAACCGCCATTGGCACCGTTCGCCCCGTTCACCGCATCCACCAGTTGCGGCACACTGATCCCTCGTGCCGCCAGCGCTTGCGGGTCGGGCACGATCTGCCACGCGCGCTCCATACCGCCGAGACTGGCCACCTCGGCCACGTCCGGCACGGTCTTCAACTGGTAGCGCAGAAACCAGTCCTGCAAGGCACGCAGCTGACCAAGGTCGTGCTTCCCGGTACGGTCGACCAGCGCGTACTCATAGATCCAGCCCAGGCCGGTGGCGTCTGGACCCAACGTCGGCGTCACGCCGGTTGGCAGGCGGTCGCGCACCTGGCTCAGGTACTCCAGCACGCGCGAGCGCGCCCAATACAGGTCGGTACTGTCGTCGAACAACACGTAGACGAAGGAATCGCCGAAGAACGAATAGGCGCGCACGGTCGTTGCGCCCGGCACCGACAGCATCGTCGTCGCCAGCGGATAGGTGACCTGATCCTCGACCACCTGCGGCGACTGGCCCGGCCAACTGGTGCGGATGATGACTTGTGTGTCCGACAGGTCCGGCAGCGCGTCGACCGGCGTGTGCATCACCGAGTACACGCCGATCAGGGCCAACGTCAGCGCGGTCAGCAGGACAACCAGGCGATGCGCGATCGCGGCGCGGATCAGCGCCGCGATCATCGATGCGCTCCATGCCCGTCCATCTCCGGCTTGGCGGCATCATTCAACCGCTCCAGCGCGCCGGACAGGCTTGCTTCCGAATCGATCAGGAACTGGCCGGAGACCACGACCTTTTCGCCGCCCGCGAGGCCATCGAGAATTTCCGTATAGCCGCCGGCCGCACGCCCGATGTGCACCGATACGGCACGGAAGTGGCCATCTCCCTCAGCGAGGATCACCCGTGTCTGGTTGCCGGTGGCGATCAGCGCGTCGTCCGGAACCACGGGCACGGCTTCACCCTGTGCGGGACTGAGCTGCACGGTGGCGAACATGCCTGGACTCAAGGCGCCGTCGGGATTGTCGAGCACGATGCGGGCGCGCTGGGTGCGCGTCATCGCATCCACATCCGGCAGCAAGGTTTCCACGGTGCCGTGGAACGATCGACCCGGCAGCGCATCGACCGTGACCGCCACCGGCGTGCCGCTGTGCACCGCGCCGGCTGCCGCCTGCGGCAACGCCGCCTCGATCCACACGGTGGACAGGCCATTCACTGTCATCAAGGTCTGACCGGCCGTGACGCGCTGGCCTTCGCGCACGTCCAATGTCGTAACAATGCCCGCTTGCGGGGCGTGCAGCGTGATTGCTGCACCCGCGCCATGACGCGACGACTGAATATCTGCGGGAGTCAGGCCCAGCACCTGCAGGCGTTCCCGCGAAGCCTCGCGAAGATCTTTCGCTTCGGCCGACTGCGCATGCTGAAGCGCATCGTATTCGGCTAATGCACTGCTCCATTGCGGTGCCAACAGCTCAGCCAGTGGCTCACCTGCTTGGACCGTGGTGTACGGTGCGCGGACATCCAATTTGCTCACCACCGCATCGACGCGTGCGCTGATCGTGGTGGCCTGACGCAGGTCCCAGGTAATGGTGCCCGGCACCCGAATCGCCGACGCCAGCACGCGGCGCTCCACCGGGGCGGTGCGCACACCCAGATTCTGCACCGTCGCCGGATCAATCTGGACGACATCTTTCTTGGTCGTCCCTTCGTCAGCGTACTTGGGCACCATCTGCATGCCCATCGGCGACAGGCCCGGCTTGTCGAAGTGCTGCTGCGGCACCATCGTGTCGTACCAGTACAGGACTTTTTTTCCGCCGCTATTCGATGCGGATCCGCTCGATGCCGGCCCAGCGGCGTTGGCTTGCGATGGCGCCGCTTGCCGATGGCCACCGAAATAGCCGAGCGCGACCAACGCGACAGCGGCAAACACGGCGATGACAATCACGGTTGCACGCTTCATGGCGTCGTCTCCGAAGTGGGCAACAGATAGGCCAGTGAGGCCCACAACCGGGCGCGGGCGGCAAGCGCATCGGCATAGGTAAGTCGCAATTCGATTTCATCGCGCCGGGAATCCAGCCACGGCTGGAACGTGCCGCCACCGCGGTACCCGGCCAGCGCCGTTTTGGCGCGATCGCGACCCAGCGGCAGCAAGGTGTTCTGGTAGCGCTGGATCTGTCGACTCCATCCCTGCCACGTCGCCACCGCGCGCGTCACCGCTTCGTGCTGAGCGCGGCGGGCATCTTCATGCGCGGCTTGGACGGCGTCCCATTGCGCCTGTTTGGCGCTGATGCCGCGGTCTTGCCGGTTGCGAGTGAACAACGGCAAGCTGACACTCACTTGCAGCATCACCATGTCCGACAGGCCCGGCGCGCGTTTGCCGTAGCTGGCCTCCACGCTCCAGTCTGGATGTTTGGCAGCACGCGCCTGCTCCAGCGCAGCTTGCGCGACCTGTTCGCGCGCCTGCCACGCCTGCATCGGCGTCTGACCGTCGATGTTCTGCTCCAGACGCTCCGGCGGCACCGGTAGTTGCCCGAAGTCCGGGGCGTCGGCGAGGTCGGCAAACGTCTTGCCGAGCCAGCGCTGCAACCCGGCCTGTGCTGCGGCGAGATCGGCATCGACGGCTTCCAGACGATTGTCCAGCGAAGCGGCATCGGCACGCGCGGCCAGCGCATCGGCCGCGCTGCCGTCGCCACCGCGCAAGCGCGCCTGCGTGATTTGCACGGCCAAGGCGCTCTCACCACGCAACTCCACCAGCAGCGCGCGCTTCTGCAGGATCACCCACACGTCGATCCAGGCATTGGCGATGCGTTCCTGTACGGTTTGCGCCGTGCCGACACGATCGGCTTCGGCCGCATCGATCTGCGCGGCGGCCAGACCGCGCTCGGCGTCGCGCGCCGCTCGCGAGGGAATCGTCTGCATCACGCCGACGGTGCGCATGGTCATCACGTCCGAGCGCAGACTGAACGCGCCCGGATCGGTGACGGGATAGTTGGATACGCCGAACGTCAGCGACGGATCGGGAAGTCGCCCGGCACGGGCTGCCTCTTCGCGCATCGCGTCGATGTCGGCGTTACGCGCGGTCAACAGTGGCGCTTCCGCCACACCGCGTTGAACCGCGGCGTCAAGCGTCAACGGCGGGTCCGCGGCGTACACGGCCGTAGCTATCGCCCAACCAAGGGCGACAGCCAGACCTGGTGCAAAGTTGCACTTGGCGAAAGAAAGGAAACTCATGATGGCGCACTCCCAGGAGCTAAGGTGTAATGCGTTTGCTGGTGTTGGTCACCTCAGCCATGCCGCTTCCGGCCCAGCCGCAATGCGTTGGCGACCACCGACACGGAGCTCAAGCTCATCGCCAGGGCGGCGATCATCGGGCTGAGCAACAGGCCCGTCAGGGGGTACAGCACGCCGGCCGCAATCGGTACGCCCAGTGCGTTGTAGAGGAATGCAAAGCCCAGGTTCTGCTTCATGTTGGCGACGGTTTCGTTGGAAATCGACCGTGCCCGCACAATGCCGCGCAAGTCGCCCTTCACCAGTGTCACCTGCGCACTCGACATCGCCACGTCGGTACCGGTGCCCATCGCGATGCCGACATCGGCGCCGGCAAGCGCGGGTGCGTCGTTGATCCCGTCGCCGGCCATCGCGACCCGATGTCCCTTGGCTTGCAGCTGTTGAACAAGTTCGATCTTGTCCTTCGGGCGGACCTCGCCATGGACTTCGTCGATGCCCAGGGTGCGTGCGACCGCATGCGCGGTGGTGACACCGTCGCCGGTGGCCATCACGATCTTCAGGCCCGCATCGTGCAGCGATGCGATGGCGGCGGCGGTGCTGGCCTTGATCGGATCGGCCACCGCAAGCAGGCCGGCCAGGACGCCATCGACCGCCAGATACATGACGCTGGCACCGGCTCGGCGCAGCTCTTCGGCCGGTGTGGAAAGGACGGAGGCATCGACCCCGACCTCGTGCATCAGCGCGGTATTGCCGATCGCCAGGAGGGAGCCACCCACCTTGCCGCGTACCCCGATGCCGGTGGATGACTCGAAGCTCTCCGGCGTTTCCAGCGTCAGGCCACGACGACGGGCTTCCGCGACGATCGCGTCGGCCAGTGGGTGCTCGCTGCCCTGATCGAGGCTGGCCGCCAGACGCAGCACCTCCTGCTCGGTGAACCCTTCGGCCGCGAGCGCGGCGTGGAACGCCGGACGTCCCTCGGTCAGGGTTCCGGTCTTGTCCACGATCAGGGTGTCGATCTTGCGGAGGTTCTCGATCGCCTCGGCGTCGCGGAACAACACGCCTTCCCCGGCGGCACGGCCGGTCGCCACCATGATCGACATCGGCGTGGCCAGTCCAAGCGCGCAGGGGCAGGCGATGATCAAGACCGAGATCGCGTTGAGCACCGCAAACGTCCACGACGGTTCCGGGCCGAGCAATCCCCACACGAAGAAGGTCGCGACGGCAATCGCCAGGACCGCCAGCACGAACCAGAACGCCACCGTGTCGGCCATGCGCTGCATCGGTGCGCGCGAGCGTTGCGCCTGCGCGACCAGTTGCACGATCTGCGACAGCACTGTCGCCGAACCGACTTTCTCCGCCCGGATCACCAGGCTGCCGGTGCCGTTGAGGGTCGCGCCGATCACGCTGGAACCAGCACTCTTCTCGACCGGGACGGGCTCCCCGGTCAGCATCGACTCGTCGACATGGGAGCGCCCTTCGATCACTTCGCCGTCCACCGGCACCTTTTCGCCGGGGCGCACCCGCAGGCGGTCACCAACGTGAACGTGGCTGAGTTCGACATCCTCCTCGCCGCCATCGTCGCGCAGGCGGCGAGCGGTCTTTGGCGCCAGCCCCAGCAGAGCCTTCAGGGCAGTCGATGTCTTCGAGCGGGCACGCAGTTCGAGCAGCTGGCCGAGCAGGGTCAGCGAGACGATCACCGCGGCGGCTTCGAAATAGACGCCCACGCGGCCGTGTTCGTGGAACGACTCCGGGAACAGGTCCGGTGCCACGGTGGCGACGATGCTGTAGCCGAACGCCGCACCGACGCCGATGCCGATCAGGGTCCACATGTTGGGGCTGAGGTTGCGGACCGACTGCACGCATCGGACGAAGAACGGCGCGCCTGCCCACAACACCACCGGGAGGGTCAGTACCAGTTCGATCCAGGTTCGGGTGCCCACCGGCAACCCGGGGAAGTGGTGGCCGAACATCGCCAGCACGAGCACCACCAGCGTCGCCGGCAAGGTCCACCAGAAGCGGCGGCTGAAATCACGCAGTTCGGGATGGTCCTCGTCGTCCAGCCCCGGTATTTCCGGTTCCAGCGCCATGCCGCAGATCGGGCAGATGCCTGGGCCTTCCTGACGAATCTGAGGATGCATCGGGCAGACATACATCGTTCCCGTCGGTGCCTGCGCGGGGGCCTCATCGGATCGCCGTGTCAGATATTTGGCCGGATCCGCCACGAAGCGTTCCAAGCAGCGCGCCGAGCAGAAATGGTGCGTTACCCCTTCATGTTCGGCGTGATGGGCGGTCTGATCTGGATCGACCTGCATCCCACAAACCGGATCGACCGCGGTTGTTCCCGCACCGGGGTGGCTTTGATGTCCGTGGTTGTCGGCGCCCGTGTGGTGACGGTGGGTGTTCATGCATCCTCCCATGACGATGGCAATGGCTTGACGTTGATCAACGTGTCAATGCCCATGGTGGGCGAAGTCGGTCGTCGTGCCGTCGCGGCTGACCAGCTCAACCACGTAAGGCTGGACGCGGCCATCGGGCATCTCCATGCCTGGCGAGCCGGCCGGCATGCCCGGCACGACGAGGCCCTTGGCATCGGGCTTTTCAGCCAGGAGCCGCTTGATGTCCAGCGCCGGCACATGGCCTTCGACGAAATAGCCGCCCACTTCGGCGGTATGGCATGACCCTTTGCCGAACGGAATGCCGACCCGACGCTTCACCGAATCGAGGTCGTCGACATCACGCACGTCGACGTTGAAGCCGGCGGCACGCATATGGTCGACCCACGCGCCGCAACATCCACACGTAGCGCTTTTGTGCACCAGCATGACCGGAAGCGATGCGTCCGGTGAGCTTGCTGTTGCGGCATGGATTGTCGCGAAGGATGGCTGGCTGGACTGCGCATCGACGGGGTGGGTGCAGGCACCAAGCGCGCTGAAGGAAACAACGGAGATTGCTGCGAACAAAACGTTTCTTGCATTCATGCCGGAGATGCTTATTCGCTTCACGGTCACTCTCCCGCTACCGGTGCGGATTGCCATTGGACGGACACGATCTTCCAGTCTTTGCCATCCTTCTTGAGGTTGAGCAGTTCGCGGCTGCGCAGCGTGGTTGGCTTGCCCTTGATCGTGACCTGGATGTCGCTCTCGCTGCCGACCATGGCGGTGTCGCCCATCGGCATCGAACCCAACGAGACCGGGGTGATCTTCGCGGTTTTCAGGAAGGCGATGTCCTCGCCCAGGTGACCGCTGGCATACGCTTCGCGCGACTGCACCTGACCACCTTCGCTGATGCTGACATCGGGTGCCAGCAACGCCAGCACGGCGTCCCGATCGCCGCTGTGCAGCGCCATGTGGAACGCCTCTGCCACGGCCTCGGCCGCCGGTACCGCGTGCGGCGTCAGCCCATCCATCGACAGTGGAACTTCCACTGTCGATGTCGCAGCAACGTCTTCGTGATCATGACTGTCCGCGGCGGCCGCGCCGTGGCTGTGCCCGGACTCTGGCTTGGCAGGCATCTGCATGCCCGGCATGTCCATCGCGTCGTGCGCTTCTTCATCGGCAGACTCACCATGGCTGTGTCCACCCTCGTCGTCCATGTCGTGGTCTACGGGAGCCCTGGCCACCATGTCCTTGTATTGCGCCGGCGTCATGTCGGGCAGCTTCTGCAGAAACGCGACCATGCTCCACATCGTGGCGTCGTCATGGCTGAGTCCCCACGCCGGCATCGCGCTCATCTTGATGCCGTGCTTGATCACCCAGAACGCTTCCTTCGGTTCGACCCGCACCTGCGACAGATTTGGCGGTTGCGGGTACAGGCCGGGACGTATCTCCGAATCCTTCATGCCGGGCTTGAGGTGGCACTCAGTGCACATGGCCGCGTACTGGCCGGCACCTTTCAGGATCAGTTGCTCGTCATCGAGGTTGGGTACCGTGATGTGTTTCGAGCGGGCATGGATGGATTGCTCGCGCAGGGTCTGCATGACCGCGAACACCGGCTTGGTATGGTGATCGTCGGCGCCGATGTTGTAGATACCGGAGTACACGAACGTACCTGCGCCGACGGCAAGCACGCCGAGAACGACGGCGACGGTGATGCTGTGATGCTTGATGTGCTGTTTCATGATGTTTCCCCTTAAAACCAGATGCGGACGCCGGCCACGATCTGCCGGTCGAGAACGGGTTGATGATCCTGCTGCGCGTAGTCGGCGGTGGTGCCGATCCGGCGCACCCAGTTCACCCCGATGTATGGCGCGAACTGCCGGCGGATCTCGTAGCGCAGGCGTAGACCGAACTGAATGTCGGACACGCCGCTACCGATTCGGCGTTGCGGATCACTCTTGCCATACAGATTGATCTCCGCTTCCGGCTGTAGGATCAGGCGTTGGGTGAAGAGCAACTCGTATTCCGCACGCAGGCGTGCCGCGGTGCGCCCGTTGGCGCCCACATAGCCGGTCGCTTCCAGTTCAAACCAGTACGGCGCCAAGCCCTGCGCGCCGAATGCGGCCCACGTGCGCCCGGGGCCTTCGCCGAAGTCGTGGCGCACACCCAGTTGCGTGCTCCAGAACGTGGCGATGTTGTGGTTCCAGAACGCTTCGAGATCACCGTCTTCCAACTTGCCGCGACTGCGCTCACCCTCGGTCCGTACCCACAGCTTGTTCTCGTCGTTGCCGTACCAGCCTTCGGCTTCCCAGTTCTGGCCGTTGGCATCGCGACCGTGGAACGCTTCCAACTGGTCGACCAACAGCATGCCCAACGGCGCGTTGTCGGCCATGTCCATGCCTTTCATGGAACCGTAGCCGACACCGTCGGAGTAGTCGGGACTGCGTGCATTCGGTGGCGGGCTGCCGCCCTGCATCGGGCCCATCGTCATGCCCGGCATCGCGCCCATGCCGGCCATGTCGCCCTGTGCCTTTTGGGGCGTCGCGCCATGATCCATGCCGGCCATGCCGCTGTGATCCATCCCTTGCATCGCTCCCGGACTCATGCCGGGCATCGACGAGTGATCCATCCCCGACATGTCGCCGGTGGGTGCCCCCGATGCGGCAGGCTTGGCGGGCATCGGCATGCCCTGCATCGCGCCGTGGTCCATACCTGGCATGGTGCTGTGATCCATCCCCTGCATGTCATCCATGCGGTGGGAAGGCGACGTCGGCGGGGCGGAAACGGGTTTCTTCTTGGCCTTCTTGACGGGTGCTTTCGTCGCCGGTTTTGCGGTGCTGCTCGCAGCGGCCGGCATGGCCATCCCTGGCATGCTGCCGCGATCCATGCCTGGCATCGAACTCATGTCCATCGACGAAGTGCTGCTGGACGCGGGCGCACTCTGCGCCGTGGCTGTCAGTGGCAATGCCAGCAACAGCGCGGCCAGCAACACCGAACGACGCGGAACGATTGAGGTGTTGCGACGATGCATGTTCATGACACCACCACCTCGCGGAACATGCCCGCCTCCATGTGATACAGCAGATGGCAGTGATAAGCCCAGCGGCCGGGATTGTCGGCCGACACCGCATACGTGATGCGCTGGGCCGGCTGCACGTTGATGGTGTGCTTGCGCACCTGGAACTGGCCGTGTGGATTTTCCAGCTCGCTCCACATGCCGTGCAGGTGAATCGGGTGATTCATCATGGTGTCGTTGACCAGCACGATGCGCAGGCGCTCGCCGCTGTTGAAATGCACCGGCTTGGCGTCGGAGAACTTCACGCCGTCGAACGACCAGATGAAGCGCTCCATGTTGCCGGTCAGGTGCAGTTCGATCTCGCGGCTGGGTTCGCGCGCGTCGATTGGTCCGCCGATGGTGTGCAAGTCGGCGTAGGTCAGCACGCGCCGACCGTTGTCGCGCAGGCCGATGCCTGGATCGTCGAGGTTGGTGCGCGGCATGTCGACATGCATGTCGACGCCGGGGCCGTATTCGGTACGGGCGTGACGCACGACCGGTGTCGCGGCGCTCGCCATGCCGGCCATGTTGCCGTGGTCCATGCTGCCGTGATCCATACCGGTCATTGCAGCGTGGCCGCTGCCATGGTCCATCCCTCCCATCGACATCGCGCCCATCATGTCCTGCATGCCCAGCCATATCCTCGGATCCATCGCCGGGATCTCAGCCTGCATGCCTTGCCGCGGCGCCAGCGTACCGCGGGCATAACCCGTGCGGTCGATCGACTGGGCGAACAAGGTGTATGCACGTTCTTCCTGCGGCTCAACGATCACGTCGTAGGTTTCGGCCACCGAGATGCGGAATTCGTCGACTGCGACCGGCTCGATGTCCTGGCCGTCGGCCGAAATCACCGTCATCTTCAACCCCGGAATGCGCACGTCGAAGATGGTGGACGACGAACCGTTAATGAAGCGCAGCCGGATTTTCTCGCCGGGCTTGAAGATGCCGGTCCAATTGCCCGTCGGCGTCGTACCGTTCATGAGGTAGGTATACGTGTGGCCCGACACGTCGCTGAGGTCGGTCGGATTCATGCGCATTTGGTTCCACATCTTGCGCATGGCCAATGCCTGGTCCAATCCTTTGCTGCTGGCGTCGCGAAAGAAATCGCCGGCCGTCGGCTTGGCAAAGTTGTAGTAGTCGCTCATCCTCTTGAGCTTGGCGTAGATGCGCTCGGGATCTTCATCGGTCCAGTCATTGAGCATGACCACGTAGTCGCGATCGCTTGGATTACGTTCTGCTCCGGCCGGCTCGATGATCAGTGCGCCGTAGTGGCCCACTTGCTCCTGGAAGCGGTTGTGCGAGTGGTACCAGTAGGTGCCGGACTGGCGCACCTTGAACTCATAGACGAAGGTCTCGCCCGGTGGGATGCCGTCGAAACTGATGCCCGGCACGCCGTCCATCTGGAACGGAACGACGATGCCGTGCCAGTGAATGGAGGTCGGCGTGCGCAGCTTATTCGCCACGCGCAAGGATACGGTGGTGCCTTCCTTCCAGCGCAGGATTGGGCCCGGGACGCCGCCGTTGATGGTCGTCGCCATGCGCGCCGCGCCGGTGAAATTGACCGGTATCTCGGCAATCTCCAGCGCGAAATCGGTACCGCTTAAGACGGTAGGTTGGCCCGGGTTGGTCAGGGCCCATGTGGTTGAAGGGCGCAACAGGCCAAGGCCGGCGAGCGAGCCGCCGATCGCCAATCCCTGGACAAAGCGACGGCGCGGCAGGCAAAGCGCCGGCTCCTGGGGTCGAAGTCGTTTCACGATGCATCTCCAGACAAGGGACCCGGTGTTACCGGAGTCCATCAAGATCGCCAACGCGATGCGGAGCACTCGGCATGAGCCGAGTCCGCAACGGGGCGTGCGTCAGAGGGAGAGCGTCAGAGGGCCGGTGGCCGCAGAGGAGGTGCGAAATCCAACCGAGGTACGGCAGTGTCGTGTGGAGACCAGCGCATGCCTTCAATATTCGCGCTCGCAAGCCCACGCATCATCGGCAAGGTAAGCGCACTGCTGCAGGAGGCTCCGCAGCCGCAAGCATGGCCGGCACAGGAATGATCGGTGCCGCAACACGATCGATCGGTTTTCACCGGTGCGGCGTGATGGCAGTGATCGGAGGTCTGCGTTGAAGACGTCGTGTGATGGGCGTGGCTTATATTGCCGGCCATTCCCGTCGGCATCCCGAACACCGGTGTGATGACGAGAAGCAGCCACGCCAAAAACGCCATCGCACGAAGGCGCGGCGAGCGGGCGAAATGGCGAATCGTTCGGGTCACGATCAAAGCTTAGCCTTCCAGGCGCGTGCGCTCAACTCTGGAGCCCTGTCCAATGTGTCGAATCCGGAGCGATCGCTCCGAATTCGACCAAGCGCGCGCAGGGCTATTTCTTGCTGAAACCATGTGCACGGTAGTCTGAACGCCGCTCTTGAGATCAACGACCGACGGTGGCGGAAAGTGCACTTTTAGCGACATGCCGCCCGCGGTGACGTCGACGATGCCCGTCTTCGTGTCCACTGAATTCACGGTGGCCGGCATCGTATGCATGCTCGGATTCTTGTTCATCATGTCGTGAGCAGCCATATCCTTCTGGCCCATACTGCTCATGTCGTGTTCCGGCGCGCTTTGGCATCTTGGGCGAATTGCGCTGTTTGAAGACCTCCTGTTCGAGCCGTAAGGCTTCCTGCGCGTCGAAGGCGTCGACGAGGGCTTTGATGGCGCGTTCATCATCGGACTGCGGGTGAGCGAATGCCGCATCCATGGACTCCGGAATCTTGGCCTTCGAACTTTCCGAACGCAGCCAATAGAGGCGGTAAAACTCTTTGATGCCGATGTCGGCACCCCAGACGCGCACGTACTTCTTGTAGTCCACCCAGACTTGAGCCGAGTAGCACACGGAGAACCCTTCGATGCAGGCCGGTTGCGAGGATTCATGATCCTATCGGGCGACGGCATCGATCGGGCGAACGCGCGATTCCTAAGTGGCCTTCGGTTTCAGCACGGACTCGATGCAGGATTCGCGCTCGCGCTGCCAGTTGGCGTCGGCCGCAACCGCGTCCATATTCTGGTTCACCAAGGGAAGAAGTGTTCCCTTGTAGGGTTCGTTGTCGGGCAGGTGTGGCGCCCAGGTCTTACGCAGGTACGTCATGGTGCGACTGAACGCCTCGCTTCGGTCGAGAAGGGTGCGTAAGGTCGACGCAGCGCTGGCGGTCTGTTCCGCCAGCTGTTCCTTGAGCGCGCGGTTCTCGCGATGAAGGCGCACGATCTCGTCTTCTGCTTCGTGCAAAGCCTCGGCATCGAGCGCGCTGGCGTTGCGATGCCGCCGCTCCGTTTCGATGCTCTCGCGCTGAACACGCTGGTGCGTTCCATCCACGACCGCTTGCGTGGCGTCGACATAGATTCGGGGTGCAAGGTTCATGGTCATGCCTCAAGGTGGACTCAGTTCAAACGAATCGGAAAGGATGCGGTCGTACTCGAAGATTTCGGACTCCTCGACCGTGCCCTGTGCATCGCTGCCGCCGACGATCAGCACGCGGCCACCGCCGAGCGACACTGCGGTGGCGCTCTTGCGCGGGTGAAGCATGGGCGGAAGTGCCGTGAAGGCGTTCGTGCTGGGGTCGAAGATCTCGGCGTTGGTGATGTACTGACCGTACTGACCGATGCCGCCAACGATCAGAACCCGACCATCGGGAAGCAGCAAAGCCGCATGAAGCATGCGGTGCTGAACCATGTGGGGCATCGTTGCGAAGGCGTTGGCCGAAGGCGTGTAGATCTCTGCCGTGTCCGCCACATCCTGCGAACCGCCGACGTACGTCAATCCGCCGAATATCAGGACCCGTCTGTCATTGAGAAGAACGGCGCTGTGGGTCGTGCGCAGCTTTGCCATGGCGCCGGTCGGCACTGACGTGTTCGTCGTCGGGTTGTAGACGGCGGCGACCTGTTGGATGACCTGGTCGGCCGTGGAACCACCGGTCAGCAGGTAGCGCCCATCGGCGAGCAACGTGAGTGCGGCGTTCCACCGACCCGGTAGCGCCGTCCCGCCGTTGGCAAAGGTGGCGGATGCGGGATCGAACACCTCCGCTTGCGAGAGCGGCGGCCAGCTCGTCCCCGACTGGAAGCCGCCCCAGACGAAGAGCTTGCCGTCGGGGCGAGGTATGACGACCGAGCCGTAGCGCTTCATCAGCATCGGACCGCTGGAAACGGCGGTGCCCAAAAATGGATCGACGATTTCCGCGGGAACGACCGCGTTCGTGCTCGCGGTTCCGATGACGGCGATTCGCCCGTCCGGGAGACGCTGTGCCGTGCCGCCGTACCGGCTGGCGTGAAAGGGTATGGTCGGCTGCCACGACCCATCGTCGGAAAACACCGCGCCTGTCCACGCGCCCGCGACGAACGCACTGCCGCTCGCGATCGGTGCGCTGGTCAGGCTCGCGTCGCTGGAGAACAGGGGGCCAGCGGGAACGAAGACGCCTGTCGGTGGGCTGGCTCCGGCGATACCGGACGCCAACACCATCAACGCGGTACAGACGTTCAATCCCCTGCGCACGCCATTTTGCCCCTGTCGCCTGCGCTGCCGATGGCGGCGCAGGGGCAACGCTACGAAATACGAAGTATCGGCGTCAAGGAAAGACTACGATTCTCGTAGACCTGTTCAGCACAGGTCTAGCCAGGCATGCGGGCAAAAACGCCCCAATCGGTGTTTTGCGAGCGTCTTCGCGCCATACGCGAAGCGTCGGGCCTGTCCCAGAAGCGATTGGGCATCCTGGCCGGTCTCGACCCGTTCGTGTCGTCCGCACGCATCAACCGGTACGAAAAAGGATTGCATGAGCCGGACACGACGATGGCCTCTCGATTGGCCGCGGTGCTGGGCGTGCCGCTCGCGTACCTCTATGCGGAAGACGATCGCCTGGCTCGGGTCATCGTTGCCTTCGCAGCACTGTCGCGCCGCGAGCAAGACCGTTTACTCAAGACGCTCGAAGACACCGCAAACTCGTAGGGGTGCGGCGCCCTGGTACGCCAAGCGCTCACATGCGGAGTCGACCGCCGTTCCCCGTCGCTCCCGCTGCCTGCGCTAGCCCTCGATCGAGGTCGCGAGCGCAGGCATCCTCGTAGAGTTGGCGAAGGTGGGGAAAGGACCCCGGGCCCCAGCATTCATCGGCAACGATCATGGGGATGCGGTCCCGCTTGTCGCGAAGGAAAAACGATGGCGTGGCACCCAGGACGATTAGGTGCGCGGCAACGGCTTCGCGTCCCTCTTCGATGGCGACATGCAGCGGTGTGGCTCCCGCTCTGTCTTGAACGTTCACGTCCGCGCCCGCTTCGACCAGGTATGTCCGCCGACTGCTATCCGATGCCCGCATGTAGATCGGCGTACGGCCCTTCTTGTCTCGGGCATTTGGGTCAGCGCCTTTCTCAATGAGAAAGCGAGCGTGATAGCACTCGACGTTGAACAACGCAGTTCGCCCGTTGCTGTCCCGGGCATGGACGCTGGCACCGTGGCTGTGGACCAAAGCCCAGATGCTGTCCTGACTTCGACCGTGTGCTGCTTTCAGCAATCTTCGGTCGGCATCGGACGCGTAGAGCGGTTTGGCCATGATGCGCTACCCGATTGAAACCGCTGCCATCATGGTGTGCAGAAAGTGCCCGGCGCAAGCGGAGCGCGCAGGCGTCAGCGGGCCAGACCCGAAGGGGTGCAACGCAGTGCGCGGCGCCAGCCTCGGAACGCGACCGGCGAAGCCGGGGACCCCCTAGTCGGCCTTCGTATGCTCACGATCTTCGGGAAAGAGCTTCAGTTGACCATCTTGGCAAAATCGCGCGAACCCCTGGTTTCTCAACATGCGATGAATCTCTGCCAAATCCTCCTTGTTTTTTCCCTCGAAGGGCACCCATGCCTTCCACCTCTTGCGCCCATTTGGATCAGTCGTTGACACCACGTACGGCATCGCTTGACCGTCAATCTCCAAACATCCATCTCTTGTGCTTTCATTATCTGTATACATTATTGGTCTCCTATGTTTAATGTAATTTACCCCTCGAACTTACGAGCGATACAGATGTTCTACACGAAATAATTTCGTTACACCTAGGACTTTCGGAGTTTTTTATAGTCGCGTCTCCAGTTTCTTCCGGATCGCTTTTGCTGTGCCTTGCCTCCGCCTTCGTTCGTGCTCTTTCTTCCTCGCATGCAGAAAAGCGCGACCGTTGCCGGCCGCGCTGCTCTTGGCGGCTTGCGGCTTTACAGCAAGCCGCGCTGTGCCATGGACGTGGGCGTGCCTGAACCGACGATCAGGTGATCCAGTACGCGGACGTCGATGAACTCCAGCGCTTCGCGAAGTCGAAGCGTGATGGAACGGTCAGCCGCACTCGGCTCGGCAACACCGCTGGGATGATTGTGCGCGAGGATGACCGCAGCGGCGTTATGCTTGATGCAGCTGCGGATGACTTCGCGGGGATGGACCGAACAGCCGTCGATGCTGCCCCGGAACAGCTCTTCAAATGCGATGACGCGGTGGCGGTTGTCGAGGAAGAGGCAGGCAAACACTTCGTAGGGATACGAGGCCAGCCGTGCCTTCAGGTAGCGGGCGCTCGCCGCCGGGTCCGTGAGTGCTTCACCGCTGCGCATCAGCTTGTGCTCCAGGATGCCTTCCGCGGCGTGAAGAATGTCATCGTCCGTGAGTGTGGCGCCCAGGTGGTAGTTGCCGAGCAAGTCCCGCACAAGTCCGCTGATGGTGTTCATGAGGCTTCTCCCGTCGGCGCTGGAGTGCGCCGGTGGGCCTCGGAAAGCGCGGTCGAAGAGCGCGGCGCGCACCGTCAGGTCGAAACGAAGAGGAGAACCCGAAGGGTTGCGCGGCGCGCAGACCGCGCCAGAGTGTTTTATGAGAGGCGCACTGCCGACGGGAGATCCGGAATACCAGCGGATGTGAGTGCTCGGCAACTGGGGCGCTGTCGGACGGTAAACCCAAAGCAAAAGAGAAGCGGAAGGAACAGCAGGGCGGCGGGCCTATCGGCCCGGTGGCCGCCCGATACCGCATGGCCGTCTAACCGTTTGTGTGTTTGCGTTCCTCGACAACCGCCACCGCTTCCGCATGGGGTTCCGGGGTGGCTTCGAGTTGGGCCAGATCCGCGAGGACCATTCGCAGCTCACGCTGCAGGTGCCGCCGCTGACGCCATTCGTCGGGAATCCGTTCGAGGAGCGTTGCCGTGAGTGGACTATCACGATTTCTCCGGTCCTGGAGTAGCTTCAGCAGGCGTCGGACGCCCACGGTCCTACCGGCGAGGTTGGACCGCAATCGCGCCACGTACTGCCGCCTAGATTCCACCTGCCATTGCGCGCACCGGGCCGCGTGTGCGGCCTGCCATTCGGGCGTCGCCATCCTCTTCTTCCGCGCGCGATCTTCGCGTGCGCTCGCCAAGCGCCGAAGGCGCCCGGCTTCCCGAAGCGCGGCATCCATCGCCGCAACCGAATGGCCCCACTCGTCGGCTGTCATTTGTCGCCTCGCAGAAACCGACCGAGCAGCAACAGGAATACGGGTGCAAGGACGAGCAAGCCCAGCATCGCCACCAGCATGCCTCCGCGTGCGTGAGAGGACCACGCGGCAATCAGGAAGCCAGCGATGATGATCATGCCGATGAAGCTCGAAACGCGGGCGCTCATGTTGATCTCCTCTACGGGGTGAACGGGTTCATCATGCCAGCCGCGTGGTCCTAACCGTGCGCTCGGCACGGTCGATGTGGGTGTGAAAGCGTCGTAGCGGATGCTGGCGGCGGACGCGATGCGCGGTGCCGTGCATCGTGCTGGCTGCTTCGACCGGCGCCACCAGGGATTCCTCGACCGCAAGCTCACGCATGCGCCGAGCAAGGTTGGGCTTGGGGTGCGCAAGCAGGGTCAACCACACGCCGCCCTCGTCCTCGTCGATGCGCACACGTTCGCGATCGACGATGACCGCATGCCGTTTCAAGGCCTGGCGCGCCGACAAGCGCGTGCGTCCCGACACCCGCACGCGATCACCGGCCTTCTTCAGCTCAGACAGTGCAGCCGCCCATCGCGACAGCAGAGGACCGGCGGAAAGCTCAAGCCGACCGGGAGCGCTCGGAACCGTGCGCGTGTGAAGCGAGAACCCGCGCGGGAGTTCGTCGCGGAGTTTCAGGTTGTGCGCCGCACAGAACGCAGCGTTGCGTGGTGCGTCCACCACCACATGCTCACCCGCGCGCAGCCGCACGAACACGGCTCTCCAGTCCCTCATGCCGCCTCCTTCGCCGCGTGCTTCGCGATCAGTTCGTCAAGGAACCGACGCGTGATGCCCACCCAGGCGCATTGGGCTGCGGCGCCCGCTTCAACGAGCAACGCGGCGGCGCTGGCGCACCGCGAACAGCTTTCGCAGGATGCGGCCATGCGGTAGCCGAGCAGCACGTCATCGAGCAGGCCGTTGCGGGCTTCCTGCGATGTACCGATGGCGATCCAGGCGCGCATGGCGGGCAGATTGCCAGTATGGAATGCGCGGGCGAGCTGGTGGTCGGGTGAGGGGTGGGCTTGGGTGTTCATCACAGGCGGCCTCGGGTTTGGGTGGCGGCGGACTTCGGAAGCTGGGCGTCGAGCGCCACAGCAAGGGAACGGGCTTGCTCGTGGGCACGGATCAGTGCGATGACGGCCAACAGTTCCGGATGTCCGAGTCGTACCGCCCTGCAAGCAGAATCGAAATCGATTTCCTTACCGGCTTGAAGCAGCGCCATCACGTCCCCTAAATCCGGACTACGGACTTCCGCCGCTTCGATAGCCGAATCGATGGGCTGTCTCCCCCCGTAATCAAGTGCCGTGGGGTCAGCGCCCGCACGCAGCAACAACCCGGCCATCTCTTTCATGCTCGGACCGAACGCCGCCAACGTGACCGCCGCATGCAGAGGGGTCTCCCCGGTTTGAAGACGGCGGGCGCGAATGTCCGCGCCGCGTTCGAGCAGCAGCGAGGCAATGCCGACGCGGCGGCGCAAAGCAGCGATAAAAAGCGCCGTGCTTCCGCCGTCGCGGGCATCCGCCGCGGCACCGCAATCGAGTGCCTGCCGGGCTGACTCCAGGTCGCCGTCGCTCACCGCCTGAAACAGGCGCTCATCAAGTGTGTGCATCACATCCTCGCTCGGGTTCGGGTGGGGGCGGCGGCAGGCAGGTGCGCGTCGAGCGCAGCGGCAAGGACACCGCCTTCGCGGGCACAAAACCACGCGTCCACCGCACGGCTGTAAGGCCGGAGAGCAACAGGATTGAGCCAGAACGATCCACCGGGGCTCTTTTGCCTTTCGGCGAGAACGTCTTCTACCGATGCGCCGTTGGCGACGCACTCATCCACCATGGATGCAGTGGCTCGCAAGTTGGCTTCCGTGTTCGGGTCGATCATGCTCATCACAGCCTCCCTCGTGTGGCGGCATTCGTTGAAGGAAGCGCCGCATCAAGCGATGCCGACACCCGCTGCGCCTTTCCCTGGTTGAATGCCAGCAGGCATTCACGGATGCGCTCCAGCTTTGCTCGAACGCTGTTTCGAACTGCGTAACGAAGGGAGGAATCCACCATATCGAGGGCCGTCTTACCCTCTTGGGTTCGTGCGTTCACATCCGCGCCGCGGTCGGCCAACAGTTGGATGACCGATACGATCTCGTCGGGAGCATCCAGCCCTCTGGCGCCTTGGACGCACAGATGCAGCGGCGTCATCCCGATTTCGTCGGGCAGCGTGGGGTTGGCGCCGTGCTTCAACAGACACGCGACCACAGGGACACAATGGCGGTCAGCTGCGTGATGCAAAAGCGTCTGCATCTTATCGTCCGTCGCATGTGCGTCCGCACCGCCCACCAGCAATGCATCCACGATTTCCGACTCCGACCGCCTCATGGCCATGGCGAACGGCGTCTCTCCATCCTTGTTCTTGGCATTGGGATCAGCGCCTCCCGCCAGCAGCACGTCCACGACTTCGCGCCGCGACCAGAAGACGGCGGTGTACAGCGTCGGCTCTCCATCCTTGTTCTTGGCGTTGGGATCTGCGCCTCGCGCGATCAACGTTCGCACTCTGCGAGCGTCGCGCATCGAACAATTCCTGAGTGCAGACGTGGCTCGCGCGCTGCGCCAAGCGCGCCACCGACCTAGCAGTGAAAGACCCAATACGGTGGGCAACGAAACGTTCGTGGAGGTCATGGTCAGATCCTCTTGAAGGTGTGTGTGGAAGCGACCGCTTCGGGAAGCGCCGCATCCAGTGCCCGCGCCTGCAGCGTGGGCAGCACGTCCGCCATATCGGCCATCAACGCGGATGCCGGAGCCCCCGCTTCGAGCAGGGCCTCCATGGTGGCGATGTGTGCGTGTTCGTCCCCGGGACGAGCGCAGCGGTACTCCACTTCTGCGATGACGAGTGCCGCAGCCAGATGCCGCGCGCACGCGTCGGTGTTTGAGGAAACCAGTTCTCGCATCGCTTCTACGCAACCGGCTTTCGTGTACGCGAACAGGGCTTCTTGAGGACTGCTCCAGACCGCCTGGACCTCGCAGAGCGGGGCACGGGTTTTCGCATGCCGACGGCGCAGTCGCTCCAGGCCGCGGCGGTCGTGATGACGGGGCCGGGCGCTCACGGCCGTTCCCTCGTGTAAGCCCACTTCGCGAACTGAAGGCCGGCGACAAAACACACCGCGCCATACTGAAGCAAAAGCGCAATCAAAAGCGCAATCATCATGGTCGAGTGGTCAGTCACAGCCGCGCCCTCCCTTCATTAGAAACAGGAATCGCCAGCATCGTGCGCAGGGCGCGGCGGTCGCGATGAAGGGACGGGCGCTCATGGTGATTCACTCGTCGAGGCCACCCCGCGTTCGAAACACGCATTTCCGAACCTGAAAAGAAACTCCTTCTTCGATTCTGCTCCAAAGAGAAAGCCCATCCAGCCTACCGAAATGACCAGTGACGCCACTTGGATGATAGAGACCGAACTCCGCAAGGTGAAAATCAATTCACAGAGATTGATCCCGATGACAAACATCAGAATTGAGATGATAAATACAGTAAATGCGTTCACAGCCGCGCCCTCCTTTTCGTGGAAACAGGAACCGCCAGCGTCGCGCCCAAGGCGCGGTGGCATTCAAAGGCGTTGATGCGATCGCTCAGACAGGACTGCAAACCTTCTCGCAGATACTTGCAGAAGGTGTAGCGCGGAACATAAAGATCTGCGCCGACATCCAGCAGGGCGATGACGGCGGCGGACCACCTGTTGGGAAAGCGGACTTCGCGGGCACCGATGCAGCCCAAGGCGTAGGACATCGGTGTGAGACCGCGGGCGTCTCGTCCGTTCGGATCGTCGCCCGCACGTGCCGCGGTGCGGATGGCTGCGGCGTCGAGGCGCAGGGCAGCCAGGTGAAGCATGGAACAACCGTCTGCAAGGGTCATCGTGTTGGCCTGTGTTCGAATGGTGTTTCCATTCGTCTACAGTCAGTTGACCATGCACCCGCACTTTGTCTAGTCCAATTCGAGAACTTTATTAGCTTTTTAATATAATCAACAAATAGAAACTAAATCGATTTACTGAGTTTGGATTTCCGGCGTTCCATTTCCGCGTTCATGGCAACGCGCGATTCTACGCGAAGCGTGGGCTCGCCGCCGCCGGATACGAGCCATGCGTCGGGCTCACGGTCGAAAAAGTCGGAAGCGAAGGGGTCGTCGGCGGTACCCGCCAAGGGAAAAGCCTTCACATCTTCAGGCCGCGGGTGCTCGATTTCACGGCGCACCGAGCGCAATTCGCGCGCCAAGTCCGCGAATGTTTGGCCGTCCAAATCACCGCCTAGGAACAGGTCGCCATGACCATCAACCTCCACCGCGATCTCCCATTGCGCGGCCGAAAGAACACCGTTCCGAGCACACCGGCGATAGGCCTCCTCGATGGCGGTCGCAAGCGTCGCTGTCGGTGCGCTATCGAGCACACGGACAATCACGGCGCGCGCTCCACGTACACAGGCACCCCGTCGACGCGCAGGCATACAGCGCGTGGCCTCTTGCCGTCCTTCTGCTGCGTCGTCTGAAAGTGGCCAAGCTCGTTGGGCTTGAAGTGATCGCGGGTGCGTGTCCAGAAGTCGTTGTACTGGATGGCCTTCACGCCGGTTTCCAAGCAGAACTTCACGTAGTCCTCGTACACCTTTGGCATCAGCGTGCGGACGTTGGCATCGTAAGCCGCATTGTTGGCGTCCAGGTACTGAAGCACGTTGTCGGCAGCGTGGCGCTGCTTGCGCGCCAGCTCCTGCGCCTGGACAGGGAGAACCGCCGGGAAGTTGCCGCGCGCTTCAAGGCGAAGCGCGCCCTCCAAAACCCAATCCAGGACTTGACTCATTTCGTCCGCGTCCTCCGTGATGAGCTTGTGGTAATCCGTAATTCGCTCTTCGCTGTCCCGCGGCAGTTGAACCGAGAAGGGAATAGCCAGGACCTTGGACCAAAAACCATAGGAGTTGTCGGTAATGGACGGCCCATTGTTGAACAGCATGAACAGAGAGACGCGCGGTACGAAGGTCAGATTGCCACCCCACTTCTCCTCGGTCGGGATGGGGTCTCGCGAAACGATGGCTTTGAGCTTCTGCTCGACATCCGTTCCCAAAAACTTCGGACACTCAGACACGGTCGCGAGGGTTTTACCGATGATGCAATTCAGTGCGAACTTATCGCAAATGTGCTTGAGATCGAGCGCTTGGTTTCTCGGATGGAGCTGACGCAGGATGTGAAGCAGGGTGGACTTTCCATTGGAGCCCTCGCCCTGCAGCCAGAAGCACTTTTCAAATGCTCGGTTCAAAACCGTGGAACCCACCGCCTCTTGGAGCAGCGCACGCACCCCCAGGTCGGGCAAGAACCTCGCGAGGTACTTGCCGAAACGGCCCGTCGCCTTCACGGGGCGCGGCGTGTACGTGCCATCTTTGGCTACGCGCTTCCAGTCGAAGGTCGCAGGCACGACGTAGGTCAGACCCGCATCCTTGTTCGGCTTTTCGGCCACCAGCTTCACGCGTTGCCCCTCTCGCACGATGCGCAAGTACGCACCTCGTACCCCAATGACGGTGTCCTTGGTCTGGTTGAGCCACTGCTTGCTCTCACCGGTCGCAAGCAGTGATGCGGTGGACGCAGCGCTCTTGGCGTCACGCTCGGTCGCCTTGCTCGGTGCTTCACGCTGGAGCCATTCCAGCGCATGCAAGTTGCGGTCATCGAGCGTGTAGATGCGCCAGTACGCCTCGCCGTTCGTGTTCTCGGTCCATCCATGGAACGTGCGGTCCATCACGCCGCCTTCCGATGCGCCCGTCAAACCACCAATGCGCATGAGCGCATCGTCGCGGAACGCGTGCGCGTAACGCAGATCCACGCTCGGCTTCTCCGGCTTGCCGGCGTTTCCTGAGCCCGTCTGCGGGAACGGCACAATGTTGGACGCCGCAGGCGGAACCGCGGGCGGTGGCGGTGGTGCAACCGCGGGGAAATCCCTATTGACTGCAACGCCTTCTGGATTGAACATGATTTCGGACCTTTGTTTGTATATGGACTCGCGACCCCGCCCTGGCCGGCGGGGTTGTTTCGTTTTCAGGCAGCGTGCTGACGTTCGCCGCTGCCGCGCTGCTCGGCATCCTGCGTGAGCAGATCTATCAGCAGGCGCCGCACGATGGCCGAGCGCGTCGTGCGCAGGCGTGCGGCAAGGCGGTCCACGCGTTCGAGCAACGCGCCGTCCATGCGCATGGCGATGTTTCTGTTCTGCCGCGGGCGGCGCGGTCGAAACGCAATCAGGTTGTCCACAAGGGTTCCTCCAGTGGTAGGCGGATGGGTCTTCACGCGGCTTTCGCCAATCGGGCGCTTACCTGGCGCGCAGGTTTCTTCGCTTGGGCGCGGTAGGCAGCGAGCACGTCGTACAGCAGACTGCCGACGCGAACTGGCGTCGCGCTGACAAGTGAGGATTCAGTGGTGGTGCCGGTGATGGCGGCGTCGGCGACCGCACGCTTGCGGGCCACGACGTCGAGAAGCTTGGTGTCCACCGTGTTCTCCGCGACAAGATGCACCGCGTTCACGCACTGGGTCTGACCGATGCGATGGCAACGGTCTTCGGCTTGGTCGAGGTCGGCCGCAACCCATTCCTGCTCGACCACCAGCACGTCGGACGCGGCAGTCAGGGTGAGACCCACGCCGGCTGCTTTCGTTGAGCCTAGGAACACGCGGCACGCGTCGTTGGATTGGAACTCGCCAACCGCGGCTTGCCGGTCGTCGAGCGCAGTGTTGCCGTCGATGCGTGCAAACGTGCCTGCGGCCAGAGTGCTCTGAAGTTCGTCAAGCACCGCGCGGTGGTGCGCGAACACGACGACCTTCCGCCCCGTTTCCAGGTAGCCCTCGATGGCTTCGCGCGCGGCCGGCACCTTGCCGAGTCCTGCGAGCTGCTTCAGTTCGTTCAAGCGCACCAGCGCGGCTGCGGTGGCGCTCGTTTCGTGCCGGTCGAGCGCATCGCCGCTCGTGCTCAACCATGCGGCGAACCCGCGCTCGGCGGCGGCGTACGCGCCGCGGTTGGCGAGTTCCACCGGCTGCAGCGTGCGCTGCTTCGGTGGCAGTTCGGTGAGCACCTGGGCTTTTGTGCGCCGGACAAGGCATACGGCGCGCAGCTTGTCGTTCAGTTCGTCGAGGTGCGCGGCGCCGGAGAGATCCCAGCCGTAGTTGCCCAGATAGGCTTGGCAATAGCGCTTGGCGAAGTTCAACCAGCCGCCGAATTCCGTAGTCAAGTGGCCGAGCATCGTCAACGGTGCGATGAGATCCGCAGGCCGATTGGTGATGGGCGTTCCGGTCAGGAGGTGCGCGCGTGGGATGCATGCGACGAGTTTGGACAGCGCCTTAGTGCGCTGGCTCTGACCGTTCTTCAGGTAGTGCGCTTCGTCGGCAACGATGGCCTTGAAGCCGCGTGCAGCGAGCGTCGGCGCCACCGACTTGGCGAGGTCGTAGGTGATGACGACGAGATCGGCGGCCATGTCGAGGCCATCCTTTCGTGCCCGAACAACCTGGACCGAACGATGCGGCAACCACTTGCGCGCTTCAGCGCGCCAGTTCAACACGAGGGATGTAGGGGCCACGACCAAAGCGGGGAACGCGTCGTCTGCTTCCAACGTGGCGAGCGCCTGAGCGGTCTTGCCAAGGCCCATGTCGTCGGCCTGAATGCTGCGCTTCGCCGCGAGCAGGTAGGCAACGCCCGAGACCTGGTACGGGCGCAGCGTACCCGTGAAGCCCTTCAGGTCCAGGTTCGCCACCGGTGCATCGATGGCACGCGAAGTCGTCGCCAGCGCTTCGCGCTCGGCGTCTCGTCGCCCAACCACCGCGGTGGCGTCTTGCGGCCACGACATGCCGAAACGATTGGCAATGGATTTCAGAGCAACGGACTGCGACAGCGGCACCGTCCACACCTTGCGCTCGGGTTCCCAGCGGCGGCCAAGAATGCCTTTGACCGCAGCGACGAGATCCGGGTTGTACCCGGCTTCGATGCGGAAACGCTCGCCTTCAAGAATCACGCGACCGGACATTTGGAAACCCTTATTAAATGGATGATTAAGTTGTTTATATGTGCAACTGTGTATCTACAACGTCCATGCAAACAGAAAATCGAAATCCGTCAAGCCCACTTCATGCTTTTCGTTTTCTGTTGAAAAACCGAGCTGCAGGATGATTCGGGAACACCCCTCTGTTCCGGGGGGGGTGTTCTTCAAATTCCCCAAGTGAATCAAACGTTGGAACAGGGGGAACAGGGAGAACACCCCTTTAAGTGATCTTGCAAAAATCCTTTCTGGTGTTTCGCCAAAAATCAGGAGCCGTTCGGAGCCAACACAAGGAAGATGCAAAAGGGGTGTTCCGGGTGTTCCGGGTGTTCTTTACGGCGCAAGCTGTTGAATCGACTTCGGTTGCAGGCGGAACAGGGGCGGAACAGGCGGAACAGGCGGAACAGGGGTCACATACGCGTTCGTGCCCGGGGCTTTGCTCCTTTCCTCATCGCATTCCCTATCTGTCCCGCTTCCCAACGCGCCTGTATTCGGACTTCCACCTCGCGCCAGAACCCTGGGTCGTCGCCTATAGCGTCGTGCGCGTAGATGACCTTTCGCACCAATTGCTCATCGTCCGCGCCAAGCTCCTCGCTGTGCTCCATCACTGCCTCAACCAACTCGTCCTCGCCCCATGTCCACTCACCGCCGCTCTCTGCTTGTCGCTCGTCCAGGCGGTCCCGCGCGGCGTCGAGTTCGTAGAGCAGTTCGACCATGTCGTAGTCGGGCTGCGTGCTGGCCGCGACGATGGCGTTGGCGGCGGCTTTGCGACGCTCGGTCGCCCTGTCTTTCGAAGTAAGCGCGGCCGTCACAGGTTGGCCTTTGAGGCAGTCCCAATCGCTCGACGCTTCGTGTGGGACGCACGCGTCGTCCTGCGGACACCGCCGATGTGTTCACTTTCAAGAATCTCCCGTTTGCGCTCTTGAATGTCCGCGTCGGTGATTCCGGGGGCCAACTCGCGCCCGAGAGCCCCCAGCGCGAGCAATACCAGCGCGGCGTCGTCCTGCCGTTCTCGCAAGGCAACTTCGAGCGGCGTTCCTTCGCCTCCCCGTGCGTTGATATCGGCACCCAGCAAAACAAGGACCCTCGCCAACTCGCTTTCGCCGTAAAAGGCCGCTGTCTCAAGCGGAGTTTTGTCTGCTTCAGGAAAACCATTTGGTGAGGCGCCGGCCTCGATCAGTAAATGCACGATTTTCCAGCCGACGTCTTGTGCATCTCCGATGGCCTGGCACAGCGGCGACATGTTGTTGTTGTCCAGCGCCTCAGGGTCATCGGGCTGGGCCCCGCTCTCCAGCGCCGCGCGAACGCGGTCGATGTTTTGGCTTTTCACCGCGGAGGTGAGGACGTTCCCGATTTCGTCTGCGTCGTCTACTTCAAACATTTTGATTTCCTTGTTACGCCATCGTGGCGAGTAGTTGTAGTTTCAGGGGATCGCGTTCCCTCAAAGGGAACGCGATCCCCATCCGAATCAGCCCCGGCGTACCCCTTCTTTGAAGCGGATGATGAGATCGCCCGGAACCGCGGCATCCTCCAGAAAGCGCGCATCCTCTTCGGTGAATGCAATCCGACCGGTCGCCACCACCTCCTTCTCGTGCTCCGCGACCCACTGACACGGATCACCGACCCACAGACCGGTGCCGGCTTCCTTCAGTGCGAGGATTGGCTCGGGCTCCCCTGGGCGGCTCGGTTGCCCGATGTAGCTGTAGCTGTCGAGGTCGGGGTTGCCGTCATCGTCGATGTGAACGTCTTCGGGGAAGTAGTAGACGACGCAGCCATCGTCGCTGAAACCGATCACGGCCTCACGGATGCCGACCGCCCCTGTGTTGTTGCTTTTGCTCGTATTCATGGTTTTCTCCGTTTCGCTTTTGATGTGAGGCCATGGGGAAGTCCTCATCCATGGCCGTTTAGCCGTCCGTTTTTTTAAGCCACCTTCTTCATGCCGTTGGACTTGGCCATGCGGCGCGGCTTCCGACCGAGCTGCCACACCTCCGCTTGGTCCGCGCCAAGAAGATGGATGCGGCCGTAGAGCTTTCCGGCTTTCACAGCAGCAATGAGGCGACCACGCGCTTTCATGCCGTAGGCGACGAGGACGGACGGCGCCCCAGCGGACCCCACTTCATTTCCGTGTACGTCGTGGAACTTCACGCGACCACGGAAAAAGAAGATTGCGGTGGTGTTGGGGTGGCGCCATAAATGCTCGTCGAACGCTTCGGTGTCGGTACGGGCAAAAATCAGCGTGATGCCATTGCCATGCGCAGCAGCCTTTTCCATCCAGGCTCCGCAAATATTTCCGTACGGCGGGTTGTGCCAAACGAAATCCGACTTGGGCCATGCGGTTGCGAGACCGTCGTGGGACGGCTTCAACATGCGCTTGGCGGTCCGCCACGGCATGCCTCGTTCCGGAGTCGCGGGATCGAGGTCGAACGGCCCGACCGCATCGATGATGTATTTCGGCGTCAGGTAGGTTTCTTCGCCCACAGTCCTGTCGAAGCCGACCTTCTTGTTTCCCTTAACGCTGGTGGCCTGCGCCAAGCTCGACTGCAACGGCTCGCGGCGTGCGGGCGCCGGACCGGTGTCGAAGCGGCCTTCGATGGCCGGGGTCATCAGGCCGCGCACGGCGGAGGTTTTGGCGCACGTACCCTTGGTGATGCTGGCGGTTGCCTTTGCCATGGTGTTGCTCCCGTGTCCGGAGACATTCCGAACTTGTGGGTGAATTAGGCAGGGGTAACGAGGGCTTCTCCGGGTGAAGTTACCCCTGGCCTTTCGCCCACCATGCGACGCGCGCTGGGGGGCCATCGCCTCGACGTAAGCGCGCACCACCTCCGTCTTCCCGAATCCGGGAACAGCCGCGTTCGTGCGGGCCATCGCTGCAAAATCCAGCCGGTTCAGACGACTCAAAGCTTGCGGAGAATGTGCCTTGAAGAGAATCCACTGCTTGCGTCGATCGCAGTCGGAAGGGCGGTACACCTTTGTCGTGTAGTCGCAGTAACCCTGGCGCGGCACTGCAAAATCCCAGTCCAGCGCAAAGACCTTGTCCGAACCGGGCATGCGGTTGTACTGATACGCCGTGAAATCCGGATGCTGCGTGGGCGGCCTCACGCGCAAGCGCAGATCGGGGAAGCGCGGCGGCAGCGATACGCCCGGAGCGGCCCAGATCTGGAAGCAGCACCGAACACCGTAGGGCTTTCCCTGGAACTCGAACGCCTGTTCCGGCAAATCCATGTCCACGAGCAACCGTGCCGACTCGCCGACGTGGCGCTGTGCAGACCACTTGCGAAACTGCACCGGCACGATGAACGCCACGATGTCTGCTCGCGCTTCCTGAAACGCGCGATGGATGAACGCCAGCGCCAACGCTGACTTCTTGCCGAACGGCGGATTGCCCACAACCACGCGGGCGCACCCTGCTTGTGGCCCACGCATCCGAGGCAACGGGTCTGCAAGAAAATCGAGGGCGCGAATGTCGGGGCGCGCCGGTGCAGGGTCGATGTCGAACCCGCGGCACGTAACGCCCGCCGGCGCGGTGTCGAGGAACGCGCCACCGCCTGCGCTTGGTTCAATGACCAGCGATTGCGAAAGGGAAAAGCCCAGGCGATGCGAAACCTGTTCGAGCTTCTTCCAGCAGCGGCGGGCGATGGGACGCTGGGTGTAATACTGATCGAGCGATGCGGCGCGAAGGCGCCCGCGGGGCGAACGATGCATGAAACATGCTCCCGTTATCCGGAACGACTCCGGATTTCGGGAGGAATTGCACGGGGGTAACGGGGGGTGCCTCGGGGTGAAATTACCCCTCGGCTTTAGAAGCGCGTATTTCGCTCATTGCGATCGGTCGCCCGTACATCAGCCGAAGGATCAGACGCTCCGTCGACTGCTTCTCCCAGGCGCTCCCCTTCGCGATTCGCAATCAGTTCTTTCTCGCGATGAGTTGCCTGATCGAACAACCCTCTGTAGCCGGCTAGCCATGGCATCCGTTCGGCGGAGCTGACCCACGTGCGAACGATCAACGCTTCGCGCAAGGTCATGCGTTCGATTCGCGCACCAACGCGGAAAGCAGACGTGAGTTCATCGCGCGTCAACGAGTGGAGATCCACGAAGCCGAGAATCCGGTTGTCGTTCGAGACGATCATATTTGCCATGAGCTTCAGAATGTCGCGCACTTCTGGCGATGCGTCGGACTTCCGGAGCTTGTCGATTTTCTCAAGTAGACCCGTGCCTGCATGTTTGCGAGCAACTGCCGCCTGTTTCTTCTTTGCGGTCCGCTCTACGGCTTTTCTGGACTGAGTGTCCCCGGCCTCATCCTTGCTTTTTTTGCGTGACTCTCGAAATGCTATGACTTTCTTGACTGTCCATTCCAAAGGTCCCTTCACCGTGCGCGTCGTGCCTCCTGGGTCGACCACGATTTTACTGTTGTCTTTTGACGGAGAAGGCATGTCGCACTTCCCAAGCGCGCTCGGTCCGATTCCCAGCATGAATGCGAAGGTGTTCTTGTCCACGGTTGCGGAAACAGGCAGGGCATTCAACGCAGCCAAGACCTCGGCTGCGCACTTTTGATAATGGGGATCGTCCGGTTCGTACAGGACGTCGCGGTACTCCTTCGCCTTCGACGCGTCGCTCCGGAAGGCGCGCTCGACCGCCGCGTAGTAGGCGGCCTCTTTGTTGCTGGTCATCTTCGCTCCGCGAGATTGTCCCCAAGCCGCATGATGGCGAACTGATCCAAGTGCTTCAAGCATGCTTCCATTGAGCAATTCAGCAGGTCCCCGCTGCGCTAAAGCACCGCCTTCATCCGCCTGTCCGTTTCGTCGCGCGCCTTGCTGATGGTCTTGAACGCCCCCGATAACAGCGTGTCGATCGCGCACCAGACCCTACCATTCCGAAAGAGTTTGCCAGTTCGCACTTCACGCGTGGGCCTCATGGCAGGTCCAAGTCGATACACGAAGTGATCGGAGTCGGTTTCCAACCACAACTGATTCTTCTCGGCGAGGTTGCGCACCACCTCGAACGAATCGATGTGGTGAACGGATTGAAGCTGTCCGTCGTAGCGAAAAGCGATGTAGTTGGGAGGCTGCTGTGGCCAGCCCGCGCCGATGGGGTGGAAGTAGCAGCCGTCCTTCTCGACGACGTCGATCCACGTGTGCGTTGCGCCTCCCACCATGGGGCCGGAACCCAGCGACACCACGAGCACGCGGTTGCTGTCGGTTTGATTCACTGCGATGTACTCCCCCAAGTGGTCGACCAACTGCCGTAACCACAGCTTTTCCTCATATCCCGATGCGTCGGCGCGCGCCGCATCCGCCAAGCGGCGCACGTCGGTCCACGATCGGTGTACGACAGCCGCGCCGCCGACCATTGCCGGCAAGTGCCGGGACGCGTACGCGGCGTCGGCGGAGCTGATGCTGACCAGACGGTGCGCCTGAGACGCCTCGGGGAGCCGAACGGCGTAGCGTTCGAGCTGTTCGACGGTGGGAACGTCCCATCCGCGCTTGGCCTCGATGATGAGGTGGCATCGATCCGCCGCGATGATCTCAATATCCGTGAAGCCGCCTTGCTCGCGATGCTTTTGCAAGTGGATGGCGACGTGCTCCAGATCCACGCGCTCGCCTATGACGGCTTCGATGAGGCGATTGCGGAATGCGGGGCTGCGTTCAAGCGCCCATCCGAGCGCGAACGTCGCGCTGTTCTCGTCGGTACCAAGCAAAGCGAAGACGGTAGATGCTTCGCGTCCACGTACGATCAATCCCATGCGCGAATCCCCGTGCGTCGCATCGGCAGCATCCTTCCCGTTGTCCGGTCAGTGTGCTGCCTTGCCGACGGGGGTTCAACTGGTCTTTCGCTTCTCGAACAATCGATCCAGCAACTGCCGGCGAAATCCATCGTCCGCATTTGCGCGCGCGACCAATGCGTCCAGGTCGTCCTCATCGCCACTCGTGGGCGCGGCTACCGTCAGCGGTGGCAAGCCGGCGATGGCGCGCAACCGTTCTTCACGGGCAACAAAATGCGGGCGCAGGATGCTGGCCTTATTTCGGATGTAGCCCGAGGTCGCTTTGCTCGGGACGCTCCCGGTGCGTCCGCGCGCGTGATTCAACGACGCGCCGATCGCCAGCAGTTTTCCCAGCTCTTCTTCAGTGAACTTGTCCTGGTACAACTCGGTAGCCAAGGTGTGGCGCAGCACGTGCGCGGTGATCCACAGGCCCTCCGGGTTGTCGTCGCTCCTTGTTTCTTCTCGCAAGGTCGTAAGGACCGAGCGGGGATTGTTCAGGGGCTTACCGTGCTGGCGCGCTGGAAACACGAAGTCGTCTTTGGCATCTGGACGCCAGACCTTGTTCGCTGCCCGTCGCTGCTCCAGGATCTCAATGGCCCAAGGCGTGAGGGGCACCATGCCGTCGTGGCCGCTCTTCGTCGTCCTTCCGGGGAAGATCAGGTAGCCATTGGCGAAGTTCACGCTGGAAAACCTGAGCTTGGCGGTTTCGTCTTTGCGTGAACCCCACAGGAGCAAGCACAGGAAGAAATCGGCCAGCACGCTCACGTGCGGTTTCAGTTCACGACCGCGCGGGTCCGCCCGGTTGGCGAGGACGCGCGGATCGTGCGCCCGTTGCTGCAGAGCGATCAGCCCGCGAAGCCACTGCCGCCCCTCGCTCGTATCTGTCTCCAGCTGGGTTTCGCGGCTCACGGACTCTGGCCATTTCTCACCCGCTCGCCACATGACAAACGGATTCTCGCCTTCACCGATGTGCAGCTTCAGCTTCCGCGCCGCGTGCATGTAGGCGCCCGAAGGGTAGGTGTACAGTTTGTCCAGGGTTCCCTTGCTGATGCTCTTGGGGCCCCAGGTAGCAGGCAGAGGCGTACCGCGCATGCAGGCGTCGAGCAGCGGTTGGAGGGTCGTGCGAACCGCGCTCTGGTCGATGTCGACCACCGGCACGGACCACAGCGGCGAGCCGGTGAGCCACTTTGCGACTTTGCCGCGGTCGTCGTTCGTTCCTGGCCTGCTCTTGGCTTTCTTCGCATCGCAGAAATCGCTGTATGCGAGCTTGAACGTCAGCTTGCGTCGGTCGAGCTCGGTTTTCCCCTCGCGTTCCAGCACCACCTTCGCGGCGGCAGGGTCCACGCCGCGGGCCATCATCGCAAGGTATTCCTTCGCGATCTGGCGAGCCTTCGCCAAGCTCATGCCGCCAACGGCTACGCCATTGCGCAGCGTTCGGTACGGGGCAAAAGAACGGCGAACGCTCTGGCCGCCCAAGGTCGCCACCACGCACCACGTCATCGCGGTGGCCGACATGCGCAGGTGGAGTTGGGATACCAGAACGTCCCGAGCGCTCCAATCGTTGAGACCGGGTTGTACTGGCTCGGTCTCGAACATCCCGTCCGCGTTAGTCCCCGTGATGCGCTGCCTGAACTCCAGTTTCTGCAGGTTCTTGTCCGTGAACAACACACGAGGAATCATGGCGTTTGCCCTGCTTAATCCCCGGTCCGACGACCGAGCAGGGATGCACGGTAGCACGGAATCCTGGCACATGTCTGGCATAGGGTCAGGTCAGGTTGGAGCCGGTCGGAACGGCATTTTCAGGCAAACATCACTGGATAACCTGTTGATTCTGCGTAATAGAGGCCCTATCCATTCGCCGGACCAAAGATTGAAAATCCCCGTGTCGGCGGTTCGATTCCGTCCCCGGCCACCATTTGCTTTCAGTGACTTACGTCAGTTCGTTATCAGCCGCAATTTTGGCTTGCGTCAAAAACGTGTCGTCGAGTTGCGTTGCGGTATTCATCTGGCAGTTGACGAAGCATGGTGGCTCTCCTTGGACGAAGTGAAATTGAGGGCGATCGTTAATTTCACTTTGCGTTTTGTCTGAAATTGGCCGGGCCGGCAACGTTCAGATGCCGCATGTTGCCTTTGCGGCGACCACAGCCATCGACTTCCGAGCCGCGAGAGGATGACAGGCAACGTTCCGTCGTTGCGATGAACGTACTCGGAAATGCCTCATCGAGATGATCTGGTAGAGCATCTCATGCTCCAAATCACACCCAATCCGCACAAAGCAGCTCGGCCTGC
>ENA-UOWO01000226-UOWO01000226.1-activated-sludge-metagenome-genome-assembly--contig:-NODE-226-length-83353-cov-7.173005_pt1 | contig 83353 bp, 66 predicted proteins | sample MGYA00238148_ERZ761564 | MGnify/ENA primary metagenome ERZ761564 (study PRJEB28885, sample SAMN05720194) | activated sludge metagenome | isolation source: Anaerobic digester | place: USA...
CCCAATGTGCTTTTTTGTAAAGCCCTATCGTCTCATATGTGTTTGAACTCGCTCATTATTTCGTACGTTTCTTGGAATTTATTTGCAATTTGATTGTTACGAATTAGCACTATTTCCCCTTTCTTTAATAGTGGGTGTGACGAAATTGATTTAGATCGTATGTGCCTGAAAGACTATCAAACTGCTACACATTTTCCCATTGTTTCCGTTTTGATAATACAATATCTGGTGGAGGAACAAAACCCATGGACTTAAACAAAAATCTCGAAAAATATGCTGACCTGCTCGTTCGGATCGGGCTTAATCTGCACGCTGGTGATAACCTCACCATCCGACTTAGCGAACACTCCCTGCCTCTGGCGCGCCTGGTAGCAAAAAAGGCCTATCAGGCTGGCGTTGGCGACATCCAGTTGATGTTCAACGACGACTCCATTACGCTCGATCGCTTCCTGGAAGCTCCCGATTCAAGCTTTGAAAGCTACCCGGAATACCTGGTGGATTTCGCGGAAAAACTCTTCCTGGACAACCATCACGTCCTGAGCATGGTCGCGCCTAATCCGGATTTGCTTAAACCAGCAGACCCTGCCCGCATTGCCCAATGGCAAAAGGTTGCCGGTATGGCGAGCAAGCGCACCATGAAATACACCATGCAAAACAAAGTGAAGTGGTGCGTGGCTGCGGTGGCATGCCCCACCTGGGCAGAAGCCGCTTTCCCGGGATTGCCCGAAGAAGAAGCCATGCAGAAGCTTTGGGATAACATTTTCATGGCGACACGTGTCGACCGGGATGATCCTGTTGCAGCCTGGGAAGAACATGATAACAAACTCAAGGAGCACCGAAACTTCCTCAACGACGCCCGCTTTGATCGGGTGCACTACAAGGGTCCAGGTACTGACCTGATGGTGGGAATGGTGAAGGATCATTTCTGGGAAGGCGGCTCAGGCTTCAGTGAAGCCGGTGACCGCTTCTTTGCCAATATCCCGACCGAAGAAGTTTTTAGTATGCCTGATGCCGATCGGGTGGACGGCACCTTGCGCGCCACGATGCCCCTCTCCGTACGCGGACAGCTGGTTGAAGACTTCCATTTCACCTTTAAAGATGGAAAGGTAGTGGATTATGGCGCAGCCGCCGGTAAGCAAATCCTGGATGATCTGCTTGAAACCGATGAGGGCGCGAAACACCTGGGCGAGATTGCCTTGGTGGCGGATAATTCCCCCATTAGCAACACTGGTGTGCTCTTCAAGAGCACTCTTTTTGATGAGAATGCCTCCTGCCACTTTGCGCTTGGGGCAGCCTACAGTGAAAACCTTCCGGGCTCGGATGAACGCGACGAGGAAGAAAACCGCAAGCTCGGCATGAATGACTCGGTTATCCATGTGGACTTCATGGTCGGCAGCAAAGATGTCACGGTGAGCGGTATCAAAGCAGACGGAACGGAGATCGTTCTGCTGCAAGATGGCGAGTGGATGATATAAATCCTGAAGCAAAGGAATTGAGACATTAATTTTTCGAAATTGTTTAGTAGTAGAGGCGACGCATGTGTCGCCTCTACTACGAATTAGAATCTTGGAAGGACCGTGTGATAACCATAGTTCAGGATAGAAAAGAATCAAAATTGACTATCCTCTTGATGGCGGTTGCAAGATGGCGAGTGGATGATTTAATTCCTAAGGGAAAGAATCTGCGACATCAATTTTTTACCTTGGTATAGATGTAAGGGCGAGGCAGGCTGGGTGGACAAGTATGATTGTTTACAGACTTCAGGGCAGACACGGGGGTCTGGCCCTACGAAGCTACCCCCTCCTTAACCAAGATAGTAGGGGTAACCCCCCGTGGTTACCCGTCTACATGGCAAAAATATGATCGCCCCGACAATTTGAAAACTCGAAAAAACATGCAGTAAACACCCCAGAACGTCAAAGAAAAACGCCCCGTCATTAAGGCGGGGCGTTTGTTCTGCCTCGAAAGGTCACTCCTTTTCGTATGGCTCGCCTTCAGCTGCAGGGGCCTGACCCTTGCCGATGAAACCAGCCAGGACGATCATGGTGATCAGGTAGGGCGCCATCGCCATAAACTGCGGTGGGATCGCGCTGCCCAAGAGCGATAGCTTTGAGCCAATCGCGTCGGCAAAGCCAAACAGCATGCCAGCCCCGATCGCGCCGATGGGCATCCAGTTGCCAAAGATCATGGCTGCCAGACCGATGAAGCCTTTACCGGCCGTCATACCTTCGTCAAATCTGCCAACCGAGCCAAGCGTAAAGAACGCGCCGGCAATACCTGCCACCAAACCGCTCAAAATCACGCCCATGTAGCGGGTGCGAATGACGTTGATGCCCAGGGTGTCGGCCGCTTTGGGGTGCTCGCCCACAGAGCGAAGGCGCAGCCCCCAGCGGGTTTGGAAGAGCGCCAGTTGCAGAATGATCAGGATCACAAACATTAGGTAGACAAAGATATTTTGGTTGAAAAGGATTGGTCCAATCAGAGGAATATTTGCCAGTCCGGGAAGCGGTACGCGGGTGAACATCTTGGGGTTATTGAGTCCCTGGATGTGCTGCAGGAATTTTTGCGAAATAAACGCCGTAAGACCTGCTGAGAAGATGTTGATCACTGTGCCGGATATGGTTTGGTTGACCTTGTATTTGATCGACAATACCCCCAGGATAAGAGCCAGTAGGATCGAAGACAGGATGCCGCCCAGCAGACCCAGCCATGGATTTTTGGTGACGCTGCCAACAACCGCGGCAGCCATGGAAGCCATTAGCATCATGCCTTCAATGGATATGTTGATGATGCCTGAGCGTTCCGCGAGGATGCCGGAGAAGGCTCCCAGCGTGATCGGTACAGCCAGCAGAACCGCGCTGGAGAGCATCCCAGCCAGGTTTAGCTGCTTGCCAGCCGCCTGCCAGACCAGGAAACCGAAGATCAGGCACAACGCGCAGATACCAACCATCAGATTAGTCCACTTTTTGAAGCCCCGGATCAGTTGGAAGATGCCGATCACCAGGGATATCACCGCAAGAACTGTCAGGGTGATTTTTGAGGGCAGGATCCAATCCGCCATTGAGCCCTGGTCGATGCCGCCCGGGGTCATCACAAATTTTGTGAGAGCTTCTGCGGTCGTTTTTGCCGCAAAAGCAAGATAAATTAGCAAACCGATCAAGATCTCCACGATCCCGATTACGATCCTCCTGGTGGAAGAAATCTCTACAACACGTTTGTGTTCAAGAACGCGGGAATTGGTTGTCATGATTGACCTCCCCAACCACTCAAGAATATCTGCTGTTCTTCCTGTTTTGGCTTGCGCAGATGATAGATGGAGCGAATGATCGCCGGAGCGGCAACGAACATCAGGATGATTGCCTGGACGACATCCACGATATCAATCGGGATGGAAGAAACCACCATCATGCGCGTGGCTCCGTTACGCAGTGTGCCAAACAAAATTGATGCAAGGACAACACCCACAGGGTGGGTATTGCCAATCAGCGCCAGGGCGATACTGTCGAAACCATATCCAGAGGAAAGCCCCAAGGCCATGCTGCGGTTTACAGCCAGGATCTGGACAGCGCCAGCCATACCAGCCAATGCTCCGGAAAGAGACATCGCCAGAATGATCGACTTCGTCGTGCTCAGCCCGGCGTAGCGCGCCGCACGCGGATTGGTTCCAACTGTTCGCAGGTTCAAACCCCAGGTGGTCTTAAACAACAACCACCAGATCAGATAAGCAACCGCCAGGGCAATGAAAAACCCCAGGTGGAAGCGGATCGGCGAGGGAAAGAACTGCGGAATCTCAGCAGTTTTCTGGATGATGGGGCTGATGGGCATGCCGCCGGATTCGGGGCGTGTCATCGGACCCGAAAGCAGCCACTCCGTCAGCCGGAAGGCGATCCAGTTCATCATGATCGTGTTGATCACCTCATGCCCCCCCGTTTTGGCTTTCAAGAAGCCAGGCACAAAGCCCCAGAGCGCACCTCCGAGCGCGCCAGCCAGAAACGCCAGGGGCATGTGGATCCAGGCGGGTAAGCCTGTGATCGAGTAACCCACAAAGGTCGCGCAGGCCGCACCAATGAAGAGCTGACCTTCAACACCGATATTGAATAAACCTGATCGGAAGCCCAGCGCCACGGCAAGACCTGCAAAGATATACGGAGTTGATTGCACCAGGCTCTCCAGAAAAGGATTGAACGCCTGGCGGATCTCCTTGGCGTCGCCAAGCTTGACCGCGTCGATCATGCGGATCGGGTCCCCAATCGCACCGGTGAAAAGCGCTTTGTAGGCTGTGCCAATTTCAGTGAAAGCTGTTACGAAACCTTTGCCGATTGAGTCACCAAATGCCGCGTAAACCGTCTGGCTTGTAACTGCGATCATCAAAGCGCCGATGATCAGACCGGTTACAATTGCCAGGAGTGGAATGGCCGCCTTGCCCAAAAAAGGCTTTTTGGTGTGTTCTGTTTTTGGATGATCCTGGTTGATCTCTTTCAGGATCTCTTGCCCTAGATCTTTCTTTTCTTCACTCATCGAATCACCATCCGGACTATCTAAAATGTCGCTTCCGCAACAGCCGTCTCATTAAACTGGATCGGTTGATCGGGCACGACACCTGCCATCAGCAGACCGATATATTCTTTGGTGATGCCCTTATTTGGCACAACCGCGATGATCTTGCCCCGGTACATCACCGCCACCCGATCAGAAAGCTCCATGATTTCATCCAGTTCCGGTGAAACTAAAAGAACGCCACAGCCCTCATCACGTTTTTCCACGATACGCTTGTGGATGTACTCAATTGAACCGACATCCAAGCCGCGTGTCGGCTGGGAAGCCACCAAAAACTTGATCGGGCGCGAAAGCTCCCGCGCGATGATCACCTTCTGTTGATTTCCACCTGAGAGGGAACCCACCGAAGTAAAGGCATTTGGCGTGCGGATGTCGAAGTCTTCGATCAATTTCTCCGCGTTCTTGAGGATCACTGGATATTGAAGCAACACACCCTTGGCGAATGGTTCCTTGTAGTAAGTGCACAGCACAAGATTTTCAGCCACCGGGAAGGGCAGCACCAAGCCATCCGCCTGGCGGTCTTCAGGTACGTGGGCAGAACCCAATTCGGTGATTTGTCGCGGAGAAAACTTAGTTACATTCTCACCCAGAAGGGTAATTTTGCCGGATAGGGATTTTTGAAGACCCATGATCGCGCTGACCAGTTCGGTCTGACCGTTGCCCTGTACACCGGCGATGCCGACAATCTCCCCAGAAAAAATCTCGAGCGAGATATCATCAACAACAATGTTCTGGAATTTATCAGCCACGGTCAGGTTCTCAACAGAGCAAACCAATTCTCCCGGATTACTCTCAGACCTGTCAACTTCGAGGTCCACCGCGCGTCCGACCATCATGGCTGCCAGGGATTGTTTGTCAGCCTGGGCAGGCGTGGTTTCGCCCACCATCGCGCCGCGCCGGATGACCATGACGCGATCGGCGATGTCCATCACTTCGCGTAGCTTGTGGGTGATGAAAATGATCGACTTGCCCTGTGCCACGAGCGAACGCATGATCTTGAAAAGTTCGTCGGCTTCCTGAGGGGTTAACACAGCTGTTGGCTCGTCAAAAATGAGGATTTCCGCTTCGCGGTAGAGCAGCTTGATGATCTCAACGCGCTGCTGGACCCCTACGGGCAGATCCCGAATGTAGTCGTCGGGATTTACTTCGAGGTTATAGTGGTTCGAAATTTCCAGAATGTGATCAGCGGCTTTCTTGCGATCCAAAAACCCAGCTTGTTTGACCGCTTCATTCCCCAGCATCACGTTTTCTGTGACCGTGAAGACGGGGATGAGCATGAAGTGTTGATGCACCATGCCGATGCCCTGGTTGATCGCGTCAGTGGGAGAATTGATCGTCACCTTTTCGCCGTTCACCAGGATTTCACCTTCATCCGGTTGGTAAAGGCCGTAGAGAATGTTCATCAGGGTGGATTTGCCAGCGCCATTTTCCCCCAGCAAGGCTAAAATTTCACCTTTATTGAGGGAGAGATCGATATGGTCATTGGCCAAAACCCCTGGGAACCGCTTGGTAATCCCTTTTAATTCAAGAATTGGGGTCATAGTTGATACCGTTCCGTTCTCTATAATTTTTTCAATATTACCACAGCCTTAAATAAAATAAGGCTGGAAAAAATCCAGCCTTATTTTGTTCAAAACCAGTTAGTCGAGTGTGATTGTTCCGGCGATGATGTCAGCTTTGAGTTGTTCAATCTCAGCTGCGAGTTCAGCAGGAACCATGCTCTCGAGGTCATGGAACGGGGCGATAGCAACACCGTTGTTGGCGAGCGTACCGACCACATTGCCACCCACAAAAGTGCCGTCGATAACTGACTGGATCACCTGGAGGGTGGTGGCATCCATCAGTTTCATGACGGAAGTGAGGGTGATGTCGGCGTATTCGGGGCTGGTGAGGAACCAGTCTGAGTCAACGCCGATCAGGTATGCGTTACCGCGTTCTTTGATGGCGGCAGCAGCACCCAAGCCAACGGGTCCGGCGACGGGCATGATGATGTCGGCGCCTTCGTCCATGAGGGACTTGGCGAGTTCGTTACCCTTTTGCTGATCGTCGAAGGACATGCTGAAGAGACCAGAGTCTGGGGCAGCGGGATCCCAACCGAGGACCTTGACGTCGGTGCCCTTGACTTCGTTGTACTTGGCGACACCCTTATAGAAACCATCCATGAAGATGGTAACGGTCGGGATGGGCAGACCACCGAAGGTGCCAACATAACCAGTCTTGGTGACGCCAGCAGCGAGGTAGCCAGCCAGGAAGGCAGCTTCATCAGTTTCGAAGATCTGACCAGTCACATTGGCGATGGCAGGATCGTAGCTGTAGTCCACGATGGAGAATTTGACATCTGGGTTGGCTTCAGCGGCAGCCTTGGTGGCATCGCCGATGAGGAAGCCAACGGTCACGATCAGATCGCATTGTTCTTCAATGAACGCGTTCAAGTTCTTCTCGTAGTCAGAAACCTCTTTAGACTCGAGGTATTTAGCTTCGATGCCGAGCTCGGCCTGGGCGTCGGTGATACCCTTCCACGCGGTCGCGTTGAAGGACTTGTCATCGATACCACCGGTGTCGGTGATCTGGCAGACTAATGCAGTTTTTTCGATTGGAGCTGCTTCAGTGTACGATCCTGCAATGATCTCGGCTTTGATTGCTTCAACTTCAGCAGAAAGTTCAGCAGGAACAAGGCTCGCGAGTTCGTGGAACGGGGCGATTGCAACGCCATTGTTGGCGAGCGTACCGACCACATCGCCACCCTTGAAGGAGCCATCAATGACAGACTGGATGACCTGCATGGTGGTAGCGTCCATCAGTTTCATGACGGAGGTCAGGGTGATGTCAGCATATTCGGGGCTGGTGAGAGCCCAGTCAGAATCGACACCGATCAAGTAAGCGTTTCCGCGTTCTTTGATGGCGGCTGCAGCACCCAAGCCAACGGGGCCGGCAACGGGCATGATGATGTCGGCGCCTTCGTCCATGAGGGACTTGGCGAGTTCATTACCCTTTTGCTGATCGTCGAAGGACATGCTGAAGAGACCGGAGTCCGGTGCAGCGGGGTCCCAACCAAGCACCTGGACGTTAGTGCCCTTGGCTTCGTTGTACTTGGCAACACCCTTGTAGAAGCCATCCATGAAGATGGTGACTGTGGGGATCGGCAGACCGCCGAATGTACCAACCTTGCCGGTTTTGGTGACGCCAGCAGCGAGGTAGCCAGCCAAAATGGCGGCTTCGTCGGTGTTGAAGATCTGACCGGTCACATTGGCGATGGCGGGATCGTAGTTGTAGTCCACGATGGAGAACTTGATGTCCGGGTTGGCTTCAGCGGCAGCCTTGGTGGCATCGCCGATGAGGAAGCCGACAGTCACGATCAGATCACACTCTTCTTCAATGAAGGCGTTGAGGTTCTTCTCGTAATCTGCAACTTCTTTGGACTCGAGGTATTTGCCTTCGATGCCGAGCTCGGCCTGGGCGTCGGTGATACCCTTCCATGCGGTGGCATTGAAGGATTTGTCATCGATACCACCAGTGTCGGTGATCTGGCAAACCTTGGCCGCGGCAGCGGCGGGCTCTTCGACAACGGGTTCCTCAACTACGGGAACTTCCGTTGGGGCGGGTGTCGAGCAGGCTGCGAGCAGCATGCTGGCGACGAGTAAAACGGACAAAATGGCAAACAGCTTTTTGGTCATATTTTCTCTAATCTCCTTCTATAGATTAACAATAAATGCCGGGGAAAACCGGTATGGTAATGTGAGTCAAGTATAAGTCAGCAAACAAAAGACCGCAAGTGGGGTTGCGGTCTTTTTCGTTCTGAGTTATTCGATCACTGGTCCTGGTTTAGCTTCACCAGATTTCATTCCCAGGATTGAGATCAGGGCGGCAACCATGAAGATTGGTCCAATCAGAAAGATTGAGGCATAGTTATCGCCAGTTAGTTTTACGATCCAACCATTGACATTCGGTCCAACGATCGCTGCCAGGGTGGAGAAGAGGTAGTAGAGCCCGGTAAAGGTACCAATTTGGGTCACATCGGTAAGGTCCACCACCACAGGCAGGGAGTTTATGTTGATCAATGCCCACCCAAGCCCTGCTACTATCAACATCAATCCCACAACCGGAACAGCACCAAGTACTGGCAGCTTGAAAACTTCCTGCGTAAGGGTTGCCGCTGGAATAAAGAAGATCGAGGTCATAACGATGATCATCACCACAATTCCGATGCTGATCGTGCGCTTGCGCCCGATTTTTCCGCCAATCAATCCCGCAGGCAGCGCCATGAGCACAAAGGCGAGAGAGTTGAGCGTCATCAATGTTACACTGCGCCCTTCAGACATACCGAGAGAGCGATTGGCATACAGCGTAATGAAAGTTTCGATCGCGTTCATGGCCACAAACCAGAAGAATATTGCCAGGAAAATGCGAATGGCGTCGTGTTGTTTGTCGCGGAAAATCTGTACCAGGCTTTTCCAAAGGTTTGGCTTTTCAAGATTGGGGTTGCGTTCGTAGATTTTTGGCTCTCGGATGAAGGCGAACACCAGCAACACACCCACCACAATCAGCGCGGATGCCAACCAGAAGGGAAATTGCGGTTGGATATCGTAGAGTTTGCCACCGATCAGGAAAGCGATGATGGAACCAATCCCACCCATGAAGTTGATCACGCCATTAGCCTGTGAGCGATACTTTGAGGGGGTTACGTCCGGCATCAAGGCCACCACCGGCGTGCGCCAGATCGCCATGGAGAGCATGAAGGTCATGGTACAGGCGACAAAAAGCGGCAGACGGGCTTCGACCGGAATATTGAGCAGCGGAACCGCCACAACCGGCGCGAAAAGGAAGGCTATTGCCGCGATAGGCGCGCCAACCAGCATGAAAGGCAGGCGCCGCCCAATCCTGGTGCGGGTGCGGTCCGAGACCGAACCGATAACTGGTTGAAGCAGCAGGGCAGCAATGTTATCCAGCGTCATGAAGAAGCCGATCGCTGCTGGATTTAAACTAAACCGGTTTGCAAGGAAAAGCGGCACAAATGAGTTGTACACGGACCATGCCACCATTACTGCAAAAAAGCCAAAACCTAATAAAAACGTCTTGCCATAATTGAACTTGGGTTCTTCTTGCATCATTCCTCCGTTGATTCGCTTGCTTCAAGTTTTTGATTGATATAACTGGCGAAAAATTCCTGATCTTCCTGGGTAAGATGAGCATCGCGCAATAAATCAGGGCGGTTCTCGAGCGTGCGGATCAGGGATCGCTGCCGTTTCCAGGTTAATTGATTAGCGAGATGCCCATTGAGTAGAACGTCGGGCACGGTCCATCCGCGAAATTCTGCTGGTTTGGTCCACTGGGGATATTCGAGCAAGCCATCCTGTGAGAAAGAATCGTCCTGGGTGGCGTCGTCGTCCCCGAGCACGCCTGGCACCAGCCGGCCGACGGCATCCATCAGGATCAACGCGGGTAGTTCGCCGCCGGTGAGCACAAAGTCGCCGATGGAGATGACGTGGGTGGCAAGGTGCTCGCGGATGCGTTCGTCGAAGGCTTCGTAGCGCCCGCAGATCAGCGCCAGCTGGTCGTAGCCGGCAAGCTCGCGCGCCATTTGTTGGTCAAAGCGCTTGCCTTGCGGGCAGAGCAGGATCACCGGGCAGGTGGGGGGAGCGCCAAGCACGCCCTCCACCGCGGCGAAGATCGGTTCGGGTTTCATCACCATGCCCCCGCCGCCGCCGTAGGGGGTATCGTCGGTGGTGTGATGTTTATCGGTCGCCCAGTCGCGGATGTTGTGGGTGTGAACTTCGATCAGGTTGTTTTGGATCGCGCGTTTGAGGATGCTGATATCGAGATAGGGTTGAAAGACTTCCGGGAAGAGACTGAAGACGTCAAATCGCATGGGTGAATTTTAGACGATAGGGGGCATTTGGGCAAGCATCTATTTGTAGGCCGGGTTCCGTTTTTGAACCCGGCGATTATTTGTGGATAAACTAAAGCCGGATTGAACCCCATTCGCTACGCTCAGGGGCAGGTGATCCGGAATCCGGCCAACGATAAGAATTATTCATTATCTTTTTTTTTGGTTTAGTTGTAGTTGTGGTTGTAATTGTGGTTGTAATTGTGGTTGTAATTGTAGACCGGGTTCCGTTTTTGAAACCGGCAATTATCCAAATACACAAAAGCCGGATTGAACCCCATTCGCTACGCTCAGGGGCAGGTGATCCGCAATCCGGCCTACGAAAAGATAAAGATGTCCTTTAATTGGGCAATATGGTATGCCTGGGAAAAGCAATATTTTATTAAGTTGTAGTCCGGCTTCCTCTGTTGACGCCGACTTTGTGATGGATCGAAAAAGCCGGATTGAACTACGCAATCCGGCCTACGAAAAGATTATTCCCCGAATATATTACCCTTTTTGTTCAATGCATCGAACTCTTCTACACTGGATTTCATTTCGTGGTCGAAAAACTCACTATCAATGCTTGACCATTTCCATTGTTCAATTGACTCAACATAACCATGTTTGACGGGATTGTAATGGATGTAATCGTAATGGGTTTGCATGTCATGTTCGTCTCGAATAGTGTGCTCCCAGAACCTATCCTGCCATATAACAAGATCTTTTTGGTCAAGATGTTTTCGGATTCTTATCGTGACGTACCTTTTAATTTCTTTGATTACGTTTGAATAGTCCATTATTCCTTCCGGCAAGCTTAACAGAAGGTGGACATGGTCAGGCAAAAGGCAGTAAGCGATGAGATCGAAGGGATGGAGGGATTTAACTTTTTCTACCCCAGTCATAAAAATATCACACAGGTCAGGATTCTGAAAGAGGTGTTTTCGATTTTTTGTAACCAAGGTGAAGAAATAAGTGCCACCTTCAACATAGTTGCGAATATATTTCCTCATGTTAAGGAGTCTATCATTTTTCATTTGTAGTTGTAGGCCGGGTTCCGTTTTTGAACCCGACGATTATTTGTGGATAAACGAAAGCCGGATTGATCTACGCAATACCCAAAGGGCACGATGTCCGGCCTGCGAAAAGATTACTCAGGAGCAGGTGAAGCGCAATCCGGACTATGAAAAGAAATCAGGCAGTACAACCTCTGCCTCTATGAAAATTGACAAAGCTACCTGCAGGGAGTACACTTTCCTCGTTAGTCGAATAATTTTGTTACAAAAATAAAGGAGTAGTAAAAATGGCATTCAGCTTCAAAAACACAAAAGGTAAAGAATATTTCCTCCACGTCAAGAAAGTAAAGCGTGCGTCTGGGAAAGAAACCGAACTCTATTACTTTTCAACCGATATCCGCAAGGGTCAGGAAGTTGAAAAAGTCCCCGCCGGCAAGACTGTCGTCGAATTGGCTTCCGGTCTGCCCGTCCTGAAAAAGAACTAATCTTACTCAGGCTATGGAATCGACCCTGTGATCCACAGGGTTGATTTATTTAATCCCCAGGCACAACCTCATTGAACCCATCCCAGATAGGCGCTTTAGATTTCGTACATTGTGACAGCCTGGTGTAATGCGGATAAACGATTGCCGATGATGGTTAGTGCCTTTTCCTGTGGTGATTATGCTATAATCACGCTTGTCTCATTTGTGAATTATTGTGCATTTTAATAAGGATTAGGTCTCGGGGAAAGAGTCTTCGATTTGGTCAAATTAAGTTTTGATAATTTCTGCTTATTTGTCTACATCATATTTTCAAAAAGGAGATGACAATAAATGCGCACCAATCCTCATCACGAAAAGAAAACCAAGTATCTGTTACTCATTGTTATTGGCATCATTCTGACCTTGCTTAGCGGGCAGATATTGCCTGGTTCTGCGCAAGAGCTGACCACTCCACTTCTTTCTGTATTCCTGCCACTCATTCAAAACGGAAACCCCAAACTGACCATTTGGACAGACCAGGACCGGTTGGCTGTAATGCAGGAATTGGCTGCAGCTTATGAAGCCACACACAGCGTTGATGTGGTTGTTGAGAGCCCCAATAACCTCCTGGATGATTTTTTAGTGGCTGCTCCAGCTGGTGAAGGTCCGGATATTGCGATCTTTGCACACGACCGGGTTGCTGAACTCTACGGAGCGGGATTGCTTTCCCCAATAAACCTGAACGACCTTGAGGATGACTTTGTGCAGACAGCTTTGGATGCCATGACCATTAACGGTGATCTGTATGCCATGCCATACGCTGTTGAAAACCTGGCGATGTTTTACAACACCGATTTAGTCCAAACTCCACCGACCACATGGGATGAACTGCATACGCAGGGGTTGGCTCTGCAAGGGACGGGAGCAGTTACCTGGGGTTTCGCTCTCTCTGGAACCACCTATGATGCCTATCCCCTCATGACTGCCAATGACGGTTATGTGTTTGGACAGAATCCAGATGGCTCATGGAACACTGGTGACCTTGGCATCGGCAGCACTGGCATGATTGCTTTTGGTCAGCTCGCCAAAGACTGGGCTGATGACGGATTTCTGAATCCGTCTATTGATTGGCAAGATGCGCACGACTTATTCAAGGCAGGTGAGGTGCCATGGATCATGGCAGGTCCCTGGGCACTGGACCAAATTCGTGATTCGGGAGTTCCTTACGCCATTCAAAACTTCCCCAGCGGCATCCCATTCCTGGGGGTTCAGGGATTTGTGATCAATGCATTTAGTCCTGATCAGGCTTTGGCTGCCAGCTTTCTGACTGATTTTTTGGCGGATGATTATCCGATGACTCGTTTATATGAAGAAGGCAACCGACCGCCTGCCTACATCCCTGTGTTGAACACAATCACTGATCCGGACATGCTAGCTTTTGGGCAAGTGGCTGCAAGCGCGGAACCAATGCCCAACATTCCCGAGATGGGATGCGTGTGGGGACCCTGGGATTTCGCGTTCGGATTTGTCTTGAATGGAGAAAAGACCCCAACCGAAGCCTACACGGACGCATACGACGAGATTCGCTACTGCATTGATAACCCCTTACCAGGTATGATCAACGTCGCGGGGTCTTATCAGAGTGAGGTTGGTTGTGATGAGGACTGGGACCCAGCCTGCGCGATTACAGCACTGACAGAAGGCACCGACGGCTTGTATCATGGAATCTTCACTCTTCCCGCTGGTGACTATGAATGCAAGGTCGCGCTTAATGGAAGTTGGGCAGAGAATTACGGTGCAGGCGGTGTGAGAGATGGGGATAATATTCCGTTTACTGTTGCCACAGAAGGAGAAGTAGCCTTTACCTATCATCCGGACACGCATATCCTGGACATTAGCCAGATTAGCATGGTGAACGTCCCGGGAAACTATCAGAGTGAGATTGGATGTCCCGGGGACTGGCAACCAAATTGTCCTCTGACAACACTCACGTTTGGCACAGATGGCTTGTATCAAGGCGTTTTTTACATTCCTGCTGGAGAATACGAGTGCAAAGTGGCAATTAACGGCACCTGGGATGAAAGCTACGGTGCAGGCGGTGTGAGAGATGGGGAGAATATCCCGTTAAATATGACTGCAGATGGCGAGGTGACCTTTACCTACCACCCGGATACGCATTTACTGGATATCTTGCTACCGTAATGCTGTATTAGATATTTGCTAATAAACAAGAGAGACTGCGTCATGGAGATGCAGTCTCTTTTTTGTTACGTTATGAGGTGGTCAAATTTGTGACATGAAATCGACAGAAGATCATTTGCTATTAAGGTGATTGAGTTGCGCACAGATGGCACAAATATTGCTACCAAAAAGACACGAAGAATGTCTGTCTTTAAGGAGATTGAAATGAAGAAATCATCACTATTACTACTAATCCCCCTGATCGTGTTGCTGGCGCTCTCGGGCTGTGTGCGGAAAGCCTCCACACCACCCGTCACCACACCCCAGGTGATTGATGTGGCGAACACTCCCCTACCAGTGGACCAACAGATCCTGAGCGCCACCATGACCGCGCAAGCCATCATGCAGGAATTCAACATGCCGACCCAAATCGTGCAGAACCCCCAGGGTACCCCCGAGGTAATCACCCAGGTTCCTCCAACCCCAATCCCTGTCGGAACTGCTACGCCAACCCCTCTGCCTACGCTCATGCCAATGACCAGACCAACAACCTGGACTGTGCAAAGCGGTGAGACCGTCTACTGCCTGGCGCGGCGCTTTGATGTTGACCCGGGCGACATGCTGGCAATCAACAACCTGTATGCTGGCAGTATGTTAAATATTGGCGATGTGCTTGAAGTTCCTCAAACCGGCTCATGGCCAACTGATGATCGTGCTTTATTGGAACATCCGGATACCTGGAATGTCAGCCCGGGTGAGAGCGTTTACATGGTTGCTTGCGCTTATGGCGACGTCTGGCCAGAGCAGATCATTCAGTTGAACGGTTTGAAGGAACCCTACGATCTGACTGATATTGCCACTTTGCAGATCCCATAAACCAAACCAAGATTACAATAAAGGAGGCGCGAGCCTCCTATTTTTGTTAACCGGAGAAAACCATGGAACCTGCTATCCTTTCAAGAAAAACTCTACTTCAACTGCGACCTTTCGATGTCGAACGGGTTCATTTTCGCTTGCCCGATGGGAGGGAGCGCGATTATGACCTGGTTCAGCACGTGGACGCGGTCACGATCCTTCCGATAGATGATTTGGGTCGGGTTCACCTGGTGCGGCAGTATCGCATTGGTGCGGAGCAGGAGATGCTGGAGCTGCCGGCAGGGGTGATGGATCCGGGGGAGGAGCCCGAGGTGGCGGCCAGACGCGAATTGCGGGAGGAGATCGGCAAGGATTGCGGTGAGTTACTCAGGTTGGGCGGATTCTTTATGGCAGCGGGATATTCAACCGAGTATATGCATGTTTTCCTTGCGTTGAAACTGGAAGATTCTCCACTTGAACAGGACGATGACGAGTTCCTTACGACTGTTTTGGTACCGATTTCCGAGCTAATGGAAATGGCGCAGGACGGCAGGCTTCCGGACGGGAAGAGCCTTTCAACCCTACTGCTTGCCAGAAAAGAACTGGAAACCCGTAGGTTGTTATAATTAAAAACAAATAGCATGGGCGAGTATTGGATCTCCATGTGGTTATGGTGTGTATGGAAATTTACCGAACCCGCAGGCAATTCAACTAGAAAATTTAGACGAGCTAATCAAGAATTAGAGAGGGTATGAACATGGCAGGCACTACAATGAGAATCAGTCGCGAGCGTAAAGAGTTGATCGCAAAATACGCCACAGCAGCAGTGAGTCTGTATGGGGTTATTAGCGCGAAGGAATTTGTGGCGGTGTTTAACTACTACGAGGAAGTCCATACCACAACGGAAGAGGCCTTGTTGGCGTTGATCCGGCTTGCCCGGACCGACGACGTTGAATACTCAGTTTTAGGCGATATTATTTCGGGACCCCAGTTCCAACCCGAGTTTGATGACTATCAGGATAATGTGAGAGGAATTCGGAAGGCTCAAGGTAACAAGCCGCGCTACCTTCCGAAAAAAGAGGAATTCTTAAAGTATCTCGATTTTGAATACCGTGAGCCCGAAGAGTCGTATGCTGAAATAAAAGCATACATCCTTAAGCACAAACTCACCTCTCGCGGCGAAGGTATTATGGGTGTTGACGGCGACCTGATCGACCTGCACGAGCTGATTCAATTTGGAGTCTCAGTCAAAGATGAGGTCGATTACTTTACCGACGCTGGGTATCGATTTAAAGACTTGGACGAGTCAATGGGGTTGTTCAAATTGGTGGCGAACGTTCACAACCATACAAGAATGTACGATAACAACGGTTTTACCCCCACCGAGATGCTCGAGCAGTTAAACCGTACGAAGTGGAATCCATCGCCAATAAAACCGCCCAAGCGTTTAGGTGAAAGTTAAGGTCGTCGCTGCAGGATTGGACTGAGCCACAGGAATGTGTGAGTAGCGCGGAGATTCGTTGCACTCCTATTGGAGTGTGCGGCTTGTCAATCAATTGCAAAATCATCAAGTTTTTAAGCTCTCTTCACAAATAAAATGCCCCCTAATTTGGGTTTAAGGGTACAATTCAAAAGCATGAACCTCCTGTCCCGGAGGGTTCTAATGTTGTGACTAACAAACGGCAAAGTCCGAAAATACTTAAAGGAGTTTTCTAAATGACACGGGAAATGGTAATGACAGATGCCAATGAGGCGACCGCTTATGTTGCTTACAGGCTGAACGAAGTAATCGCAATTTATCCCATCACCCCTTCTTCAACCATGGGCGAATTTGCGGATCAGTGGGCTGCGGAACGTGTTCCAAACATATGGGGCACGATCCCTTCAGTGGTCGAGATGCAGTCTGAAGGCGGTGCCGCTGGTGCAGTGCATGGAGCCCTCCAAACCGGTGCCCTTGCCACCACATTCACAGCCTCCCAGGGCTTGCTGCTGATGATTCCCAACATGTATAAGATCGCCGGCGAATTGACCGCAGCGGTGTTCCATGTTTCAGCCCGCTCGCTGGCTGCCCAGGCGCTTTCCATCTTTGGAGACCACCAGGATGTGATGGCGGTGCGCCAGACCGGTTGGGGTTTGATTGCCTCTAACTCCGCCCAGGAAGCCCAGGATACTGCCGCGATTGCTACGGCAGCAACCTTACGCTCCCGCATTCCTTTCGTGCACTTCTTTGATGGCTTCCGAACCTCCCACGAGGTTAACAAGATCGAACGTCTCTCCGACGATGATCTGCGCGCCATCGTTAATGAAGACATGATCATCGCGCATCGTATGCGCGCCCTGACACCGGATGCCCCCGTGATCCGCGGTACTTCCCAGAACCCAGATGTTTACTTCCAGGGTCGCGAAACGGTCAACCGCTATTATGACGAGAGCGTTCGCATCGTGGAAGAAGAAATGGAACGCTTTGCTGACCTGACTGGTCGCGAATACAAGATCATGGAATACCACGGCGCGGTTGACGCGGACCGTGTGGTCGTGATCATGGGCTCTGGCGCAGAAACTGCTGCTGAAGTTGCCAAATATCTCAACTCCCACAATGAAAAAGTGGGCGTTGTGGTTGTGCGCCTCTATCGCCCCTTCTCGGTCAAGCATTTCCTCGGTGTGATCCCCGCCACTGTCAAGAAAATTGCAGTGCTCGACCGCACCAAGGAACCCGGTTCCATCGGCGAACCTCTCTTCCAGGATGTTGTCAACGCCCTGGCAGCTGGACTGCTGAACGGCACATCCCCCTGCCAGCAGATGCCCATTGTCACTGGCGGACGGTATGGACTTTCTTCCAAGGACTTTACCCCTGCGATGGTCAAGGGCGTCTTCGACGAGCTTGCCAAGGATCAGCCCAAAGAAAGATTCACGGTTGGTATCGTGGACGATGTCACCAATCTCAGCATTGATTACGACCCATCCTTTGAGATCCTGGCTGACAATGTGATCCAGGCGATCTTCTTCGGACTTGGTTCTGATGGTACTGTTGGCGCGAACAAGAACTCGATCAAAATCATTGGTGATGAGACCCCCAACTTCGCCCAGGGCTACTTTGAATACGACTCGAAGAAATCTGGTACGGTAACCGTCTCGCATCTGCGTTTCGGTCCCGAACCCATTCGCGCTCCCTACTTCATCTCAGAAGGTCAGGCCAACTTCGTGGCCTGCCACCAGGTTAGCTATGTGGATCGTTTTGACATGCTGAAGTTCTCCCGCCCAGGCTCTGTCTTCCTGCTGAATACCATCTACGGTCCCGACGAAGTTTGGAATACTCTGCCTCGTGAGATGCAGAAGAACATTATTGAAAAGCGACTCAAGTTCTACGTGATTGATGCCTACCAGGTTGCAGAGGCCACTGGCATGGGCAGCCGCATCAACACCATCATGCAGGCTTGTTTCTTTGCCATCAGCAATGTTTTGCCGCGGGAAGAAGCTCTGGCGCAGATCAAACACGCCATCGAGAAAACCTACGGTAAAAAGGGCGAAGCAGTTGTTCGCAAAAACTTTGAAGCCGTGGATCAGTCTGTTGCCAACCTGCACCAGGTGGCATATCCCACCGAGGTTACCAGCAGTCACAGCCGCCGTTTGCCGGTTCCGGCTGAAGCTCCTGTGTTTGTGAAGGAAGTTCTTGGCGAGATGATCAACCGCAACGGTGATGCCATCCCCGTCAGCCAACTGCCTGACGACGGCACTTACCCCGTAGGCACAACCAAATGGGAAAAACGCAACATCGCCCTCGAAATCCCGGTTTGGGAACCCGACTTGTGTATCCAGTGCGCGCGTTGTTCGTTTGTCTGCCCGCACGCCGCCATACGCACCAAGGTCTACCCCACCGAGCTGCTCAAGAATGCCCCTGAGACTTTCAAGTCCACCGCTTCCAAATTCCGCGAATGGAAAGATGGCTACTCCTGGACTGTCCAGGTAGCCCCTGAGGACTGCGTAGGCTGCGGCTTGTGTGTTGAGAACTGCCCAGGAAAAGACAAGACCAACCCCGAACGCCATGCCATCAACATGGGCGAGCAGCCTCCAATCCGCGAAGGCGAAGCGAAAAACTGGGATTACTTCCTCAGCCTGCCGCTCATCCCGCGTGAGGAGATCTCGACCCACCTGGTGAAGAACTCACAGCTGCTCGAACCTCTGTTTGAGTTCTCAGGTGCCTGCGCCGGCTGCGGCGAGACGCCTTACGTGCGCCTGGTCACCCAGCTGTTCGGCGACCGCATGCTGGTTGCCAACGCCACCGGTTGCTCCTCCATTTATGGCGGCAACCACCCGACTACGCCATGGGCAAAGAACGCCCAGGGTTTGGGACCTGCCTGGTCGAACTCCTTGTTCGAAGACAATGCCGAGTTTGGCATGGGCATGCGCCTGACCGTCGATAAATTTATGACATACGCCAAGGAATTGGTGCAGAAGAACGCAGACTTCATCGGTCGTGAATTAGCAGATGAACTTTGCAACGCCAGCCAGAATGGCGAAGCGGAGATCAATGCCCAGCGCAAGCGCGTCAAGCAATTGAAAGCCCTGCTCAAGGACGAGCAGAGTGGCGAGCTGCGCAACCTCTACAGCCTGGCAGATTACCTCGTTAAAAAGAGCGTCTGGATCATGGGCGGTGATGGTTGGGCCTACGATATCGGTTACGGTGGTCTGGATCATGTGTTGGCTTCCGGACGCAACGTGAACGTTTTGGTGCTCGACACCGAGGTTTACTCGAATACCGGTGGCCAGAGTTCCAAGTCCACCCCGCGCGGCGCAGTAGCGAAATTTGCTGCGGATGGCAAGGACAAACCCAAGAAAGATCTTGGCATGATTGCCATGACCTATGGAAATATTTACGTGGCACGCGTGGCGATGGGCGCCAGCGACTCGCAGACCCTCCGTGCTCTAAACGAAGCGGACGCCTATGACGGTCCATCCTTGATCATTGCTTATTCGCACTGCATCAACCACGGTATCGACATGAAGAAGGGTCTCGTCCAGCAGAAAATGGCCGTCAATTCCGGCGCATGGGTGCTGTTCCGTTATGACCCACGCCTGGCTGCGGAAGGTAAGAACCCGCTGCAGATAGACTCCAAGGCTCCCAGCATCAATGTTGCTGATTACGCTTACAATGAAACCCGTTACCGCATGCTGCTCCAGCAGGATGAGGAGCGCGCTGAAGAGCTCATGAAGGGCGCGGAAGCAGACGCCAAACGCCGCTGGTCGCTCTACTCCCAGATGGCGGAGATGGATTACTCGCAAATGGCTGCGACTGTGGACGGCGTACCTCCGGTGCAACCGACCATTGACCCTGCCAAATCGGGTGAGACCAAACCCACCGCCCCCAAACCAGCAGAGACTGCTGAAAGTGAAGCAGGCGCCAAAGCCAGCACACCCACCGCTGAGCCGTTTGCTGAAAGCTCAACCCCCGAGCCTACCAGTGATCCGGCGATGACCAATGGCGTTCCCCCGACGCCCAATCAAGCCGCAATCAAGGCTGATAAGGAGCTGAAAAGCACCAACCATACCGCTTCGAGTGTGGAGTAGTCAAGTTCCGTAAGCAAGCAGGGTCGTGACATTCACGACCCTGCTTTTTTATTTCCTTTTGTACGTTTTAACATTTTTGCGTGAGTTGGCTGGATTTGGAATTAACTTCTTCTAAAGAAGATGTACAAACCAGCCTAAAGCTTTCACGATATGCTGACACGTGCTTAACTAAGGTAAAATTATCTTGGTGGGGTAGTGAAGTAACCCAATCTTGAACCTGAACCACACCAAAAACCTGAGGTAACTGATGACTGTTGTAGATGACATCAAAGATCGCCTGGACATTGTTGAAATTGTTGGTCAGACGGTCAAACTACGTCGCACCGGCAAAAACTACATTGGTTTTTGCCCTTTCCACAGCAACACACGCACTCCCGCTTTTGTAATCTTCCCCGAGACGCAGACATGGCGATGTTTCGGACAGTGCAACGAAGGGGGGGATATCTTTGGCTACATGATGAAACGGGAAGGTTGGGACTTTAATGAAGCACTGCGCCAGCTAGCCGAACGTGCAGGTGTCACTCTCATCCAGCATACTCCTGAAAGCGAGGCTAATGAGCAAACCAGGCAGGACCTCAGCGCTGTCCTGGAGGAAGCCGCCAGCTTTTTCCGGCAGCAAATGCTCACCACCCCAGCAGGTAACAAGGCACTCGATTATCTTCACAAACGCGGTCTGACCGACGAGACCATCAAGGTCTGGGGTCTGGGCTATGCTCCCGGAAGCTGGAATGCTTTACTCGACCACTTACGCCTGAAAAACTTCCAACCTTCCATCATGGTGGCGGCAGGATTGATGACCGAACGCGACGATGGCAGCATTTATGATCGTTTTCGCAACCGCTTGATATTCCCAATCCGCGGGCCCTATGGTCAACTAACCGGTTTTGGCGGGCGTGTTTTGGATCCGGATGACGTGCCGAAGTACCTCAACTCTCCCGCGACTGAGGTGTTCGACAAAGGTCGTTTGCTTTATGGGCTCGACATGGCGCGGAAAAGCATCCGCTCACTGAACCAGGCTGTCATCGTGGAAGGCTACATGGATGTGATCGGGCTGCACCAGGCTGGATTCAACAACGCGGTGTCTCCCATGGGTACCGCTCTGACGGAAGATCAATTTCGCCTGATAAAGCGCTTGACGCGTAACATCGTTTTGGCGCTTGATCCTGATGCGGCCGGCCAAAACGCCACTCTGAAGGGGCTCGAAACTGCGCGCAAAGCCATGGATCAGGAGTCCGAGATCCGGTTCGATTCCCGCGGGCTGATGCGCTTTGAACAGCACTTGAGTGCCGATATCCGCGTGACGGCTCTGCCTGGGCAACAAGACCCGGATGAAATCGTGCTCGAAGATCCTGACGCTTGGAAGCAAATAATTGCCAAGGCAAAACCGGTGGTCGTGCACGTCATGGAAACGCTGGCTGCAGACCAGGATCTGCGGGATGCCAAGGTGAAACGCGACATTGCTGCACAGGTGATGCCGCTAATCGATGATGTGGCCGACGATGTGGAACGCGAAGCATACCGCCAGCAGCTGGCGACTTTTTTGCGTGTAGATGAACGTTCTCTGAAAAGCACACGCACTGACCTTACTCACACCCGCCGAAAAAAGATTGACAGCGACCAGGCAGATGTGATCCCTGCCAGCACGGTAAGCAAGCCGACGCAAAAGAACCAAAAACTTGAGCGTTACCTCTTGCATGACCTGTTCCTTGATCCGGAAGGTTTGTTTCGACTGGATAAGACTCTCTGTAATCTCGGGCTTGACCCGATCATGGAATCTGATTTTCAGAATGCAGATACACTTGCGGGTTTCCGACTGATCGCCGAAAGCTTGCGGCAGGTGGACTACACTCCTTCTGACTACATTGAAGCCCGTTTGACCCCCGCGCTGGAATTCGAAGAAAATCCGAATTTCGAAGAGGTCCATTACGCAATCACTAAGGAAAAACGGGATCAGCACCAGATCAGGGCAGTTGTGCGTATGCGTCTGAATCGTTTGGAGGATAGACTGGACGAAATAAAGTTCTTGCAATCTGATTCGGTCGATTCAAAGACATACACGGACGAAGAAGTACAATTCCTTTATATTGAATTGCTGCAAAAGCGCCGCTTGTTGGACAAAGCCCTACTTGCTCCCGAAGCTGGCGGCAGCACGCGTGTTCGCAGAACGTCCTCTATCAAGAGTAAATCCAGAGATAAGGCTTGAGCGATGTCAGAAAAAGACACGGACGATTTTGATCTGAGCGACGATCCTTCAGAAAACACTTCTGAAACCCAGAAGGGTGAAATTCTTGATGATCCAATTCAACTCTACCTGAGGGATATCAGCCGCGAAGAGTTGCTGTTGGCAGAGGAAGAATTTTATCTGGCGATCATTGTCCAGGCGAAAGAGCAGCTCAATCTTTACCGAACAGGCGAATTCGGCTTAAATGTGCAAAGGATCTATGCCGACATGAAGTCCACCTGGACGCAGGTGGAGATGGATGCTGCCAGGCTCTCGTATCCTGCACCAGATGTGCAAAAGGTGCTTGCTGAAGCGCTGCAAATGCAACTAACATGCGAAATGCCTGATTCCCCTTACATCCGTGCCTATCTTAATGATCCCCGTTGGGGCAGTGACAAGCATTGGGAAGACTTGGCGAGGGATTTGCTGCGCTTCTTCATGGACGCATACATACTCCCCGAGGGTTTGATAGAAAAGGTGAACTTGGATTGGATCAGTGATGCTGAGCCAGTGCGCCTGGAAGCCAGCTTGATGCAAATCCAGAATTCCATCGAACGGGTTGAGGAATGTGCTGGCTATGCAGGAGAAAAACTGGTGGAATACAACCTGCGATTAGTGGTGAGCATCGCCAAGCGTTACAATAACAAAGGTATTGCCATGGAGGATTTGATCCAGGAAGGCAATATGGGTTTGCTGCGGGGCATCCAAAAATTTGACCCAGCCAAAGGTTTCCGCTTTAGCACTTATGCCACCTGGTGGATCCGCCAGGCTATCACACGTTATATTCACGAAAACGCCCGCACCATCCGAATTCCGGTGCATATTGTTGAATCGATCAGCAAACTGGTGAAGATTCAGCACCGCCTGGTGCAGATCCTGGGGCGAGATCCTACCTTCGCTGAAATGGCGGTCAAATCGGGTTTTCTCAACGAAGAAGACGTCAAAGCCATTCTCGAGATCGGAGGCAGCCGTGAGCTGGCAGACTCGGGTTTGCTGCATCGCTGGGATGAAGCTACCCAAAAGGTGGAGTCGGTGTTGAAGTCTGCCGAGGAGCCCGTCTCGTTGGAGAGCCCGGTTGGAGATGCCGAGAACAGCACTTTGGGCGACTATATCCCAGATTTGGATGCGATCGAACCGATGGAAGAGGTCATGCGGGACAACCTGCGCGAGTCGGTACGAGAGTCTCTAATTGGCCTGCCCGAACGTGAACGGGAAGTCCTGGAATTGCGCTTTGGTCTTAAAGATGGTGTTTATCACTCGTTGGAAGAAATTAGCAATTACTTCGGTCTGACTCGCGAACGCATCAGGCAGATCGAAAGCTCTGCTTTGCGAAAACTGCGGGATCCGAAACGGCGTAATTCTCTCAAGGATTTTGTTCAAGGGAATTGACCATGGAATCTAGTAAAGAAAATAAACTTCATGCCACCATTTTTGATGTGGTAGAAGCTATTCCAGAAGGTAAGGTGGCCACCTACGGTCAAATTGGCAAACTGGTAGGCGGGTGCAGCGGGCAGCTCGTTGGTTTTGCCTTGGCTTCTTTGCGCTATCAAGGGAGCCGAAAAGTGCCATGGCAGCGGGTGATCAACCGAAGCGGCAAAATAAGCCTGACGGGACCAGATGCGGCGCTGCAGCGGGCATTACTGGAGGATGAGGGCGTACGTTTTGACGCTGATGGCGTGATCGACCTGGCAGAATTTGGCTGGAAACCATAAGTTGTCTCCAAAAGGTGGCAGACATGTTTAGTGTTGCATTCTTTGACGATCCCCATACCTATTACGATCAGGCTCACCACCTTTGGGAAGCTGCTGAAACACGCTACAATCTGATCCTGGGATTGGCGCTGCGTCTGCAGTCCGACTTGCATGCTTATGGGGAGGCGATGCCAATGATGGCTCTGGTCAGGGACGAAATCGGAGAGATTAGGGCATCAGCGCTGATGACACCTCCATTCGCGTTGATCGTGCAGAGCGAACCGCTGGACAGGGCTGCCTTGGAAGCCCTCGCCGATGCCCTGATTGAAAGCGGTTGGCACCTGCCAGGCGTGAACGGCATAGATGCGGTGAGTGATTGTTTTGCCGAAATCTGGCAGGAGAAAACCCGGCAGCAGCCGCGGAGAATTGTGAACACACGGGCATATGAACTGAGTCAGGTGTTGTCGGTCAGTTATCCCTTGGGGAAGATGAAGATCGCAGATGCAAGCGAGGCTCCGCTCGCGGCTGAGATGCTTAATGCCATGAGTGAGGAGGTCGTTTTGGGACCCAGGAGGCTATACACTGCTGACTTGGCGTTGGAAAGTATCCAACAAAGGCGAACCTTCTTCTGGGTGGATAATGGCGAAGTGGTTTGCATCACTCTCGCCACGCGTCCGCAGATCAAAGGCATCTGTGTCAGCGGAGTCTATACCCCGCCAGCTTTCCGCCGGAAGGGTTACGCCAGGGCGCTGGTGGCAGAAGTATCAAAGGAGTTGCTCTCGCGCGGGTATGAGTTTACCAATCTCTTCACTGACCTCTCCAACCCGACCAGCAACAAGATCTACCAGGAGATTGGCTACAAACCTGTCTGCGATTACCACCGGTATGAGTTTGTTGATCAAGCCTGAGTAAAACCAACTGATTCGAATTCTAAAAAAAAAAAAAAGAGGCTGACCTTTCAGCCAGCCTCGTGTTTCAAAAACGAACTTATTCGCTCTCGTGCAGTTCTTTCTGCCGGGCGTCCATGATCTCGCGCGCCATTTGGGTGGGGACCATTTCGTAGTGGTCAAATTCCATGGTGAAGATACCGCGACCGCCGGTCATGGAGCGCAGGTTGGTGGTGTAGCGCATCATTTCCGAAAGCGGCACGTGGGCATTAATGGTGGACTTACCATGCTCGGTATCCATACCCTGAACGCGGGCGCGACGGGTGTTGAGGTCGCCCATGATGTCGCCCATGTTGGCTTCAGGCACGGTGACTGCGACGCGCATGATCGGCTCATAGAGAACCGGATTGGCTTCCTTGAAGGCGATCTTGAAGGCTTCGCGACCGGCGATTTCAAAGGCGATAGGTTTAGAGTCAACGGGGTGTTCTTTACCATCCACCACTGAGACGCCCACATTATGGACAGTATAGCCTGCAACGACGCCTTCCTTCATGACACTGCGGATACCTTTTTCGATCGGACCCATATAGTTGCTGGAGATTGCGCCTCCAAAAACATCGTTCGAGAAGGTGAAATCTTCGCCTTCGATCGGGAAGACCTTGAGCGAGACTTCGCCAAACTGCCCGGAACCGCCAGTCTGTTTCTTGTGGCGATAGGTTGCAGCGCCTTCACGGGTGATGTGCTCTTCGTAGGGCACCTTGGGTTCGAGAGTTACCAGGTTGAGCTGGAACTTTTGCTCCATGCGCTTCAGGGCGACATCGATGTGTTGATCGCCCATGCCAAACAAGAGTGTCTGATGCGTGGCAGCTTGCATTTCCCAGGTGAGGGTCATGTCTTCTTCCGTCATGCGGGTCAGAGTCTGGCTCATCTTGGCAGCATCGCTCTGGGTTTTGGGATTGATTGCCACACGGTAAAGCGCGTGGGGGTAGGTGGGGACGGGCAGAGTGATGTTCTGTTCTTTGGTGGTCAGAGTGTCGCCAGTAGTTGTGACGCTCAGTTTTGCCACTGCGCCGATATCGCCGCTGTGGATCACACTGACGGGCAGCATGTCTTTGCCGAAGGGAACCTGAACACCGGCAAGGCGTTCTTCCTCGCCCTTGCTCGCGTTCCAAACGCGGGTATCAGAGGTGACCACGCCGGAATAGACCTTGAAGTAAGTCTGGCGCCCAACGAAGGGGTCAGCAGTAGTTTTCCAAACGTAGGCAGCCAGCGGTCCGGCATCCTGGTAGCTCAGTTCAATTTCGCCCTTGGGGGTCTTGGCTTTGACAGCGGGTAACTCAACAGGGCTAGGGGCAAGCGCTACGAGAACATCCAATAAGGGCTGGATACCAAGGTTGCGACCGCCAGCAGCGACGAGTACCGGAATGATATTGCTGTTTTGGATGGCTTTTCTCAGACCTTGCATGATCTCTTCTGAGGTCAGATCACCATTCTCGAAATATTTTTCGAGCAGGCTGTCTTCGCCTTCCGCGGCAGCTTCCACCAGTTGAGTACGGGCTTCATCTGCTTCAGCCTTGAGACTGGCTGGGATTTCGACTACTTTCTTGCCATCACCTTCGTAGGCTTTCATGGTAACCAGGTCAATCACACCCTTAAAATCGGCTTTTTCGCCCATCGGCAACTGCATCGGAATGAGGCGGGAATCGATTTCATCCTGCACTGACTTGAGAGCTTTTTGGAAGTTGGCATTATCACGATCCATCTTGTTGATGACCATGATCTTGGGGATGCCAAAGGTTTCAGCATACTGGAGGGCAACTTCAGTACCGACTTCGAGACCGCCAACGGAATCGACCAGAATTAAGGCACAATCCGCAACGCGCATCGCTGAAACAACCTCGCCGACGAAATCAGTGTAGCCGGGAGTGTCGAGCAGGTTGAGTTTAAGATCCTTGTAGATCACCGGCAAAACAGTGGTGAAGAGCGAAATACCACGGCGTTGTTCTTCTTCGTCGAAGTCTGAGACGGTGGTTTTATCTTCGATGGTACCCAGGCGGGTGGTGGCACCGGTGAAGTGCAGGAGGCTCTCAGCTAAAATCGTTTTACCGGAATTACTATGCGAGGCAAGGACGATGTTGCGAATAGAGGCGGTTGAGTATTCTTTCATGTGTGTGTGACCTTCCTATGATCAAGCTTGGTGCCCGGCACCAGGCGGATTTTAATGGGCAATAAGGTTTCCTTAAATGCCGAATTTTTATTATATCAAAAAAGAAATGGAATCACATCCGATTTCAAGACTTTTTTAGCAATTGGTGAGAGAAAGACGGCATGTTTTGTCTAATTGGCTTGTTGGAGCCTGGTTTGGGGTGCTGCTGGTTACTGATCGATGGTGCCGAAAAGGAAGGTCAGCGGAATGTGAACCCGGTTCCTCCAGGCAGTGGTTGTGTGGTCTTCGCCAGCGAAGTGCCAACTGGCAAAGTCCTTCCCCTCCCGAAAGCCTTTTTCGCGCAGCAGAGCGTCAACTTTGGCTTGCCAGGGTTCGTATTCGCGGTCAAGCCCTTCGCTGCCGTGGTCGAAGTAAAGCTTGTGTTGACCGGGGTCGGGGAGGTTCTCATCAAGATATGACAGCATACCCTGACCCACGGCTGGCCAATGCGTGGAAAGGCAGGCAGCTTTGCCGAACACACCAGGATACTCGCATAAGCCGTAAAGGGTGATCAATCCCCCCAGGCTGGAACCCAACAAGGCTGTGTTTTGAGCGTCGCGGAGAGTGCGGTAGCGTTGATCAATCGCTGGTTTTAGCGTGTTGACCATCCATTCGAGGTACAGGTCTGATACCACACGTTTCGTCGAGGATTTCCCGACCAGGCTGCTTTCTTCGGCCAGACTCGTTCCATTCGGACTTGTAAGCGCCTTGGCGGGTAAGTATTCGCCAGAGCGGTTGAGGGTGCTTGAAATGGCAACTACCACAGGCGGAAAGATCTTTTCTTCCTCCGAAAGTTGAGAGATAGCCCGGTGAATTTCCCAACCCTGGATCCCTTTCCTCCATTGGTCGAATACTGTTTGCCCATCCTGGACGTAAAGTACCGGGAAGGATTGGTTTGGATTGGCGTGGTAGGCTTCCAGCAGCCATACATCCACCCGTCTGCGATTGAGACCGGGAATGTTGAGGTCACGATGGGTTTCCAAATTAGCTTTTTCCATGTTATTCCAGTGCGAAATATTATACGAGTATAATTGCGATATTCCAATCGGAGGTTCTCCATGAAAAGTTATCGTCTAGACCCGGATAAACTCAAAGAACAAGTACGTAATATTTACTTGATGTACGGCATCACCCTGGTGGTCTTGTTGGTCTTGAATTACTTTCTGAATCGCGGGCAAACTGAAAATAAAAACCCATATCTGATTTTTGGTTTGATCGTGGTTATGTTCGTTCTTGTATCGTGGAATGCTGTGAGGCAGCGCAAGGCTATCTGGGATCAGTATGAGTTGATCGTGGATGAGACTGGGATAAAGCAGAAGCAGCCAAAAGCGGCTGATATGTTCCTCCCTCGCTCGGAAATCACCGGCGCAAGAGAGTCCAAATTTGGACTGACATTGATGGTCAAAGAGCAGCAGCCTGTGATGGGCATACCAAAGTTGCTCACAACTGCCGATTATGAAGAGATCAAGGGGATTGTGGATGGCTGGCTGAAAAATGTTAAGCCGGTTGTGTTGGATGTGGAAGCTGTCGCAGATGTTAGTGCGATTTTGCCCGAAGATCAGCTAGAAGTGGAAACAGTTCCCGAACCTGAGGAGTTCCCGGTTGAAGAATCAGGAGAGCCGGAAGTTCACGATACGCCAGAAGCTTAGCTGGCATTTTATTCAATCTGAAGCCCGGAGTTAAGCTTCGGGTTTTTTGTTTAAAGCTTCTTGATCATCTTCCAGGCAGGTTCTCGGCAGGTTTGCCACTCGTCATTCTGATCCTGGTAGCGCCAGACGCCGGGGTCTGGCCCGATCATCCGATAACCGTGTTTCTCGTACATGCGGCGTGCAAGGGGGTTGGCGCGAGCCACGTTCAACCTCAGAAACCGGAAGCCTCTATCCCGCAAAAAACCTTCGACCATTTCAAGCATAAAGCCGCCCAGTCCCTGGTCGCGATATGCTGGTTTAATGCGAAATGAAAAAAGGTAAGCTTGGAAGACCCCATCCGCGAGTTCACGCTGACGCGACAGAAGTAACAAGAAAACTTGTCCGATCACCTCTGCGTCCGCGTTCACAGCCACCCAGATCAGGGTGTTTCCACCGAGGCTATTCTCGTAATGCTGATGGTACAGCTTGCGAAAATGGGCATATTCCCCATCCCATTCCAAGCCTGGCAGGTCGTCTTTTTCCAGCGGGCGGATGTGAACCCGCTCACCAGCGGGCATGATGTAATCAGCCTCGCGGATTGCAGCGTGGTTCATTCCTGATCCAGCAATTTTTGGAGAAGTTCTTTTTCTTCGGTCTCGGATTGAATCTGTCCATCCAACCAGGCATTTTTGAGAGTGCCAAGGATAAACTCATATCGAGGGGAAGGTGGCAGACCGAGCGCACGCAAATCTCTACCCGTGGTGAAGGGACGCACGTGCCTGTATGTATCTTTGTAAGTTAACAGAATTTGGCGAAGTGCCGGTTGTTCATGTGCAGCAAAAACCGCTCCCAGAGGAGTGGCATGAAAACTCTCAAGTTGCTCGGTCACCTGGCTTGGTTGCTGTTCTCTCATTGCAGACAGCAAATACCAGATTGCCCGTGTCTCTGCGATCCAGCCGAGAAGCTTCGCAGAAAGTCGCAAGCGCTGACCAACTGCCTGCAAGTCTTCTGGTTGCAGATCTTGCAGCCACAAGCACCAAAGAATCTGTAGTCTCTCTTCTGGAGGAATGACATATCCGTCTTTTGTGAGATTTATAGCACCGCGAGAAAGACGATTGATGCAGGCGTCATCCCATGGCAGGGCAGGATGAATAGCCGCTAATATTCCCAGCGAACCGAGCTGCCTGAGCATTTCTGGTGCTTTGCTTTCGTTGAAGATCAGTTCAAATTCATGTGTCAGGCGTGCGCCGCTGATTTCTGCGATCAGTGGAAGGCTGCCTTCGATCAGGCTCAACGTCTGAGGCTCAATTTCGAAGTTGAACCGAACAGCAAAACGTACAGCCCTGAGCATGCGCGTAGCATCATCCACGAAGGATAAGGCGTGCAGTACGCGAATTTGCTTCTGCTCAAGGTCACTGTAACCACCCCAAAAATCGAAAATCTTACCAAAATGGCTGCCATCAAGACGCAGGGCGAGTGTGTTTATGGTGAAGTCCCGCCGATGCAGGTCCATTTTTATGCTGCTGCGTTCAACCACTGGCAGTGCAGCGGGTTTGTTGTAAAACTCAGTGCGGGCAGTGATGAGGTCAAGGTGTTCGGGGAGGTCGGAGATACTAAAACCTTTGTTATCGGAGATGTTCAGATTGTTCTGGAGGTTTTCCTGGTTAAGGATCCATTTGGCTGTGCCAAAGCGCTTATGCGCTACTACCCGACCGCCAAATTGACGCGCGAGGTGTTCAGCGAATGCCATCGCGTCGCCTTCAATCACGATATCAAAATCCTGGCTGGGTAGTTGCAGCAAGAGGTCACGCACAAATCCACCGACGATGAAGGCTTGCACGCCTTGCTCATATGCTTCGTCAGCGACTGCGCGCAGCAAAGCCTTGCGGGCAGGAGGCAGGGCTTCGGAGAGCATCCCGGCGATCTCACTTTGCGTTGGCAGCTCTTCATCGTGATTAAGTGTGCTGATCAGGTCAGTGCGGGTTACAATCCCGATGATCTCATTCGAGTCCGGATCTAAAACCGGCACTTGTCCCCAACCACTGGTTGCCATGCGTTCCTTGAGCTTGGAAATCGGGTCATCCGGATATACGCTGACCGAACCAGCAGTCATCAGCTCGCCTGCAGTTTTGTCGAGTTTGTGAGCAATAGCCCGATCCACATTTCTGCGGGTGAGCAGCCCAACCAACTGTTTGTTCTCGACCACCGGATACCCTTCGAATCCATAACGTTTCATCAACTCCGCCGCATCTATTGCGCCGATATCTGGGCTAAGAGTCAGAGGATTCTTCGACATCATCTGGCTCACTCTGATGCTGGGAATGACAATTTGTGGGATGGTTTCAATCACGCGGCGTGTGACTTCGGATAACATGGTGTCAGTGATATTGGCACTCGAGCGACCTTCTTCACGAATCAGAGCTGAAGACGCGCGTTTGTGGCCGCCACCTCCAAAACGAATCGCCAGTTGTGCCATATCCACATTGTCGGTGGTGGAACGCGCTACCAGGCGGATTCCCTGGCGTGTGGAGACCAACAGAACCAGTCCGTCGGGAGTGAGGAATTCACGCATTTTGTGCGCTACCGTGGAGATCTCATCGTTGAGGTCATTAGCGATTGCCTTGGCGACCAAAATGCTGTAACCCTCAATATCCAACTGGACCAGGTCCTTTAAAAGGCGGTCGTAGAGCTGCTGTTGCGCGTTAGATAAAGGTGGGTTGAGGTAGACGGAGGCAATGTTGAGATCGGCACCTTGCTCAAGCAGAGAGGCAACAGCCTGGGCATCCCGGGCCGTAGTGCATGTGTAAGTCAGGGAGCCCGTGTCTTCGTGGATGCCCAAAAGCATCAGAGTGGCTTCGATTGGTGTTAGTGTCGCGTTCTGTTCACGCAACTTCTCGACCAGGATCGTCGTACACGCGCCGGTCAGGTGCAACTCAACCTGCCAATCCGGGTGAATCTGGGTTTTGCGGGGATGGTGGTCGAGCACGGTGACTTTGGTTTGATCACTCATACCGCGTAAAGTCACGAGAGATTGGGTATCCACCAGGAAGACGCTCTTGATTGATTCGTGAGGAAGTGCCTGGTAATCCGAAAAGGGCAAATCATTGGCATAACGTCTTAGGAACGCCTTGCCGTTGCGGTTTATCTGGCGCGGCAGCAGAGCAATGGCTTCGGGACGCAGTAAGTACGCCCCAAGCATTGAGGCGAGACCATCAAGATCAGTTTGTTCATGCGTCAGAATCAGGTCCATTTTTGTGCCAAAACCCAATAGGTTCAGTTTTCGCCATACCAGGCAGCCTGTTGTTCAGGGTTATAAGCATTATAAATGGATTGAGAGAGCTTGGCAAAAAGCTGGTTGGCAGTGTCGTAGAGGAATTGGTTTTCGGTGTAGGCAAAAATGACCAAAACGTAATCCCCGCCAGGAGTGTAAACCACGCCTGAGTCGCTGATGGTGTGGATAAGACCGTCCAGGTCGTTCGTCCAGCCATGCTTGTGGGCGGTACGTCCTTCAGGAGAGAGACCCGCCTCGATGAGAGCGTGGATGCGGTTCTCAAGCAGGTAACCCAGCATTTGCTGACATTCCGAGGCCGACACCTGACCATTAAACATGAGCTCGTTCTGATTGGCACAGCGATAGATCTTCCAGAGCAGGTCACCAGTTTCGGAAGGCACGGTTTGATTGTAAAAATCAGGGTCAAGGAAAATGTCGCGGCGTTGGTTGGCAGGGGTGCTGATGCGTTCGAGCAAGGGAGATCCAGGCTCAAAATAGCCAGCGAGAAACGTGTTCTGATAGCCCAATTCGCGCAAGTCGGAGGTGACCATCAGGGGTCCGGAATTGTTATCCATGTAAGCTTTCATCAGCCCATCTGCTGGTGGGTTGAGTGAGTCGGCAATCATCTGGAACATCCAGCTGCTTGCCTGCGCAGGAAGTGGTTCCTCAAGTCGGCGCATAGCGGAAACCATGATGGGGATTTTGATGGTGCTGGCGGCAGAATAGGCTACGTCTGGTGTCACGGATTGGTTGGCACGCAGCGCAATGTGCATGATCTCACCCGTGGCGAGGTCGCGCTGATAGATCTCGATCAGACCGTTGAATTTCTCAAGCTGGATGGTTTGCTTCAGAAAGATTTCGAGGTTGGCCCGGTCGAGCGGCAGGGCTGGGCTTTCCTGTACGTTCAACTTCACGACACGCTGGTCGGGCGAGAGCAAGGCAGCCTGGATGTCTTCTGCTGTGGTTGTGAGAGATTGCAGAGAATAGCCAGGTTGACCCGGTTCGTAATTGGTGCTGTAGAGGATCGGCACTGTTGCCGACGCTGGCTGGTCGTAACGCGGGGGGATGACCTGCTCCAGAAATGTTTGGGTCTGGATCAGGTCGATCTCAGCGACCAAAGGTGCTTCGAACGGTTTGGATACTTCTGACTTGCCCCAAAGATGCTTCCACCAGGACATTTTAGGCAGGTTCTCCTCGATCTGAGAAAGAGTCGCAGTGTAGTCGGGTTTGAAGCCGAGTTCCCCGGGGGGGAATTGCATTCGCGCCTGGCGATAGCGCAACTCAACTGGTACTGAGAAGGCTTCGGCAAGCCGTGCTTCTGACTGGGCACGGTCAAGCCCGCCCAGGGGGATACCCTCCACGCTCACTCCATCTGGATAGTCTGTCTGAGGTTTCTGGAAGCTGATGTAATCCATCACGCCAATGAGGACCGCAATCAAGAAAAAAAAGCCGCCAAAGATTGCTGGCAACCAGCGCAGAGAGGATTTCTTCCGCCGGGGAGAGTAGCGCGATCGCTTCATGAGCTGGATTTTACCATCAGAGCATCATACGATTTTAATTATGTCATCGCGAGCAAAGCATGGCAATTTGCCTGTCCCGCCGTCATCGCGAGATTTGATTTGGGGGGTTGGCTATTAAACGTTCCAAATTTCCTACACCTCTCGACGCCAACCCACCCTACCAGCCGTACATTTGTAAGAACAACGAGATGTGACAATCTGCCTGCACCCGCGTAGCGAGGTGTGGCGATCCACAAAAAGATCCACTACGCCTCTGTGACAGGTTCAACTGCCCGGGGTTTTCTCATATATAATTGAATAAGACCACAAAATAAACGGAGGTCTGGATGGCGAAAGAAAAATCAGAACACGGGAAAGTTGCGGGTTGGAGCTTGGGCAGCCTGGCAACGCTGGCACTGGCATTCAAAGCTGGCTGGGTCATTTACAGTAAAAGATACATCGATCACCACGCAAAAGTGAACCTCATGCTCCAGGCTGAGCACTACACTTTCGAATCGGATACTGTCGGAAAAATCAACTATTACGAAAGTAGAGTTGAAAGTAAACAGCCCCCTATTTTGCTTATCCACGGGCTCCATTTGTTTGCTGGCGGGCACGACATGGTACCAATTTTTGAGGCATTCAGCGCTTATCGCAAGGTCTATCTGCTTGACTTGCCTGGCTTTGGTGGCTCAGAAAAGTCCGACAGACCTTACCGGCCGTTACTCTACCAGGCAGCAATTACTGAGTTCATTCGAGACCGGATCGGTGGACCTGTGAATGTTGTGGTTATGGGGCAGTCAGCTGAGTTTGTTGCGATGGCTGAGGAACAGAGCAGTGATTTGTTTAGGTCGATCGTGATGATCAATCCAAGTGGCATGCAGATGCCGGGCATGGGGCATATTTCCGAGAACAAATGGTGGGAGCAAATCCGCAATTTAGCCCTTTCTTACCTGAGGGTACCGCTCTGGAGTCTGCCATTTTATGATTTGCTGGCAAGCCGCTCGAGCATCTCGAATTACTATCGCAAACGTTTCACTTACACCGCGCCATCGGATCTGGTGGATCTCGCTTACACCTCAGCTCATCAGCCAGGCGCACATTTTGCGCCGATCCTGCACTACTGCGGCAAGCTTTCAGTACCGAATGTGCGCACCCGATACTTTAAACAAATCACCAAGCCAGTTCTGGTGGTGTAAGATAATCATCCCGAGCATAAATTTGATATGCTTCCCATGCTGGTGCGTGAGAACCCAAACTGGAAGGCTATCCGCAGCAGCCACACGCGCGGCATGCCTCATTTTGAAAATCCCGGCGAAACCTTTCGTAGTATTGAAACTTTTTGGAAGCAGTATGACTAACTCTACAGAAAGGCACTGTTATAATTAGCACGGGTCAAACATGCAAACCAAACCGACTCCAAAAATTCACCCTCTAAGCATACTTGGCGTACTGCTGGTTGCCGGGGCGCTAGTTGGGATCACCTGGTTGGTCTTTTCATTTGCCGTTAACCAGGCTCCCCGAATCGAAGCCACCCCACAGTACAATGTGACCGTCATTCCTGCTCCAACACAGACTAATACGATCGTCGCTCCGACTGATCTCCCCACACCTACTTCAGAAGCACCGGTCATTTTGCCGGATGGTGCGATTGGGATTAATGTTTACGTTAAGGTGACCGGGACGGAAGGCTTGGGTTTGCGAATGCGGGCAGCTGCAGGTACCGCAGGAGATATTAACTTCATGGCGATGGATGATGAGGTCTTCAAAGTTGTTGGCGGACCGGAAGTGAGCGATGGTTACACTTGGTGGCAGTTGGAAGCGCCTTTGGATGAAAACCGAAACGGTTGGGCGGCTGAAAACTACTTGATGGTATTTAACGTTAACACACCCACCCCATGAGGTATTGCCGGAACTTTGAAAGGTGAGACGTTTTGAAAATATTTGGTAGCAAAATTTTTGAAAGGCATTCATCCGCAACTGACACCCTCAGAAAACCTCTTGCTGAGCGGCTGAACGTGCATGCCTGGACTGCTCAATCAGTTGGCAGGACTCGCACTCACATGGAGGATTCTGCTTTTGCCCTTACCACGGACTTGCTGCTTCCAGAGAGGCCTTTGACCTTGGGTATTTACTTGGTCGCAGATGGGATGGGTGGACATGACAATGGTGAGGTGGCCAGCAGAATCGCGATTCAAGTGAGCGTTAACTCCCTCATGCAATCGCTGATCCTACCAATACTCCAGGGAGAATTGTTACCTTCTCATCAGGAAGTGAGTAATCTGGTGGAAGCCGCATTTACCCAGGCACAGGAGCAGGTGCTCCGAACTGTCTCAGGGGGAGGGACCACCCTAACGCTGGCACTGTTGCTCGAGAAGCACCTCTACTTTGGGCACATCGGTGATTCGCGACTCTATATGCGCAGCGATCATGCTGACTTTCAGCCTCTCACCCAGGATCATTCCCTGGTGCGTCGCCTGGTGGATCTTGGGCAATTGTCGGAAGCTGAAGCTGCCCATCACCCTCAGCGTAACGTGCTTTTCAGAGCATTAGGGCAGACAGAGGGATTTAAAGTAGACCTGGGACACGTGGATCTGGTGGAACCAACCCAACTACTTTTATGCACTGATGGATTGTGGGGTTTGGTTGATGAAGGGGAGTTGCTCAAGGTTATCAGCGCTAATTCTGGAGAGCAGAACGACGCACAACTACTATGTGACCTTGCCAATAATGCTGGTGGAACAGATAATATCAGTGTAATATTCGTAGAAATTAATTAAGGATCGAATGATGGCAGAACCAAGCGCAAAAAAGAGAATTTTAGTGGTGGATGATGAAAGAGGTTTGGTACGCATTATCCGTTTGAACCTGGAACATGATGGATTTGAAGTTTCGGAAGCGAATAACGGCACCCAGGCTATCGATAAACTACGCACCGTTCTACCGGACCTGATCCTTTTGGACGTGATGATGCCAGACATGGACGGCTTCACCGTGCTTGAAAAGATTCGCGAAGTAGGCTCGACCCCAGTGATCATGCTGACAGCAAAAGGGGAGGAAGACGATCGCGTAAAGGGGTTGGAACTCGGAGCGGATGATTACGTGACCAAGCCTTTTAGCCCGCGGGAATTGACCAGCCGCATCCGGGCAGTGTTGCGGCGCGGAAATGTTGTCGAAGATGAAGAGACAGGCAAAATTGTTGTGGATGACCGGCTGACTATCGATTTCGACCGACATGAGGTTTGGGTTGAAGGGGAGCTGGTCAAGCTCCGCCCGACCGAATATCGATTGCTCTACCACTTGGTGAGAAATGCAGGCTGGGTGCTCACCCATGATCAGATTTTGACCAAAGTTTGGGGCTATGAGTACGAAAATGAACCGCATTATGTGCGGCTTTACATCAATTATCTGAGGAAAAAGCTTGAAAAAGACCCTGCCAACCCGCAGTATATTCTGACTGAACGCGGTGTTGGGTATCGGTTTGTGGATTACAAGCGCGAAAACCGCTGATTTTGTTGAAGGGGGCTTAAGTCTAAAGAACGGTCTGGCTAAGTTTCACTTAGCAGGCTGTTTGTTAATTGTATAATTGAGTAGTCTTTTGCGTCCAACCCAATCGATCGAGAGGTTAGTATGGCAAAGAATCATTCCAAAACTGAACAAAAAGCAAGTAAAAGCAAATCCAAAGATAAGCAGGTCGAACCGAATTCTGTCCCGAAGGTAGTACTTCACAGTGAGAAAAAGAAGCCACTTTCCAATGCTGTCTATGAACGTGAACTACGAAAACTTCAAGTGGAACTGGTGAAGCTGCAGCTGTGGATTAAAGAGCGTGGTTTAAAAGTGGCGGTTATCTTTGAGGGGCGTGATGCTGCCGGAAAGGGCGGTACCATCAAGCGCCTGACTGAAACACTCAACCCCAGAATTGTGCGCGTTGTCGCGTTGCCGGTGGCAACTGAAAAGGAAAAGACCCAATGGTACTTCCAACGCTACGTGGCGCATCTGCCAGCTGCTGGGGAGATGGTGGTGTTTGACCGCTCGTGGTACAACCGCGCCGGCGTTGAACGCGTAATGGGCTTCTGCACCCCGGAGCAGGTGGAGGAATTCTTCCGCAGCGTGCCAGAGTTTGAGAAGATGCTGATCCGATCCGGCATCATCCTGATCAAATACTGGTTTTCCGTCAGTGACGAAGAACAGGAAAAGCGCTTCCAGCAGCGGATGGATGATATTACGCGCCGCTGGAAGTTGAGCCCGATGGACCTCGAGTCGCGCAAACGCTGGGTTGAGTATTCCCGTGCCAAGGATGACATGTTCCGCTTTACAGACACCAAGCAGAGCCCGTGGTACGTGGTGCAGGCGGATGACAAGAAGCGCGCCCGCCTAAACTGCATCAGCCACCTGCTGACTCTGATCCCTTATGAGGACCTGACCCCGCCTAAGATGGAGTTGCCTCCCAAGCAAGTGGACGATTCTTACGTACGCCCGCCTTTCGAGGACCAGACCTTCGTGCCGGAGTTTGTGATCGAGGAAGAAAAGAAGAAATAAGACGTTTTGGCCGGTCTTCTTGATCGTACCGGCGTCCCAGCCGAGTACGGGATTTGACCGAGGGGTCTCCAGTCATTGACAATGAGCCGGATTGAAATGCGCAATACCCAAAGGGCATAACGTCCGGCCAACGAAAAACTAAATTGACTCGAATCTGGCTTTTGTTCAGATATTAGGTCAATTGTAGGGCGGGATTGAGGGCACCTTGAGCAATATGGTGGACGAGCGTATTGTGCTCTCAATCCGCCAAAAAAAAAAGTGGTTTGGGATATTTTTCTAATTCCACGATGGCGTGATGGCGGAATGGAAGCACACCAATGTCTCTGCATGATGGAGTGTGTAGTACTTCCAATACCCTGCTTCGCGGTCACTTTGTCTCGCCCTCCTAATGCTTTTCTGGTCTAGTGAATTGATGCCAACCCCGATCGTGCCGGTCTTGCGAAGCACCCCAGCGCTGAAAGCGCGTGTGGGCAGACCGAGCACGTGATTTGACCGAAAGGTCTCCAGCTCTTGTTTTTAATCAGGGATAGATTACGGAATGCCAAACAACCGCCTGGCGTTCGCAGTCGTGATGCGCCCCACTTCCTCCGTGCTCAACCCCCAGATCTCACCCACCTTTTTGGCTATCAGAGGGATATATGCCGGCTCATTTCGTTCACCGCGATGCGGATGCGGTGGCAGATAGGGACTGTCTGTTTCAAGCAGGATCTTTTCACGCGGCAGCATCTTAACAAGAGATTGTTTATCTTCACCGTTCTTATAGGTCACCGGACCGCCTATCCCAAAGTAATAGCCAGCCTCAGCCAGGTCTTGAGCCAATTCCTGGGGACCGGTGTAGGAGTGCATCACTCCGGGGCGGGTTTTGAGGGGATGGTCAGCGGGAAGGGAAGCTTGCCATTCGAGCAGAATCGAACCGAGGTCCTCTGCAGCATCGCGATTGTGGATCACCAAAGGCAGATTGAGCTTACGAGCCAACTCCAACTGCGGCAGAAGCACCACTTTTTGTTGGTCCGGGGTGGCGTAATCCCAGTGATAATCCAGCCCAATTTCCCCGATGGCGACCACGCCAGGCTGTACGGCAAGAGCGGCCAGTTGCGGTAGGCAGGAGGGATCGACCTCAGCGGCGTAGTTGGGGTGAATCCCGACGGTGACAAAAAAGAATTCGGGTCTTCGATGGGCAAGCTCGAGCGCGTTTTTGGCTGTGGTGCAGTCCAGCGCAGGGATGATGATGAAGGCCAGACCCGCATTGACAGCTCTTTGGAGCACGGAATCGTAATCCTCGCTGAAGGCAGGCATGTCCAGGTGGCAGTGCGTGTCACAAAAATACCGTTGGTTGTCTCTTTCGTTCATGGATGTATTTTACCTTCATCTTTGCCTGGGTTCTGCAGGGTACAGGAAAGAAAGCAAATCGGAAGCCACCCCCTTAATTCCCCCACTGAAGGGGGGAGCTTAGTTCGTGAATACTCCGCATTAAAAGGGCTAAGTCGCTTATGAGTAAATGCAGCATGGACGCTTCTGGGAATAAAATTGCCTTACCCAGCAGCTGAGAGGAATTACCCAATCCTCTCAGCTGCAAGCTTATAACTATTCCTTTACCCTGACGACTTGGCTTTTTATTACCTCACCTTCAAGACTAATCATCAGCAATGATCAACGGAAGGTAGATTTCCTTCCAAACCCCAACCAACTTGGAATCACTGGGGATACCATTCACGAACACTGTAAGCATGGCTGGACCTTGTTGCAACCCAGACAAAGGCAGGGAGAGATAACTCGTGGCATCAAAAGCTTGTGGTTGGAGCCAGGTAATCAGGTTGTTATCCAGCCGGCGCAACTGCATCACTGGCAGATTACTAACGGTGGTGTAAGATCCGCCACCTGAGGCTTCTTCGAAGATGTATCCTCGGAAACCTTCGCCTTGCACCCGCAAAGCCTCCTCATTTTTGACCTGATACAGAGCCCAATCGATTTGGGGTCGGCGACTAAAGTTCAAACCAGGATTGAACAGGTCCACGTTTTGGGAAGTGTCATAGCCAGTCCAGCCACCTAAAACCATCACCCTGCCGTCCAACATCAAGGTGCTGGTATGCTCGAAATGAGTGGCGTGCATACTTGTTGTGCTTTGCCAGCTGTTGGTCAATGGTTCAAAAACCTCCACCGAATAAAGAGCGCCACCTGTATAGTAAAAGTTGCTAGATCCACCAGCCACCAAGATTGTTCCATTGTGGAGCAAGGTGGCAGTAGCCAGAAAGCGCGGAGAAGTCATTAGATTTGTTGCAGTCCAGGTGTCCAAAATGGGGTCGTAAATCTCAGCTGAGTTGAGAGTGGTGCCGTTATAGCCACCAGCAACCAACACTCTGCCATCTGGCAACAAGGTGGCGGTAGGACCGTCACGGGCAACGTTCATTGGAGTTACTACCAACCAGGCATTTATCTCGGGGTCATAAACTTCAGCGCTATCCAACGCGATTGAACCAAGTGTTCCTCCGGTGACCAGAACCTTGCCATCAGGTAGCAGCGTGGCGGTGTGCCGATTTCTGCCCTGGTTTAGTTGAGCCACCTCCTCCCATGTGCCAGTGGCAGGGTTATAAATCTCAGTGTTTGCCACCAGTTGATTTGTTGGAGAAAATCCTCCAGCGAGCATTACCCTGCCGTCCGCTAAGAGCGTTGCAGTATGAAAGATTCGGGGATAGGTTATTGAACCACTTATCTTCCAGATGTTCAGCGATGGATCGTAAAGTTCGCTCTCAACAACACCTACCGAGCCTGAGTCGGTTGTGGATCCTCCAGCAATCAACACCTGACCTCCTGGTAGGAGCGTGGCTGTGTGGAAACAGTGTGGAAAGTTGGGGCTTGCCGCAATCGACCATTGAGCATCGTCCGGATCATAGATTTCAGCGGTACTTGGGGCATTGTATTTTGCACCACCAACTGCCAGAACCTTGCCGCCTTCAATCAAAGTGGCAGTATGATAATTTCTCCCATCCACCATGTTCGTGCCCACATTCCATGCGCCAACGCTTGGGTCATGTATTTCGGCCGTGTTGGTTGCGCCCATACCGGTGTATCCACCTGCAAGGAGCACTTTTCCGGTTGGCAATAGCACGGCCGAATTTTGGAAGCGTGGACTGTTCATGGTGGGACCTGCCGACCAGGTTTTTACCTCCGGGTCAAATATTTCAGTGCTGGTCAGAACATTAGAACCGTCATATCCTCCGGTTACCAACACCCTCCCATCTGGCAACAAATTGGCCGAGTGTACATATCGAGCCGTGGTCAGCGAATCTGTGGCATTCCACGTGTTTGATACAGGGTTGTATATCTCAGCATCATCCAAGGCAACGCTGCTGGCTGCCGCGCCTCCTGCGACCAGGACCTTGCCATCCGGAAGCGAAACCGCAATATGCGCTGATCGAGCAACAGTTAACGGCTCAACTTCCTGCCAGGTATTTGCACTTGGGTCGAAAACGTACACATTGTTCTGAGCGACATTATTGTTTTCTCCGCCGGTTAATAGAACTTTTCCATCGGGCAGCAATGTCAAACTATTGCCATGACGTCCAGCAGGCAAGGGGGCTGCCAAAGTCCAGATGTTTGAGGAGGGGTCATATATCTCCACGCTGGTTTCACTTCCACTACTTCCCCACCCGCCAACGACTAACACTCTGCCGTCCACCAATAGAGTAGAGGTGTGATAATCCCGCGCAATGTTGAGGCTCGGCCCAGGAGACCAGGTTTGGGTAATGGGATCGAAAATCTCCGTAGAAGCAGTGCGGCTGTAGTTGAAGCCGCCGGCCACCAATACCTTTCCATTGGGCAATAGTGTCGCGGTGTGACCATAGCGGGACTCACTAAGGTAAGGAAGAATAGTCCAATTGTCTGCAACCGGGTCGTACATTTCCACGTTGGAAATTGGCAAGGACCCTGAATAGCCACCAATTACCAGCACTTTTCCATCAGGCAAAAGGACTGTGCAATGGGCATAACGCGCAGTGTTCATTGGGGCTGCATTATCCCAGGCTAAAATTGCCTCTACTTGAGATGGTTCGTGCAATCCAACTAGTAAAAAGAGAGCGACAATTACACAAAACAGCTTGGAAACCCAGGACGGTTGAGTCTTCATTTGGTTTTTCACTTTACTCCTAATCATTTATCAGAAGGCAGAAAATATAGAAGGACGAAGGGTGACTGAAATTCATGGCGCACTTCACCAGAATTGTGTACGGCATTGTGAAGGTGGGGTCAGCTTTCCAAAGCATTATTCTCGGGCATACCCAAAAAGACTGAAAACCTGGCAAATTATTGGAAATTGGATTTTTAATAGTATAGAAAAATTACTTGAAATGTCAAGAGCGAAAACTCAAAGAAAAACCAATATCAGGAGGATAAGTTTTTCTCTTTGGAGAAGGATTCTTATTGAATTTGATCATAATAATTGATGAAAGATTCTGTAATTTTCAAGCTCAAGACATCTCGCCTGTGATGGTTTAGTGTTATCATTGAGCCAGAATCATGGAGCTGCTGACCAGATAATCCTACTTCAGGAGTTGTCGAAGCAGGTGGATGAGACTAGTCAGGAATGAATAAGGACGATTTATGAACATGTCTACCTACATTTTTGGATGGATAATGGCCACACTGCTTGGGGCTGTCTTCCACCTTTGGAAAGATGGGGGATTCTGGAAACTGGTCTTTTATATCATTCTCAGTTGGATAGGTTTCTTTTTGGGTCACCTGATCGCTAAAAGCGCAGGTTTCAACTTAATGAGCGTTGGCTCACTTCATCTCGGTGGCGGCATCATCGGCAGCATCGTCGTACTCTTCGCCGGACATTGGTTCAGCCGCATCGAATCCTTCCCGGGACAGAGTAAAAAGGGATGATAATTTCCCAAACTGAGTCAAGCAACTTCGCCCGCGAGGGGGATCTGGTTCAGCTGCAAGGTGCAGGTCACAAGAGCCATTTGTTGCGCCTGGTGGCAGGGGGTATTTTGCAAACCCACCGCGGAGTCATCAAACATGACGATATTATTGGTCAAAAATGGGGCAGTCGGTTGGAGTCTCACCAGGGCAATCCCTTCTACCTGCTGCAGCCGGGCATTGCTGACCTCATCAAAAATATCAAACGCACCACCCAGATCATGTATCCGAAGGAAATTGGTCAGATCCTTATTACCATGGGGATCGGTCCGGGCATGCGCGTGCTGGAGTGCGGCAGTGGCTCGGGAGGGCTAACGACAGCTTTCGCCTACTCGGTTGGCGATAGCGGGCAAGTCTATTCATACGAACGCAAGCAGGATGTCCAGGCACTTGCGATCAAAAACCTGGAACGCATCGGTTTGCTCGACCGAGTGACCTTCAAAGTGGGAGATGCTTCGGAGGGGTTTTCTGAAGAAAACGTTGACGCGATTTTCCTGGATTTGCCTAATCCCTATGATTACCTTGTACAGGTGCGTGCCAGTCTGAAACCTGGCGGCTACCTGGGCATGCTCGTGCCCACGGTGAACCAGGTGCAACTCTGCCTGCGGTCGCTGATGCACAACAACTTCGCTTTCGTGGAAGTGATTGAAGTGCTTGTGCGCTACTACAAAACCGACTGGGAACATCTTCGCCCGGTGGATCGCATGATCGCGCATACCGGCTTTTTGCTTTTTGGAAGAGCAGTTGAACGGTTGGGAGTGGAAAAACCGGATGAAGTCGAATCCATCGAGGTCGAAGAGCCAGGGGATACGCTTTGAGTGGCAGCCTGACCTTACCGCATGACATAAGCGCACGCTTGCAGGTGCATGCTGGACAAGCTGCTCTGAGAGACAGCGGTTGGCTGCATCTCGATCCAATGCGCCTACACCGAGCGGCTGTGCTCGTACCCTTGGTTTGCGAAAAGGGGCAGTGGCACCTGCTTTTTACCCGGCGCACGAACGATCTGCAAGACCACAGCGGACAAGTTTCCTTTCCGGGCGGTGCCTGGGAGGAACAAGATGGCGACCTTGAACAGACTGCGCTGCGTGAAGCCTGGGAAGAAATCGGGATTGATCCAGCGTCGGTGGCCGTGCTTGGCAAGATGGCACGTTTCGACATGGTCTCATATTTCCAGGTCACACCGGTGGTGGGTGTGGTCTCATGGCCGTGTGAACTCAACATCAACTCCAGGGAGGTCGCACGAGCATTTATCGTACCCATTGATTGGCTTGCTGACCCCTTAAATTACCAGATCAAACCGCGCCAGTTCGAAGATCAAACCTTTCAGATACCTTACTATAATGATTACGATGGGGAGATCATCTGGGGTGCAACAGCGCAGATTACCCAGGAATTCCTAAGACTTATCCAAAACTGAAGAATTATTGCTTGAAATCAAGCCTTAAATCAAAACGACCGCTTTAGGGCGGTCGTTTTTTGATAATGATGTGTACTGACTAATCAGCGTCTTCGAGTTTCTTACCTTTTTCCTGAACTTCAGGTTCTCCTGCAGCGCCCTCAATGCCAGCTTCTCCAGCTTCTTCAGCAGCAATGTAGCCAACAGACACAATCACTTCGGTGTTGTCGGTGAGGATGGTTACATTCTCGCCCAGTTTGAGGTCAGCAATGGTGATGACATCTTCTGCGGTCTTGATCCCGCTGACGTCCACCATAACACGCTCGGGCATATCCTGTGGAAAGCATTCGATTTCGATTTCGTTCAAGCTGTGGTTGAGCAAATAGATTGGGTTATCGAGCACGGGGGCTTCGCCAGTGAGCTCAAGGGAAACCGCGGCACGCATCTTCTCGGTCATCGATACAGCCAGGAAATCCAGGTGAGTCAGAGTGCCGTGCATCACGTCGCGCTGGCGATCGCGTACAAAAGCTTTGATTTTGTCCCCAGTGACATCGATGGTTACCAGGGTGGTGGGAGTGATTTTGGACATTTGGAGTGCCACCGTGTGGCGATCCATCTGGATAGCCTGGGTATCGACTCTGTGTCCATAGATTACACCGGGCAGGATGCCGGCGCGGCGCAACTGGGAAACCTGTTTCCCTTTGATTGTGCGCTTTTCAGCTTTAATGATGATTTCTTCTTGTGTTGACATTTTTCCTCCGGGCGCCTCTCACCATCTTTCAGGTTACCCTCGCCCATAAATTTACCGGGTAAACCGGCGACTTTCAAGTTTACTCAGTCCTGGGTCAGGCGTCAAGAGCGACAGACGTTTTTGCCGAAATAGTTTTCCGGTCACGCTCTCGCAGGTGGAACACGAGCGAGAACAGAGATACCCAGAGATTGTATAATATCTTCAGGTATCAGGATCACGATAGGAGAGACTATGTGCGGAAGATTTACCATGGCAATCGATTCGGACGACGTTCGCACGCAACTCGCGCTAAGCCAGATGCCGCTGGACTGGGAGCCGCGTTACAACATTGCCCCCTCACAGGAAATCGCTTGTGTGCCCTTTGCTGAAGCACGTTCGGTGCACTGGTTTCGCTGGGGATTGGTTCCATTCTGGGCCAAAGATCCATCAATAGGAAACGGCATGATCAACGCGCGCGCTGAATCGGTGGCTGAGAAGCCTGCTTTCCGGAATTCCTTCAAAAACAAACGCTGCCTGATCCTCGCCGACGGCTTTTACGAGTGGCGCAAAGCTGGGAAATTATCAGTTCCCTTCTACTTCAATCTGCGCAGTGGTGAAGCGTTTGCTTTTGCAGGGTTGTGGGACGATTGGGAGCCAAAAGGCGTCAACTCAGAGCCTGGTCTGCCCGGACTGACTACTTGCACCATCATCACCACTGAGGCAAATTCCATGGTTGCTGAGGTGCATCCGCGCATGCCAGTCATCCTTAAGGGGCAAGCGATGTGGGATTGGCTGATTGAACCGGACCCAAAGAAGCGTCTGAGCATGCTGCAACCATTTGATCCGCAGCTTATGCGCAGCTGGGAAGTCAGCCGTGCGGTCAACAGCCCGATGCAGGATGATGCTTCGCTCATTCAGCCTGTTAGCGGCGGTCTTTTTGACTGAAAAGCAACTAGTTTCGGGGAACTGAGCCTTATATTCCTGCCTTCGAACAAGCCTTCGAATCGTGTAAAATTAACAATACATTCTGCTGGGGGTAATGCTCCCAGCTGTTGGTGAACTTCCTGGAGAAGCTATGAAAAAACGTGCCTTACCGATAGTTCTGATATTAGTTCTTACCCTGGTGCTTTCTGCGTGTAAGCCTCAAACCACTGCGACCCAACCTGTTGAGGTGGCCACCCAACCTGCCTCCACAGCGACCGTGCAAGTCGCAGTGGAAGAAACACCAGAACCTGACGAGAGCCAGGGATGGTGGAATGACGTGGTTTTTTACGAATTATTTGTCCGCTCATTCAAGGACAGCGACGGCGATGGCGTTGGTGACTTTCGTGGAGTTATCGAGATGCTCGATTATCTCAATGATGGCGACCCCAACACGGATACAGACCTGGGGGTCAGCGGTATCTGGCTGATGCCGATCTTCCCTTCGCCTTCCTATCACGGCTATGATGTCACCGATTACCAGGATGTAAACCCAGATTATGGTACCCTGCAGGACTTTCAGGACATGCTCACAGCCTGCCACGAACGCGGCATTCGTGTGATCATTGACTTTGTGGTCAACCACACCTCGTCGGAACATCCATGGTTTTTGAGCTCGAAAGATAAGTCCAGTGAATACCGGGACTGGTATGTCTGGTCGGATACTAAGCCAACCCAGGCTGGACCCTGGGGACAGAATGCCTGGTATGAATCGGGAGAGAGCTATTATTACGCAATTTTTTGGAGCGGCATGCCCGATCTGAATTATGACCAGCCAAAGGTGACCGAAGCAATGTATGACGCTACCAAATTCTGGCTGGATTTGGGCGTAGACGGCTTTAGGGTGGACGCGGCACGCTACCTGGTGGAAGAAGGTATCGCGCTGCAGGACTCAAAAGGCTCCATTGAGTGGTTTCAAAATTGGCGCGCGTATTACACGGACATCAATCCGGAAGCCTATACCATTGGGGAGGTATGGACGGACACGCAGGTCATCGCCAAGTACGGGCAGCCGACGCGCGGCATGCAGGAGTACTTCATGTTCGATCTGGCAGGGGATATCCTCGGCGGTTTGTTTGCTCCGGATCCCTCGCGCATTATGAAATCCTACCTGGAGACCCTTGAATACTTCCCGGATCAGCAATTTGCCACATTTTTGACCAATCACGACCAGCAGCGTGTTGCTTCTTTCTTCAGTAACAAGCTCCAGAGGCAGCAGCTGGCAGCCTTTATCTATCTGACGGGTCCAGGGACACCCTACATATACTACGGTGAAGAAATCGGTATGACCGGCAATAAGCCCGATGAATACATTCGCACGCCGATGCAATGGTCCGCCGAAGCGCACGCGGGCTTCAGCAGTGCTGCTCCCTGGCAACCGTTAAATGAAGGCTGGGAGGAGTTGAATGTGGCTGCCCAGAATACGGATCCCGAGTCCTTGCTCAACTGGTATCGGGGGTTAGTCAATCTGCGCAACCGCTACCCGGCGTTGCAAAAAGGTGACTATATTCCCTTCACGTCATCCTGCCGACGACTTTATACCGTGGCACGGGTTTTGGACGACGAAGTCCTGCTGACGGTTGCTAATCTTGGCGTGCAAACCCTGGAAAACTGCACAATCGCGCTTGAGGGTGGCAACCTGGCGGGCAACTGGCAGGCCGAAGCGGTTTGGGGCGAGGCACCCTTCTCTGAAATAACCTTTGCCGAAGATGGCTCTCTGACCGACTTTTTCGTGGCAGAGATGCTCGACGGTGGAGAAACATTTATCCTGAAACTGACGCGCCCTTAATCCGGGCATGAAAAGAGGAACCATGAAAAAACTTCAAATCCTGCTTGCAATCATCCTTAGCCTGGCGGTCATCGCAGGCTGCTCCGCGCCTGTGCCGACGGATGTGCCTGTTGAACCGACAACCCCTGTGGTTGAAGAGCCAACTCCAACAGAAGCACCAGTTGAGTACCCGCTTTACGTTAACCTGACCTGGCATCAGCATCAGCCGATGTATTACAAAGATGAGAATGGGGTCTATACCCGACCCTGGGTGCGGGTGCACGCCACCAAGGACTACCTCGACATGGCGGAAATGATCGCCGCGGAAGAAGGCGTGAAGGCAGCCGTCAACCTGACCCCTTCACTCATCCGTCAAATCCAGGATTTCACGGACAACGGCGCTAAAGACCTGTATTGGGTGCTGGCGGAAGTGCCGGCGGCAGAACTGACCGTGGAACAGAAGACCTTCATTCTGCAGCGCTTCTATGATGCCAACTGGGACCACATCATTGCGGTTCACCCGCGCTACCAGGAACTGCTTGACCTGCGTGGCGGAACAGGCGAAGCCGCAATTGCTGCAGCCGTTGAAAACTTCACCGAACAGGATTTTCGCGATCTGCAAATCTGGTTCAACCTGGCATGGGTCGACCCGGATTACCTGGCACAGGAGCCCTTCAAAGCCCTGGTTGATAAAGGCCGGGATTTCACAGAAGAAGACAAGGTTACTCTGTTTGATGGCATTTTGGAGTTGATTAAACGCGTTCTGCCAACTCACAAGGACTTGCAGGATGCGGGCATTCTGGAAATCACCACCACTCCCTACGCCCATCCGATATTGCCCCTGATCTACGACTCGGACCTGGCTTTGGTCGGCAACCCTGAGGCGATCATGCCCAAACAGCACTTCAGCTATCCGCTCGACGCGGCTTTCCACCTGCAAAAGAGCGTGGAAATGTATGAGAGCATTTTTGAGAGGGATGTGCGCGGGCTTTGGCCAGGCGAAGGTTCTGTGGCAGAGGAAATCGTGCCGCTTGTCAGTGAAGCTGGATATAAGTGGATGCAAACCGGCGAACCTGTGCTTGTGGCGAGCCTTGGGCTTGCTGGTGACCGTTTTGGCAGGGATAGTGACGGCGTGGTGAAAGACCCCGATACCTTCTATCGTCCTTATTTCGTGCAGGGCGAAAGTGGGGGCGAAGTTGCCATCTTCTTCCGCGACTGGGTCATTTCGGATAAGATCGGTTTTAATTATTCAGGCATGGCTGGCGAGGCAGCCGCGCAAGACATGATCGATTCACTCAAAGCGATCCACGCGAGCCTGCAGGGCACGGAAGGTCCGCACATCGTGACAATTGTCGTGGATGGCGAGAATGCTTGGGAAAATTATGATAATGACGGCAAGGAATTTTTCCATACCCTTTATAAGAAACTGGCTGAGAGTGAACTGCTCGAAACGATAACCCCTTCCGAATACCTCGAGCTTTACCCTGAACAGCGTGAGTTGGACATTCTCTTTCCGGGGGCATGGTTCAGCGCGAATTACGATACCTGGATTGGTGAAAGCGAAGAAGCCGAAGGCTGGGATCTGCTTGCCCGTGTGCGCGCGGATCTGGCGCAGTATGAAGACGGCACACTCAGTGCCAGCCCTGAAGCACTGGCTGAGGCGCAGGACTTTATGTACCTGGCGGAGGGTTCGGATTGGTTCTGGTGGTATGGCACCGACCAGGATTCCGGGCAGGACAGCTACTTCGATGAAGGCTACAGAGCGCTCCTTAAGGGCGTTTACACCTCATTGGGTGTGGAATATCCTGCGTTTCTGGACATCCCGGTCATACAGCCGCAGCCGCTCAAGCCAGACACCGCGATCAGTGGTGAGACCACCCCTGTTGTTGATGGTATCCTCGGGGAGGATGAGTGGAGCACTGCTGCTATCTATGAAGGCGAAGAAGGCGACCCCATCCAGAACTTTGCCTACGGAATGGATCAGGAAAAGCTTCACCTGCGTTTTGATTTAGCTGAGCCCCTGGGAGATTTAAGGAGACTACTGGTCTATCTTAATGCTCCTGGTGATTTGGACAAGCTGATGGTCGGTTTGGATGGCGAATCCCGCTTAGTTTCACCAGCTTCCCGCATGATCGAGATTATGACCGGTATCAATCTGATTACACTTTATAAATCAAATGGGTTAGGTTGGCAGCCTGAACGTCCCTTGGATGGAGCGTTGGCGATTGACGGAGAAATTGTTGAACTCTCATTGGAAAAATCAGTCCTTGGTGATGTTTCTGCCGGGGTGGTTGTTCCTGCGCAAGTTGTACTCATGGGTCAACAAACGTTCCAATTCAACACTGACGCGCCGCTGGCTATTCAGTACTTCAGTTTTGAACCGCTTACCAGCGTGTTGCTGGTTGAGGATCCGGAAGGAGACGATAAAGGCTTGGGTACATACACCTATCCCAAGGACGGCGTCTTTAAGGCTGGGGATTTTGACCTGACCGCCTTCGAAGTTTCCAGAGATGGAGAAAATGTCTACTTCAGCTTCACCGTCAAGGCACCCATCACCAATGGTTGGAACTCATCCGCGGGTTTCTCGGTGCAGACCTTTGATGTCTACATCGACAAAGACCCCGGTGCCGGCACGGGTAACCGCCTGCTATTACCTGGCAGAAATGCCGCGCTGGAAGATGGCAACGGCTGGGATGTTGCCATCTGGATCGAAGGCTGGACGCTGCAGGTCGTTCTTCCTGGGGAGGATCCATTGGCAGACCCGGTTAAGAATACCGAAGCCAGCTTAGCCATGAAAGTTTACGTGGATGTCGGCAAAAACGCGGTCATTGCCAGTGTGCCTCTGGAATTCTTCGGCGAGGGCAATTTAAGCGACTGGAGTTACGCCGCGGTGGTGCTCGGACAGGAAGGTTTTCCCTCACCAGGCGTTTGGGGTATTCGGGATGTTTACCAGAACGTGGAAGGCTACAAGTTTGGCGGCGCACCGCTTGACAACAACCACACCCGCATCATTGACCTGGCATTGCCTGCAGCTTATACTCCTGACCAGGCAACTTTGCTGGGCACATATCCCTCTTCCGCGCAACCAGTTGACGGCATGGGACCAGACGATTTCGCGATCATTCCTTTGATCGCTGTGACTAGATAACTAAAAAGAGAGCATCATGGATTTTTATCTAACCAACAAACCACGCGAGAGTGTGGAACTGACACTCAGCGATGGCAGGATCATTACTGGCAAAAGAGGCGGCAAGCTGGAAGACTTTGTTTGCGCAGTGCAAAAACCTGAAGAGCCTTTGATTGTAGGCGCAATTCTGGATGGTCATTTACGCGAATTGACTTATCCAGTAAAGCAAGATGGGCAGGCAACGCTGCTTTCCATGGAGGATTCGGATGGCGCGCGCATTTATCGCCGTTCGCTGGTCTTTCTTCTGGAAGTTGCTTTTAGAAGTTGCTTTCCTGAGGGAGGCTTGACGATTGACCATTCAGTCTCCTCGGGAGGGTACTACTGCCAGGTAAGTAACCTTAAAGGTTTTGGACAGGAGGAACTCGACCGCATCAAAGCCGCAATGCAGGTACTTGTGGATCAGGACGTGCCATTTGTGCGTGAGACCGTTCCGTTGGAAGAGGCGATCGCGTACTTCAAAGCTGCCGGTGAGGATGATAAAGTGCGGCTTTTAAAGTACCGAAAACGCAAGGACCTGGTGCTTTACCGTGCCGGCGAAACGCGGGACTATCACCACGGCTATATGGTCCCTTCTTCGGGTTACCTGAAGTGGTTTGACCTGTATCTTCTCGATGACGCCTTTATAATTCGGTTCCCAAGACGACATGCGCCATCCGAGGTGCTGCCGATGGATAACTACCCCACCTTGCTTAAAACATTCAAAGATTATGGGGATTGGTTGACAACTCTTGGCATCCATTCAGTTGGCGCACTGAATGATGCCATCCAGGAAGGGCATATTGATGAGGTCATCCTGGTCTCTGAGGCTCTGCACGAAATGCAAATCGCAGAGATAGCCGCCCAGATTTACGAAGCACGCGATCGGGTTGGCGTCATCCTGATTGCCGGACCTTCTTCTTCGGGTAAAACCACTTTCTCAAAGCGTCTTGGCATCCAGTTATTGGCGAAAGGCATCACCCCGTTCGCGCTTGAGATGGACAACTTCTTCATCGACCGCGAAAAAACTCCTCTTGATGCCAATGGTCACCGCGACTATGAGTCCTTACGGGCACTCGATTTGGCGCGCTTGAACAGCGACCTTAAGGCGTTGATAGCCGGGCAGGAAGTGCAGTTGCCGCGTTATGACTTTATCACTGGTTTTAGTGTGGACGGCGCGAAGGTGCAGCTGAACAAAGGAGATGTGATCATCCTCGAGGGCATTCACGGATTGAACCCGGAATTGCTGACGGATATTGATCCCAAAACCACATTTAGAATTTATGTTTCCTGCCTAACGCAGCTCAACATGGACCGCCACAACCGTATTTCGACGACCGATACGCGCATGTTGCGCCGCATCCTGCGTGATGCACGCGACCGCGGCTATACAGCGACGGATACGATCCGGCGTTGGGAGGCAGTCCGGGCTGGTGAGAAATTCCACATCTTCCCTTACCAGGAGAACGCGGATGTGATGTTCAATTCTGCTTTGGCTTATGAATTGACCACTCTCAAACCGCTGGTGGAACCGCTCCTGCGCCAGGTGCCCTTCGGCACGCCGGAGCACATTGAGGCGAAGCGTCTGTTGAAGTTCCTCGAGTGGTTCCTGCCAACCGGGACAGATTATGTGCCGGACAATTCAATCTTGCGCGAGTTTATTGGTGGTTCGATTCTGACAAATTTCAAGCTTTGGACGAGGTAATTACTTTTCAACCCATTCACAAAAAAGACCGGTCCTGCGACCGGTCTTTTTTGTCATTAATAGTATTTACGCTTCTGCCATCGTTTTCTTGATCATCACCGAAAGACGGCGGACGCCTTCGCGGATGGTTTCGGGGTTGGCAGCCGAGAAGTTAAGGCGCATGGTATTCTTTGGACCACCGTTGGGGTAAAACGGCATGCCTGGCACGTAGGCAACCTTCTCTTCCACGGCTTTCGGGAAGAGCTCGAGGCTGTCGCAGTTTCCGGGCAGGCGCAGCCAGAGGAACAAGCCGCCACGCGGGGTAGTCCAGGTGGTGCCTTCTGGCATGAATTCTTCAAATGCCTGGATCATGGCATCGCGGCGCTCTTTGTAGACGCGGCGGATGGTTGCGATATGATCAGGCAGCCAATCCCCCGCGGCCAGTTCATAGGCGACATATTGATCGAAGGTGGAGCATTGCAGGTCGGCGCCTTGTTTGGCCTGGACCATCTTTTTGACGACTTCAGCAGGCGCAATCACCCAGCCAATGCGCAGACCGGGGGCGAGGATCTTTGAGAAGGTGCTGGTGTAAATCACGTTTCCATTGAATGCAGTATGGTCACACTCATGATACTGAGCATCCAATACCGCGATCGGCGGCAGCATTTCGCCCTCAAAAATCAGCTTTCCATAGGGATCATCCTCGATCATTGGCACGTTGTAGCGATTAGCCAGCTTAATTAGCCGATGTCGTCGTTCCAATGAGAGCGTGACTCCAAGCGGATTATGGAAGTTGGGCAGTACGTACATAAATTTTACGTTTTGCCGGATCAGGTTTTCGAGGTCATCAGTAACCATTCCATCCGCGTCCGTATTTGCGGTCACGTACTGCGGACCGTAGGCGTTCCAAGCCTGAATGGCACCAAGGTAAGTGGGAGATTCGGCCAAAACGCGATCACCGCGGTTGATGAAGATGCGACCGATAATATCAAGGGCTTGCTGCGAGCCAGTGGTGATCATGATATTGTCGAGCGTGACGTTGATACCATTTGCTTTAGCATCATCCGCGATCCACTGACGCAAAGGGTTATAACCCTCTGTGGTAGCGTATTGAAGGGCTTTGCGACCATAAAGGGTGAGCACTTTGTCGCAGGCAGCCCGCATTTGTTCGATTGGGAAGAGCTCAGCAGCAGGAAATCCACCGCCGAAAGAAATTACGTCTGGCTGGTTGGTAACCTTCAGGAGCTCACGGATGAATGAGCTCTTCATACCTTCAGTTCGATGAGCAAATCTTAGTTCCCAGGGTGTTGGCATTATGTTTATCTCTCCTTTTCTAATGCTTCCGGTCTATATTTTTAAAAACCGGCTGATAATGGTTGCTGCACCCGGAAGTGCAACGCGATCCCCGTGTGTGAGTTCAGCAGGGGACTTTTGCCTCCAATCGGGGGCGTTCTGGAAGATGAAGACCTTGGTGCCTTCCACCGCCACCTTTTTGTCCACAAAGGCTTGTCCGGTGAGGTAGCCTTCCTGGTCAATGGCACAACTTGTAACAACGCCCACCATGCGTCCCTTGAGGTCACAAACGGGATCGCCATGGTGCGCCATGCGAACGGCTTTTTCGTCGAAGCGGAAGCGTGCCACCACACCGGTGCGCTTTTCTTCGCGCTCGACAAAGGCTTTTCTGCCGATAAACCAGGCAGAGTTGAGTTTCAGGAAGGGCAGGAAGCCCGCTTCGCTGATGGTCAGGTTTAGATCACCGCCCATTTCATGTCCATAGAGCGGCAACCCGGCTTCTGTGCGCAGTGAATCGCGTGCGCCAAGCCCGCAGGGCTCCAGCCCCAGGGGTTTACCAGCTTCCAGCAGGGCATTCCAAAGATGTACTGCCTCATCCGGATGAACGAAGAGTTCAAAACACATTTTCTCACCGGTGTAACCAGTCCGAGAAACAACCACATTCATACCATCCAGAACTGCTTCACAAAGCTGGGTTTTGTTCAGGCGGCGAATACGGCGCTGTTCAGCCGGCTCAGCCAGTTTGAGCAGAATGTCACGGCTCAACGGTCCTTGAAGAGCAATATCAACCAGTTGATCTTCACCCTCCTTGGGGTCTTTTAAGTTGCGCAAAACCACTTTGCGACCAGGAGCGCGCACCCACGGGCGGTCAGGGTCCACCATAACCTCGCCGTTGCGCACGGCGGTTAACCATGCCCAGTCTTTGGCTTCGTTGGCGGCATTGACCACCACAAGGTACTTGTCCGTGTCACGGCGGTAGACCAGTAGATCATCAATCACATTAGCGTGTGGATCCATGAAATGCGTATAGAGGGAGTCACCAATCTTGAGGGACATCGTGTCGTTACCGCAGACTACATCCAGGAATACCGCGGCGTCCGGTCCTTCAGCCTGGAAGACGCCCATGTGGGTCACATCAAACAAGCCGGCTGCATTGCGGGTTGCAAGATGTTCCTGCAGGACGGAAGAGTACCAAAGCGGCATCTCCCAGCCGGCAAAACCACTCATTTTTGCTCCCAATGCCACGTGGTTTTCGAACAGAGGCGTGTGCTTCAGCCCCTCTTCTTCAGGCTCCACCCAAACAAACTCGGGCAAACCGGGCAGGCTCACATCCGTTGGCATGCCAACGAAGTAAGGTTTGCGCAGGTCAACCCTCTCATTTTCCGGTTTTACCCAGACTGGGTCAGCTCTCAGGATCGAGACGGGACCTGGAATTCTCTGAGTGAGGTCGGGATCGTAGTAAATGAACGCGCTTGAAAGACCCACCAGCCAGCTGCCTGCCAGACCGAGTTTTTCAGCTGGAACGGTCAGAGTGAAGCGCTTGCATTCGTTACAAGTCAGGATACCTTCAATGTCGCCATTCGTGGTGTGCATCATCGTGAGTTGCGAAGCGCCTGGTTCAAGAGCCTCAACATCGCTGGTCATGGTGTAGTTCAGGAACGCGCGCACATTCTCGCCGGTAACCATCAAAGCGCCAATGCCCTGGCGGGGGTGATCTTCATTGTAGAAGTAGTGTGGGTAACCATGACGCTGATGAATGTCATCCATGGCAGGTTTTCCGTCAGCCAGGGTGCGGATATCCGTGTTCACCTTGCCAAGTGTTGAAAAATCGACCTTTGCACGTGTGATCTTACCAGAGCGCCCAATCATATGATAGGGAGTTGTCGCGCTGAAGACTTCATGGATCGAATCAGCGATCCTGGCGAAGTCCTTTTCGACAAAGCCGCGCTGGGTCAGCCAGGTGGCACCCATGCGGATGCCTGTGGAGGTCAAGGCGGAACGATCGCCAGGAATGGTGTTGCGATTGACCACGATACCAGCCAGGTCAAGGATTCTTGCTCCGAGATCGCCGGTGAGCGGGATGCCTTCCGGGCTCTTGTAGGATTTGCAGTCGATCAGGCACATATGGCTGTCTGTGCCGCCGTAAGGAACCCGTACACCCAAGTCTTTGAAGTGACTTGCTAATGCGGCAGCGTTGCGCAGGGTTTGTCTCTGTAACTCGATGAACTGTTCTGTTTTGGCAAGTTTGAAGGTGAGTGCCATTGCAGCAATAGTGTTCACGTGAGGACCACCTTGCTCGCCAGGGAAGACGCCTTTATCAATTTGTTCGCCGAGTTCACGATCATGGGCGATCAAAACAGCGCCGCGGGGACCGCAGAGGGTCTTGTGGGTTGTGAAACTTACCACATCAGCAATACCGATTGGTGAGGGCACCGTCTTGGCGGCAATCAGACCGGCAATGTGTGAAACATCTGCCAGGAGCCAGGCGCCGACTTCATCTGCAATCTCGCGGAACTTTTGCCAATCAGGGATCCAGGGGAAAGAGGTGTATCCCGCCACGATGACCTTTGGTTTGCAGGCTTTTGCCTGCTCCAGGATCTGGTCGTAATTGAGGCGCTCTGTCTTGGGGTCCACACCATAATGGAAAGCATTGTAAAAAAGACCAGAGCGATTGACCGGTGAACCATGGGTCAGGTGACCGCCAACCAGGAGGTCCATACCTAAAATGGCATCACCTGGTTGGATGAGGGCGGTGTAAACAGCCGTGTTGGCTGGTGCGCCTGAGAGAGGCTGAACGTTTACCCAGAGATCGTCGGCATTCAGGTCATTTGCAGCAAAAAGCTCCGCTGCACGCCGGCGGGCGAGAGCTTCCAACATGTCCACGTATTCGACGCCCTTATAGTAGCGGGGGTCACTGTGGCGGCGATAACGTCCGAGTTGGTAGGCGTAATCCATGATGGTGTCTTCGTCCTGATAACGGGTTTCAGGGCGGGGATAACCTTCGGCATAGATATTGGCAAATGGTGAAGCCAGCAAATCTCGCACTGCCTTGGGGGCGATGCTCTCACTGGGGATCATGATCAAGCGGCGTGCCTGGCGTTCAGCTTCGAACTCAACCAGCCCACTTACGTTGGGATCATAAATATCAACATCTTTCTTAAACAGAAAATCACTCATGGTTTATTTCCTTTGAATCGGAGGATGGGATTTGCAGATGCAGTCTGGAGGTAGCCTGTTCTGAAAACATTTGGTTGGAGGTGTTTGGGCTGTGAGAGGCAGGAATCGAAAAGCGACTGGCGCAAACGATTATCAATAATTTGCCATAGTATCCCATTCTGTTTATTGTACCCCAAAGCGAGACCTTTGACGGTTGAAACGGGATGTGAGGCATGGTATATAATCAGATTCTGGAAGGTCCAATTGACTGACGAAACCGATGAAGTAACCCTGATCAACCTTGCACGAACAGATCCTGAAGCATTCGGCGCCCTTTATGAGCGTTACGTTGAGCGGATCTATAACTACGTCTTTTTTCGGGTAGGCAGCACCAGTGACGCTGAGGACTTAACCGCCAAAGTGTTTTTCAAAGCTCTGAATAGTATTGGCAGCTACAAGCACATGGGTTGGCCTTTTTCCGCCTGGCTTTATCGCATTGCGCACAATTTGGTTGCAAATTACCATCGCGACAGGTTACGTGTCAGGGAAATTTCCATTGAGAACCTGATTTTACCGGATACAGGCAAACATCCTGCCCCGGAACAAAGAATGCAGCAAAACCAGGAAAATGATTTCCTTTTGCGCATCGTAAACGATCTGAGCCCGCAAAAAAGAGAATTGGTCCTGCTCAAATTTGTGCAAAACCTTTCCAATGAAGAAATTAGCTTTATATTTGGCAAGACAGAGGGTGCCATCAAGAGCCTTTACCACCGAACCTTATTGGAACTGCGCGATCGGGTTAAGGACCTGGAAAATCCTCGTATCTAAAGCACATAAATTGCGTTAAATTAAGCGAGATGGATGAAAGCATGAATTCTGATTATGACCTCCAAAGGCTGGAAGAACAATTTTCACAGCTATTGCGACAACACATTCCCAGCTCTGCTTATGTAAAATCGTTAAGGGAAAAACTCAAAAAATCGCAGATCTTTGAACTGCGCCGCTCTTTTGGGGCGATCCTGGTCGCGGGTTTTGGGATTTTATTCGCTGGCGCGCTTTCGGTTAGCATCGCTGTGCTGGCACAAAAAGCACGCCGGCGTTTGAGTATCTAGTTAGTCTGTTTGGTTTTAAAGGCTTCCAAGCTTCGACGAAGCTGACCTGAACCGGGCTCCACCAGGATAGACCCATTGGGAAATATGATGGTTGGCACGCTGCGATTGCCGCGGTTTGTTGCCAGAACAAATTCCTCACCCAATTTGTTTTTATCAATATCGATCCAGACGTAAGGGACGCTTTCCTCTTCAAAGACCGCTTTGGTTCGCCGGCAATCCGAGCACCAACTCACGCCATAGACAGTGATCCTGTCTTTGGGTGTGAGATTTGATGCCGGATCCATTAGGGTTTCTTTCCTGAAAAATTGGTTAATTAGCCTTCGTAAGTCTCGCGAACCCATTGCCCAACCAACCAATATTGAAAGTCACGGCCATGGTAGGTTTCCACCGCAGCCACGATACCATAGATCAGCGCGCCAATCGGAATCAATGCCAGAAGCAGTGCAATGAGAAGTCCAAAAAGACCGATGCAGACAACTACAAATGGGGCAGAGACGACAGCAACAATTACCGCCAGGATGGCTGCTCCGAAAAAGTAGATCAGTTGGAAGATAATTGCCTGCAAGCTCTGGTATGCCACATATCGTGAGCGATCTTTGTATGCAAAATAGATGATTAACGGCGGAAGTATGCCCAGAAATACGGTTGCCAGGTTCAGCAGGATCGATAGATGGGCAAACATTGCCAGCGTATTTTCTTCGCTTTTTGATAAAAGCGGCTGAGAATCTTTCGTGCCAGTTTCAGGCTGCACATCGATTGGGTCAACGTTCACAAAATCTTGAGAGTCAGTCATAATTCACCTCTTTTCAGATACGCTTAAGCTTAACACAGAGTCGGGATTCTGGTGCAAAACAAGATATAAAATCTAGTGTAAATGAGCTTAGTTACAGAAAAGCCCTTGTGTTACAATCCCTGCCATGAACGAACGAATCGTCTTTATGGGATCGCCAGATTTTGCCATACCCAGCCTTGAGGCTTTGCATGAAAAGTATGGGCTGGTAGCTGTGGTCACCCAGCCGGATCGTCCTGCGGGCAGGGGGCGCACTCTGACTCCTTGCGCGGTAAAGCAGCGTGCCCTGGAGCTTGGCTTACCCATCCTTCAGCCAGTGTCTCTCAAAAAACTTGGAGCAATAACCGAGTTGGCGCAGTTTAAGCCGGATCTGATCGTAGTTGCGGCGTTTGGGCAGATCCTGCCGAAGATGGTGCTCGAGATGCCCGCGAAAGGCTGCGTCAATGTGCATGCATCACTGCTGCCAAGATGGCGCGGCGCCTCCCCGATCCAGGCGGCGATCGCGGCAGGCGACACTGAAACCGGCGTGACCATCATGCTGATGAACGAGGGGTTGGATACCGGTCCTATCCTGGCGCAACGCAGAGTGCCGATTCGTCCACGGACCAACGCGGAAGAGCTATCGCACCAGCTGGCATTCCTCGGCGCACAAGCGCTGATCGAAGTGCTGCCATCTTACCTGAGCGGTATGCTGGCGCCCTTGCCGCAGGATGGAACCAACCAGACCTATGCTCCCATGTTGAAAAAGGGTGAGGGAGAACTCGACTTCTCAAAATCTGCCCTTGAACTGGATCGCAAGGTGCGCGCATTTCACCCCTGGCCGGGCACGTTTTTTACGCTGAATGGCAAACGGGTCAAGGTACTCGAAGCGCATGTGCACGACAGTTTCGCCAGTGAAGTTGGCGAGAGGTTCGTGGTCAATGGGCTGCCAGCAATTGGAACGAGCGAAAGTTTTTTGGTATTTGACAGCCTGCAGCCGGAAGGCAAAAAGCCGATGACAGGTCAGGCGTTTCTCAATGGTCAGCCTGGCTGGCTCGACGGGGAATGAGTACTCAGAGAACAACCGTAGTCAGTCCATCCTACACGATCTGCCCAGTCATTCTGAGCCTTTTTTGCGAAGAATCTGATTATTAACAACCAGATCCTTCCCGCAAGGGGACGCAAGCAGTCGCGTTGCTCAGGATGACAGTGTTGGCGATGAGATCGCCACGTCGCTTCGCTCTTCGCGATGACGGGCGGGGTAATTAGGATGTCGGGTTGAAGTACGCCAACCCACCCTACTCACAAATCGGATTTGCGGCAATCTACCCTAATCACTCGCCTGAAGTAACCTAGCAATTCCCGATTTAAGGATAAGGGATGATCTCAGTCGGGGTTGGTGGCGGAAAAGTGACAACAAAGGTTGGAGCCGGTGTAGCCGTCTCCAAAACCTGCCGTGCTGAATCAATGAATTGACGCGCTAAGGTGTCGAACAAATAAATATTGTTGGAATTATTAGCCTGTAAAGTGAGCAGAGATCCATCCATTTCTGTGATTCTTACGGGGTTGGTGTCGAGGTTCGGGATCCGTAGCCAGAGCGACTCAGTCTGATCGGCAAATTCCATATAAAGCCAGGTCTGCAAAGGGTTTTGCTGCTCTTGCATCATGATAACAATCAGGTCTTGCCCAGCATTGTAACCATGCCAACAATTGATCTCGGTGAAACCTTGGATTTTCCGAAAAGCAAAACAATCAAAGATCTCAGGTGTCACTTTCCTTGTTGGAACCGGTGTGGAAAATTGCAAGGTCCGGATTGCCATTGGGGTGGTGGTCAGGCTTTGTATTTCGTAGCCAACCTTTGTTGCCCAATTACTCTCCGACTCAATTCGTTCAGAAATTGCCGTTTGAATGGGAGGGCTAGTCACTTCCTGCAATTGAGTTTGCAGATCTGCCAGATATTCCTCATTCTTTTCATCCCATGAGTTTATTGCTTTAAACAAAGCACTAACCTCCTGGCCAGAAATAAAGTAAACCAATGATGTAATCGCAAGTAATCCAACAACCAGTACAACCAGAAAAATGACTTTTTGACGCTTTGTATTGATAAGTGATCGCTTATTCATCATTAGCTCCTTATCATAGGATACCTAAATACATTATACATCGGTGGCTCAATTCAGGTTTTTAGAGCCAAGTCGTGTTGGTGGGTTGACTACAAGTAGGTGGGTTTACGTTGGGTTTCGATGACGTCAACCCACCCTACAAAAAATGCATCCCTCATACATCTAATCTTCAGAGAAATATTTTCTCTTCCACTCATAGAGCAGGTTCAAAGCCTGAATGGGGGAGAGGGTTTCGAGGTCGAGTTTCTTATAAGCCTCGATCATCGGGTTGTTTTCCGGGAAGAGTCGCAGCTGATCCTGCGTGGCATTGGCAGCCGGCAGGGTGGTGCCGGAGGACTGCTCGAGCTGTTTGAGGATCTCATTCGCGCGGGTGATTACCGAGGAAGGCAAGCCTGCCATCTGCGCCACGTGAATGCCGTAAGAGCGGTCAGCCCCGCCAGGCACGATTTTGTGCAGGAAGACGACTGTGCCATCCGCTTCTGCAACCGCCACATTGTAGTTGCGTACGCCCGGGTAGAGGTCTGCCAGTTCGGTCAATTCGTGGTAGTGCGTCGCAAAAAGCGTCAGGGGCTTGAGTTTTGGATGGCTGTGCAGGTGCTCAACAATCGCCCAGGCGATGGAGAGCCCGTCGTAGGTGCTGGTGCCGCGACCGATCTCATCCAGGATCAGCAGGCTGCGTGGGGAAGCGTTGTTGAGAATGTTGGCGGTCTCGAGCATCTCCACCATGAAGGTTGATTGCCCCTGGTGGATGGCATCCTGCGCCCCGATGCGGGTGAAGACCCGGTCCACAAGGCCAATTTCCGCCTGGTCGGCAGGCACAAAGCTGCCGATTTGCGCCATCAACACGATCAGCACCACCTGCCGCAAGTAAGTCGACTTGCCGCTCATGTTGGGTCCGGTTATGAGGCGTACGATCTCGCCATCCTCAAAGACCACATCGTTGGGAATGTAGCGGGTTTCACTGCGCATACGCTCAACCACCGGATGGCGACCGGCGATGATTTTCAGACCCTTTTCCGCATTGAGTTGGGGTCGGGTGTACTTGTTGAGCGCTGCCACGCTGCCGAAAGAAAGCAAGCAATCCAGGCTGGCAATAGCACGAGCCGCGCTGAGGAATTCCGGCGAGCTCAAAGCCAGTTGAGCGCACACTTGTTTGTAGACGCGCAGCTCCACCTCGTGGATTTGCGCCTCGGCGTTCAAGACCAGTGATTCATATTCCTTCAGTTCGGGTGTAATGAAACGTTCGTTATTAACCAAGGTTTGCTTGCGGATGTAATTTTCAGGTGCCTGGTCTGCCGCGCCGCGTGAGATCTCGATGTAGTAGCCAAAAACCTTGTTAAAACCGACTTTGAGGGTCTTAATACCCGTACGCTGGCGTTCAGAGCTTTCAAGCCCGGCAATCCATTCGCGGGCGTGTTTTGAGCTGGCAAGGATGGCATCAAGTTCGGGTGAAAAACCGGGTTGGATGATGCCGATGTTTGCGGTCGTGGCAGGGGGATCTTCTGTGATGGCTTGCTCTAGTAATGCCTGTTGAGATTCGAAACTCCCGATGGCACTTACCAGTGCCTGGAGGGCTGGTTCATTGGCTGGTAAAAGTGCCTGCAATCGAGGAAGAACGCGCAAATCTTCGCGTAGGGCAACCAGGTCGACTGGGCGGGCGCTGCCGTTATTGAGCCGTCCGATGATTCGTTCGATGTCGTGAAGTTCCGCGAGAAGGGGTTCCAGGTTCTGGCGCAGGACACCGTTCTTGTAAAAGAATTCGACCGCATCCAACCGCGCGTTGATCTGGTCGAGGTCGAGCAGCGGTTTGTTGACCCAAGCCCGAAGCATGCGTTTGCCCATCGGGGTTTTGGTCCGGTCGAGCACGCCCAGCAGAGAGCCTTCAGGCTTATTGTCGCGCAGGGTTTCGGTCAGTTCCAGGTTGCGGCGGGTTTCAGCGTCCAGGACCATGAAGTCATTCAGGCTGTAGGTGCTGAAGCTGAACTGAACCTCAGACAGACCTTTTTGGGTTTCCTGCAGGTACTTCAGCAGCGCGCCAACGGCACGCACCGCCAAGGGCAGGGACTTAAGGCCCAATCCTTCCAGGCTGCTGACCTGGAAGCGGGTCTTGATCAGTTCCTGGGAACGACCCGGCTCAAAGTACCAGTTTGGGATGACGGTGAGATTTCCGTCAATGTCCTCAGGTAAACTGACCGCGTCCGAAACGAGAATTTCAGCAGGCGAAAGGCGCTTGAGTTCCGCCCTAAGCTGAACGAAAACATCCTGGTCTGTCAGCTCGGTGGCGGCAAATTCGCCAGTGGACACGTCCACATAGGCTAAACCAGCCTCCTTGTATTGGGTATAAACACAGGCGAGGTAGTTATTGCGTCCAGAGGGGAGCAGGTTAGGCTCCACCACCGTGCCGGGGGTGACGACGCGCACGACCTCCCGCGGGAAGAGACCCTTATCCGGCTGATCGCCGACCTGCTCGCAGATGGCAACATGGTGCCCCTTCTCAATCAATCTGCCGATGTAGTTGTCGACCGCGTGGAACGGAATGCCAGCCATGGGCACACGCACACCTTTAGCTACTGGTCGGGAGGTCAGGACGATATCAAGCGCTTCCGAAGTGGCTTTGGCGTCATCGTCGAAAGTTTCGTAAAAATCACCCAACCGGAAAAACACAATCGTATCCGGATATTGTTTTTTGATATCCAGGTATTGCAGGCGGAGAGGGGTGATATCCTGCGACATGGCTTATTTCAGATTCTCACGGAGGAAGATGGCAACCTGGTCAAGCGCTTCAGAGAGCTTGTCCGGATCCTTGCCGCCAGCCTGAGCCATATCCGGCCGACCGCCGCCGCCACCACCCACTACAGCAGCAACGCGTTTGATCAGATCGCCGGCCTTGATGCCGCGAGCGATCAAGTCGGGGGTGACTGCCGCGATCAGCATGGGCTTGTCGTGGTTGACCGTGCCCAAAACGACCACGCCAGAGGGATGCTGCTGGCGGAACTGATCCGTCAGGCTGCGCAAGGCATCCACGTCGGCGTTGGGGATGATGGCGCTGAGCACTGGCACGCCCGCGACATGCAAGACATTTTGCATCTTCTTGCTGAATTCCGCCTGAGCGCCTTGCGCGCGCAAAAGGTCAAGCTCTTTATCAAGCTCCTTGAGCTTGCTTTCGAGCATTTCCGTCTTTGAGAGCAGTTCAAAGGGACTGGTTTCAAGAAATGCTGCTGCCTCGTTGAGCAGGTTCAGTCGTTCGCGCGCCCAGGCGTAAGCTTTTTCGCCGGTTACCGCTTCGATCCGGCGAATGCCCGCAGCCACGCTTGACTCGCTGGTGATAAAGAAAGAGCCAATCTCAGCAGTATTGTCGAGATGCGTGCCGCCGCAGAGTTCGTATGAAACGCGTCCACGCTCGTCAGCAATTTCGATCGTGCGCACCTCGGTGCCGTATTTCTCACCGAAAAGCGCCATGGCGCCATCGGCCTTGGCTTGATCGAGCGTCTTGACTCGCTTATTGACCGGGTATTCCTCGGCGATGTTGCGGTTGACAAGGGCTTCGATCTGCAGCAGTTCCTCGCTGTTGAGGGCACGCGGGAAGTTGAAATCGAAACGCATACGTTCCGGATCCACCGCGGAGCCGGACTGGTGCACTTTGTCGCCCAAGACCTTGCGCAGGGCGGCATGCAGCAGGTGCGTGCCAGTGTGGTTGCGCATGGTAGCCCTTCGTGATGGTATATCCACGCTGACGAAAGCGGGGCTATCCACCCGGGGTGTGCCATGGATGACAATGCCTGATTGGATAATCAGACCGGAAACAGGTTTACGCGTAGAGGAAATCTCAACTTTCCATTCAGGATCGCCAGCAGATAACACCACGCCAGTATCCCCAACCTGCCCGCCGGATTCGATGTAGAGCGGGCTGTCGGTCAGGATCAACTCGACCTCATCTCCAGACTGGGCGGACTGAACCAATTCTCCATCGCGCAGGATGGCAATCAACCTGGTTTCAGTCGAGAACGAGGAATAGGGGTCGTAGCAGACGCCAGCTTCAGGCAGCTTGCCACGGGTTTGCAGGTCGCTCAGAACAGCGGTGTAGCGCTCAGTGTTGTCGCCATTCATATTCCCAAATGCCTGGCCCTTGCCGGATGCAAGCCGGTGCGTTTCCATCGCCTCGAAGAAACCTTTTTCGTCAACCGTGAGACCGTCCTCTTCGAGGATGTCGCGGGTGATCTCCAGCGGAAAGCCGAGGGTGGAATAGAGGGTAAAGGCGGTTCTACCGTCCAACTGGCTCTCACTGTTGGATTTCAAGCGGGCTACCTGGTTTTGCAGTTCGGCAAAACCAGCATCGAGCGTTTCCGCGAAACGTTTTTCTTCGGAAGTGAGCGTTTCAGAGATCAATTCAGCGTTCGCTTTTAGTTCCGGGTAGGCAGCCTGGTAGTTTTCGATCACGAACCTTGCGACGTGCGCCATAAAGGGCTCGGTGAGGTTGAGCTTGCGGGCGAAACGGGCGGCACGGCGAATGATCATGCGGCAAACGTAGTTACGTCCAACGTTCCCGGGGATGACGCCGTCGGCAATCAGGAAAGCGGCCGAGCGCACGTGGTCGGCAATCACGCGGTAGGGCGTCAAGTTGGCGGTCCTCTCAGGATCAGTCTGCCCTGAGAGGCGTTGAGTTTCATCCAGAAGCGGCTTCAACAGGTCGGTTTCGTAGTTTCCGCGAACGCCCTGAATGATCGAAACGATGCGTTCAAAGCCCATGCCGGTGTCCACGTGCCGTTTGGGCAGCGGCAGGAAGTCGGTGGGGGAGGTGCGGTTATATTGGATGAAGACGTTATTCCAGATCTCGACGATGCGCGAGCAATCGCCGTTAACTTCACAATGGTGTCCAGGTACATCCTGCAGATTGCATGCATCCGGACCGAAATCGTAGTGGATCTCGGTGCAGGGACCGCAGGGGCCGGTCTCAGCCATTTCCCAGAAGTTGTCCTTGCGTCCACCCTGAACGAGGTGGGAGGAAACAAAACCAGGCTGAGCCAGCCAGACTTCGCGGGCTTCTTCGTCGGAGGGCAGGTCGCCCTGGTCATCGACGAAGTAAGTTGCGTATAGCCGTGTGGGATCGAGCCCCCAGACTTTGGTGAGCAATTCCCAGCTCCAACTGATGGCTTCCTGTTTGTAATAATCCCCAAAGGACCAGTTGCCCAGCATCTCAAAAAAGGTGTGGTGGGTGTTATCGCGCCCGACGGTGTCGAGGTCGTTGTGCTTGCCCGAAACGCGCAGGCATTTCTGCGAGTCGACCGCGCGGGTATAGGGGCGGGATTCGGTGCCCAGGAAGACGTCTTTAAACTGCACCATACCGGCGTTGGTGAAGAGCAGGGTGCTATCGCCGCCAGGAACAAGCGATGCACTGGGCACAACTGTATGCCCACGCTCAGCGAAAAAATCGAGGAAAGATTGACGAACCTGGTTGCCGGTTAGAACCATAAGATAACTCCAAAAAAGGTTTGATTAACTAAAAAATTATACCTGATAACAACGGACAGAATCTTTTAATGGCCGGCACCGTCGAAGCATCTCCCCAATAATTCAACGAGGAAAGGGCAGGCCTTTTCCCTACGGGGGTATGATCGTGACAATTTGACGAACATTAAGGCTTTCCAAAGCAATGTTTATTAGACAAAAAGCGTAAACAATCACCCATGAACAGATTGTAAACCATCATTGTCTTGACAGATGCTTCGTACCACCGGCCAAATTTCAATCCCGATGATCCTTTGTCTTTTTACCATGGTGATAGAATAATTAACAATCACACCATGCCAATTCTGCGCCGTCTCGCTTTCTCAATTCTGCGATCTGTAATAACCTTGATTTTCATTACAGCGGTGCTCTATGCCTCATTGATGATCACTCCCCCAGAAACACGTGCGTCTCTTTACATGCCGAAAAAAACTTCTCCGCGCATGACAGATGAAATGTACCAAAAATTGCTTCAACAAATGGTTGAAAAATATAAGCTCAACGCACCCTTTCCGGTGCAGTATTTTTCCTGGGCTGGTCATTTGCTCAGGGCCAATTGGGGTTACAGCCCCAACCTTCAGGAAGATGTTTTCACGGGTCTTATGCGGCGGGCTCCCGCAACGCTCGAGCTAACCTTTTACGCGATACTTGTCTACTTCCCCCTGGGACTTCTCAGCGGGGTACTATCTGGGAGCAAGAAGAAGAGCGTATTTGACAGATTATTCAGAGCTACAGCTTTCGTAGCTACGTCCCTCACCCCAATGATCCTGGCGATCATTATGATGGTTGTTTTCTATATCACCTTGCGCTGGTTTGCTCCTGGACGCCTGGGCACAGCTTTTGAACCGATGATTGGGGCTGAACAGTTTAGAGCATATACGGGTTTTTTCACAATTGACGGCTTGCTGAACGGAAATCCTCAACTCTCGCTGGACGCCCTTCGACACCTCGCCATGCCTGCGTTGACACTCGCGTTTGCTCAATGGGCTATTCTGGGGCGGATTACAAGAGCAACCATCATCGAAGAAAACCAGAAGGAATACATCATCGCAGGCAGAGCCCTGGGTTTACGAGAACGGACCTTAGCCTGGCGGTATGCCCTGGGTAATTCCGCCGCACCAGTTCTGACCCACACAATGCTCACGGCTGCTTCTTTGATGACGAACATCTTTGTCGTGGAGATCATTTTCAATTACCCGGGATTATCGACGGTTGGCGTCAAGAGCCTGGCGTTCATCCCGGACGCGCCCAGTGCGATGGGTTTCGCGATCTATAGCACGATTCTTGTGTTGGTCATCACTACTATGTTGGATCTTTTGAAAGCTGTTGTGGATCCTCGCTTGAGGGAGAGCTTTTAGATGGGCATCACCCGGAGGTTCTTCTCACATTGGCAAAACTGGCTGGGCTTGTTCATCGTGATGGCTTTTATATTTACGGCGCTGCTTGCTCCACTGTTGTCCCCGTTGGATGCTGATACTAAGGATGAGGCGGTGCTGTCATTTCTTAAGGTTCCAAAACCACCTGCTCCTGGAGCGCCCTTGGGCACATTGCCAGACCAGACCAGCGTTTACGCCGCACTTATCTGGGGAACTCGAGACGCGCTCAAATTCGGTATCGGCGTTACAACCATTATCTTTTTAGTAGGGACTTTAATAGGTACGCTTGCTGCCTTTTTAGGTGGAATGTCCAACTCTTTATTGATGTGGACCACTGATATGTTCTTAGCATTTCCTGTCATCGCGGGAGTGGTTTTCTTCAATCAACTCAACAATTCAATGCTGTTTAAAATTGTTAGCAACTCAGAATTTGCAGGATTCCCACTGGACTACTTGGCAAAATATGGGTATCTGAAAGACTTCTTACCTCTTCTCAGTCCGTTTATGAAATTAAATCCCGCAGCGGTCACGTTTGCTTTGTTTTTGTGGGTGCCTTATGCCCGGGTTATGAACGCTTCGGTAATGAGGCTGAGGCATGTGGAATACGTGCTCGCCGCAAAGATTTCAGGGGTAAAGGGTTTTCGTGTGATTTCCCGCCATTTGATTCCAAACGCGATCGCACCGGTGTTGGTTATGGCAGCCAAGGACGTTGGGGCGTTGGTTGTACTGCAAACAACATTTGCTTTCATCGGTTTGGGTAAATCCACACCGTGGGCAGATGCGCTGCTATCTGGCCGGGATTGGATCTATTCGCCGAATGGGATCGTCACCTATTGGTGGGTTTTCCTCCCAATCACAGTTGCTTTGATCCTCTTTGGCATCGGCTGGAATTTGCTTGGGGACGGGCTGATTGAGGCGATGAATCCACGCTCAGGTGAGAATTAGTCTTTTTAATTCCAACAACAGTTAAATCAATTACTCCATCTCTTGCCGGTATGACAAGGCACGTTGGAGGGTGCTTTGGTCCGCGTATTCGATATCCCCACCAACCGGCAGACCGCGCGCCAGGCGTGTGACTTTGATCCCCATCTGGCTGATCCGCTGCTGCAAGTAGAGCGCTGTCGCATCCCCTTCCATTGAAGGATTGGTGGCGATGATCACTTCGCGAACCTGGCCAGCCTTCAGGCGTTCCAACAGGGGGAAAACCTTGATCTGGTCTGGTCCGATGCCCTCAATTGGAGAAAGCACCCCCTGCAAGACGTGATACTTGCCCTGGAAAGCACCGGTGCGCTCGATTGCCAGAACATCCAGCGGCTCTTCCACGACACAGATCAATTCCTGATCACGCGTGCTGGAGGCGCAGATGTCGCACTTTTCTTCGCCTGCAAGCGTGATGTTAAAGCACTCTGTGCAGTGAGAGGTCCCAATCTGCATGGCTTCCAGCGCCTGCGCCAGGTCCAGTGAGGTTTCTGCCGGCGCCTTGAGCAGGAAGAATGCCAGGCGTGATGCGGTTTTGGGTCCAATGCCAGGCAGGCGCGCAAAAGCATCGATCAGGTTTTGAACCGGACCAGGAATAGTACGCATGTTTGCTAACGACCCATGCCGAAACCAGAGAGCATGTTGGTAAAGGGCGCCATTTTCTCTTCGGATAACTTGTGCGAACTTTCAAGCGCTTTGTTGACAGCTGCCAGCAGCATATCCTCGAGCATTTCAGCATCGCCATCTTTCAGTAAATCGGGATCGATCTTGATACCTTTGCACTGCTGATCGCCGGACATCGTCACTGAGACTGCGCCGCCGCCGGAAGTTTCGGTGACGGTTTCGTTTGCGATCTCTTCCTGAGCCTGAGCCATCTGCTCCTGCAGTTTAGCCAATTGGGACATCATATTGCCGCCAGATGCGCTGGGGCGCGCGTTAAATCCTTTTGCCATTATTCATCCTTTACAGAGTAATCGGTTGGTATTTCGCGGAGTTTTCCGCCTAATTTTTTAATTGTTTCTTCAACCTGCTGCATGCCACCGCTATTGCTCGACTTGGGCACCGCATCGCGTTCGCCTGTGGTGCAGATAAGCCGCACGTCCTGCCCAAAGTATTTGGACATTACCGAGCAGACCATGCGTGAATTTTGTTCGTCAGCCATTTTGTCCCGCAGCAAATCGCTGCTGAAGTTAATGACAACTGTTTTCCCATCCACATCAACCAGTCGGGAGGAATTCATGAGCGCGCTTGTGACCGTGTTGCGGGACTTGACAGCGCGTTTGAGCGCCTCCCAGTGCTCCTGGACCAGATCGAAGGTCAATGGACCTGTGATCTGCGCAGATTTTTCAACCTCAGCCGGTTTTGTCACAGTCTCAACAGGGATTGAGACAACTTTGGCCTTGGAGGCAGGCTTCTCTTGGGTTGGCTGCTGTTCTGGCTGAGGGGTCACCGGAACCTGGGGCGAAACTGCAGGCGCCAGGGCTTCCGCATAGGCTAGCTCGAGCCCAAGACCGGGGTGCCAATTGGCTTTGAGCTCAATGGCTGCGTTGGTAAAAGCCTGGATCATGCTGACCAGGCGATTCATCTCAAAGCGTGCGGCGTGCGCTTCCATGGTCGTACGCACTTCAGGCGTGAGCTCAAGCTGCTTACCAGCATCCATTTTGATCACCAGCAAATCCCGCAGGTAATCCACCACCTGGCGGGCGTATTGGCGCGGATCTGCGCCGCTATCGAGCGCCTGGTGGATAATTTCGAGACCTTTGCCGCTGGAACCATCCAAGCTGGCATCTACGAGGTCGATTACAGATTGATTTGTGGCCGTTCCCAGCACATCCTGTGCAATTGGGAGGGTGATTTTCTTTGAGATTGAAGAGAGTTGGTCGACTAGAGAGATAGCATCGCGCATGGACCCGGTAGCCTGGCGGGCGATGAGGGTCAGTGCGTCGTCGTCGATCTTGATCTTTTCCTGCTTGCAGAGTTCATTGAGTTTCTGAACGATCACGGGCACCGGGATACGGCGGAATTCATGGCGTTGGCAGCGAGAAAGTACCGTAGCGGGGATTTTGTGAATCTCGGTGGTGCATAGGATGAAGATCACATGGGACGGGGGTTCCTCCAGCGTCTTCAGCAGGGCGTTGAAGGCTGAAGTGGAGAGCATGTGCACTTCATCGATGATGTAAACCTTGAAGCGACCCTGTGAGGGGGCGAAATTGATCTTATCCCGTAACTCGCGAACATCATCCACACTGGTGTTGGAGGCGGCATCAATCTCGATCAAGTCCAGGAATCGTCCATCGTTAACCGCAAGGCAATTCGCGCAGTGGTTGCAGGGACGTTTTTCGAGCGAATCCTCCAGGCAGTTGACCCCTTTTGCCAGCAAACGCGCGCTGGTGGTTTTGCCGGTACCTTTGGGCCCGGCGAAGAGGTAAGCATGCCCAACACGGTCGGTCGCGATCGCGTTTTTGAGAGTCTGAACGATGTGGTCCTGACCAACAACCTCATCCCAGAGGGCGGGTCGCCAGGTGCGGTAAAGTGCCTGAGACATGGTGAGTTTCCTTTAAGGTACTGTGAATTGAGTGTGTTCGTTCCCCTGGCTGTCAAAGAGGGTCAGCAGGTCGCCACTCGCCCAAAGCGCATTGTCAGAATTCCAATGCAATTCCGTAACGGTATCGGTGCCCGGACCTGTATAAATGTTGACAGCACCTTTTGGGTAGAGGGTCAGATTTGGAAAGCGATAATTCCTGCCGCCATCAGATACTATCCGCCAGCCCGCAAGGTCCACTGCGCTTTCGCTCGGGTTACGCAGCAGGATGTACTCCACCTGAATGTCTCCAGCGCCAAAAACGCCTTCAATGCGCAGTAAACGATCTTCCAGAATTTGCGCCGTCGGGGTGGTGAGAGGTGAAGATTGGATACTCTGAACGGGGGTGATGATCGGCTGGGTGGGTTCGGCTTTGGGGAGCGTATTATTTTGCTGCCAAAAGAAAAGAACCGCCAGCATGGTTGCAGCTGAAACGACAATATTTAGCAGAATGAAAGGGAAGGTCTTTTTCAAAAATTTCATCATAATAACCGCCCTAATAATAGCATAAAAGGTCTGACGCCGCCCCTGATTATATGAAGAAATCCGCTGAAGCAAACAGGGGATAGATGGAAGTTTGTGGCGAACTCGCATAATGGAATGGTAAATCGATTTTAACAAAATCCTAACATTTCTTTTATGTGGAGTTAACTAACGCGGGTTAATATATAACCGTTCGTGCAAACATTGTTTCTCTCCTTTCAAATTGCGCGAACAGGATCGGATTGTGACAAAACACTTTTTTGATCGAAACTAAAACAGCCGCAGGTGAGGCGGCTGTTTTAGTTTAAGGTCAGTTTTAGCTTTCTCCCTGGATTTTTCTCAACGCTAATTCGCGAATGTGGTTGATGTGATCGCGTTGGTGCCAGAGTAATCGCCGAACCAGCTTTCGAGCGCTCCAATTTTCCTTGTGATTTTCAAAAACCTGGTCAAAACCTATAAGCTCTGGCAAGCAATTGTTGACGATTGCCGAGCTCTCGTTGAGCAATTGATAGGGGTCGCTGCCATCGGCAGGTTCTGAAATCTTAAACCCCAGGCGGGAAAAATACCACGATTCAACCCGGGCAATATGCTCCAGGATACCTTCGATCGTCCAGCGTTGCCCTTCAAATTCGTGTTTGATGAGCTCACTGGGAAGTGTTTCCACACCCGCCAGCAACTCCTCGCGCTGCCAGTTAAAAACCAACAAAGCCTGCTGAACTTCCTCTTCGGTTAATGGCACCAGATCTGACCGAAAAAAAGCATGGACGCCATGAATTCCTCCGTCAACCTCAACCGGGAAGGAATCGAAGGTTTCGTCAATGTGCATATCCAAGCTTTCGAGCTGCACCCATGGCTGATCCGTATGAAGGTTCAGCCAGCTTTCGAACTTCAATATCTCACGCGGCATGCGCAGCAAGGCTTCAGCATCATCAGCGCCGTACGTGAACACACCCGGATGGTCCAGCGCCCAGGCGAGGGTGCGACCTTCAACGTTGCGTTCGAGCCCAATCTGGATCAGGGTCATGGCTTAGCTGTAAAAAATTGGCAGATGCCCAAGAGCGATAACCTGGCGCCACTCCGCCCGATCCCCCTCGGTCAGAATCGCTGCTTCGGCAGTGACTTTGCCGCCAGCTTTTTCCGCGATGAGATGCATTCCTTGCAGTGTTGAGCCGGTGCTGATCACGTCATCCAACAGCACGACCTGCTTGCCATGTAAAAGCTCGATGTCCTTCTCATCCAGGAATAAGTGTTGCGTTTTTCCGGTTGTGATGGAGAGCGTTTCAGCTTTGAGAGCTTCGCCCATATAGGGCTTGTATTCTTTCCGTAGAACGACGTAAGGTTTCTGAGTGACTTTTGCCAATTCATGGGCAATTGGAATGCTCTTGGCTTCAGCAGTGAGGATGACGTCGTAAGGAATCTCCGTAAGTTTTTCGGCCAAGGCGGTCGCGCAAGCATCCACCAATTCCACATCCCCGAGGATGTTCAGGATGGCGATGCGCAACCCTGGTTTGACCTCAAAAAGCCGCAAATCGCGCTTTACCCCTGCGATATCAAGTGAGTAGACCTCTCTGTTTTCCATTCTGTCTCCTTAGAAGTAAGATCGAACTGATTTTAATCCAAATCTGCTTGAAAATAATGATACTGGGCCATTAACGCAACTAATGCCGTGGACGCCGACCGCGGCATTAGCGTTTAAGGAGGAGAAGAAGAAGAGAAGTCGCCCTTTCAAAGTCTATATTACAATAAACAATAGTAAATAGCTTGACGATTGACCTACGATTACCCTACGATTTTGAGAGCAAATCGACATGACCCAAATTGAAGCAATAAATCTGAAAACGGATCTAGGTTGGTGGCGGATTGAAGCCACTGATGGGGAATTGACCCACATTGATCTGCTGATTTCACCTGGATTGCCAGCAGAGAGCGCGAACCCTGTGCTAAAGGACGCTGTTCAGCAGTTGCGGGCGTATTTTGATGGCAGATTACGAGTCTTTTCTTTGCCGCTGGCATGGGGCAGCATCTCAGGTTTTCGCCAGGAAGTGCTGCAGGCTGTAGCAGGAATCCCGTATGGTGAGTTGATGAGTTATGGAGACATTGCTAAACTTGTTGGAAAACCCGGAGCATCGCAAGCTGTTGGAGCCGCGGTGGGTAGCAATCCCTGGCTGATTGTGGTACCCTGCCATAGGGTGATCGGTTCGGACAGAAAATTACATGGTTATTCCGCGGTTGGCGGGTTGAAAACAAAAACATGGCTACTGCAGCATGAGGGACATAAAATCAATGGAGGCGAAGTGAGCCTCAAAGAGAGTTAATAATGGAAGAAAATCAAGAATCAGAATATCGTTCAGGCTTCGTGGCGTTGATTGGTAAACCCAACGTCGGCAAGAGCACGCTCATCAATCGCCTCCTCGGGCAGCCCATTGCGGGCGTTTCTGCCAAGCCGCAGACCACCCGCCGGCGCCAGGTGGGGATCCTCACTGCCGAGGGTTATCAGATCGTTTTTGTTGATACTCCAGGTCTCACGGACGCAAAAGATAAGCTGGCAAAATCGATCAACTCGGAAGTGCAATTTGCGCTGAATGACTCTGATCTTTTGTTGCTGCTGGTGGATGCCAGCAACCCGGCTGACACAATGGACGAGAAACTGCTGGACGCGATCCAGGCTTCAAGAACGCAACCGCCTGTGTTGGTTGTTTTCAATAAAGCTGACCGTCTGAACAAGTCCAGCTTTTCACAGCTTTCCGCGCTATACCGTGAGAAGCTGCCAACCGCGCATACGCTGCAAATTTCAGCATTGGATGGCGCAGGGGTAAAAAAGATGCTGGAGGAAATTGTCGCGATGCTTCCTCTGGGTCCGCAGTATTTTCCCGACGAGCAGGTTACAGATGATTATGAGCGGGACATTGCGGCAGAAATGATCCGGGCAGTCTGCATGGATATGTTGTCGGAAGAAATGCCCTATTCGATTGCCACCCAAGTGCTATCATACAAAGAACGCGAGAATGGCACAATTTACATTGAGGCAACAATTTACGTTGAGCGTGACAGCCAAAAGGCGATCGTAATTGGCAGAAAAGGTCAAATGATTCGTGAAATTGGCACCAAAGCGCGCGAAGAATTGGAAAGAGTTACAGGGCAGAAAGTATTCCTCGAGCTAGTGGTAAAGGTACAAAAGGATTGGAAGAACGACCAGGCATTTTTGAAACAGATTGGCCTTGCGGGTGGTTAACCTCCCCGCTGTAATCAGGGCGTTGCCATTGGCAGGGATCGGGCTGGTGAGCCTGGTCAACTGGGTTGCTGCCTGGCAGTTGCGTAGACTGCCCTATTACATCACGAAGCCCATCGTGCTGTTGGGCTTGATTTTTTTCATGGTGGCACGCGTGCCGATCACTCCAACCAGGTTGCCATTCTTGCTGGGGTTGGTCTTTTCATTGCTTGGCGATATTTTTCTGATACCAAAAGGGACACGTTGGTTCTTGGTGGGCATGGGGGCTTTTTCGATTACGCAATTGATGTACATTTGGGGATTTAGCACCTCAAAAGTATCCTGGCCAGCTCTCGTTGTTGGAGTGGTTGCCTACCTTGTGGGTGTCTTTCTGATTCACCTGGTGGTGAATCGATTTTCTGAATCCTCGAATGTAAATAAAGCCATCCTGCCATTTATGAAGGGCTATGGCGCAATGGTCCTTGCGATGAGCATGAGCGCGTTGTTGTGCCTTGCCAGACCTGACTGGCCGGATTGGGCGGCAGTCATGGCTGGCATTGGAGGGGTTCTGTTTTTCTTGTCTGATGGGATGATTGCCCTTGAAAAACTCGACCGTCGACTGCCAAAAACGCGGTTTTGGATCATCTTCACTTATCACCTGGCACAATTCTTAATTGTGGCAGCCGTAATGCAACTGCCTGCCTAACCTCAAGAGATGGATTGTCAATAAACAAATGAGAAGTACTTGCTGCTCTGCAGAATTAAATGCTAATAATTGCCAAAATTATTTGCTATTTGGCAACTAATTTGCTATAGTAAATTTATCCAACATCTTACAAGTCGATTCCTTGTTCCGGGCAAGAATATAGATTTTCTTCCCGTCGCTTAACCACCTCGGTTTTAACTTTCTTGGAGGCTGACATGTATAAGAAAGAACGTTTGATAACAATTGTATGTGCATCACTTGCCATCCTGCTTGTTGGGATGACACCCATATCTTCCACTGATAACGAACCCAATGCTCAATCCTTACTTGGAGACGAGCTCATCATTTCCGCTCGTAACTCGGATGAATACCGCCCAAATATCGCCTACAACTCCATTCACCAGGAATACCTGGTTGTCTGGGAAAACATTTGGCCTGGGGGAGAGCATGATGTCTACGCACAGAGAGTTTCATCAACGGGTCGACTCATCGAAACGTTTTTTATCTCTGACATTGGAAACGATCAAATGAATCCCACGGTTGCATACGATCCCGAGCACGACCGCTACCTGGTTGTATTTTCTTATGATTTCTGGGGCAACGGTAGTGATTGGGATATTTATGGGCGATTTATCCCGTGGGATGGACCTGACCCTGCTCTGCTTGCTTTTAGCATTTGCGATTGGGGAACCAGTCAAGGAAAACCAGTTGTCGCTTTTTCGCCTGTAGAAGATGAATTCATGGTCACCTGGGTAAATTACCCACCTGGACAACCGACCTATCTCAGCGGTAGGCGCGTCTTCTCAGTGGGGGGCTTTCCCCCGGGAGATGGATTCACAATCACGAGCGGAGCATATAATCGTGACCATCAGGATATCGCTTATGACCTTGCTCACAATGAGTATTTAGTCACCTGGCAAGTCGACTCGAGCGATTCCGGATGGGATATTTGGGGAATACGATTGAGAGCGGATGGCGTACCGCTGGAAGGAGGTGATCCACCTCAAGTGGGCGAATTTGTTATCGCAGGATGGCCTGATAGTGAAGAAATTCCTGCTGTAGCGACATGCTATCCAGGAACCGAAGCGAGACAATACCTTGTGGCATGGCAGTCCGACCAAGTGACTGGATATAATAATTATGCCATATATGTCCGTTACATTTCACGAACGGGTGTCCCTGGCGGTATCTATCTTGCGGCTGATACAACAGGTAATGAAGTTTTTCCAGATCTTGATTGTGACTCTACTGGGAATAAGTACTTACTCATGTGGAGCGAAGAGTACATAACTGGAGCGTATGGTGTTTGGGCACGCTTTGCATACCTGAATGAAACTTTTGGGCCAGGTTTTCAAGTGATTTCTCCGATATCGACCTACGGCCGTGAATACCCTGCCGTAGAGGGTGGCAGGACGAATTTCTTAACTGCTTGGGAGCATACTCGGAATGATGGCAACCTCGATATTCACGGACGACTGATAGGTTATTTCGTCTACCTGCCAATGACGATTAAATGAAAGCTGCTGCTAAAAGCAGATCGGTTTAACCACAACTAAATCAATACGTTAGGCAAACCACTCCAGGCTTGACCGTTTAGCATTGTTGGCTGGCATCGAAGGAGTACTGTTTTTCATGTCTGACGGGATGATTGCCCTTGAAAAACTTGACCGTCGACTGCCAAAAACGCGGTTTTGGATCATCTTCACTTATCACCTGGCACAATTCTTAATTGTGGGAGCCGTGATACAATTTCAGGGTTAGTGTTTTTGGAAAGCAAAGTAGAAAGCAAGAAAATGCACCTTTGCTCCTCTACAACAAAAATTAGATAAAATACAAGTGGAATCAAATATGCGAGAGTAATTGACTCTTTCCTGCCGAGGGAGTATACTAATTCGCTGTGAACATTTAACTTTGGAGAAATTGATTATGGACGCCCCCGTCGAAAACACGAAAGTAGAAACAAACATTAAGCCTAAAGATAAATTCGAAGGGAAGGTCTTAAAGACCTCGCTGCAAGGTGCTTTGATAGACATCAAAAGTCCTCTGCCCGCGTTCCTGCACATTTCCCAGGTTATTGACCCCAAGAATCCCGAAGCTGTTTTGAAATCACTCGATGAAGTGATCAAAGTTGACGACGTCGTGACCGTCTGGGTTCGCCGTGTGCTCAAGGACCACGTCGAGCTGACCATGCGTGAGCCTTTGGCTTATGAATGGCGCGAATTGGCAGCTGATATGGTTGTACATGGTAAAGTTTTACGCTTGGAAACCTTCGGTGCATTTGTCGAAATCGGTGCCGAACGCCCCGGTTTGATTCACGTCAGCGAACTCTCGCACAACTATGTACGCACTCCGAATGAAGTGGTCAAAGTTGGCGACGAATTCGATGTGAAGGTCCTCGAAGTGGACCGCCGCAAGAAGCAGATCAAGCTTAGCCTCAAAGCTCTGCTTGAAGCTCCTGATGAGGTAGCACCAGAACCAAAACGCAGTGGGCGCAAGGGCAAAGCTCAGAAGCAGGAAGTTGTTGAAGAACCGGCCGAGGAAGTTATCCCGGATCCCACTTACATGGAAATTGCATTGCGGAAGGCAATGGATAAAGCTGAACAACGTCTGCCAGAAATCACAAACCGTGTGAAGAAATCCAAATCATACGAATCTGATGCCGATGAAATTTACGAAAGAACGATGCAAAACAAAATTAGCAACAAGGATTAGGATGCGCGACGTCAAACGACTGCGCATAGGCTAAATAAGCAAGCCGGGGAGGTGCTGGAACGATCAGCCCTCCCCGTTACTTTTAATGAAAAGTACTAAAACAGGAGGTTAGATGGCGACAAAGCTGATATTTTTTACTGGCGGTGTAGTCTCATCTGTAGGTAAAGGTGTGACCGCCGCATCGGTTGGAAGGTTGCTCAAAGCCAGAGGCTTTGAAATCACGATCCAGAAACTTGATCCGTACCTCAATGTTGATCCAGGTACGCTCAGCCCTTATCAGCATGGAGAGGTCTTTGTATTGGACGATGGTTCAGAGACAGATCTCGACCTGGGGCACTATGAGCGCTTCTGCGACCTTCATCTGAAAAAGACCAGTACCGTCACGACAGGTCAGGTCTATGAAGAAGTGATCAATCGCGAACGTCGTGGGGATTACCTCGGCGGCACCATCCAGGTTATTCCCCATATTACCAACGAGATCAAGCGCCGAATCGATTTACTCACCCGTTCAACTGATGCGGATATCGCCTTAATTGAGGTTGGCGGGACGGTTGGCGACATTGAGGGTCAGCCTTTCCTGGAAGCCATCAGGGAATTACGCAATGATCTCGGACGTGAAAACACAGCCTTTGTGCATATCACCTGGCTGCCTTACCTGCGAGCCACAAACGAAACGAAAACCAAACCCACACAACATTCCGTCCGTGAATTACGCTCTGTTGGTATTTTGCCGGATATGATCATTGCTCGCAGTGATTTTCCGGTGGAGAAGGAGCTCGCTCACAAGATAGCTCAATTTTGTGATGTTCGTGAAGACGCTGTTATTCCCCTAGTGACAGCCGATCTGCTTTATGAGATCCCGCTGGTCCTCGAACAAGCCCACGTTGCGGATATCCTGTTGGACCGGTTGCATTTGGAACCCAAGCAATCACCCAAGATACAGGGCTGGAAGACAATGGTCGCAGAACTCAGACGCCAGAAACCCAGCATCAAAGTTGGGCTGGTGGGGAAGTACGTGGAACTGCATGATGCCTATCTGAGCGTCAGGGAAGCCCTCAACCACGCCGCGCTTTATTATGGCGTGGACATCGATTTGCAGTGGATATCTTCAACAGATATCGAAAAGAATAACGGTAAGGACTTGCTTGCTGGTCTGGATGCGATTATTGTCCCCGGTGGATTTGGCAGCCGTGGAGTGGAGGGAAAAATTGCAGCCGCTCATTACGCGCGCGAGAACCAAATTCCCTACCTTGGGCTATGCCTGGGCTTGCAGGTGATGATGATCGAATTCGCCCGAAATGTTCTGGGTTTAAAAGAGGCTGATTCTGCCGAATTTGACAAACTCACGCCTGATCCGGTAATCGACCTGATGCTGGAACAACGCGGGCTGGATCAAATGGGCGGCACGATGCGCCTGGGACTCTATCCCTGTCACATTAAACCTGATACCAAAGCCTCGGCTTTATACCAGGCGGAGGTGATCCAGGAACGGCATCGCCATCGCTATGAGTTTAACAATGAATATCGACAACGGTTTGAAGAAAACGGTGTGGTCTTCTCGGGGATGTCACCGGATGGCATCTTGGTGGAGATGGCAGAGTTGAAGGACCATCCATTCATGATGGCTTGCCAATTTCATCCTGAGTTTTTGTCTCGCCCAAATCGGGCTCACCCGCTTTTCCTTGGTTTCATTGAAGCGGCATGTAAGATAGCCGGCTTTTCGGATCAACTTGTAAACCTGGACTTTACGAATTGATGTCGCGATAGGCTATACTTAAACAGAAATAACCCTATAAGGAAGGTATGTAATGGACACAATTATCGAATATATCAATGCAATAGAAATCCTTGATTCCCGTGGCAACCCCACCGTGGAAGTTGAAGTCATTCTGGCTGACGGCAGTTTTGGTCGGGCAGCCGTACCCTCAGGCGCTTCAACCGGTATTCATGAAGCACTCGAACTGCGCGATGGCGACAAAGGTCGCTACAACGGCAAGGGTGTACTCAAGGCTGTCGAGAACGTCAATAACGAGATTGCTGATGAGCTGCTCGGTGTGGACGCACTCGAACAGAAGGCAATTGACGAGTTGTTAATCGAACTGGATGGAACTCCAAATAAAGCCATTTTTGGCGCCAACGCCATCCTGGGAACGAGCCTGGCAGTCGCGAAAGCCGCCGCAGCCTCACTCGGCCTGCCCCTTTACCGCTATCTCGGCGGTGTCTATGCCCACGTTCTGCCCGTGCCGATGATGAACATCCTCAATGGCGGCGCGCATACTGGCTGGCAGTCAACTGACGCCCAGGAATTCATGGTTATGCCCTTTGGCGCGCCAAGCTTTGCTGAGGGTCTGCGCTGGGGTGCTGAAATTTATGCCTCGCTCAAGACCGTGCTCAAGAGCAAAGGTTATGCCACCCTGGTGGGCGATGAAGGTGGGTTTGCGCCTGCCCTGACCGCCAACAACGAAGCCGTGGAACTGATCCTCCAGGCGATCGAAAAAGCGGGTTACAAAGCCGGCACCGACGTGGCAATCGCCCTCGATCCTGCTGCCTCTGAGCTCTACGAAGAAGACACCAAGCTCTATAACCTGCGCAAGGAAGGCCGCAAACTGACCTCTGACCAGATGGTGGAGTTCTGGACCAATTGGATCAACCAGTATCCGATCGTCTCGATTGAAGACGGTTTCGCCCAGGACGACTGGGAGGGCTGGAAGAACTTCACCGCCCTCAATGGACACCGTCTGCAGATCGTGGGAGACGACCTGCTCGTGACCAATCCCGAGCGTGTCGCACGCGCCATCGAAGAGAAAGCCTGCAACGCACTGCTTGTCAAAGTCAACCAGATTGGCTCTCTGTCTGAAACGATGAAAGCTGTCAGCATGGTCCAAAATCACGGCTGGCGGGCAGTCTGCTCGCACCGCTCTGGTGAGACCGAAGACAGTACCATCGCCGACCTGGTGGTGGCGATGAACATGGGTCAGATCAAGACTGGTGCTCCAGCTCGCTCTGACCGCGTGGCAAAATACAACCAGCTGCTGCGCATCGAACAGGAACTCGACCTGACAGCCAAGTATGCAGGCTGGGACGCCCTGGCGATCCAGCGCTAAACCTTCTGTATATGACTGGCATCCCCTCCTCGCGAGGGGATGCTCTTTTAAACTTCCCAAACAGTGAAAAGCTTCCGTCTGGTAAACTTTTGGCATGGAAAAATTCCTTGATGAGATTGAACAACAGTTGGTTTCCTGCAGGAAGTGCCCACGTTTGGTGGCCTGGCGCGAAGAAGTTGCGCGAGTGAAGCGGAGAGCCTACCGAGATCAGGAATACTGGGGCAAGCCGGTGCCTGGCTTCGGCGACCCTGATGCGAGAATTCTGGTCGTGGGTCTTGCGCCCGGCGCGCATGGATCCAACCGCACCGGCAGGATGTTCACAGGAGATGGCTCAGGAAATTTCCTTTACCCAGCACTTTTCCGAGCAGGGTTTGCTAGCCAGGAAAACGCGAATGAAAGGGGGGATAAGATGGTTTTGAGGGATATCTTCATCTCAGCGGTTTGCCGCTGCGCCCCGCCTGCCAACAAACCCACCCGGGAAGAAATCATGAATTGCCTGCCCTGGCTGGAGCAGGAAGTGCGGGCATTATCGCGCTTGCAGGGAGTGGTAGTTTTGGGGAAGGTTGCTCTGGACGGTCTGCTTACCTTGCCGGATTATGCCAATTTGCCCAAAAAGCAATTTCCCTTTGGGCATGATCGTTTTTTTGAGACTCTCCCAGGACTGCCATGGATCCTCTGCTCCTATCACCCCAGCCTGCAAAACACGCAAACCGGACGCTTGACCACTGAGATGTTTGACCAGATCTGGCAGAAGGCGAAAAGCAAACTCAAATAGACTGATTTCGATCGTGCTGTCATTCTTTGGTTGCGATTGAGGATAACAGGATCTTGCTTTACTGTCACAAGAGCCTGCCCGTACGGTGGGGGTTTACTCCCACCGCTAGGTTATGGATTTATGTGGATTCAGCGGCTGGACTAAAGCCCAGCCCTACCTAACAAGTTTCGATCGTGCTGGTGTTCTCACCGCGCACGGGATTTGACCGTAGGTCTCCGGCTGAAACAATCAACAGGCAGATCGCCATACCCTGCTTCGCGGGCACAAGCGGTCGCGACGCTCCCTCGCGATGACGAATCCTACAGGCAGATCGGAATGGCTTGCTTGACGGATGTAGTTTTTCGTAGGGCGAAATTGAGGGCACCATCAACGATTTGGTGGATAAATGTA